>Ga0070735_10001367_pt1 | contig 23747 bp, 14 predicted proteins | sample Coa_R1_FD_66443 | JGI IMG/M metagenome (GOLD analysis project Ga0070735, IMG submission 66443) | Surface soil microbial communities from Centralia Pennsylvania, which are recovering from an underground coalmine fire - Coalmine... | ecosystem: Environmental > Terrestrial > Soil > Unclassified ...
GCCCGCGTGCACGAAGCGGAGCTCAAGATCGCGATGCGCTTCTGGTACCCGGACCAACTCGACGCGCTCGTAACGGCACACGGCTACCGTGTCACCAGCCGCTGGGGCGGATACGCCGGCGAGCCGTGGGGCGACGGAAACGAGCTCGTAATCGAGTTCGAGCGATCGGGCCAGAAAACATCGCCCTGAATTCTCTCAACGAGCGCTTATAACCGCCGATTCGGGTGCCGGTCTCGTTTCATTTCCGGCAGCCGTACTCCGCGCGGGCAACGCGATCGGCTGGACCGTCCTTTTTTGGGCGGTCAACGCGCATTGCCTGCCCGCGCGGGCAACCGGTCTCGCCCGCGCAGGCGGGCGATGGGCCGAAGGCCACACAGCCGCGGGGTTCAGCCCGGCGGCAATCCACCGCGGGGCGGCCGTGCGGTTGCCACCGGCTGAACCCGGTGTCTCGGTAGCCGTCGGCTCATTCCCCGCCTGCGCGGGCAACGCGATCGGCTGGACCGTCCTTTTTTGCGCGGTCAACGCGCATTCCCTGCCCGCGCGAGCAACCGGTCTCGCCCGCGCAGGCGGGCGATGGGCCGAAGGCCACACAGCCGCGGGGTTCAGCCCGGCGGCAATCCACCGCTTGGTCGCAATCCACCGCGGGGTTCACCCTGGCGGCAATCCACCGCGACGTTCGCCCTGGCGGTCCGCACCTTCGCGGCGCCGGTCTACCGTCGATCGCCGGCAGCCCCGGGCCGGCGGCAACCCATCGCGGGGTTCAGCCTGGCGGTCCGTTGCCACCTGCCCGGCGGCAGTCTGCCCGGTGGCCCGCGGCCGCCCGCGCCCGCTCCCGAAGGAAATCTACAGGACATGCCGGAATATGAACGTGCCACCTGAAGCTACCGCATCGGAGGTCACGCCATGCCAGGCTCAATGTACCGCTTCCCGCAAATCGTGATGGGATGGCTCACCGTAGTGGCCGCCGTCGCGCTTTCGGCCGCCGCTACCCGCGCTCAAACCGCGCCGCCTGTCGACGCCGGAGCCGGGCCACTAGCGCTCCTTCTTCCGAAGGTCGCATCCGCGCCCGCGCCGGCCTGGGTCAAGCCGGGCCTCCGGCTTAGCTACTACGGCGCCTCCGCGACGGTGGCCGGCGCCGGCAAGCAGTGGACCCTGGATCCCGAAGGCAACTTCGTCAGCCCGGACGGCCGGCACTGGAGCGGCGCGGACAAGATCGGCGGCGCCGGCCAGGGAATCACGCACTACGACGTCATCGCCGCCGGCCAGGACAAGGTTTCGCTGGCGACCAGCACCTATCTGCTCATTCCAGGCCAGCCGGCGTCACTCTCTACGACCGGCGTCGCAAGCGGCCCGCCCGGCGCGATGGGCGACCTGTGGGTCAACCCGGAGGCGCTCAAAAGGCTCGCTAACCGCAAAACGGGCGCGCTTTTCATCTATCGGGCGCCCTACAAGATCGGCGCGGAAGCGAAGCCCTCCGTCTGGATACACACGACCACGAACAGCGGCTACACGGCCTATGTCTATGAAGAGGCCACAGGCCTGATGATCCACTACTCGGCGGCGACGACCGGTCCGCCCTCGCCGGTTTATGGCCGCACGGAGGGCTCGAACACGCCGAACACCTTCCTCGTTACTACCACGCTGGTCGCGAAACGCACGCTGGACCTGCCCTGGGCAAGCGATCCGGCGCCTTCGTGGGTGGCTGGCCTCCACACACTGGACTACAGCGGCACGCTCACGACGTATGTTCCCGGCGCTCCCGGCCTGAGCCTGCCCGCCTCCACCCGCATGACGGTTGCCGCGCGCGGATCAAGCTGGGTGCGCTTCCGCAAGTCCAGCAGCTTCGGCGGCGGGCGCGGACTGCCCCCGCAGACCTCGCAATCCGAAGCGATCAGCGGGGGCCATACCGTCGGCGTCTGGATCAGTCCGGACGCGCTCGCGCGGCTCAAGCCGGGCCAGCAGATCGACCGCGACGCGCCGACCGGCATTGTCACGAGTGTCGGCCGGCCCGCAAGCACGCCGCAGGGCAAGCCGTTGACCGTGATCACCATGGCGAATTCAGGCGAGCAGACCGACCTCGGCTACGATCGTGAGACCGGCATGCTCGTCTACATCAGCTTCACGCAGCGCGTCCCGCCGGCGACAAACGTATCCAGGATGTTCCTGACGGGGCGAGAGTAGGGTGTTTGGTGTTGAAGGAGCGCACGATGGACGCCGAACGTAAGACTCACCTCCGCAGGCGGCTTGCGGAGCGGCCCGCTGAAGAGGTCGCGGCATGGCTGCGGCGCGCGGAGCTGCAGATCCAGTTCGCGCGCGCCTTTGCGGCCGCCCTGCCCGCCTCCGAGACCGCCGGATGGGTCGCCGCGATCGATCGCGCGGGCGCGATTCTCGCCTCGGACGAGGCGCATCGCTCGACCGAGGGGCTCGTCGCGGCGGTTCAGGCGGGCGAGGCGGAGATGGAGCCGATCGGGCGCGCGGCCAAGGCGTATCGGATCCACTGCGTCGGCCACGGCCACATCGACATGAACTGGATGTGGAGCTGGCCGGAGACCGTTGCGACGACCTACGACACCTTCGCCTCCGTACTCAGCCTCATGGAGCAGTTCCCGGATCTCACCTACTCGCAGAGCCAGGCCGCCGTCTACGCGCTGGTCGAGCGCTACTACCCGGAGATGTTCGAGGAGATCAAGCGGCGCGTGGCGGAGGGACGCTGGGAGGTGAGCGCCGTCCACTGGGTGGAGGGCGACAAGAACCTCGCGTCCGGCGAGTCGCTCTGTCGGCACCTGCTCTACACGCGCGACTACTTCCGTCGGAAGTTCGGCCTCACCGCGGACCAGACGCCGCTGGACTGGGAGCCGGACACATTCGGCCACGCCGTCACCATTCCCGGCATCCTTGCCGCGGCCGGCGTGAAGTACTACTATAGCTGTCGCACGGGCGGAGGCTTCGAGCACCCGCGCGTCGGCGATGAGCGTCCGCGCCTGTTCTACTGGGAGGCGCCCAACGGCGCGCGCGTGCTGGTGAACCGGGAGAGCACCTGGTACAACAGCTACGTCAATATCGGCGACAACATCGCGCTGCCGATGGTCGACTTCGTCCGCGAAACCGGCCTGCACGACTGGCTGAACGTGTACGGCATCGGCAATCACGGCGGCGGCCCGACCCGGAAGGAGATCGAGTACTACCACGAGCTCCAGCAGTGGCCGATCTACCCCCAGATCGCCTTCAGCACCGCCGTCCACTACTTCCAAGCCATCGAGCAAGAGCTAGCTGGCAGCAGGCTGCTGGTAGCTGGCGAATGCATGGACCGGCTACCAACGACCGACTACCAGCTGCCCGTTCTCAAGCATGAGCTGAACTTCGAGTTCACCGGCTGCTATACGTCGCAGAGCGCGATCAAGCGCGGCAACCGGTTCGGCGAAAACTACCTGGAGGAGGCGGAGACGCTGGCAGCCATCGCGGCGCGCACCCTCGGCCGGCCGTATCCCACCGAGCCGCTCCGCGAGGCCTGGCTGAACGTCCTGTTCAATCAGTTCCACGATATTCTGCCCGGCTCCGGGGTCCGCGAGACGCGGGAGCACGCACAGGCGCTCTCCCAGGAGGTGGGCGCAATCACCGGCTCGATCAAGCGCAGCGCCGGCCGCGCGCTTGCGGAGCAGATCGACACGCTTTCGCTGCTGCCGCACACGCCCGTCGGCGTCGAGGAGCGCGCCCTGGTGGAGGAGGGCCGCGCCAATACGCCCTTCGTGGCGGGCGCGGGAATCGGCGCGGCGCACACGGGATACTCGCAGGCCAGCGGCGGTGGAAGGCGCTTCCTGCCCTTCGTCGTCTACAATCCCTGCGCCTGGACCCGCTCCGAGCGCGTCACCGTCGCGCTCTACGATACGGATTTCGATCCCGGCCGCGTCGTCGCGCGGGACGACGCGGGCGTGGCGCATGCCACGATGTTCCTGGGCAAGGGCGGTGACTGGGGCCACGATAAGCTGACATTTGCCTTCGACGCCTTGGACGTGCCGGCGCTGGGCTATCGCACCTACCTCCTCTGCGAAGGCACGGCCGTCCCGCCGCCCAACCCGGTCCGGATCGAGCCCAACGAGTGGTTCGAGACGCCGCACCTGAAGTTCCGGGTGGACCGGTACCACTGCGGCGTGATCGATATGATCGATAAACGGACCGGCGCAAAGATTGCAACCGGGTGGCATCTTGGGGGATGGATAAAGGTGCTCGAACGCCCGCGTGGCATGACTGCGTGGGCGCTCGGATTGGAAACAGAGCAGGAAACGCTAAAGTCGACAAGCTTTCAGGTCGTTGGTGCGGCACGAAACCAGGGGACCGCGGTTCCTCACGGAAGCGGAGCGCTTGGCTATCGGGTCGATTGGACACTGGAGGTTCCGAATACGCAGAGCAGCGTCCGCGTTTCGATGATGATCCACGGTATCGAGCCGCGCATCGACTTCACTGCCGACATCGATTGGCGCGAGATCGGCGACCAGAAGCGCGGCATACCGGGACTGATCGTTGAGTTCGAGTCGAACATCGAGGTCTCGAAGGCACTGTTCGAAGCCCCCTTCGGCGCTGTCGAGCGGGACCTGTTGGACGGCGCGGAAGTGCCCACGCTTCGCTACGCGCACGTCGCGGGCGTTGCCGATACCGTAGACCGCAGCACGACGCCGGCCGCGCTCACCCTTGTCCAAGACTGTAAGTACGGCCATGCAGTAGACGGCAACAACCTGATCCTCCGGATGATCCGCTCCTCGTTCGATCCGGACCACGCGCCGGAGGTCGCCCGCTCGACGGTCCGTTATGCCCTGCACATCCACGACAAGGAGCAGGACCCGGCCACGCTTACACGGCTCGGCGCGGCCTGGAACCATCCGTTCATCGTCATCCCGGCCAATCTCCAGTCTGGCCCTGCGGCGGCCCGCCACGGTTTCGCGAGCGTCCGCACTCCCAACGTCGTCCTCTCGGCGCTCAAGATGGCCGAGGATGGGAACGGCCTCGTCCTGCGGCTCGTCGAGCTGAACGGACGCAATACGGAGGCTGAAGTCGCGCTCGATCCCGCCCTGACCGCGGGCCTTTCCCGCGCGGAGCAGCTAGATCCGACCGAGCGTCCGATCGAGGGCGAGGCCGCCTGGCAGGACGGCCTGCTGCGCGTCCCGATCAAGGCGCACGGCTTCGTCACTGTTCGGATCGGCAAGTAACGGTCCAGCGCTTCAGCGCCGCTATAGGAGCTTCAGCAGCCGCGCCATGTTGCCGCCCATGATCATGCCGTATTGCTCGTCGGTGAGGCAGGGCGTCCGATAGGGCGTAGGCAGCCGCAGCGTGTCCACCTTTGCCTTCTCGACGAGCGGACTGAACATCGGCCCGTCGGTAGCGAACGTCACCTTGTCGAAGCCGGCTCGCTCGAACGCCGTCCCGAAGTCGAAATAGGCATCGACGGCGCAGGTGTCGAGATAGACGTTGGCGCGCTCTCGCGCCAGGTCGCAGTAGCGCGGCATCTCCTTCCACCGGCCCCAGCAGCCCATGTGCGGCAGGATCCACGTCACGTGCGGAAATTCGCACGTCAGCGTCTCGATCGCGTCGTAGTCCACCAGATGGATCTTGACCACCCGTATGCCGAGGGCCGCGCCGTACTCCAGGATCTCGCGCGTCGTGGCGGCCATGTCCGACCCGGCCTGCTTCAGCTCGCCCTGGTGCAGCTTCAGCCCGTGCCAGCCGAACTCCTTGGTGATCCGCTTGAGCTCGCCTTTCCAATCGTCCTCCGGGCGGACGTGCCCGTAGGCGTAGAATCGATCCGGGTACTTCACGCAGGCCGCGCGGGTTCGGTCGTTGGATTCTCGCGACGGCGTCCAGGTCGTGGTCACGACGCCCTGGTCGATCCTGGCGGCCTCGTAGTACTCCAGCACCTCCTCGAAGAGGCCGTCCCAGTAGCTCCCGCACATCTCGAGGTGGTACATACCATCGATAATCATCGCTTCTCCCTCCGACTGAGGGCCGTCGGCGGTCCGCCGCGCGGCAGGCTGCACGCTAGACGGCTCGCCGGAGCGCGGTATAGTCCACCTTGGCATTGTGCCGCCGGTCGACCGGAATCGAGCGGATTTGGACGACGCGATCGAGCTGCGCCCACGCGAGCCGAGACCTCAGGCGCGCGGCATCCGGCTTTGCGCCTGGCTCTGCCTCGATCGCGAGAAATCGCTTGCCGTCCACCCGGACGAGCGCGTCGCGGCGGTCCGCGCCGGGACGAGCAGCAGGGCCGCGGCTGTGAGCAGCCATCCGACGGCCGCGGCAAGCGGGATGAGCACGGAGCCGCGGGTCGCCACCTAGTGGTGGCGAAGGCGGGCGAGGCCGATCATCGCCATCTGCGCGCCGAATGCCGCATCGTAGGCGTAGACGAAGTCCCGCCACTGGAAAACGGTCGCCAGCGTTAGCCACCCGAGGCCCGCGGCGACGACCCGCGGCCTAGCATCCCAGAATCCGCGCGCCTCGCCGGAGAGGAGCGGTGCGCACCGGCGATACGGGTCCACGCGCTTCGAGCCGCTCTCCGCGCAGGAGCCGCTCGATCCGATGAGCAGGAGCATCTCCGCGTGCGAGAGCGTGCGGAACGCGGCGACACGCAGCTCAAGGCACGCGAGCTGCGCCGCGCTGAGATCGATCGCGACCAGCCGGCCCGGTGAATGGCTGAGCATTGCGAGCGCGTTATCGCCCGCGGACGCGATCGAGAGGCAGTTGTCGCCGGGCTGGATGTGGAGCCCTTCCAGCAGGACGTCGGCGTCTTCCCAGCACTGCGCATAGCGGAGCTGCATTAAGTTCGCGTCCGCCGTGGCCTCATCAGGCATCGCGGGCCGGCCCGCGCCGTTCATCGTCGCGCTCGCCGCGATGCGCCTGGTCGCGGACTCCCACCGTGCTGTCTGCTTCGGCCTCCTCCTGCGTCCACCACGGCGCCGCGCCTTGCCCGGAATCGGCCGGAGCATTCTGCGCGGCCGCGTCCATTTCGACCGAAGCCGCGGCGCGGCGACTGCGCCGGCGTCCAGGCGTACCGGTCACGGCAGAATCCTCGGTCCGGCCGGAATCCGAGCTCGAACTATCGATTGCGTCAGTCGGCGCGGCTGTCCTGGGATCGGGCGGCGCCTCGCGTGTGGAGCGCGCAAACGCGTCGAAGCCGGAAACCGGTCCCGTCCGCATCGCTACCGGCCCGCTGAGCAGCCCGCCTTCGTTCGCCTCCGGAGCGCCGTCCACCGGATCCGTTTCAGTTGGCAGCGATCTCGGGCCGGCTTGAGGCTCCATCGACGGTGAAGCCGCCGCCCGCAGGAAGAGAGGCGGTACGTTCGCCGCCAGGAACGGCGGCGCGGCCAAGTCCGCATGGGCATCGAGAGCCTCTGCGCGCGCCTGCGCGTCGATTCCGGGAGCGGATTGCGCCGCCTCCGTTTCCGTATTCCCGGTAACGACGTGCGGCATGGGCGTCGCCGCCGCGCCCGGCTGCGTGGTAATCGGGCGGTTCACCTCCGGCGCTTCGGAATGGACGACGAATTCCGATCCAGACGCAGGCGATGGGGCGCGACCTTGCACTGCGACCTCCCCCTCGGCGCTGGCGTGCAGCGACGGCGCCCCCGTCCCGGGAGCTGCCGACAGCGCCCTGCTGGTGGGCCCCCCGGCCGGCCGCTCCGCAAGCCGGCGCACTATCCCGCGGCTGCCGTCCATCTCGACGAGCTCTCCGTCCACGAGCGTCTGCATCAAACCGGGAATGGCGACAACACTCGGAATGCCGAGCTCGCGCGCGACGATCGCCGAGTGCGACAACAGGCTGCCGTGCTCGACCAGGATTCCCGCGGCTGCCGGGAACAGCATCACCCAGCCTGGATCCGTGCGCGCCGCCGCGAGGATGCTGCCCGGTGGAATCTCCGCAGTGCGTGGATCCTCCACCTTGCAGATGCGCCCGTGCACCAAGCCGGGACAGCAGCCCAAGCCCTTCAGCGTCCGAGACTCGCCCGCCCCGGGTTCGCCTGTATCGGGCCGGCCCGCCGGCCGGGCCGGCTGGCCGATGGCCACCGCTCCGCACGTTTCGAACCGGCTGGGCGGCGCAGGCTCGGCGCGGTATCCCTCGAACTCGCGCTTTCGGACCGCGACTACGCCTCGAAGATCGGTGAAGACCGAGGTTCCGGAGATGAAGCCGAGGATTTCGTCGACGGCAAGGTAAAAGACGTCGCGCGGAGCGTCCAGAACGTGGTCCGCGGAAAGCCGCTGGCCGATCTGCACGAATATTCGTCGCACCCGGCCGAATAGCCGCGTCCGCTCGAACCGCAGGTTCTCGCGGTCCCGCACACGGTCCCGCGCGTTTTTCAGGGCCCAATTGAAGGCGATCCGCCGCCAGCCGCTCAAAGCCGCTCTATCCGCAGGTTTCTTGGATTGTGCCGGTGCGGGATTCCCGTCCGAGCGCGCGTGTTCGGGCGAGCCGCGCTCCTGCTCCCCGCCCTGTGTGTCCGGTCTGGGATTCTGCGAACTTTGCGGATTAGCTCCTCCTTGCACGGCGAGGCGGCCGATGGCGCGGTGGAGCGGAGTCGGATCGTCGGCCAGCGTAGGGCTTTCGAGCTTCAGCTCCTCCATACACCGGTCGCCAAACCGATCCAGGTACGCGCGGTAGAGCCTCCTGAAATCCGGGCGCCGATCTATCGCGCGGGCGACGGCCGCGGGGTCGCCGGTCCGCAGCGGGCCGGCAAGCTCGCCGTCGCCCGCGGCGAGCGACGCCATCTCGCGCACCCGCTCGGCCGGCTCGGCGCTCACCATGCCACCGGTTCCGCGGACCAGCGTGTTGCGAAGCGAGCCGTCCGCGTCGCCACACCACTTCTCCGTCAGCCGGCCCAGCAGGCCGTAAAAGATCATAGCGAAGAGGTCGTTCACGAGCGGCGGATCCCAATGCGTGAGAAGCCGCCGTTCCATGTTTCGGTAGACTGCGGCCAGCTCTTCGGGCCGCATCACGTCGAGAGGCGTGTCCGGGTCCGATAGCGCGGCGTCCAGGTCGGCAGTGAACTGGCGGATTCGATCCGGGAGCGCGATATAGTTCACCGCCATGGTCAGCGCCGTGCTCGCCATGCGGAGCCGCTCCCAGACGTCCGCGCCGCGCGCATCCTCCACCAGCCGGTCCGCGATCTCTGCGGGGAGTGCCTCCTGGACGCCCATCATCTGTTCCATAAAGTGCCGGTTGACCGCAAAGCCGGGCAGGAGGACCAGAAGCCGGTACCAGTTGAGCAGGTTGTAGTAGACTCGTCCGCGGATCAGGCCCAGCATGTGCCGGAAAGTGTTGTCGTTCGCGGCGATTGCGTATTCCGGAACGCCGAGCGTTCTGCACATTTGACGGTAGACCTCGGTATAGGCGCGCTGGGCGAACGAGAACGTCAGCGGTGTCGTGACCCCGTTGTAGCTCTCGGAAATGTTGCTGTTATCCCATATGTTCAGCTCGCCGTCCGGGTCCGGCAGGCAGGCGAGCGCCGTTATCGGCCGCGACTGGAGCAGGTAGAGCCTGCCGGCTTCGATCGCCCACTCGATGTCGCGCGGCGCGCCTGCCAGCCGGCCCGCGCGCCGGGCAAGCGCCGCAACCTCCTGAACCTGCGCGTCCGACAGCACCGCCCGGGTCGCCTCCGAATCCGGCACGGCGACCGGCAGCACGCCGTTCGGACTGTCGGGCGAAGGGCAGTGCGCCGTCTGCTTCGTGGCGATCTCGCGCAGCGTTATTGCGCCGGTCCGATCGACGTGGTAGGTGTCCGCGTCCGATTCTCCGGAAACCAGCGCGCTGCCCAGCCCCCACACGGCCGCGATCACGGCGACACCGCGCCGGCCAGCTACGGGGTCGGCGCCAAACGCGACGCCGGCCCGGTCCGCCATGACCATGAGCTGCACGAGGACGGCGGGAGGCCTCGGCATCGCCGTCAGGCCCGCCTGTTCGCGGTAGGCCAGGACGCGCTGGCTGAACGCGGAGCGCCACACCGCGGCAGCGCGGTCGCCGACGGATTCGACGGTCGCCGGCACGGAAAGAAAGCTATCGAACTGTCCGGCGTACGAGCGGTCCGCGCCGTCCTCCTCCGCGGCGGACGATCGGACGGCCACCAGCCCGCCGTCCGGCGCAAGTCGGCGGAGCGCTTCGGCGAGCGCGCCGGCCGCCTCTTCCGCGAGCCGGATTTCGCCACGCAGCGTGATCGCCGCGCCCAGCGTGTCGCCGGACCCGATCGCCTGCTCCTGCGAAAAGGAGAGGCTCTTGTAGAACGCCTCCGGAGTCAGAACGAACCAGGCAGGCACGGTCAGGCCACTGCGCTGAAGCTCTGCGAGGGCGCGGGCCTTGCCGCCGAAATCCGCATCACGTCCTGTGCCATCGGGCCAGAGAATGAATGTCATCCGTCGACTCTCTCGATGTTAGTTTCAGAGTGCGTCGCCATTCCCGCTGCGGCGCCGGCAGGCCGGAGATGCGCGGAAGCCTCTTCAGCGCCCAGGGCGCCGCGCCGAGGCTCAGGTACATCACGAGCGTCCAGGCGGCCGAGAAGGCCTCGATGGCTCTGGCTCGCTTTGTGACCGGCTGGTGCAGGAACCTCGCATCGAGCACGCCGGAGAGCGCCAGCAGCCCGGCCAGAAGCCATCCGGCGGGCGCCAGGAAATGTATGCGCGCGGCAGCCAGACATGCGAACGCGGCGGTGAGCGCGAGAGCGCAGAGCCAGGCTCCAGTCGCGCCACGCAGGCCCCATAGGACGGTATACGTCTCTACGCCCGGCTCCTCATCCTGCGGCGCTCGAAGCTTACGACCGATCTCGAGTACGATCCCGTTGAAGAAGCTTACCAGAAGAAACCATATTAGCCCGTCGGGAGGCCTTGCGGATGCCGCGCGCCAGTCGCAATTCGTGACGTAGAAATCGATGAGCGAGATAATCGCCATGTGCGTCCACATATACGTGAACGGATGCGACTTGAGCCACTTCCGCGCGAAGAATTCGCGGCCCATGAGCGCCAGGTAGAGCCAGACCGGCAGGAGAAGCAGCAGCATGGCCGGCTGCAGCCACGCCGCGAGCGCGGCCTGAATCGCGGCCGCTATGGCGGCGGCGGCGCCGAGCTCTCTCAGACGGACGAGCCCGCGCGGCACGGCGCGGTAGGGCCGGAACCGGCTGTCCTCTTCAAAGTCCTTGAACTCGTCCACAATGCGGAGCTGCAGGAAGAACAGCAGCGCGGTAAGGAACGCCGTAACCACCGCGCGGCCGGAGGGCGGGCCGGGCTGTCCGCGCAGCAGCAGCGAGTAGCAGACGCCGGAGAAGCTGAACGCGGCGACGAGCGGCCCGTGCGCGAAGATCGGAAATCGCTCGCGCTGGTACGTCCACCAGCGCGCCGGGCCGACGCTCACGGCGCTGTCTGTTCATCGCCAGCGGCGCCCTGCGTGCCGTCACGCGGTCCGCTCCGGCCATGCGCAAGCCGCCGGTGCGCCCGCGCAAACTGGCCTGCCGCAAGCGCCCCGATGATCGAAAGCTCGCCGGCCAGCGCGACGGCCGCGCAAAGCTCGGCAAAGGCGTGGGCCTTGCCCGGTCCGGCGAGGCCCAGGCTCTCAAGACAGGCTCGCTGTGACGGCAGGCCCGTTCCGCCGCCGACCGTGCCGACGATCAGGTTCGGCAGCGTGACCGCGGCGTAGAGGCCGCCGTCGTCCGCCTCCTCGATCCGCGTAACGCCGACCGCGGATTCCGCGACGCACGCCGCGTCCTGCCCGCAGGCGATGTAGAGCGCGGCGAGACCGTTCGCGTAGTGCCCCTGCACTCCGATGGTTCCGCTCAGCACGCCGCCGATCGCCGACATCCGCCAGTAGTCCGCCATGCGACGCGCCGACGTGTGAAGCCTCCTCCAGACGAGATCCGCGGGCAGGCGCGCCTCCGCGGTCACCTTTCGGCCGCGCACGTTGACGAACGACTGCGCGCTCGCCTTCTTGTCGCCGGAGAGGTTCGTCTCCAGGAAATGGTACTCCGGCCGGACCGGACACTCCCTCTCGATGAAATCGCAGATGGCATCGGTCGCAAGCGTGGCCATGTTCTGACCGGCCGCGTCGCCCGTGGTGAACTCAAACGCTAGGTAGACGCGATTGCCCTCCACGGTCACCTGCATGTCGGCGAGCGTCCCGTGCCGCGTCGTGGAGGCCGCACACGATGCAAACGTGTCGCGCGCGTCGAGAGCCCAAGCCACGAACCGGCCGGCATCGGCAATGGAGCGAAACGCGAAGCCCGGCGCGTGCCGAATGCCCTCATTCAGCAGGGCGGCCGCGCAGCCGCCCGCCTCGCTGATGAGGGCGGCGCCGCGAGAGTAGGATGCGGCCTCGGTGGTTGCCAGCGGGACATAGTAGTCGCCCTGCGCGAACAGGCCATTGACGCGCAGCGGCCCGGCCAATCCAACCGGCAACTTCACAGTGCCGATAAAGTTCTCGATATGCCGCTCGTACAGCTCGCGCTGTTCATACGTACGCGCGTCCAGCAGGCTGGCGCGCGCTTCCTCCGTCAGTCCGGCGGCGCAGTGCCGAGCGTCGATCGCGCGCGGGGTGTTGTGCGTCGCGCCCGCAAGCCGCGGCGACGGATCTCCGATCTTCGGCTCGAGTCTGCGCAGAATCTCGGCCTCGCCCGCTTCGCTCAGCAGGGCGCCAAGGTACGATCGCGCGTTCTGGTGGTCCGTCGCCATCCTCTGCTCCTGCCGGCCAACTGTGGACGCACGGGTATTCGACGCCGCAGTGCCGGGGACCTCTAATTGCCTGTCGCTGCCGCCTACGGAACAAGGGTAGAATACTCCCGCCCGGCGATCTGGACGCGGACGACGGGGCCGGCCTGTCGGGAGGGGCGCACGCTGCGCTGCGCATGCTCCTGAACGGAGCGGCGTGCCCGCTCGATCCACCGGACAATCCCCCTGAGGCGGCAGACGATTGGTCATCCAGATTCGTCAGTTCGGCAGCGCTCGATCCGAGGCGGGGGCGATTCGTATCGGCCCGGCCGGTCGGGGAGTCGCGCATGCGGGCGCCCGGCCTGCGAGCGATCGACGATGACCCTGTCCGCACTCTGGCTGGCGATTGCCGTCTCCGCGCTGATCGCGTGGCTGTGGCTGCTGTTCGGGAATGCCGGGTTCTGGCGCATCGAGCGGCCGGCGCCGGCAGCAAAGCCGCAGGAGTGGCCGGAAGTCGTAGTGGTGATACCGGCGCGGGACGAGGGGCAGGGGATCGCGGAGACGCTCCGTTCGCTCTGGGGCCAGGACTACGCGCGTGAAGTCCGCATCGTGCTGGTCGACGACCACTCCGAAGATGCGACGGTCGAGCGCGCGGTCGCCCTCGCCGAATCGCTCGGCCGGCGCGGCGCGCTGACGGTCCTTGCCGCGCGTTCGCTGCCGCCCGGCTGGACCGGCAAGGTCTGGGCGATGAGCGAAGGCATCTCGCACGGCGTTCCGGCAGGCGATCCTGCCCGGTACGTACTGTTCAGCGATGCGGACGTCCGCCACGGTTCCTCGGCGGTTCGCGATCTCGTGGCTCGCGCCGAGAGCGGCGGCCTCGACCTTGCGTCGCTCATGGTCACGCTGCAGTGCCGCACTGTTGCCGAGAGGCTGACGATTCCGGCGTTCGTCTTCTTTTTCCGAATGCTCTATCCGTTCCGCCGCGCGAACGACCGTTCGGATTCGCTGGCCGCGGCGGCCGGTGGCACGATGCTGCTCCGCCGATCCGCGCTGGACCGGATCGGCGGCCTGGCCGCGATCCGCGGCGAGTTGATCGACGACTGCGCCCTCGCTCGGGCGGTGAAGCGCGGCGGCCATCGCATCTGGCTCGGCCTCGGCGCCGCGTCCGTCAGCACGCGCGGCTACGGCCGCCTGCGCGACATCGTCCACATGGTCGCCCGCACGGCCTATACGCAGCTCGGCTACTCTCCGGCGAGATTGGCGGGCTGCGTCGCGGGCCTTTGTCTGGTCTACCTCGCGCCGCCGCTCCTTCTGTTCGCCCGCGGGCCGTCCGCGGCGGTTGGCGCCGTTGCCTGGCTGCTCATGGCGATCGCCTACGCGCCGATGGTCCGGTTCTACCGGCAGCCGCTTTTCTTCGCGCCGCTGCTGCCGTTGACCGCGACCATGTACCTCTACGCAACCTGCCTGTCCGCGTGGCGGCATCATTGTGGGCGTGGCGGCCAGTGGAAGGGCCGCAGCCAGGACTCCACGGCGCGATCGGGCGGCAGGGGGTGATGCCGCTCATTCTCTCCAAGCGTCGCTCTCGCCGCAGTCAATAGGCGGCTCGGGCCACGCGCGCCTCACGGTGACGCGGCCTGCTGGATCCAGCTGGACCACCGGATTTTAAGCCACGCCTGCGCGGCAACGCCCGTGCAGAGCTTCTCGCGCTCCGGCACGACCGAGTTCATCCCGCGCATGCGCGGCGGCTCGCCGAGGGATCGGACTTTGTGCGGGGCGGTTGTCCCCGCGCGTTTAGGCGGCTTCTCGGCGGCGCTTGCGCGGAGTCGTCCACTGCTCGGCGACGCGACGAACAGGGACCACCCTTGATTCGCCGTGCCACCTCGCGAAGGCATCGTCACGCGTCACCGCTTATCGACCGGGGTCGCGGTGAACCAGGGCCTCGTGGTCGTATCCGTGAGGAAGAAGTGCAGCAGCGCCCGGCCGACCTTGTCCTGCCCGGCAGGCGACTCGTGCGTACCGTCCCCCGCGAAGTCCGCCTCCGTGCTAGGCAGGGCCTGAGTGCTATGGACCGAGCCGTTCGCCCATATGTAAGGCCCCCAGCTTAGCCATGGAGCGCGCACCTGGCCGCGGGCGGCGTAGAAGTTGAGCTGTGGATCGCCATTGATCTGCTTTTCAATCAGCCACTTGACGCTGAAGCCGGACTCGTAGGCGTAGGGCTCGGGATTCAGGCGGCTGCGCGCGAAGCCTCCGAACGTCCTGCTCGACAGGTACGCAAGCTTCAGGTTTGGAAATCGCGCATGCAGGGTCCGGGCGATATTGCCCAGCTCGCCTTCGAGGGTCTCGGCGTACCGCGGGAAGCCCTCCGTCGGGCCGGCGTCGGCCTGTTTGATCCAGACGACCTGGACCTGTGCCCGAGACGCGCCGGCGGCGCGAAGCCGCTCGTCCACCGCATTCCAGTATCGCTGCCCGGAGCCGCCGTCCTCCGCGGATTGGGTCATCTTGGCTGTCATGCCGCCCTGGGCGCCATTCACGAATACGAGCCTGGGACTCCTCTCCGCGCAGCCGGCGAGCTGCCTGGCAAAGCCATCGGACGCCTGCGAGGTGTTGCTCATTCCGACGGAGAGGAGGGCGATCTTGCCGGCAGGATCCGGATGGCCGGCGGTGTCCAGGGGCCGGACGGTGCGCGCGAGCGCCACGCCCGCGCGCTCGTGCACGGCCGGCCGGTCGTTCTTGCCATCCGGGTAGAGGCCGCCGCGGAAGCCATGGTACGCGCCGGCGCCCAGCTCCGTCAATGGCTTGAGGCGAGAGGCGTCGAACGGCGCGGGGGCGCCAGCCGCCGGCGTCGGGGACGGGCCATCGACCGCCTTGATCCCCTCGAGGACGACTCGCCCGTCCCGGGTGGACGGCTTGAAGAAGATCTCTTCACCCTCGTGCAGCGTCTTGAACCGGTCGCCCAGCGGCAGCGATTCGGCGCCGAATATGCGCGTCTCCTGCGTAACGGTAAATGTCCGATCGGCGCCGCCCGCGGTGATTGTCACCTCCATCCGGGACAGCTCAATTCGCTTGATCTTGCCGCGCTGGATGCCGCTCTGTTCCGCAAGGACGGCCGATGCCGCGAGAGCGAGCATTATGAGCGCGCGTGGCCATGTCATTGCCGGTTCTCCTCTGATAAATGTCGCGCGCCGCCCGTGGCCGGTGCGCTCGCCTCTCCTCTGCGGGTAAATTGCCGGATCGGGGCCGCGGAATCCTGCCTTCCGCGCGGTTCCTCACCCGCAGTGGCGAACTTGACAGCGAGTCTGTGACCGGCCTCACGGCGCGCGCGCCGCATCTGTCGCATAATAGAGCCAACTCCGAACTTCGGATTGACATAGCGGCGGCGGGCGGTCCGGCAAAGGCGCCGGGCAGCCCGCCATTTTCATCCTCGCCCGTCGGACTGACGAAGGAGTTGGAGCCAGCTGAGCGAAAGTAGCCACCGTATGGTGAAATCCGCAAGAAGGCAACCTCGCCGGCTGCCGCTCGTGGACACTTCATCCGACGTCGGGCAGTTTGGCTGGGCGCAACCCATCGCGCCGGAGGCGGTATCGTGATCGTCGACTCGCATCAGCACGTCTTCTGGCACGCGCGCGACGACGCCGGCCTGATTGCGGACATGGACGCGCAAGGGATCGACGTGGCGTGGCTGCTGAGCTGGGAGGTGCTGCCGCACGAGGACGAGCCCTACTACCACTCCGTCCTCAATCCGCTCCACCGCCGGCCGGACGGAACCCATGCCGGCATCCCGCTCTGCGACCTGCTGCTGGCGCGCGGGCGCTTTCCGGACCGGTTCGTCGTTGGATATTGCCCGCACCCGCTGGCCGGCAACGCGCCGGCCCTGTTCGAGGCGGCGCACCGGATTCACGGTGTCCGCGTTTGCGGCGAATGGAAGTTTCGGCTGCCCTTCGACGATCCGCGTTGCCTCGAGGTGTTCCACAAGGCGGGCGAGCACTCGTGCCCCGTGGTGCTTCATCTCGATGTCCCATACCTGCCGCACGCGGAGACCGGTAAGCCTGTCTATCAGAGGAGCTGGTACGGGGGCACGGTCGCGAACCTGGAGCGCGCGCTGATCGCCTGCCCGGAGACCACGTTCATCGGCCACGCGCCTGGCTTCTGGCGAGAGATCAGCGGGGACGCAGACGCCGATCCAAGCCCCTATCCGAAGGGACCGGTTACGCCCGGCGGCCGGCTCTACGACCTGTTTGATCGCTATTCCAATCTCTTCGCCGATCTTTCCGCCGGCTCCGCGCGCTACGCGCTCAGCCGCGACCCGATCCACGCGCGCGAGTTCCTCTGCCGCTTCGCCGACCGCCTGCTCTTCGGCCGTGACTTCTACGGCGGCGAGCTGTCGGCCGTCCTGAAGTCGCTAGACCTGCCGGACCACGTCCGGTCTCGCATTTTCTCGGAGAATGCCCTCCGGCTTATTTCGGCCCCCGCCGACCGCTGACGCCTCAGCAAATCCTCCCCACTGCGCCGCGGATGCCGGCGCCCGGGTATGTGCGGGTCCATCGCTTCGCAGGTGCGTCCGCGATCCATCGAGAATAGACCTCTATACCGCCGCGGTGCGCGACGCGGTGTCGGTCCGCGGCGCGTCGCGCTCTGGAGGAATGGCGATTATCAGGGACGACTCTGCAGAGGGGCCGCGTCGCGAGCGGCGGTCCGCACAGTCAAAGGAGAGGTATGAACGGCAAACCACCTCGGCTTTCTCGGCGAGAGATGCTCCAACGGTCCAGCGTTACCGCAAGCGCCCTCGCGCTGCCCGTGTCCGGTCCGGAAGTGGCCGCTGGATCAGTCTTCGCGCTCGCGGCGGATGCCGACCTGCCGTCCGGTGTTCGCGCGGTCTGGGATCTGGCGCAGGCGTACTCCGAGAAGACTCCGACCCGCGAGCGCGTCTGCCTGAACGGCCTCTGGCGCTGGCAGCCTGCGCGGGAGGACGCCGACGGCGTTCCAGCGGACCGCTGGGGCTTCTTCAAGGTGCCCGGTGCGTGGCCTGGCATCACGGACTATCTGCAGAAGGACTGCCAGACCGTTTTCGCGCACCCGGATTGGCGCGGCGAGCGGCTTGCCGACGTAACTACCGCCTGGTATCAGCGCGAGGTCGCGATTCCGGCCGGCTGGAGCGGCCGATCTATCGCGCTATCTGCGGAGGTCGTAAACTCGCTCGCGACGGTGTTTATCGATGGGGCCCGCGTCGGCGAAATCCGTTTTCCGGCCGGCGAGCTGCCGCTTGGCGACGCCTGCAAGCCCGGATCGAAGCACCTGCTCTCCATCCGGGTCGCCGCGCTGCCGCTCAAGGCGGTGATGTCCACCTATACCGATACGGGAGCCGCGCGCGACGTGCGCGGACAGGTGGCGCGGCGCGGCCTTTGCGGCGACGTCTGGCTAACCTCGGCGCCGGCCGGGCCGCGGATCGAGCGCACTCGCATAGCGACCTCGGTTCGGCAGGGGTCGATCCGCGTCGCCGCCGTTCTGGCAGACCTCGCGCCTGGCCGGTCGTACACGCTGCGAGTCCAGGTGCGTGAGGCCGCTCCAGAGGGCGCGGCGGCGTTCAGCGGCAACGGCCCCGAGCATTCGAGACAGCGCGTCGAGGGCCGTGAGCCTGATCCGGCCGGCGTCGCGCCCGCCGAAGTGGCTCCAAACAGGACGGGCGGGCGGCGCGCGCCTCGTGAGGCCCATGCCGGCGCGATTGCGCGCGAGTTCGTCAGCCCTAAGTTTACGGCGGCGGATCTCAAGGGTGGCGAGATCGCCTTCAGGGAGAGGTGGCTGCCGACGAGGCTCTGGGACCTGAACACGCCGGGTCACCAAGACACGGCACATGTGTCGCTGGTCGAGGCCGGCGGCAAGGTGGCGGACGTGGCGCTTCCGCGCCGGTTTGGTTTCCGCGAGTTCGTCATCCAGGGCAGGGACTTCTACCTGAACGGCTCGCGCATCTATCTCTCCGCGATACCGATCGACAACGCGGGCGTGGGCGCGGCATGGTCAACGTACGCGGGCGCGCGAGAAACCATGGCGCGGATGAAGAGCTTCGGCATCAACTTCGTCTACACGCACAACTACGGCTGCGAGCCGGGCACCCACCTCCTTTTCGACGACATCCTGCGCGCGGCGGACGATTGCGGCATGCTCGTGGCGCTTTCGCAGCCGCACTTCTCGCACTACGATTGGAAGGCGCCGAACGCCGACGCCGAGAACGGCTACGCCCGCCATGCCGCGTTCTACGTCCGGACGGCAGAGGCGCATCCGAGCGTGGTGGCCTACGCCATGAGCCACAACGCGACGAGCTACGTCGAGGATATGAACCCGGATATGATCGACGGGATCCACGCGCCGCGCGAATCATGGGGCGAGAACAACGCGAAGCTGGCCTTGCGCGCCGAAGCGATCGTCAAGACGATGGACCCGGAGCGGATCGTCTATCACCACTCGTCCGGCAATCTGAGCTCGATGCACACGAGCAACTTCTATGTTAACTTCACACCCGTCCAGGAGCTGTGCGACTGGTTTGAGCACTGGGCCACGACGGGCGTGAAGCCGGTCTTCCTGTGCGAGTACGGCGTGCCCTTCTCATGGGACTGGGCGATGTACCGCGGCTGGTACAAGGGCAAGCGGGAGTGGGGCAGCGCCGTGGTGCCGTGGGAGTTCTGCCTGGCCGAATGGGACGCGCAGATCTTCGGTGATCGCGCCTATGCCATCAGTGACAAGGAGAAGGCCAACCTGCGCTGGGAGGCGGCTCAGTTTCGCGCCGGCCGCGTCTGGCACCGCTGGGACTACCCGAACCAGCTCGGATCGGGCGGATTCGCGGAGCGCAACCCGGTCTTCGGCGAGTATATCACGGCCAACTGGCGCGCCTACCGCGGCTGGGGCGTCTCCGCGTTCAGCCCGTGGGAGCATGCCATGTTCTGGGTGCTGCGTCCCGGCGTGGAGCGCGGCAAGCGTAAGGAGCTTCCGGTCGATTGGGACCGCCTGCGGCGGCCCGGCTACAGCGCGGACTACCTGGAGGACCGGCCGGACGACCGTCTGCTGGCCTATGAGGCGGCCGACTGGATCCCGACCGCGGCGGCCGAGGCCGTCATCCGCAACAACGGTCCGCTACTCGCCTACATCGGCGGTAAGCCGTCGCGCTTCACCAGCCGCGACCACAACTTCCTGCGCGGCGAGGTCGTCGAGAAGCAGATCATCGCCATCAACAACTCCCGCGCGCGGGTCGATGTGTCCGCCTCATGGTCGCTGACGCTGAGCGCAGCCGACGGTAAGCCTGCCGGCCTGCCGATCCGCGGCGGCACGATATCGGCAGCCGCGCTGCCGACCGGCGATCAGCGGCGCGTCCCGCTGCAAATACCGCTTCCGGCGGACCTCGCGCCGGGCCGGTATGTCCTGGCAGCGACGATTCGCTTCGGCAAGGAGGCGGCGCAGCAGGACCAGCTCGCGATCGACGTCTTGCCCCGGCCCGCGGCGGCGCCCGCGGCGACTCGGATCGCGCTGTACGATCCGAAGGGCGAGACCGACCGCATGCTCAAGGAGATCGGCGTTGCGGCGCAGTCCGTCGGCGCCGACGCCGACCTCGCGGGATTCGACGTGCTCATCGTCGGCAAGGGCGCGCTGGGTCCCGCCGGCCCCGGGCCCGACATCCGCCGCGTTCGGGACGGCCTGCGCGTCGTCATCATGGAACAGACCGCGGACACGCTGGAGAAGCGGTTCGGCTTCCGCACCGCGGAGTACGGATACCGCCGGCTCTTTCCGCGAATTCCGGCCCACGCGCTGCTGGAGGGCATCGCCGCCGAGCATCTGCACGACTGGCGCGGCGACGCGACGACCAGCACGCCTCGCCTCAAGTACACGATCGGGCCGCGCCCGTCCCCCGAAGTGAAGTGGTGCGGTATCGATGTGACCCGCGTCTGGCGGTGCGGGTGCCGCGGCAACGTGGCCTCCGTAGTCATCGAGAAGCCGGCCCGCGGCGACTTCCTCCCGATCGTGGACGGCGGGTACGCGCTGCAGTACGCGGCGCTGGCCGAGTACCGCGAAGGCAGGGGGATGGCGCTCTTTTGCCAGCTGGACGTGAGCGGCCGCACCGAAACGGATCCAGCCGCCCTGCGCCTCTTCCGTAATGTCGTCCAGCACGCGGTCTCGTGGAAGCCCGCGCCTGCCAGAACCTGCCTCTACTCCGGCGATGCAGCCGGCAACGCGCACCTCCAGGCCGCCGGATTCGCGCCCGTTCGCTACGAAAGCGGCGGACCCGCAGCGGACGCCGTGCTCGTTGCCGGCCCCGGCGCGAAGCTCGACGCCGCCGCGCGGGACTGGATTCACGGCGGTGGGCGCGTACTCGCGATCGGCTGCGACGATCCGTCGGCGGCCATCGCGTCACCCGGCGTCCGCATGAGGCGAGGCGAGCACATCGCCGCCAGCTTCGATCCGCCCGCGCCGGGCTCGTGGCTGGCCGGTGTCTCGCCCGCCGATGTCCACAACCGCGACCCGCGCGTCATCCCGCTCGTCGCGGGCGGCGCGGAGATCGTCGGCGACGGCGTGCTGGCCGCGGCGGAGGGCGGACGCGTGGTGTTCAGCCAGCTTGCGCCCTGGCAGTTCGACGTGGCCGGCACGATGAACCTGAAGCGCACGTTCCGCCGTACGGCCTTCCTGACGGCCCGCCTGCTCTCCAACCTCGGCGCCACCTGCGAGACGCCGCTGCTGGAGCGGTGCCACCAGCCCGCGCAGGATGGCGACCGCCGATGGCTGGACGGCCTCTACCTTGACACGCCGGAGGAGTGGGACGATCCGTACCGATTCTTCGGGTGGTGAGAGTGGAATAACGTGAACGAAACGCGATTTGCGCGGCGGGCGGCGCCGCCAACCGAAAAACAGATATGGTTGGAGCGGCTGCGCGACTGGTCCGGCGCGGGCTGGGTGCTCGCCATGCTGCTGGCCCTGGGCGGCTGGTACGTCTACTCGCGGGTCTGGGAGGCGCGCGATGCCGCCGGCGCGCCGGAACAGACAGCCGTGGCCACCGTAGTCGACAGACGGGCAGCGGACTCTCGCGGGCGGGCGGGCAGCGGCTGGCACGTGACGCTCAAGTGGGACGGCAGGACTGCCGTCGCGCGCACGCACAACCTGCCGCTCGTGAGCCGGCTGGCGATTGGCGGAACGGTCGGCATCGCGTACCGGGTCGGGCAGAGCGGGCGAATCTACGTCGACGATATTGCAGAGGCGCCGAAGCAGCGCGCGACGGCCAGCCCCGCGGCGCGCTGATCCTCGCTCGTTCGGACTCCCTGCGGCTACTCCGCGGGCGGCGGTGCGGCTGCCGCTGCGGCAGCATTGGCCTCTTCCGCGGCAGCGGTCTCGGCCTCCTGCTCCTGGATACCCTTCAATGTACTGCTCAGCGAGGCAAGCGTGGTGTCGGCCGCCGCTGTTATTCGATAGTGCGGGTGGGCCGGGAGGTCGGAGACACGCAGCGGATGGTTCGGCTGCAGGCCGCTGATGTCCACTTCGATCATCGCGGGCATCTGGTCCGCGGCGCACTCGATCTCGAGGCTATCGATCGGGTGTTGCGTGATGTATGCACCGATCCGGACCTCCTCCGGCTCGCCCGTGAAATGTAGCGGCACCTGCGTCTTCACGCGATCGTCTCGGCGCACCTGCTGAAACGTCACTTGCAGTAGGCCGTGCGTGAGCGGATCCCGCTGTACGCTGGAGATAAGGGCGCGCTGGTGCTTCTTGTCGGCGGTGACGAGATCGACGAATGAGGCGGCCCCGTGCCGGGTGATGAACTCGTCGAGAGGCTTGGTCTCGAGTTGGTAGTGGGCCGTCGGCATTCCCCTGTGCTGGACCGAAACGGGCACGAACCCGTCGCGCCGCAACTGCTTTACGGCGCCCTTTGTAGCTGCTTCGATCGGGCGAAGCGCGAATTGAGTGGGCATGGTCTGGTTCCTTTTCCGGTAATGGAGATTCCCTCGCCGACGGGTTGCGTGGCGGCCGTTCGCCGCGACGCGGCATCCGCGCCACGAACGATACCAAATGCGGCTCTGTCCGATTCGGCGTGGGCGCTTGCAGCAGGATGAAGCCGACGAGCAAACGCGTCGGCGATATTGTAGTGTTACATTTTACGGCGAATTATGCAATTCGTCCCAGCCCGCCGTGTCGATCCCCGCGGCGGACCGCCGACCGAACCTCCGCTTCATTGCGTTCCGACGGAGGGCGCCGCCTCGGTAATCGCGTAACGACCGCCCCGCCCGACACTCTGGCAGCTATGGCCTCGCCTGCGCGCGGCGCGATGCTTCCAGCAGCCGCACTTCGTAGCGGCCGAGCGTCAGCGGCGCGCCGTCAAGCATTATGCGCGCCGGGCTGCTCCGTTTATTGATCAGCAGCGTCTGCGTCCTGGAGGCCAACACCTCGATCTCAGGGGAGCTGGACGTCGCGCGATACAGGCGCGTGCCGGGCGGGAACATATCGCGGAAGGCCTTGACGACTCCGTAGTGCGCGGTTGGCTGCCCGCCGTCCGGCTGCATCAGGTCCGTGAAGAGCTGGTATCCGCCGCCCTCGCCCTGAAGGAATCCCCAGAGCAGAGCGACCTGCGGCGCCCCCGCGGTGGCCATGTGCAGGTAGATCGAGGCGTACTCCGCGGCGACGAAGTCCGGATTGCGCAGCCGCTCTCCGCCGTAGAACTCGGCCCACCAGATCGGCAGGTCCGTCTTCGCGCGGATTTGTCGAACGATGTCGGCGTACAGGCGCGTCTGAGCCAGCATTTCGCGCTCGGTGTGGCGGCCGGAATCGTGGTTGGTGTCGGTTAGCGAGCGGTCCAGGGCGATGAACTCGGCGCCGTGCTTGTGCGCCAGCCAGTAGTCGATTACCTTCATATTGCGCTCGGTAATTGGCGATGCGCCATACCACTCGCGCGCGTTCAGTCCCGTGCCCTCGACTACGAGGTAGGGGCCGCCGACCTTGATCGAGCTATCCACCGATTTGAGCGCGTCGTAAACCTGATTGTACAGCTCGGTGTAGCGAACATAATCCCAGTTGTGGCCTGGCGCGTCCCAGAACCCCTTGAACTCGTTCCAGACGTGGAA
>Ga0070735_10001368_pt1 | contig 23735 bp, 19 predicted proteins | sample Coa_R1_FD_66443 | JGI IMG/M metagenome (GOLD analysis project Ga0070735, IMG submission 66443) | Surface soil microbial communities from Centralia Pennsylvania, which are recovering from an underground coalmine fire - Coalmine... | ecosystem: Environmental > Terrestrial > Soil > Unclassified ...
CCGCCGACGCGGTCGAAAGATCTCGGGTCTCCGCCCAGCGAGTCGGAACTCGTCCGCCTTCGATGATCAGTGGCATATCATGCCTCCGCCCAAATGTTCTTTCCGAGTCTTCACTTTCCCGCAGTCTCCAACGCCTGGCCAATATCTTCGAGAATGTCGTCGATGTGTTCGATGCCCACGCTGAGCCGAATCATCTCCGGCGTGACACCTGCTTTCTTCTGTTCTTCGGGCGTCAGCTGCCGGTGAGTTGTCGACGCCGGATGGCATGTCAGTGACTTCGCATCGCCCATATTGACCATCCGCTTGAAAAGACGGAATGCGTTGAAACACTTGCGGCCGCCCTCGTAGCCGCCCTTTACTCCGAAGGTCAAAAGCGAACAGAAGTTGTTTCCCAGATATCGGTGCGCCATCGGATAAAGCGGGTTATCGGGAAAGCCAACGTAGTTCACCCATTCGACCATGGGATGAGCCCGAAGAAACTCCGCAACCTTCCGCGCGTTCTCGACGTGGCGCTCCACTCGAAGAGCCATTGTCTGAATCCCCTGCAGGAACAAGAAGCTGTTGAACGGAGACAGTGTTGCCCCGGTGTTACGCTGGCAGACGGTTCGGCAACGCGCCACGAAAGCAGAGTCGCCGAACTGATCGACGTAGACTACGCCGTGATACGCAATCTCCGGCTTATTAAACATGTAGAACTTTTCCGGATACTTCTTCCACGGAAACTTGCCGGCGTCGACAATCATTCCGCCGATGCTAGTACCCGCTCCTCCAATGAACTTGGTCATGGCGTGCACAACAACGTCTGCGCCGTATTCAATTGGCCGGAGAAGGATTGGCGTCGCCACAGTGTTGTCGACAATCAATGGCACACCATGTTTGTGGGCAATCTTCGCGATTCCCTCAATGTCGGCGACGTTTCCCGCTGGATTTCCGACGCTTTCGCAATAGACCGCACGCGTCTTTTCGTCGATCAGCTTTTCGACGTCTTCGGGCTTGTCAGTCAGGGCAAAACGCGACTCGATGCCGCGCTTGGGAAAGATGTGCGCGAGCAAAGTATACGTCGCTCCATAAAGTTGCGACGTGGAAACGACGTTATTTCCGGTTTCAAGGATGTTGATCAGAGCATATTCAATCGCAGCCATTCCAGAGCTGACGCTCAGACCATCGACTCCGCCTTCCAAAGCTGCCACTCGCCTCTCGAGCACAGTATTTGTAGGATTGCCGATCCGTGTGTAGATATTTCCCTGGACTTCAAGGTTGAAGAGGGCTGCACCATGCTCCGCACTGTCGAACTCGAACGCGACGGTCTGATAAATCGGCACCGCCACAGCCTTAGTCGTGGGGTCCCCGTCGTATCCGACGTGAATGGCAATCGTTTCAGGCTTCATGTTTTCGTAAATGCTGAACGCGACCTTACTTCGAGGCGGTTGCCGCCGCTTTGGCCCCGAAGGCCACCGACTCGCGAGCGAGCGACTTCGCCACAGCTTTGGAGACCGTGCGCGCGGTGAAATCAGCTCCGAATGCGAATCTCATGACCGGACCAAAACTAATCGCCGCCGCTAGTCCCGTGAAGTACAGGCCCGGGACCGACGATTCGAACGAAGACGATAGAACGGGAGAGCCTTCGACGGTCTTGATTTTGGAACGAGTCTTGTCGCTGAGGAACGACAGCTTGTCGAGATTAACCCTGTAGCCTGTCGCCGCAATAACGTGGTCTGCCACAATCTCGCGCTTTGCGCCGGATGCATCGATCAGCGACAATCGAACTTTTCCGTCCTCGACCCGTGCTGCGTCCAGGGAGTAGCCGACAAGAGTTGGAACTTTACCTTCAACCTTGTCGCGGATAAACGCTCCTCCGGATGGTCCAAGAACCCGTCGAACTGCTTCGACGCGCAAGCTTTCGGGTAGATAGTGAAATACGTTGGGGCAGTTCGCAAAAAAGAATGACTTCCATCCCGGACCGAGTCCCGATGGAGGACGCCGAAACCGATCCCACCACGGGCGAGCCTTGTCACTCTTGCTGTGAAACTTCAAAGGCTTGCGAGCTACCAACTGAACGTCAACTCCCGCTTCGCGCATCAATCCAGCGAGATCAAGCGCGGAAGAGCCTGCTCCGACGACAACGACACTCTTGCCGCGCAGTCGTGTGACATCGGAATGCTCTGCGCTGTGAGAGACGTACTCGGACGAAAGGTGGGCCAACGTTTCGGGGATGTAGCCGAAATGCGTGACGCCGACAGCCAGGACTACCTGCCGGGCACGAAATATTTCGCCGTTATCAAGTCCGATGGTGAACCCCTCGGTGTCCGGCTCAATACTAACCACAGTCTTGTCTTCCAGTTGCGGCACTATCCGTTCCTTGAAGGCCAGACCATATTCGGTGAACGTATCCCGCCGAATGGGCACGCCTTTATCGGCGTATTCAATGCCACGTTCCGCACAGAATCTTCCCAATGTCAGCCGATCTTCTGGGTCGGAAATGTTGGAAGCGAAGCCATCTGATTTCAGCAGCATGCCCTGGGGCATGTGGGAGAGCCAGCTATCCATGGGCCGGCCAAAAATTCGGAACGCGATCCCATGCTGTCGACAATGTGCTGCAATGGAAAGCCCGTACGGGCCGGCACCAATGATTGCTGTGTTTGTCATAAGTTATTTGGATGTAGTAACTTAGCTGCTCATCTCGTGTGTCAGAGCGAACACGCTCCAAATTATTGAGGGGAAGAATTTCTGGGGGGATTGTGAATCGATTATATCATGAGAGACCTAGATGTGATGCGAAAAATCGTCCCTTCTTAGGAAGAAGATGCGGAGCTACATTCTCCCTGTTACCTCTTCGAAGACTTTCCTCACATCGTCGGCTCGTGTCGTTTCGCGTCGCTTCCGCTTGATGTACTTGGCGTACGATTCTCGTAGCCTACGCAGCCGGACGGGGACGTTCGATCTCGTAATCCTGATACAGGTGGTTTGTATAGGTAGCGCTTCCCTCCACTCATGCCGCATATAGTCACAACACTCATAAAACTCCTTTGGCAGGGTGTAGTTCGTGTATGTATTGTGAACGCAGAAGGCCGAGATCGCGTAGGTCTTCATTTCACGCACGGCGGCTCGCAGGCAGATATCGGCCCCATAAAGGTGAAAATGTGGTAATTCCCCGTCAAACCGTAGTCCGGAGGATTTTCTCAATATCAAGACAATCTCATCGAGCGTCTGTACTTCTGCTGGGTCGGAAGGGACACCGATAATTCCGACGCCAGAAGAATAAACATGCCCCCGGTATACACCCTCCCGCGTTATACCGCTGCACCCGACGACACCCCACTTGGGATCGTGCCGATCCAAATACTGAAGAGCCCTGTGTAGATCTGACATCCAGTCTTCAGGGAAGAAAATGTCCTGATGGCAGAAGACGATCAGATCGTTGACGCTTTTATCGATGGCGTCGTTATACGCCAGCGCCGCAGAGCTGAAATTTTCTTGGAATAGGATTTGGTGTGGATGCGCACCGAGGAGAAACGGAGAGGCGAGAAAGTTCCGCTCCAAGACATCTTTCTTGTTTACCGCAACGACGAAAGTAATTGGCTTGAGTTCTGGCATTTTAATCGCGGTTCGAGTGATCGGGAATGTGGCTACCGGGCGTTTTGGAAGGAGACTTCCAAGAGCCTTTTGTCAAAGCTGACATTTTCCGTTTCTGATCGCATCGTAGGAATTGAATGAATTCTGCGGAGACGGGCCTCTTGTCCCGGCGTACCATAGACCAGAAGAATCCGGTTAACCTTGCTGCGCCTCCGACCAAAAACGGTCTGTCCGGGATCCGCAGAGCGCATTTTAAGATTTCAAACAAGGGATCACTACCGAATGAATAGTCCATCCTGCCTTGGCGAAACCGATGCCGCAATAAGTTGTCGCCTTCTCCAGTATGCCGGTGATGGAATATCTTGAGTTCTGGAAACGCCCGAGTGTCCCAGCCTTTCATTTCGGCGGAAGTCTGTGCATGCCAGTCCTCGCCACCAAACTCGAGAACGGCATAACCTCCGATAGCCTCGTAACACGTCCGGCGGACCAATTGCGCTGCGTGCGCTACGGAATAAATCCGATTTTGCCGCCTGTCCCGAAATTCCCCGTTCGCTTCTTCGACGACGAAGCCGCCCGCTAGGCCGAGCGAAGGTTGCCGGTCAAAATGGGCCATGAGTTGTTCGAAGTAGGCAGGCGGGATGGTTACATCCGCGTCCAAATTCCCCACGAAGTCATATCGTGCGTCTCCGAGGAGGCCATATCCAGCGTGCAGTGCTCGCACTTTTGACCCAAAGCTGCGGCCTGGTTGTCTGACAACCCGCAGCAGACGGATGAAGGGGTATTCTTCGGTGTACTTTTGGACGATCTCATCTGTGCGGTCGACTGATCCGTCGCTCACGATCACCCAGCGATTGGGCAACCGACTCTGTGACAGAACCGATTCGATCGTCTTGCCAATGTTTTCTTCTTCGTTGTATGCAGCAGTCACCAGAACGTAGCCTGATCCACTGGTATGGGTCTGCACGTCTGCATGAGGTCGTTTTGATTGCTCGGTCAACATTTGCATGGACAAAGGAAAGGACGCTTGCAGTTAGTTCCCGCGGGCGCTGGAGAGGTATTCGCGAACGCCTTCTTGCCATGGTTTGAAGACATTCAAATTGTGACGCTTCAATCCTCGATTTTCGAGGACAGAGTATTTCGGACGCGCCACTTTAGCCGGGAACTCGTTTGGCCCAGCCACTTCCAGGTTAACTTTCGTATTGGTGAGGGCGAAGATCTCTCGAGCGAATTCGTGCCACGAGCAGCTTCCTTCGGCGGTAGCGTGGAAAAGCCCATACGCATCGGAGCGGCTCAGCTTAACCATCTGTTGGCCGATTTCAGCGGTTGAGGTCGGAGTGACGAATTCACTGTCCACTACGCGCACCTTGCCCCGCTCCTTTGCCAGCTTCAGCATCAGTTCGATGAAGTTCAGACCTCCCTTGGCGCGACATGGATTTCGTCCGTAGATCGCCGAGACTCGCAAGACGAAGTGCTTCTCGACGGTTGAACGAACGAAATACTCGCCCGCCAGTTTTGTGTTCCCATATACGTTCAGGGGATTGGGAGCATCGGATTCCTCGTACGGATTTCCTTTTGCCCCATCGAATACGTAGTCGGTGCTAACGTGCGTCAGAGTCGCGCCGATTTCACGGGAGACCAGCGCCAGATTTCGCGTTCCCAGTCCATTTACGGCGAATGCCTTCTCCGGTTCCTTTTCGCAATTCTCCACGTGATGCATTGCCGCGGTGTTAACGACGATTTCCGGACGGAGTCGCTGCAAGCAAGTCGAGACCGAGTCAATGTTGGACAGCTCGATTTCGGAGTGGGTGAGGGGGACAACCTCGTCCCCGTTCTTCGTGAACGCGGCAACCACGTCGTTGCCGAGTTGGCCGTTGGCGCCGATGACCGCGATCTTCATCGGCCCTTCGCCCCCGCCATCGAATGCATATCGATCTCGCTCTCCAGCTTCTTGAATGCCTGGATATTGGAATAGAGCGGATTATCCCAATCCTGAAACTTGTCCATGTTGTCGACCAGTGATCCGACAATGGATTTCACATCCTCGGTGGGATGGAAGCTCAGCACATTGCTCGCCTTGTCGCAGCTGACCTTGTAATTGCGGAAATCTTGAATGTGTTTGATGTTCAGGTTAACGTGAATGTTGAGACGGTCTTCGACGGCCGATTTAATCAGGTCGCCGACCTCGCCAACCGTGTAGTTGCCCGACGCGACATTGAAGATCCCCGACAGCTTGTAATTAGCCTCAACCGCGCGGATATACGCAGTAGCGGCGTCTTCGATTCCAAGGATGGGCCGCCAAATGGAGGGGTTGTTGACCGTAATCACTTTTTCGCGCACTGCATTCCGGAACATTGTGTTGATGATCAGATCAAAGCGCATACGCGGGCTGTAGCCCGATACGGTGCCCTTGCGTAATGCAATGACCGAGAAGTCATCATCGGCAAGTTGGACCGCTGCCTGCTCCCCTTGAAGCTTCGAAATTCCGTACGGATAGTTCGAACTCACGGGGCGAGTTTCGTCGTACAGGTCATTTTCCGTGTAGCCGTAAACGGAGCAAGAGGAAGCGTAAATGTACCTCTTCACCTTGGCATTCTTGGCGGTGTATGCCAGGTAAGCTGGCGCCGCTGCGTTAAAGATGAAGTTCTTGCTCGGCGAGAATTCGGCCATCGGGTCATTCGAGAGACCGGCAAGAAAGATGACCTGGTCGTAAGGCTCCAGATCCTCAACGGAGAGGTGGAAGATGTCCTTGTTGAGAATGCCAACCTGACGCGGCAAATTGTTGCCAAACCAGAACAGGTCGACGACGTCTACTTTGTAACCACGGTCCAGAAGCCGCGGAATCAAAACGTTGCCAATGTAACCTGCCCCACCTGCGACGAGAATTTTCATGATGTTTGTCCTTAGATATTTGTGCGAATTTGTCTGCTATATCAATAACGAAAATTATCAGATTCAGGCCGGGCTAGCCATTGGGCCAGCGTCTGCGCCTCTTTGTCCTTCTTGGACAGCTCCGCTTGAGATGCCGAGACCGGCCATTCGATGCCGATCGCGGGATCGTTCCAAAGAATGCCGGACTCAGCCTTGTTGTTGTAGAGTCCCGTGCACTTGTACTGAATCTCAGCAAACTCCGAAATCACACAGAAGCCGCGTGCAAAGCCCGCCGGCGCCCAAACCTGCCGCCGATTTTCGGCCGATGCCTCTACGCCCAACCACTTGCCAAGCGTTGGCGAACCCTTACGGATGTCGACTGCGACCAGGAACGCGCTTCCCAAAGTCACTCGCATAAGCTTGCCCATCGGCGGTTCCCACTGAAAATGCAGTCCGCGCACAACACCCTTCGCAGACCGGGAATGGTTGTCCTGGACGAACTGGGTTGGCAATCCGAGTTCGCGAAATTTGTCCTCGCGAAAGGCCTCCAGGAAAAAGCCTCGGCTGTCCTGAAAAACGTCGGGAACCAGCACAACCAAGTCGCGGAACGATCGTGATTCAATTTTTATATCCATGAGCTAGATCGAAAACTCCTTTATTATTTTGAAGTCAGACCAAAGGCTAGGTTCAAGCACGATGCAGCGTCGGACCATGTAGGTGTCGGGTCACCTATCTCTCAAGTACGCGATACGCAGGCTTGATGCCTAAGTCGGGTTCTTCTCCCTTTTCAACCAATCGAAGCGGATCAACTCGATAATTCCATTCAAACTCGATCTTGAGCAACTCCAGTCGTTTTTTCCGTGCTTCGCTGGGGTGAACCAGTTGAACTAGTCCAAGTCCGAGTCGCCGAAGGGAGACGCCAACTAGACTGGACCACCTGCAATGGCGCAACCCTTTGGTGCCCGAGTATTTGTAGTGGTAAAGGTAGCGTGTGATTTGTCCATCGAGGGCAAACGTGACCGGATTGAATCGATCGGTTGTAGATTGTCCCTTTAAGTGGGTGATCGTGAACTTCGGTGTGTATAGGATTGACGAACCAGACTCCCAGATACGACGGCAAAGATCGGTGTCTTCGTAATAGTAAAAGAATTGTTCGTCAAAACCACCCAACCGTTTGAGCAACTCTCCTCTAGCCAGAATGAAACACCCTGCCGGCCAGCCAACTGTACGTTCAGTTTCGCCTTTCCAGTTTACGTATACGCCGGGATTGAACCAGTCCGATATTCGTGCGAGCCATCCCAAGCAGAGAGCGTGGCACCACTCAGTCCGAAGGGTATGCATTGGCCGTACGCATGCCTGGTAGGTTCCGTCGGAGTTAAGAACGCGGCATCCGAACGCTCCACTCGTGGGGTGCTCGTCCGCGAAGGGAATTATCCCGTCTAACGTTCCTTGATGGATGATCGTGTCGGGGTTCAGGATGAGAACGTATTCGCCCAGGCTTGCCCGTATCGCAACGTTATTACCCTTCGCGAATCTCAAATTGGCGCCGTTTTCAATTAAACGGACCTGAGGGAACTCCCTGCGGATGTATTCGATCGACCCATCCGTCGAACCGTTGTCTGAAACGATAACCTCAAAATCGATCGTGTGGGTCGTGGAATAGATCGACCGCAGACATGGGCCGATCACCTTGAGGTCGTTCCAGCACAGGATAACGATCGACAGCTTCATGACAGACTTCCTCGCGAAGCGGCGAATCTGTTCATGCCACCGACCAACGACTCCGCGGTTGTGATGTTCTCGGCCTCGACGGTGTCGCTGTGATTATCGCGACTCAGGCCTGAACTTCTATTTCCGCGATATTGCCCGTCCCGGTTGCGCTGCACTTTGCGAACCGAAATCGCCGCCCCGATCATCGCTAATAGAGCGTACCACGCCACAATGGTTTGATCGAAGTAGGAGATTCCAAAGAACGCCACCACATTCGCGAACAGCGACGCGCCTAACGCCCAAATGAATGCCTGCTGCTTCCGGTCCGGTTCCGTGCGGCGCGCCTTCCCCAGATAGCGGAATCCAAAGACGATCATCGCTATAAAACTCAGCAGCGGAATTAACCCGCACTGATCGGCGTAAGCCACGTATTGGTTGGACAAATCCCACATGTCCCAACCCCACGCTTCATAGCCCTTGGTCCCGACCAGGACCCAGTCCCAGAAGTGCAGAATGCACTGATTGACCAGTTGATACCGGTGATACGACGACGAACTGCCGGTCAAGTCGATGTCGGAAATCAAGTGCCAGACGGGCGACTTCATGTACAGGTGGAGCGACACAAGCGTTCCCACAATGCCCCATCGGATCACTCGCATGCGCCGGCGAAGAGGCCAGAAACATAGTCCGACGATCCCTCCCAGAAAGCCAAACAGCGCGGTGCTTGAACTCGCGGCGAACGCGATCACCGTCGAGGCCGCAACTCCGGCGGCGGCATAGTTGCGGTCTTTCTTGTCTTTCCACCACAAACCGACGAACAACGGTAGCAGTATCCCACCAAACGTCCCCGCCAATATGGGATGTCCAAAAGGTCCAGCCGCGCGAAGCTTGCCATCCCTGACGATCGTCGATCCCAGGACATCGGCGCGCGCCCCGCCCAGTGTCGAATAGAGCAAATTCTTTCCAGTATGCTGCTCGTAAGCCATGAGCGCGGCAATCACCGCGGCCACCACGGCCAGGCTTCGGATGGCATGCTTGACATCTTCCATATCGCGGATCAGAAATCGCAGCAGGAAATACGCGCCAAAAGCCGACAGCAGATTTCCCGCCTGGAAGACGAACTCAGCCCATACCTTCCACAACAACATCCCGTTGATGAGCGAGAACGCGCTGAGAACAATCACGGCTTTATCGATGCCGTTCACGCCCCCGCTGAAGATCGGTTCCTTTTTCGAAAACCTGTCGCGCAGAATCCGCACGATGCCAAAGATCGCGAGAAGCCGCAGCATGGGAAAGTGCACCCCTCCCAACAGCAGAACCTGATCGGGCGGAATCAGGATGGCTGCCGCGAGAAACGCCACCAGCGCCTTTCGCCGGGACGAAAAGCAGATGAATATCCCCGCAATCAGGATCGCCACCAAGACGATCGGGCTAAGGAACGTACCGCCAGTTCCGCCTCCGAATTGTAAGTTCTCCGGTATCAAACGCTAGAAATCCCCACCATTCTCTGGGACGAGGGCGCAAGCCTTAGGACCCCAACACTGAGTCGGCGTACGATCTTCCCCGGATGATGACCGCATAGGCGAGGGAATAGGCTACGAGGCACGCCACGATGCCGATGAGGACATTGGAAATCGGTTGCGCTGGGCCTCCGAAATATTTCGCCAGGAGACAGACCGCGACACCGCTCAGGGATATCACTCCAGCTACGAGGAAGTTTTTCCGATATTGCGTCAAGTTGAGTCCCGTTACAAGGCGAATTCGCTCAATCTGGAACAAGTAGCCGACGACCACAGCTATGAGGCAGGCCAACTGTCCGCCGACCAACCCGAAGTGCTTGGCAAACGGATAGATCAAGACGACCATCAAGATCGCCATAGCCGCAACGGCGCGCCGATGAAGCTGGGGAAGCCCCCTGGCATAGAACACCGTGGTGATTTGGGCGTTCGCCACATTCAACAGCGCGACAAAGGCAGCGACGATCAGCGCCGCAGAAGCTGCGCCGTACCGCTTCCCATAAACGAGCCCGAGCAGGGAGTGCCCGGAGAAGAATAGAAAGACCAGCGCGGGCATTCCCAGGATGAAAATCGCAGCTGTCACCTGCAGGAGAATTCGGTTTATGCGCGCTTTGTCGTCCTGAACGTGAGACAGCGTAGGCATCAGGGTCTGGCCGAGCAGATTGATGATAAAACCCACAGGTGTCTGTACGAGATAAACGGCCATCGCATACAGCCCGAGTTCGGCGGGGGAATACAACTTCGCCAGTACAAAGATATCCGCGCGAACAAAAATCAGATTCAGAAAAGGAAGACCGAATACCCCCTTCGAGAAGTGAAGCAACTCCCGAATCGCCTCCGGGTGCCAGCCGAGCGGGGGCAGATACGGACAGACGATGTAGGACAAAATGCACTTGGCGACGCTCTCAGAACAAGCTCCCAGAACCAGGGCCCATATATTCCGGAAGAAGAGGCTCAGCACGAGAGTGGTCAAAACTCCGAGGACGGCGCCGCCGTGATTAATGACTGCCCAGCGCGAGAACCTCATTTGTTTCATGGCCACATAAGCCTTGGTACTCATGGCGCCTTCGAAGACGAGCCCGAAGGTGGCTACACGAAGCAGAGCCGTGAGTTGCAGATTGCCATAAAACCGCGCCATGAACGGCGCTGCGAGGAACAACAAGAGATAGACCCCGACTGACCTCCCGAAAGCTAACCACCATGCCGCCCCGATGTGGTCTTCCTGGTCTCCTCTCGGGTTTTGAATCAGGGCTTCCTTCGCCCCGACTTCAGTCAACGACTGGATAATCGACGCCGATGACAGAATGATCGCCATGGTTCCGAATGCTTCCGGAGCCAGCAACCGGGTCAGAATCATGTTGCGCACGAATCGGGACACCTGTTCCCCGAAGCTTCCCGCGCCCAGCCAAGCGCCACCACGAAACACTCGAGCCCTGAGTGTATCCCTGGAAAATAGGTCCGTGGCGGTCTGTTTCATGCCGTCAGAGATCGAATGTGTCGTGGGGATGAGGTCTTCCTCGTCTTGATACATTCTAAGCAGCCTTCCTCCACGTGAGAACCAGTTCGTGTGCCACCAGTTCCTGACTCGTGTAGCCGGGTAATTCCCCGCTGGCCACCAGTTTTTCAGCCAACGTCTTTGCGCGAGGATCGCTGCTCTCTATGATTTCGAGGCTGTGCCCCGGGCAAATTCTGGTGAACAGCGATTTCCACTCGCTTAGCCTCAAACGGTTCAAGACGGCCGTGCTGCCCTCAGCCCCCTCAACATTGGGCCGCAAGTGGGCCCAGAATAAATCCTCAGCGTGGTTCGCGTTTCCGGGCGCGAATGGACGCGCTCCGTTGTGGGACGTATATAGATGAAGCGACACGTAGAGGACTCCGCCAGGCCTAAGGAGGCGCGCCATCTCGGTCAACGCCCTCTCAGGTTCGATTATGTGCTGCATCACAGACCGGCAGTAAACAACGTCGAACGAACCACCAGCGATTCCGCTGTTGCAGATATCTCCCTGCAGCACGTGAACGCGATGAGGTTTGCGTGTCCCCATCCGTTTCCTCAGTTCCTTTCGCTGAGTCCGATCTATGCCAAGGATCTTTCTGCCGACGGTCTTTGCTGTCCTCCATGCACCGTTGTACCAAAGCATCTGGAGATACGGGAGCGGCGAAAGACCGACCGGAACGGCATCGCTGTCTATCGCCGTTACATCGTTGTCAACCGCGAAGTAGTTAGAGTAGGCCAGAAACGGCCCTGGGCCGACGTCGAGTAGGTTGAGGGCGATGAGTTGCCGTCCTAGCAGTTTTTCTATTTTGAGCCTGGCCGTCTCACATTCGCGGACAACGGTGTCACACTCCTGCTCCGCTCGCTGGCGATATCGCTCATAAAGAGTGCGAGCCTCCTGGAACCTCTCTAGTGCCGTGAGATGCGCAGAGGTATACGACCTCGGTCTCTTGGCAACCTCAGTTGTATGATCGGTACTCAAGCGTGAGAGCAGCTTTCGAGGGAACGGTTTTTGGAATGACGTGGAAGCAGCAAATGCGGGTAAGCAGGGACGCCATTTTGAAAACGCCAAGCGTCCCACACGCCGGCTGTCAAAACCGCTTGGCTTTATTGGACTATGGCCGTGAGGCCTGTCGGGGCGCTCACCGTGGTGCTGCCGCCGTACTGATAAGCCCCCGCATCCCACGCTCCGGTTGTGGGACGAGAAGTCGGGACGTTGTCTACGGCGACGTGATTGGTTGCATCGTAAGTGACCCCACCGTAGCCTTTTTGGCAGGCCGCGACCGCAACTGGGTTGTCCATTGAGGCGCACAAAGAGACCAGGTTTGCTCCCGCTCCCACCGTTGCACCGTTGCCCGAGGTCGGTGCGTAGTCGTTGCTCGAGGTGTATCCCTGTCCGTTCGCTCCTGACTCAGTCTGCCAAACCTCGTTCCCGTTGTCGGTCTGTGTATTCATGTTCGTGAAGTGGGAGAGCGTCGTCGGCGAGAGTCCGATGAAATGGTTGTTCTGTGCGACGATTGATCCGCTTCCGCGCTCTTGAGAGAAACTACATGGATTATCTGAGGTGTTATTGAAGAAATAAAACGAGCCCGCACCCCCACTCCCGTCACCCTCACCCATGTAGCAGTTCGGTGAATTCGATTGACCCCAGCTGATGTTGTTGAAGATGTATCCGTGCTTTGAACTCCCGCCGGAACCAGGATACATGTCGATCGACTCGCCCTCGTTTGTGTTATTGGTCAGGTTATTAAAATAGTAAGTCGAGACTGTGTAGTTTGTTGGCGACCACTCCATTACGTTCCCGTGCGTTCCACCGACCGCAGGCTCGTACATATGACTGAAATAGTTGTCGTGAACCAAAATCGCCTCATAGTATTTCATGCCGTTGGAAACATGAACCAGTACGTTATGGTCGATCTCTCCGCCTGTCTGAAAGATTCCACCGGTCGCTTGACCGGCGGTCGTCCCGTTGCCAAAAGTGGCATCAGAGCCATCGAAGACGTTGTGATCAATTCTTACGTAGTTTGAGAGATTTCCAACCGCGTTGGGGCCGATCGCCCAGTACTCGTCCGAGTCGCATGAACCACAACCGGTCGCAGTCTTTCCCATCGTCCATCCATGAAAATACGAGTTGCGTATTTCTGTGTTGCTATGCAGGTTAACTACCGCGCCCCAAGGCGCCGTCACGTTCCAGCAATAGCCGAGAATCTCCAGATTGTCCACGATGACGTAGCTGGCGCGAAGATAAAGGAGAGCCGAATTGGAGTCCTCATAGGCACAGCTAGAAGGGCTGCTGGTTGTTATCGGATTGTCTCCGTTAAACTTCGGCCGCTCCCAGGAGCTTCCCGAAAACCATGTCTTATCCACGCCAATATATATGCAGGTCGATGTGTTGATTGGCCCAGAGGATGCATTGAGGTTACAACCTGCCGAGGATCCTGCGGCCGTCCAATTCCAGCACGTTCCACCGGATTGCGCGCAAGTGCCGATAAATGGAGACAGGGCGCTATTTCCCCAGTGCCAAGTGTCCCCGCCTCGCAGGATGAATTGATCACCAGGTTGAGGGGTAGTCGAAGCACATACGCCCGAGCAGCCGCTCATTCCCGGAGCATGCAGCCAAGGGCTACTCTTGGAGGTTCCGCTGTTCGAATCGCTGCCGTTCGCGGCAATGTAATAGGTTGTGGCGAAGGCGCTTCCACTGCTGAGGAAGATAAGGACGAGTGTAACGAGCGCTGGGGGAAGAAGGCGTCTCATTGGGCTCCCATGTCAGAATCAGAAGCCGTGCTTTAAGGACTGGCTTCGAGACCCATGGTATTGATGTCGTCCTTACTCCGCCACGTCCCGGGAGTTCATGCACCAGCAAGACATCGGCGCACTGAACCTTTGCCGATTCGAACCGAGAAACCGGTTACCGTCCGCGATGCCAGTAAAGCACGCGTTTGCAATTAGTTGCAGGGTGGAGACGCTATCTGCTCGAGGCGCCTTGGGGGAGTCCCATTCCCGGAAGTCGCCAGTTCTAATCCCGCCGCGGTAAGCGCCTTCCCCACGGTTAGAACCCGAGCGCCGCTTTTGACCGCGGAAGCCACTGCGAACTCGAACAGTTCCGGCGTGCAGCCATAGTCCGATGGAGTCGGCCGGACGTCGTGAGTGTAGAAGATCAGCCAGCCTCGCCGACGGGCATTTTCTGCAATCAAGCTCTCGGCTCGCTTGGACTGGTCCAAGTCTCCGTACAGACTGTTCGCCAGCAGCAGGTTCAAATCAATGCCGGGACCGTTCACCCCGGGGAAGATGCTTCGGCAACTGGTCAGTTCGGGCTGCAAGCTCTTCTTCGATGCCACAGTGACATGGCCGAACGGATAAGCGAAGTTGCTGCACGGAATCCCCGCCATCTTCTCGATCGCGTTTCGACCCTTTTTAACGTCCTCGCGAAAGACCGACGCCGAAACCGCGCGGCAAGAAAGGTGAGTGAAGGTGTGGCTGCCCAGTTCATGCCCTTTCTCAAGCAGGGAATGAAGATCGTCGGAGTGGAAAAGTTCGCCCACTTCGCTCGACTCATTCATGAGTCCAGCGGCTGCGTAGTATGTCCCGCGGACTCCGGATGCCTCCAAAATGGCCCCACCAACGGTATATGCGCTGCGCGGAAAATCGTCGAAGCTGAAGGAAACCATCGGGCCGCAGTTCCCTAGCGAAGCCGGGCGCCGATGCAACGAGCTCAGCACCTTCCGGCGCACGCCTCCGAGAGTGGAGCGGATGGTCATTCTGGCTGGGTTCCAGTGAAGTCGCCCCCCCGAAGCATCAACGGCCATTTGCAACGGGAATCGCGCCAAACGAGGCCTTCCTCGAATTAAATCGAGATTCACTTTGCTGAAACTCTTGCACGATTGTCTTTACAATTCGCTCTGCGGCATGACCATCCCACTTTTCGGGAATGCTGGACTGCTTCTGACCGCGCAACTGATCTGCAACTGCTCTGCGTATGTTCCCGGAATTGGTCCCCGCGATCACGTTGGTTCCGTGAGTCACTGTGACGGGACGCTCGGTGTTTTCCCGTACCGTGACGCAGGGGACTCTCAGGCAGGTTGTCTCTTCCTGGATGCCGCCCGAGTCGGTGACGACCAGACTGGCATTCTTAGTGAGGCAGAGGAAATCGAGATAGCCAAGCGGCTCGAGCAAGCGGATCCCGAATTCCTGGTTCGAGGAAAAGAAGTGGTCTAGGCCAAACTCCGAGATGCGTTTGCGCGTTCGTGGATGAGCCGAAAAGAGAATCGGATGCGACTTCGAGAGTTCGTCCAGCCCTTGAAGAATGCTGAGAAATGTCTCGCGGTCGTCTACGTTCGAGGGACGATGCAACGTCAGCAGGGCATAGCGGCGAAAACCGCCTGACGATCCGTTGGCGTTGTTGCGCAGTCCAAACTGCTCGTGAATGGTGGATCTCTCGGCTTTCTCCTGGGAAGCCAGCAGAGAGTCGATCATGGTGTTGCCAACGAAGTGAATCTTCTCTGGCGCGATCCCCTCGTGCCGCAGATTTTCGCGCCCGCTCTCTTCGGTAACGAACAGAAGGTCGGAAAGATGATCAGTGATGACACGGTTGATCTCTTCCGGCATGGCACGATCGAAGGAGCGCAGTCCGGCCTCGACGTGGGCGATCAGCGGGCGTTTTCCGTTCGAGTCGAAAGACATCTTCGAAGTCACTAAGGCGCAAGCGACGGTCGAGTTCACGTCTCCGAAGACGAGGACGAGGTCGGGTTTTTCCTCGAGGACCACCGTCTCGAAGCGCCGCATGATTTCTGCGGTCTGGACGGCGTGCGAACCAGAACCAACCTCGAGATGGACGTCCGGCTTGGGAAGGCCGAGATCCGAGAAGAACGAGCCCGACATCGCTTCGTCGTAATGCTGTCCGGTGTGGACGAGCACCAATTGGATCTTTTCCGCAGCCGAGGTCTTCGCGTTGTGATCGTGAATCGCAAAGACGACCGGTGCAGCCTTCATGAAATTCGGCCGGGCCCCCACTACTACCATGATCTTCATAGTTCTACCGTTTCCCCGCGACGACGGGCTGTCCAGTCGCTAGTGTGCCCGAGCGCCGTTCGACCACGGAAGATGGCTGAGGTGCACGGCTCGCAAACGCGTAGAGCAGCCAGCCTAGTTCATAAGGCCGGCACTCGAATAAGACTTTCAAGTTTTTCTTGGCCTCGTAGGCCTTGCCGGCGCTTCCGCCGTTGAACACCGCCTTGAGGTATGTCTTTACCTGGGATGTTGGCCGGTATTGGCAGCGCCAGATCACCTCGGCCCCATCGTCCTCCATATTGAACCCGAGTTCGTTCGCGGAGTTGATCCATCTCAGTCCGCGATAGATCCACGGAGTGAAATCGCATTGCGCTGCTTCGCCCAGGGCGAACAGGGTCATTGGACCCATTGCGTGCTGGTGAACAGAAAATACCGGATATCCTTCCAGCACTCGGCCACCCAGAGAATCATAGTGCCACCACCATTGTCCCAAAGACCCTTGAGCCTCGCACAGGCCACGTCCACATTGGAGGGCCATCTGCATTGCGCTCTCGTCGCCGAAGGCCTGTGAAAATCTGGTCATCGCGTAGATCGGGTAGACCTGATCGGCGAAACTGCCGATGCGGCCTCGGGCCATGCCAGCAACGCTTCCACTGCGAGAGAGATGACCGAAGAAACCCTGCTCACCGCGATTTTTCTTGAGCAACGAGAAGGTCTCTGATGCGAGATCTCTCAGGCGCAGCAGCTTTTCTGGACAGGCTAAAGCCCAATTCGAAAGCCCTGTCAGAAACCAGGCCAACTCCATCGTTACTCCCCGCTGGGCGCTTCGATAGCGAGTCAGGGCAGTTTCAAGCTCAATGCGGCCTTCAAGTTCAGCCAGTCGTTCCGGTGCCACAAGCGCACACGTCCACAGGAGCACGCCGAGATCGCCGATGTCCGTCATCCAACGGAGATCCGCCAGCAACCGGGACAGAACGGTGTTGATCTCGATCGGGGACGCTCCGCCTGCCTCCTCCAGCCGATGAAGGCCCATCAGGGTCATCATCGTGTACCGTGGCGACAGACCCTCCTGGACCAGCCCCTGATCGGTCTTCTTGAGCTTGTAGCAGAACAATTGTTGCTGGGCATCGAACATTGGAGACAGACCACGAACCGCCAGATCAACGAACCGTCTGACTGTGGCTTGATCCGTCCCTTTTTGCGTGAGTGTCGTATCTATCATCGGTACGAGTGCTCCAAACCTGTTTGTGATTATAAGAGTCGAAAAACGGAAGCTGATTATTAGCCAACGTGCCCGTACAACATCTGGCCGATTCGTGCGACCACGCTCGAGGGTAAGTGTGCCATTACATATTTGCCCACTTGCGCCTGCCACTTTCTCGTCGAGATATCAAAGAAATGCGTTGAGTTCTCGGCGGCGCCGTAGCGTGCGTATGTCAAAAAAGTAGGCGTTGCGCCCCAGCGATTCTTGAAAGTGATAAGGCCTTGCTGGTCGGCATCGGTGCGACCGAAGTCGAATCGCCGTAGGCCCTCATTCTTCGCGTCCATAATTGATTTCCAATACAACATGGGCATGCTGCCCAAATTGTTGTATCGCGAGTCCGAGCAGCCATACTTGTAGGTCAGAGTCTCTTTGTGCCTTAGCGTGATCATGGCCGCGATTGGCCGGTCCCCTTGATAGGCTACGCGAATCTTGAGTGCCGATCCGAAACCTGCCATCAGGTTGCTGAACCACTTGCGAGGTTGAGGTGGCACTCGGTGGCGCAGCCTCGTGAGCTTGAAAAGACGATAGAACTGATCCAGCAGCTCTTTGTTGGAGCCTTCGCGATATGTCACGCGCTCTCGCTCAGCGCGGCGAATCTTTCGCTGGATCGAATTCTTGTGGAGATTGTTGAAGAGAGTATCGATATCTGGGGACAGATCCAGCTCATGAAAGGCATAGACCACATTCGTGCAATTCAGCCCAGTAGCGATTGCCAGAGGAGCAAGGGGGCGCAGCTCTACGTAACGCCACTTTTCCCTGGTGATCTCCTTCTCGAGGACGTGACTCATGATCGCGGCAGCATCGTGTGATCCCGCAAGCGGCGCGCAGTGATCTGAAAAAGGCAGGGAGACCAGCCGTCGGCCCGTGAGCCAGCTTTCAACTCGACAAAAGACAATTGCGTTCTCCAGCCGTTCACTACTAGTCGATGTAGTGTATGCGATCGGCCGATACCCATAGGTGCGAGAGAGAGCCTCGATCCACTCAGTGGAGTGAAAGACGGACGCGTCGTGCCGTCGCTCTACAAAATCATTCCAGCGAGCGTCCTTCAGAGGGTCGAAACAATTAACACGCTTCGTTGACAAACTGTCGTTATGCGACTTCCAACGCGCAGCGCTCTGGGATGCTGCGTTCGTTTGAACCGAAATTACCGAGACTGACATCGCACTCCTTCGAAAATCGCCATGAACCGACCTGACGACAGATCACGATTGCAGGACTGTTGGTTGACTTGAGCGCAGAGTAGCCTCAGATCCGTGCAGGACCTGTGAGTGAACAGAAAGTCGTGGATCCTTCGCCGCCAGCACGGACATAACACAATTGACGATGTAATGGAGTGCGGGGCGGGAACGGCCATCCGGCTTCGAAGGGCGATTCCATCGACAAACCTTGATTTTGGTGGCCACTTCTTCGGGACGTTCAATCAGAGTCATGCGGCCTTGTTCCGCCAGATACCGGTCCACTGCTCCAATCTTCCCGCGGAAGATACTGTAGACGGGGACGCCGAGCGCCGCCGCTTCGCGATTCATCGTGCCGCCGCCGCTGACAACGAGTTCCGAGAACCAGATCAGGTTCAACCCATCGACCGGCGAACTCGGAATGATCATTCGGCCATCGGCGATCAGTTCTTTCCAGTCTTTGCGCAGCTGTTCGGCCTGTCTTCCGTTTCGCGGCAGCGTGACTGCTCTGACCTTCGGTATCGATCCGAGGAATCGCATGGTTTCTGCGAAAAGCACTTCACTCTCAGGATTGTGGTAGTGAGCCTCGGTGGCAGGCGGACGAATCGCCACAACCAGTTCGTCGCGGGAGATTCCCAGTTGGTTCAGAATCGACGGATCGGGGCGAAACCCGGGGACATAGACATCTTCTTTGAGCCCAGGGTATCGCAGCACACGGGTTTGCTTCTTGCTCATCGCTCCCGCTGGAATGACATCCGGCATCATGATCCAGTCCGACTCAATGAAACCTGTCTTGGTCGAGTGCTCGTAGTCGTGCAGCATGATTGTCGGAATGCCCAGTGCCTTGGAGATGAGCAACTGCGCCCGAGAACCATGAGAGATTGCCAGGTCGGGGCGCAACCCCGCCGCGGTCGGAGCAAGTTCAACCGTGCGAAGAAGATTGCCGAACACCTTCAGAACCTTGTTCTTGCCGTAGTGCCGTCCGATGACTTTGCACGGCAGCTGGAAAAACTCGAGTAGTTCGACGACCTGATAAATGTTGCGAGCGGTCAAGACCAGCTCGACGCCTTGTTCTTTGAGTTCGTGAATGATTGGGAGAAAAAACGGAACATGCGGAGAATTGTCGATATCGATCCAGACCGTTTTTCCCTTGTGCGAACGGGCTTCAACCTTTTCAGATTTTGTGCTTGGACTAGTCATAAAATTCAGATCCGTTCTTGTTCAAACGCTATGAAAGGATTTCTCGTTTTGCGATTGGATGCGACGAAAGAAACTAGAATGCGTCTCCACCAAGGATCACGGCGAAAGGCGTCTTCAGCAGAATCTTGGTATCGAGCCACAGAGACCAGCTGTTTACATACTGCAGGTCCAGGCGCACCATGTCGTCGAACTTCACCCGGCTCCGCCCTTTCACTTGCCACAAACCGGTCAGTCCAGGCTTCACTTCGAGGACGCGCCGCCGATGCCAGATGTCATATTCCTGGCATTCATAGGCCAGTGGCGGTCTGGGACCGACAAGCGACATGTCGCCTTTTAGAACGCTGATAAACTGTGGCAGCTCATCAAGGCTTGAACGACGCAGAAAACGTCCAACGCGAGTGATGCGGGGGTCGTCCGTCATCTTGCTTCCCGGCTTGTCGTGGTTTCCGCTGATGACCCGCTTCATGAACTCCCGGTGAATTTTGGGATCGTTGTTGGCGTACATTGAGCGAAACTTCAGAAAGGTGAACGGCCTTCCAAACTGCCCGACCCGTTCCTGTCTGAACAGGATCGGTCCTTTTGAGCCCAATTTAACGGCCGCGGCTACCAGCAGGAACAGTGGGCCAAGGAGCACAAGAGCCATCAGACTGCCTACGACGTCCATTACTCTCTTGATCGCGAGAGCCGCTCTTTGCGTCTTCGCCCGATGTACGAGATCGGGGTAGAGAGCAGGATTACCCGGAGAGGATTCGTGATTCCAATCTTCGGGAAACACATGCAACGAAATGCTGATTTGGCTGAACTTTTCGAGACTCAGGTTGTTTCGCAGGCTCTGGCTCACGCGATTCATCATGGTGCCGAGAATCGCTCCATGATCGTCCATGCTGATTTCGGTGAACATCACACCCACGACGGACTGCCCCTTGTACCAGCCAGTTACGTCCGTATCTCTCGTGGACAATGACAACGCTGAGATGATGTTGCTGAGAACACGTCCGTTCTTGTCGAACGGAAGACAATTTCCCGCGTCCATCAGCATGAGCAGCACCGGCTTGCGGGAGCGCTCCGTTCGTTTTCTCTCGAGCGCGATCACCTGACGGAAAGACGCTTCATCGAGCACCACACATTCCCGGTTCTTGGCCGGTTGTGCTGGTGCGAGGACCCGATTGGAACGACGCAGATTCACTGCTCCCTCTCCTGCTTTTGCTCCGCTGATATCGTGCGTTGGAATCATTTCCCGGAAAGCGGCCGCGTTGGGTTCGTGGGGGTGGTGTCTACAGAAGTTGCGCTTCAGATCTGTTGTCCTGCGTGAAGTTCACCATACCGAATTGGAATTCGCGATGGGTGGTGAGCAGAGCAGTCTTGACATCTCTGCGGGGAACTACGAATGAAACGTTGTGTTCCGACGAGCCTTGTCCGGTTGCCAGAATTTTGATCTCTTCGCGGCCAAGTTCGCCGAGCGCGCGCCCCACAACTTCCTTGACCACATGCAGGTCCTGGCCTACTACCGTGAGGATCGAGACCGTGGAGTCGACGGTTAGCTGCTGCACGAGTTCGTTCGTGGAATCGGTTGCAAATTCGGCGAGCAGAGCTTCCACTGTTCGTTGAGCGGATGCTGCAGCAACCACTAAACAGACGCGATTGCAAGAAGATGAGTGGCAAATCATCAATACGTCGGTGCGGACCGATGCTGCAGTCGCGAGGGTGCGAGCGACGACGTCCGGAATATCGGTTATGGTAGCCCCCTCGAGCGTGATCAGTGCCGCCTCGCGGACTGCCGCGAGCGCTTTCACTCCTCCGTTACATACATGACCCGTCGGGGTGATTTTCGTTCCTGCTTTTTCCGGTGCGAAGGTATTCCGGATCCACACCGGAATGCCACATTGCATCACAGGAAGAAGCGTCTTCGGATGCAGGACTTTTGCACCGAAATAAGCAAGTTCCGCCGCCTCCCGGTAGGAGATCTCAGGAATGGTCGTCGCATCGGGCACGAGGTGCGGATCGGCCGTCAGCATTCCGTCTACGTCGGTCCAGATCGTGACTTCGTCGGCCGTGAGAGCGGAACCGAGGATGGTCGCAGAATAGTCAGAGCCGCCGCGGCCAAGAGTGGTGAGCACACCGTTCTCTGTGGTGCCAATGAAACCTGTGACTACGGGAGTAATTCCCAATTGCAACACGCGAAGCAGGCGTGCCTGGCAGCGCTCCCGAGTCTGCTCCATCTTTGGATCAGCGGCTCCGTAATAACCATCGGTCACGATTAGCTCCGTGGCTTCTACAGCCTCGGTGGATACCCCTTCTTCCGTAAGCTTGGCCGCAACCAGAGGAGCCGAGAGGCGTTCGCCCAAGCTCGATATGAGATCACGCATCTGCGGAGTCAACTGCCCTCGTACCGCGGTGCTCTCGCACCAGCTCCGGCACTGTCCAAGAAGGTCCCGCATCAGGCTGCCAATGCGCTCACGCTCCGCGTCGGAACGGATCAGTGCTTCGAGCGCCGTCTCATGCTGCTGCAGCACTTCCTCAAGCACCTTCGCCGCCATTCGACAATCACCTGACTCGGATCGGATCGCGGCGTCAATCAACTTGTTGGTTACACCACTCATCGCGGAAACCACAACTACAATGTCGCTTTCAGCCGAGGCTCGGCGAACGATATCAACCACTCTCCGAATGCAGGCGGCATCTCCCACGGACGTGCCACCGAATTTCATCACTCGCAGCCTTCGGCGGACAGCTCCGTGCGGGTGAGCGCTCCTCAGGGTATGGACTGGCATCTGCCCCAGGGAAGGCTTCCCATCTATCACGAATTCTTTGTTGGTTCGTTCGCTACTCATCAAGAAAAGTCCTCGCCTCGTCGATCACGCACGGGGGACGCGAACTGGAGACAGTGACTGCTCCCAGTTCTGCTGAGCCTTCAGAGCGTGCTGCTTCGGGCCTTGGCTCACACAGGCTCGAATCAATTCTGGCTCTTCCCAAGGAACGTCGTGGTAGGCCGACCGCAAAAAGGGACTCGACGGATCCCTCATCCACTCCTGTGGAAACAGAGCGATTGTGTCCTTGTCGGTCACTTCCGGTGTCGTCTGAACGGCGCTTCCAGTCAAAGCCGCGCACAGGGCGGCCGGCAGATTTCGGCCTTGGCCGAGATTCAAGTGGCCCACCTGAGTTGTGCGGGGATTGATTTCGATCAGGTAAGCATGTCCGGTCTGTGCGTCCAGCATGAAATCAAATCCGTGTATGCCCGACAGATTCAGTCTGCGGACCATCTTCTCGACCGCAGTCGTCATTTCGGCATTGTCGATCAGGCGCATCACCGTAGCCGGCCCGGCAGAGTAGCGCTTGTTGATGACTTCGAAGTGCAGACCAGCCACCACTGCCCCTTTCCAGCACGCGACCGTACTCGTTGCCTCGTGCCCTTCTACGAACGTCTGCGCGCTGACCATGTAGCGGCGTCGAAGCAGCGACGGCCAGACCAGAGTCTTGTCGCGATCCACCAGGGCCCGCTTCGCCGCGCGTGCCACCAGGGGCGGAGCTTGCAGTGCGCGAAAAGCGCGTTCCGCGTCTTCGAGAGTTTGAGCGATTCTCACTCCGTCGCCACCCGAGGTCCCGTCTGCCTTGAGCACGACCGGAAACCCCATCTGAGCAGTCCATCGACGGAGTTCGTCTAAATTCGCGACGACTCCTGTCTTTGGTGCCCGGATGCCCTCTTCCTCCGCGAGACGCATGAACGCAGCTCTCTCGTAGACGATCGGAAAACTATCAGGTGAACCAAACGAACGCTCAATGAGTGCGCAGGTCCGAACTCCCTTCGCTCCTCGACCACTCTCACGACGATAGAGGTGGTGAAGGTGGCGCGTCGAGAGATCGTCGCCTGGAATGATGAGATCGGGCTCTGTCGCTGCGATTGCATCTGCCAATGACATCAGCGGTGCGAG
>Ga0070735_10001369_pt1 | contig 23720 bp, 17 predicted proteins | sample Coa_R1_FD_66443 | JGI IMG/M metagenome (GOLD analysis project Ga0070735, IMG submission 66443) | Surface soil microbial communities from Centralia Pennsylvania, which are recovering from an underground coalmine fire - Coalmine... | ecosystem: Environmental > Terrestrial > Soil > Unclassified ...
AGGCTGGCTACAACATTCTTCTCGCGGTCGGGACGTAGCGCAGCCTGGTAGCGCGCACGCTTGGGGTGCGTGAGGTCGCTGGTTCAAATCCAGTCGTCCCGACCATTTTTCTTCTATTCATAGAATTAACCTGCAAACAACACCTGTGAATTCTCATGCGATCTAATTGAGATCCGCTGGTAACCTCGGACTATGGGGATCGGCTTTGTTTTACTTTTTTGGGCTGCTCTTGGCAGCGTTCTAGCTGCATTGGGTGCGCTTACACTCGGCTGCGCTACTGCCTATTTCACACGCGGAGTCAAAGAAGGACGCCGCAAAGCGGTAATTCTGACTGCCATTTTTCCATTTGTATGTCTCGGTTGGTGTGGCGCGGTTTTCGTGTTTCAAGCGGTCGTGAACGGTGTAGCACTACAACGAGATCCCGGGCTGGGAGACGATTGGCACTGTCCGCTGCCGAACGGATACGCCCTCATGATGATTGACGTAACTGACCATGGAGTGGTCTACAACCCTAAGACGCAAGGAGGCCGCGGAGGTGTCGGTGAGCAGAAAGACGCAATTTTTGGAGTTCGAATCGTTCAAGTTGCGGGTCGCTATATCTTTGGCGGAATAGACAGCAAAGCTGACGATGAAGGTGAAGCGAGGGCCGAAAACGAGCGGGTTGATTCGTATTTTTTCATTGATACGCTGACGGGCGCGCGCTTAGACTTCGCGAAGTTGGACGATTTGCGTGATGCTGCGGTGAAACTTGGAATTCAGCCTAACCTCGAACCGATTGAAGATGTTTATAGAAGATACAGATTCACGATGTTCGATCTATTTACGGCTGCCCTTCTGTTGGTGCCACCCATCGTCGCAGCGGGCCTTCTACTACGGTGGATTGTGAAGGTTCGAAAACGTAGAGAAACAGGAATCGCAGCCGCCTAGGACCCGGCCTGCAAGCGGCTGACATCAAAGCGAACAACATGCCTCGATTGCTATCGGTAAACGTTGGACTCCCCCGCGACATTGAGTGGAAGGGCCGCACCGTGTACACCGGGATCTGGAAGGCCGCGGTGCCTGGCCGGTGCCGAGTCAGCCGGTTGCACGTCGATGGAGACGGCCAGGGCGACCTTGCCGGGCATGGCGGCGAGCAGCGGGCTGTCTTCGTCTACCAGATCGAATCGTATGGATTTTGGCAGGAACAGCTGAAGAGGAACGATTTCGTTCACGGCCAATTCGGGGAAAATTTCACGATCGAGGGATTGGCCGACGATGCCGTGTGCATCGGCGACCGCTATCAGATCGGTAGCGCGGTGTTTGAGATCACTCAGCCTCGCGTTACCTGCTATCGCGTGGGCATTCGGATGAACGAGCCGCGCATGGCGGCATTGCTTACCTCCAGCGGCCGGCCGGGGTTTTACTTTCGCGTGCTGCAGGAAGGCGCAGTGGGTAGCGGCGATGAAATCGTGAAGGCGGGCGAGGCGCAGGAGCGGATGACAGTTGCGGAGATCAACGCGCTCCTCTATTCGCCCAATCATCCGCGCGACCAGTTGGAGCGCGCGCTGCGGATCGACGCGCTTTCGCCCGGCTGGCGCGCATCGTTTACGGCGCTGCTGCAGAGCCAGCCGAGCGGCGCGGGAAGCGGGAACGCCGGGCTGGTGCCGGCAGCAGCTGCGCATCCGGTGGCGCCGGGATTTCGTTCGCTTACTGTGGCCGCGATCGACCGAGAGTCGGCGGACGTTTTCTCGCTGACGATGCGCAGCGCGGATGGTCCGCCGCTGCAAACCGCGCTGCCGGGCCAGTACGTGGTGCTGCGCCTTCGGCGGACGGCCGGAGACGCGCCGCTTTTTCGCAGCTACTCGCTCTCAGGGCCGATCTCCACGGAGCGCTATCGAATCAGCGTGAAGATCGAGCCGAACGGCGCGGCGGGAAGCTACCTGCGGGATCACGTTCGGGTGGGCGATGCACTGGATGTCAGCTCGCCGCGCGGAAGTTTCATTTTGCAATCGGGCGAGCGGCCGGTGGTGCTGCTGAGTGCGGGGATCGGGGCGACGCCTGTTCTGGCGATGCTGCAGGCGCTGGCGGAGACGCGCTCCGCGCGACAAGTCTTGTGGCTGCACGCGGCTCGCGACCGGGAGCATCATCCGTTCGCGGCTGAGGTTCGCCGCCTCCTCGTCGCGCTGCCGCACGGGCGCAGCTATGTTTGTTACAGCAGGCCGGGACCAGGCGAAAAAATCGGTGAGGATTTCGACGCTGCGGGCCACCTGTCGGGCGCGGTGTTCGATGCGGCCGGAGTCCCAGGCGATGCGGATGTGTATCTTTGCGGGCCGGACCGCTTCATGGCGGATATAAAGGCGGAACTCGCGACCGTGGGCGTGGCCCCGGAGCGGATTCACGTTGAAATTTTCAATGGGGGCGAGTCGATGACTCCCGGAGTCGTCGGCGCGGTGACGCGCGCTCCTCACTTGCCGAAGGACGATGCCAGCACCGGCCCGCTGGTTTCGTTTGCGCGCAGCGGGATTGCGGCGCACTGGAAACCCTCGGCGTACCAGAGCATTTTGGAATTGGCCGAGGCTTGCGACGTGCCGGTGCGCTGGTCGTGCCGGACCGGGGTTTGTCACAGCTGCGAGAGCGGTTTGATTTCGGGGACAGTCGTCTACGGACCGGAGCCGCTCGATATGCCTGCCGATGGCAACCTGCTGGTTTGCTGCTCACAACCGAGCGGCGATGTTGTTATCGATTTGTGATGGAAGGCCCAGATTCGGCAGACCCACCTTCATTTTTTGCGCCGCTCCTTTCAGGACACATCGTTTTTGGTGCTGGCTTGTTGCCTCTGCGCCGGGGCTGTTAAAATCGTGAAGTAGCTTCCGAGAAGAACTGCGGACCGCAGGGTCACGGCCGTCCCTCTAGAAGCCAACTTGAAAATGGTCAAGCCCAGGACTCAATAGCGCTTCAGGGGCTGAAGCCCTCTTTTTCGTAGCCCTGAACGTCGCGGCTGAAGCCGCGACCCACAAAGACTTTTTAGAAGATTACCCCGAACCAAAAGCTGACGATGGCACACATTCTGATCACCAACGACGACGGCATCCAGGCAGAGGGCCTGCGCGCGCTGGTCCAGGCTGTTGAGGGGCTGGGCACGGTGAGCGTGGTGGCGCCTAGCCATGAGCGCAGCGCTTCCGCGCAGTCGCTTACTTTGCGGCAGCCGATTTTCTGGGAGCAGGTGGCCGAGCGCGAATGGTCGGTCGAGGGCACTCCGGCCGATTCCGTAATTCTGGCGCTGAATAAACTGCTGCCCAACCGGCCGGACCTGGTGCTTTCCGGCGTGAATCGCGGCGGAAATCTGGGCGAAAATATTTTTTATTCGGGGACGGTGGGCGCGGCCATGGAAGCGGCGATCAACCACATTCCAGCGATTGCGATTTCGGTGGCGCACAAGGGCCGGGGATTTCGCTTTGAGCATGCCGCGAAATTCGCGCGCGAGCTGGCGCAACTGGCGCTGGCCGAGGGCCTGCCGCAGGATGTTCTGCTGAACGTGAATGTGCCGCTGGTGTGGAACGGCGGGGTTCGCATCACGCGGCAATCGAAGAAAGTTACGCGCAACGTCCTGCAGGAGGGCACCGATCCGCGCGGGCGCAGTTTCTACTGGCTTCTTGAACAGGAACACATCGAGGGGATCGATCCGAAAAGCGATTACGCGGCGATCTTTGACGGCGCGGCTTCCATCACGCCGCTGCAGCTGGACCGCACGCACGAAGCGTCGCTGAAACACCTCGAGCAGTGGGTGGCCCGGCTGGACGGGAACGCCGAGGCCGCCGTCGCGGTTCCGGTGACGCGCCCGATCGCGAAGTAGCCGCAGCGGCAAGTGGTACCACTGCAATGGAGCTTTAATCGTTTTGGTTTAGTTGCCGTTGGCTCAAGTTTTTTTCAAATCGGACGATAGTAACGTTCGCGGTCGTGTGCCGGTTTGGAAATTCGATTCAACGCGCAATTTTCCGTCCCAGCGGAAGGAACCTGAATGATGCTTCGGATCCTGGTCGTAGACGACGAGCCTGCTTATCGCGATCTTCTGAAAGAGTGGCTCCTTTCGGAGGGCCATGCCGCCATACTCGCGGCTACCCTTGAAGAGGGCTTTGTCGGAATTGCTTCCGAGCCGCTGCCGGACATCGTTCTCCTGGACATCCACCTGGGCCGGAAAAATGGCCTCACTCTGGTGCACTGGGCGCGCAAGCAAAAGCATCTGGAGCACATTCAAATAGCCGCGGTTACCGGACTGGCTTCGTTCAAAGATCTTAAGAGCATCGGCGAGGCGGGTTGCGATGCCTGCTTTACCAAACCCATCGATTTCAAGGCGCTGCGCGAATATCTGGCTGGTTTTGCCGTCCCTTCCATGAAATGAAGCTGGAATAGCAGGCTGCGGGGAAAATCACCTGCGCATTTGGGGCTGGGTAGGCGAGAAGAAGGAGAGATTCTTCGCTTCGCCTCGGCGCGAGTCCTCGGTGCGAGCGCTCAGAATGACAAAACGAAACACTTCTTCCAGCGCCACTTAAATCTGTTCCATTTCCGTCCGGCATCACCGAGAACACGCTAATTTTTTGCTGGCCCTTGGGACCGCCACGGCTTCATTATCCACTGGTGAATCCTCCGACGAATCGAGCCGCGCGAACGCTTCCCCGGAAGGTCGATTTCGGCCGGGATGTCTGCGGTGACTTGCGTGCGGCGGAATCGCGCGAATGGCTGGTGACCAACGGCATTGGCGGGTACGCGCTCGGCACGGTCGCAGGTCTCCAGACGCGCTGCTATCACGGGTTGCTGGTCGCGGCTCTCGCGCCTCCTCTCGGGCGCACCTTGCTGCTTGAGAAATTGGACGAAACGGCGCGGTATGGATCGCAGGAGTTTGAGCTTTTCTGCAATCGCTGGGCGGACGGGACGCTCGTGCCCGCGGGCTACCGCAGCATTGAAAGATTCCATCTGGAGGGGACGACTCCCGTCTGGACTTTCGCTCTGGCTGACGCGCTGCTTGAAAAGCGGATCTTCATGCAGTCCGGGGCGAATACCACTTACGTGTTGTACCGGCTGGTGCGCGCCAGTTCTTCCGTGGAGCTGAACATCAAGGCGCTGGCGGACTACGGAGAAGAGCATTGCGTCACACTGGGTAGAACGGCGCCGATGAAAGTCGAACCGGTCGCCCACGGATTGCGGGTAGTTGCATTCGATGGCGCGAAAGCTTTTTACCTGCTGAGCGACACCGCGAACGCGCGGCCCGCGGGCGAGTGGTATCGCAATTTCGATCTGGCAGCGGAGCGTGCTCGCGGACTCTCCGACCGCGCCGATCATTTTTTTGCCGGCGAATTTCGCGCGACGCTCGCGCCGGGCGGATCGCTGACCATCGTCGCCAGCATGGAGGCCGCGCCGCCGCTCGATGGCGAAGCGGCGCTTGCCGCTCGCCAGGGGGAAGCGTACGCGCTCCTCGATGCGGCATCCGCCGCGAACAGCGAGTTGGGAGAGCCTCCGCCGGCCGCGCAACAATTTGTTCTCGCCGCGGATCAATTCGTCGTGGCCCGCCCGATCGACGGTGATGAGGATGCGAAGACTATCCTCGCGGGCTACCCGTGGTTCAGCGACTGGGGACGCGACACGATGATCGCGCTGCCGGGCTTGTGCCTCGCCACCGGACGCGCGTCCGTGGCGCGCGACATCCTGCGAACTTTTGCGCGCTTCGTAAGCCAGGGCATGCTGCCCAACCAATTTCCCCGCGCCGGCGCGGCCCCTTCCTACAATTCGGTGGACGCCGCGCTGTGGTACTTCGACGCCATCCACCAATATTTCGAGGAGACCAGCGACGTCGAGCTGCTGGCCGAATTGTTTCCGGTGCTCGATGGCATCATCGACGCGCATGTGCGCGGCACGCGCTATCAAATCCATGTCGATCCGTCCGACGGTTTGCTCTACGCAGGCGAACCGGGCGTGCAACTGACCTGGATGGATGCCAAGGCCGGCGGACGTGTGGTGACGCCGCGCACCGGAAAACCGGTCGAGGTGAACGCGCTGTGGCTGAATGCCGCGGCGTCCATGGCGCGATTCGCGCAGGTGCTGGGGCGCAATGGCGCGCGCTATGAGGATCTCGCGGATCGCGCGCGTTCCGGCTTCGCGCGATTCTGGAATTCCGAGAAGCAATTTTGCTTCGATGTGATCGACGCTCCCGGATTTCCGGGCGGCCAGGACGCTGCGCTGCGGCCCAATCAGATTTTCGGAGTTTCGCTGCGTGAGACGGCGCTCTCTGCCGACCGGCGGCGCGCCGTGGTGGACGTTTGCGCGCGCGAGCTGCTGACTTCGTTTGGCCTGCGGAGCCTCGGGCCGCGCGAGCCGGGATACCGCGGGCATTACGGCGGCGGCCCGGACGAGCGCGACGGCGCGTATCACCAGGGAACGGTGTGGGGATGGATGCTCGGCCCCTTCGCGCTGGCGCACTTGCGCGTTTACGGGGACGCCGCGGAGGCGATGTCATTTCTCGATCCGATGTTTGCGAACCTTACCGCCGCGGGGCTTGGGACGGCCAGCGAGATTTTTGACGGTGACCCGCCGTTTGCGCCGAACGGGTGCATTGCGCAGGCTTGGACGGTGGGAGAGACGCTGCGGGCTTGGCGGGCTATTCGCGCGGCGAGAGAGCAGGAACGGGAGATGAAGAGCGCTTCGGCGGGGTAGGCGGACTGCGGACAGGCGGCGGGAAAAATGTTCGGAGTGTCATTCTGAGCGAAGCGAAGAATCTCTCCGGGTGTCTTTGCCGTTGCTTAAATCGAAGAGGGATTCTTCGCTTCGCTCAGAATGACAGCATTTTTGATGCGCTATCTCCAGCCGCCGAATCTGCCGTAGTATCCGAAGCCGAAGTACGGGGCTGGATAGACTGCGTATGGGTATGGGCCGTACGCGTAGGGATAGCCGTAGGGGCCGCGATAGTAGTCTGGAGGCGGCGACGTTGGACGGTTCATCCTTGGCCGATTTTGCGGTGTGCGCGAATCGTAGTCGGACTGCGACACGGGTTTGAAGGCGAACTGGCTGTTGGCCGTGGAGATTGTTACCGGCTGCTGTAAGCGGAAGGACAGGACTGTTTCCGGTGCAATCACGGCGGGCCTGCCGGGCGTTGAGATCACGTCGATAATTCCGGCGGTCGCGCCGACTCCGGCGCCAATTGCGGCTCCCACGCCGCGCCCGGCAATCGCTCCGATTATCGCACCGACTCCCGTGGTTGTGCCTACGACTGCGGCGTCCCGGCCGGGCGAAGTGCCGCCGGAGGCTTGGTATAACTCGGTCTGCAGCGTCACTTGCTGGCCATCAACCAGCGTCATTCCCGGCAAATCAACGCCCAACTGCGAAGTTCCGTGATTACCTTTTTTGACTTGAGTGACTCGGCCCGTTTCCGACTGCCCGCGGCGCGCCACCACCCAGCCACCGACGACGATCGGTTCGGCGAGCGAGCCGCTGAAATTGTCCCCGATTACGTTGCGGTCGCTGGTGATCCAGTCGTCCACGCGGACGCGAATGACGGTTCCAGCGGGCAACGTCAGCGATTGCGGAAGCGGCCCGGGATTGGCTGGAGCCTGCGAGGAAGCCGGAGGCGGGCCTTGCGGCTGCGGCGGCGCCTCGGACTGGGGCGGCGCGGAGGGTGCGGCCTGATCCTGTGAGTCGGGCTGCGTTGCTGCAGGCTGCTGCTCCATTTGCGGCTGCGATTGGTCAGCTTGAGGTTGCTCAGCTTGGGGTTGCTCCGAGGGCGATCCGGACTGGACCTCTGCCGGGGGACTGGGCGGCGGGAAGTTGGCTTGAATATCGCTCCGAGGACCGTTCTGCGCCATGCCAGGCAGCGCCGCCACGGCTAGCGCCAGTCCCAAACCTGCCAGCGTCAAGGATTTGAGCGGAACCCGCTGATTTTTGCGCGCTCGTTGAGAGAACATTTTTTCTTGCTCCTGGCCAGTCCATGCCTGCTGGGCCCCGATTCCCGCAGGTAGAACGAGAAACCAAACCACGGACTCGTATAACCCCTTTGATGATTGTGCCTTGGGAATTAGTTGTCCAGCGGAAACGGCGCCGTTTCCTGAGCGATTTCCCGAAAAGATCAACTCCGCGATGGGCCGCCGCGGGCCGTTGCAGGCTTGGGCTCGAGTAACCTGCCTGTAACATTGCCGGGGTAATTTTTCCGGCCTAGGGGAAATCCAGATGCGCCGTGCCTCGCTTGAGGACCCGCGTTACTTCATCAATCGCCATCTATCGTGGCTGCAATTCAACCGGCGGGTGCTGGAAGAGGCAGCCGATCCCGCGAATCCTTTGCTGGAGCGCGTGAAATTTCTGGCCATTACCGCCAGCAATCTCGATGAATTTGTGGAGGTGCGCGTCGCCGGCCTCTTGCAACAGGCGGAACAAAGCCGCGGCGAAATCGGGCCGGACGGGCTTACGCCGGCGCAACTGCTGCCGCAACTGGCCGAGGAACTGCAGGAATTCGTGAAGGACCAGTACACCTGCTGGAGAGAGGAACTCGTTCCGGGACTCTCGGCCGAATCGGTGCGCGTGCGCAAGGTCAACGAGCTGGACGCCGAAGCCGGGAAATTCGTCGAGAAATTTTATTCCGAGCAGGTGGAGCCGATCCTCACGCCCGTAACGGTGGACCCCGCGCATCCGTTTCCGCGGGTGCTGAACAAGGCGCTGTGCGTGGCGTTTCTGCTGCGCCGCCGGAAAAAAGCGTCCGAGGTGTATTTGGGAGTGGTGACGGTGCCGCGGGCGCTGCCGCGGCTTTTGCGCCTGCCCGCGGAGGACGGGGCCATCGAATTCGCGTTCCTGCACGACATCGTGCACGCGTATTCGCACCGGCTGTATCACGGCTATGAAATTCTTTCGGCTGCTCCGTTTCGCGTCACGCGCAACAGCAATCTGTACCTGCGCGAAGAGGAATCGCGCAGCATTCTGGATTCGGTGGACCGGCAAATCCACCAGCGACGGAAAGGAGCCGCCGTAAGACTGGAGATCGAATATGGCGCCGACCCGGAAATTACCGAACGGCTGCGCTCGAACTTCGCGCTGGCTCCGTGGCAGGTGTTTCAGGTTCACGGTCCGGTGAATTTGTCGCGGCTCTTCAACCTTTATGAGCAGACTCCGCGGCCCGATCTGAAGTTCAAGCCTTTCGCGCCGAAGGAGTTTCACCTGCAGCCCGGCTTCAGCAACATGTTCGACCTGCTGCGCAAGCGCGATGTGCTGCTGCATCACCCTTACGATTCCTACTCCACCGTGGTGCAGTTTATCGAGAGCGCCGCGAACGATCCCGACGTGCTGTCCATCAAGCAGACGCTATACCGCACCAGCGAGGATTCGCCCATCGTGCGCGCTCTGATGCAGGCGGCGGCCAAAAAAGAAGTGACCGTGGTGGTGGAGCTTAAGGCGCGGTTCGACGAAGCTTCCAACATTCGCTGGGCCAAAAATCTGCAGGAAGCGGGAGTGCAGGTGTATCACGGCCTGGTGGCTTTGAAGACGCATTGCAAGCTGGCGCTCCTGGTGCGCCGCGGCAAGGACGGCAAGGTGCGGCGCTACGCGCATCTGGGAACGGGGAATTACAATCCGTCGACGGCGCGCTTTTATACCGATCTCAGTCTATTCACCCAGGACGCCAAAATCACCGAGGCGGTGCATCACGTTTTCAATTACCTCACGGCGTATTCGGAGCGCTCGCAGTACGGCCCGCTGTCGGTCGCGCCGCTGAACCTGGGGAAGAATTGCGTCAGCCTGATTGAGCGCGAAACCGCGCACGCCAAGGCCGGGCGCCCCGCCTTCATCGTGGCGAAAGTGAATTCGCTGCTGGACCAAAAGATCATTCAGGCACTGTATGCGGCTTCGCGCGCGGGCGTGGACATCGAGCTGATCGTGCGCGGAGGCTGCGCGCTGCGGCCGGGCGTGCGCGGCGTCAGCAGCCGGATTCGCGTGCGCAGCATCGTGGGGCGGTTCCTGGAGCACAGCCGGATTTTCTTTTTTGCCAACGGCGGGCAGCCGGAAATGTTTCTGGGCAGCGCCGACTGGATGCCGCGCAATCTGCACGAACGCGTGGAAGTGATGTTCCGGCTGAAGGATCCGGCGCTGTGCGGGAAGGTCAGCGGCATGGTGCTGGCTCCGTATCTTGCGGACACCGAGAAGGCCCGGTTGCTGATGGCTGACGGAAGCTACGTTCGGGCGCATAAGGTTGGCGCGGGGGCTCGATCTCGAAACGGAGCTGGATTCAGCGTGCAGGAATTTCTGATGGGACTGGCGGAATCGGACGCGCCCGATTCTTCTCACCTTTTGAAATTGCGGAAGTCTCCGATGTTTGACGTGCTCTCGAAGAGCTGGGCGGGGCGCGATTCGCTGTAGGCCAGGCTTCAGCCTGTCTGGTTTAGATTGTGCTTGCCGGGAATTTAAACCTGACAGGCTGAAGCCTGTCCTACTTGGAGACACTCCACCCTTGGCGCCGGTACGAAGTTAGTTGCGCCTGTCGCGGGTTACGGTTTCGGTTTCTTCGGCTTCTTTTTTTCACGTGGTGGTGCGTTTTTGTTTCCCATTTTTACAGCTTGCCATGAATTGCTGCGCTTGGCTACAGCAAACCACTGACTTCCCGACCCTTCAGGTCGGACGAACAGAAACGCATTGAGTAGGGCCCTCAGGCCCTGAAGCTTCAGGGGCTAAAGCCCTTGTGTATGCAGGCCTCAACGTCGGGGCTGAAAGCCCCGACCTCCAACCTCTTAACGACCGACGACAACTTTGAAATTAGGGCCGTGCCGCGTCGAGGGATTCATGGCGTTGGATCGAACATGCGGGTAAGATTGCCTATCCGGTACCATGCTGGAGTTCCAAAACTGAGGTGCCATGCTTGATGCCATACTTGCGCGGCGTTCCGTCCTGTTCGTTGCCGCGAGCCTGATTTCCGCTGCGCTGCTGGCCAGCCGGGGCGCCTCGCAGTCCGCTCCGTCGGCCGCGGCCGCGCCGCAGGTTGGGGCGGCTGCGTCGGCGAGTTCCGGGCAGTCGGGGTACGTGCTGAAGGTGACCACGCGGCTTGTGACCCTTGACGTCGTGGCGACGGATTCGCACGGCAATCCGGTGCGCGACCTCAAACCTGAAGACCTGCAAATTTTTGAAGACCGCAAGACGCCGCAGAAAATCGAGCACTTTGAATATTTTGAAAAGATGAACGGCGCGGCCGCGCCGGAAGTTGCGGCTTCCACGGTTCACACGCCTCCGAATGTTCTGTCCAACCAACTGCCGCTGGACCGATTGAAAGTGCCGCCGACCGTTTTGCTGGTGGACAGTTTGAACACGACGACGCCCAACCAGTTGCAGGGGCGGGCGCACATGATCCAATTGCTGCGCACGCTGCCGCCGGACACTCCGATTGCCATTTTTGCTCTGGGAAGCACGTTGCGCATTCTGCAGGACTTCACCAGCGATCCGGCGCTGTTGCGGGCCGCGCTCGACCGTTCGCTGAGCGGCAGCACAGTGCAAATGAACCCGGCCAACGACACGAAGAGCACGTCCAATTACATCCAGGACGTCACCGCAGGTTCAGGCTCGAATCAGGGACTGGCGGCGCAGGTGGGAGAAGTTCAGAATTTTGAGAAGGAAGAGTACTCGCAGACTCTCGATCTGCGGGCCAAGGAAACTCTTGGAGCGATGTCCCAGATCGGTCAGTTCCTCAGCGGAATTCCGGGACGAAAAACGCTGATCTGGATTTCGGAATCTTTTCCGCTGTCGATCGCCCCGGATCCGGACACCGGCAACAACCCGTTCGGCGGAATCCGCGATTATTCGGATCAAGTGCGAATGGTGGCGAACCAGCTGACCGATGCGCAGGTGGCGGTTTATCCGATGGATGCGCGCGGGCTGCAGGCGCAGCAGTCGCTGTCCGCCTCGCAAAGCATCAGCCAGCCGCAGTCGAGGACGGCCGGCAACGCAGCGGCCGGGCGGCTGCACGTCGAGGGCGTTGATCTGCAGCAATCGCAGAACACTATGGACGCGCTGGCCCAGGACACCGGCGGAAAAGCCTGCAAGAACAGCAACGATCTGGCCGGGTGCGTGATGACTGCGTTGAAAGATGCTTCGTCCTATTACGAAATGTCCTTTTATCCGCAGGGAGTGAATTGGGACGGCAAATTTCACAAGATTCTGGTGAAGTCCACACGGCCGGGACTGAAGCTCAGCTACCGCCGCGGTTACTACGCGCTGGACGCTTCGGCACTGGCGAAGAAACAGCCGGTGGACGATCACCTGCGGCAGGCTTGCGCCGATCAGTTGCCGTCGACCACCATTCCTTTAACGGTGCAAAGTCTGCCGGCGAGCAGCGCTGGGGGCGAAGCAGGAAATTCCGGGCGCGGCCTGCAATATCTTCTCAGGATTTCCGCAGCCGGCCTCGGTTCCGCGCAGGATGGCGGGGCGTTCGGACTCAATGTTCGCGTGGCCGATTGCGAATTCGAGCAGCAGAAGACCACGGTTTTCCGGTTTCACCAATCGGAATTGCCGAAAACAGTGTCGGGCGAAGTATTTCGCACGTGGCAGGCGAGCGGAATTCCGTACCACGTTTCGATGATGCCTTCGGCGGACACGCGAAGAGTTCGCCTGGTAGTCCTCGATGTTTCTTCCGGCCTGACTGGGGCGATCGATATTCCGGTCACGGCCGAAGAACTTGCCAAGGCGGCGACGCCCGTCGAGCCGCCCGCGCCGGTGGTCACCACGCCGTACGTGGAATTGCCGGATAAGGTGAAAGGGCCGCCTGAGCCCAAAGTGGTGGCTTCGGTTACGTTTCATCTGGGCGCCGCGGCGTCCGGAGTTCTGGACTGGAGCGGCGACAGTTTGATTTATCGTTCCGCTGGGGACATGCCTTTGAATCAGGCTGCCAAGGGCTTTTTCGGCTACGCGCTCGGCGGCCGGTTTCATTGCCAGGACGGCCAGTTGGTTCCGGTCGATCCGGCGGACGGGGCGGCGGCGCTGCGTTTTTCGTTTCACAATCACAGCGGGAGAGTGGTGGTTGTCGATCTGAAGGGCGAGCAGCCGGTTTATGTCGGCGATTTGCCTGTGGATGCCAGCGCGCAGGGGCTTTTTGATTTGGTTTGGAAGTCGAGCCACTGCCAGTAGGACAGGCTTTAGCCTGTCTGCTTTCTTTTGCGCCGGACGGGATCAAAACCAGACAGGCTGAAGCCTGTCCTACTCGCGCCGTAGCTTTGATGTTCTCTCCTTCGCGGGCTAGAATCGCGCTCGATGGCTTCCGAACTTGACATTCGACTGGGGACTTCCGCGTTCACGGCTGCGGGATGGGAAGGGAGCTTTTATCCCGCGGGGTTGAAGCCTGCCGATTTTCTTAGCTACTACGCTACGCGATTCGATACCGTGGAAGTGGACAGCACGTTCTACCGCACTCCGGCCATTTCCACTGTAAAGGGATGGTACGCGAAGACCCCGCCGGGATTTTTGTTTGCGGCGAAAGTGCCGCAGCTGATCACCCATGAAAAAATGCTGGCGGATTGCGACGAGGATTTTCAGCTTTTTCTGAGGACGATGGATTGCCTGGGAGAAAAACTGGGCCCGCTTTTGCTGCAATTCGGATATTTCAACCGGAACGTTTTTGCGGGAGTGAACGAATTCCTCGCGCGGCTGGTTCCGTTCCTGAAGAAAATTCCCAGCGGCTACCGGTTCGCGGTGGAAATTCGCAACAAGCATTGGCTGGTGCCCCCGTTTCTGAACGCCCTGAGGGAACGCAATATCGCGCTGGCGCTCATCGACCAGGCCTGGATGCCCGGCCCGAAGCAAGTATTTGAGCGGCTGGATCCGATCACCGCGGACTTCACCTACGTGCGATGGCTGGGCGATCGCAAGGCCATCGAGGAAAAAACAAAAATCTGGAACAAGATCATTCTGGACAGGACCTCCGATCTGCGCGACTGGGCGGAGGCGCTGAAAAAAGTCAGCGAGCGGAAAATCCAGATTCTGGCGTTTGCCAATAACCACTACGCGGGATTCGGGCCTGGCACACTGGAGGAGTTTCGCCGGCTGTGGACCGGAAAACCGAGAGCTACAACTGAACCGACGGAAACAGGCGAGCGACAGAGGGAACTCTTTCCGTAGCGCCGGCGCCTCGCGGGCTAATGAAGGACCGCAGGTTCCTCGACGACGCCTCCGCTGGTTTTTTCCGCGGGCAGGTTGGCCTTGAGCCGCAGGCTGGCGAGTGTTGCAGCGGCCGCGCACAGGGCGGGGATCGAACCCGCCAGCAGGATTTCACGCGGCGTCCAATTCAGCTTCAGCATCACGCCGCCCAGCATGGGGCCGACGATGGATCCGATGCGGCCCACCCCGAGGCACCAGCCGATTCCTGTGGAGCGGATGGAGATGGGATAAAAAGTGGCGGCCACCGCGGAAAGTCCTCCCTGCGCGCCCTGCACCACAAAACCGAGCACGAAGGTGATGGTCATCATCAGTTCGAAGGACGTGGAATAGGCCAGCGACGCGATCAGCAGCGTGGTGCACAAGAACTCGGCGAGCAAGACCGGAAACGCGCCCCAGCGATTCATGAACGAACCTTCGATGAACGATCCCGCAATTCCGCCGACGCTAAACAGCATAATCGCGGTGATGCCGGCGGAAACCGGCTTGCCCGTCTGGCGCAGCAGCGCGGGCAGCCAGAAGACGATGAAGTACAGCATCAGCAGGTTCATGAAATAGGGAATCCAAAGAAGAATCGTGCCGGCCGCGCGGCCCTCGGTGAAAAGATTGACGACCGGGGCTTTGGTTCGCTGGTCCTGCTGCTCGGAGCGGGAAACCGGAGCGCCGGCAAGCTCCGGTGAAATTCGCGTCAGGATTTTTGAGATTTTTCGCTGGTCCGCGCCGGTCACCTCGAGGTAGCGCACGGATTCGGGAAGAATGGCGATCAGCAGGATGGCCAGCGTGACCGGCAAAATTCCGCCGGCGTAAAACACCGATTGCCACCCCCAGCGCGGCAGCATGACGGCGCTGACCTGCGTCCCCAGCACGGCTCCCGCGGGCATGCCGCAAAACATCATGCTGACGATCACCGCCAGAAGGCGTTTCGGCGCGTATTCGGACATCAGCGCCACGGAGTTGGAGAGGGCCCCGCCAAGGCCCAGTCCGGTGAGGAACCGGAAGGCCAGCAGTTGATCGAAGGAAGTGCACCGCGCCGTCAGCATCGCAAACGTTCCGAAAATCAGCGTGCATGCGACGATTGGCCCCTTGCGTCCGAAGCGGTCGGCGATCGGGCCGGAAAGCATCGACGAAATCATCAGGCCCACGAGCGCGGCGGCAAAGATGGGCCCGAAAGTTTTTACGGGAACGCGCAGCGTCTCGGCCATGGACGGGGCAAGAAAGCCGATGCTCTGGGTATCGAAGCCGTCGAGGACAATCACCGTGCCGCACAGGGCCATGATCCAGATCTGAAAGCGGCCCATGGGACGCTGGTCGATGATGGCGCTGACGGTGGGCGCGCGCTGCATGCCTTCTCCCATAAATTTGGCGATTCGATTTCGGTGTGAAAGCAGAATACTACCGTTAGGAGGAGAAATGGTAGCGGCCTGAATCGTTTGGCGGTCGAAAACGGATTTACGGCGGGGCGAAAATCGATTACGCGGTGCGTTGCTTGATCAGGCGGCCGCCCGGAATGGAATCCAGAAAGTTCGGATTTGCCAAAGCTTCTTCCAGATTCCTGCGAGTCAACCGGGCATGCTCGCGCCCCAGGCTCTCGGCGCGCGCTCCTTCCCGATGCTCGATGGCGTCGATGAGGGCCCGGTGATGCTCCTCGGCGATGGGCAAAATCTTCGCCGATCCCGGCATGGTGAAGGCCAGGAGCACACGCGAACTCGGCGATGCGAATGGAACTCGATAGACCAATTCGATGGCGCGGCGCAGGATGGGGTTATTGGCCAGGTCCAGGATCGCCAGATGAAACGCTTGGTTTAAATCGAGATAATTAGAGAAGCTGTCGATATCCAGCGTCGAGATTTCCTCGAGGGTGCGATTCATTTCGCGCAGAGGTTCGAGTTGCGCGGGATCCCTCAGGCGCTCGGCCGCCAGCCGCGCGGCGGCGCCTTCCAGGATACCGCGGGTTTCGATGGCGTCCCAGATCTCGGAAATCGTGAATTCGCTGGCGGTGAAGCCGGAATTAGGCAGCGCTTTGACCAGGCCCTCATGCTCCAGCTTTTCGAAGGCCAGGCGCAGAGGAGTGCGTGACACTCCCAGCTTGGCGGACAGGGGAATTTCGGAAATTCGTCGGCCGGGGCGAAGAGCGCCACGGAGCAGCAATTCACGCAGGCCGACCGTGGCGCGAGCGACCTGCGACGCGTGGTCCTGTTGGCCGGCCGGGCGTACGGCGGCGCGCGTTCGCGTTTCGAGCTTCTTCATTTCATCTCCCCACGAAGATGATACGGTCCAGGCGCCCGGGCGGGCGCGTTGGGCACCTTGTTACCATCAAGCGCAAAACAGGGCAACCAGATAATTGTATTGAGGCGAGGGGCTGCGGATATCTGATTCAGATAAAACAAATATCAATCTGCTAAATATCGCGGCTCTGCACGCGCGTGACGCGATCTTCTGTTTCCCGCAAATTCCAGCGCCCGGCTACGGCACGACGGCGATGGCTTCGCGCGTCATTCCGAAATTCGCGCTGACCGGATCCATGGCCAGCACCTGCAACTCGAGCGGTCCGGCGGCCGTGACGGGTACGTCCACGTGAAACGTGTTCTGCACTCCCGCGTAGGTCATTGGAATCTCTGACTGCACTTTTCCGTCGCGCAGCAGCCGCGCGACGACGTGAATCCGGTTGGCGTCCCACAACCCGTCCGGCTCGGTGGGGCAGCCGCAAGCCATGGTGACCGTGGCGCGAACTTCAAACGGCGAACCGACCTTCAGCTTGGCGTCCGCCAGCGGCGCGAGCGGCGTGATGATAAAGCCGTGGATTTCCAGCAGCACGCCGTCGCCGAGAATATCCTGCCCGGGCACGAGGAGCATGGTCTTGGAAGAGCGCTGGGTGGCCTGTGCGTTGCCGAGAGGTCCTTCGGCCGAGATTTCCACGACGGTTGGCTTATCAATGTGCAGCACTGCCAGGAATCCGGATGTGTCCGGAGTATTGTAGAGAGCCATGCCGCGAGTGCGCGGCTTTTTCATGATCAGGTCGGTGTCGCCGGTCCCGCCCTGCTGCATGCCCTGCGCCAGGATTTCTCCGGAGGCGGCATCTTTCACGGTAATCCGCGCGCCGCCCACGTGTGTGCCGATGACTTTGGCGTCGCGCGCGATGGCGCGAATCATCACTTTCGTTTCGGGGCCTCCGGTTTGGGCGAAGAGCGGAGCGGCCAGAACCAGAGCGGCAAATGCGATCGCGGCGGACAAGCATCGGGCTTTCATCAATACCTCCGTGAATGAGCCTCGTTAATGTCACAAAAGATATCACACTTCCGTCCGTCGGGAGAGGCCCGCTGCGGAAGGGGCGGCGCGCGTCCGAAGGTGGACGATGCCCGATGCCGCGGCGTATGATTTACGACGTTGAAAGCCTGCGACATCTTCGGGCCTGTGCGGCCCAGGGAGATAAATCCATGAACGAATTCTCACGCCGAACGCTTTTGGGCGGAGCCGTCGCGGTGGCGGCCACCACGTTGTGGAACGAGCCGGTGCACGCCCAGTATGTCTGGCAAAAGGGCGATTGGCATGCCGAGGAATTCGAGGCGCTAATCCGTTCGTCGCGGCGCATCAAGCAGGTTGTGCATGGCTTCGGAATGAACGATGGCCGCTTCCTGAAAAACGCTAAGAATTCGCTCAATGGCCTCCATTTCGGGTCGGGAGTTGCCGCGGAGCAGATCCAGATCGTGTGCGCGCTGAACGGGCCGGCCAACATGGCCAATTACAGCGACTATGTGTGGCAAAAGTACCGCATCGGAGAGTTTGAAAAAGAGAAGGACCCGAAAACCGGAGAGCCGGCAGTACGCAATTTGTATTATCCGAGCCCGGCCGGCCCCGCGCTGAAATACACGTCGGATGATCCCAGCGATCCGAATTCGGCATACCAGGATTTCAGCGTGCAGGGCTTGCAGGCGCGCGGCGTGAAGTTCATCAGCTGCCACTCGTCCATCGAGGAGGCGTCGCGCGGGCTGATCAAGCAATTCAATCTGTCCGCGCCGCCGGAAGAAATCGCCAAAGACATTCAGGCGCACATCATACCCGGCGTGATCCTGGTGCCGGCGCTGGCAGCGGCCCTGGCGCTGCTGCAAGGTGACGGCCACTACAGCTACATGAGTGCCGGCTAGACAATCCAATCGCAACAAAAAACGAAAGCGGGACGGAATGGCAAAGTCTGGGAAAGGTGTGACGCGGCGTCGCTGGCTGCAGACGCTCGGCGCAGCGAGTGCAACTCTGGCAGCCGGGCGTTTTCTCGGCGAGGCGCGTGCGGCAGGACAGCTGCCTGAAGTTCAGCAAGCTGCGCCTGAATTTACCGGACCTGGCCCCAATCCATATTGGACTTCGGCCGGCCAGTTTGCCACGTATCCACAAAAGGCGCCGCTGATTTTGCTGACCGATCGTCCCGTGCAACTGGAAACGCCGCGCCGATATTTTCTTTCCACTTTCACTCCCAACGAGGCTTTTTTTGTTCGCTGGCATCTCCAGACGATTCCCAACGCCGTGGACTTGAAATCGTGGCGGCTGCGCGTGGAGGGAAATGTCGAACGCCCGCTAACGCTCAGCTTTCCGGAATTAATTTCCCGCTTCAAGCCCGCTTCGCTGGCCGCGGTCAATCAATGCTCCGGGAACAGCCGCAGCCGGCTGCAGCCGCGGGTTGCCGGAGGGCAGTGGGGAAACGGAGCGATGGGCAATGCGGCATGGACGGGAGTGAAACTTCGCGACATCCTCAACGCCGCCGGAGTGAAGAGCGGATCGGTGCAGGTGCAATTTGAAGGGCTGGACAAGGGTTTGGGTCCGAAAGGATTTGGCTCGAACCGCTTCATGAAGTCGCTCGATTTGACGAATCCGGTGATCGACGAATGCGTGGTGGCCTACGCGATGAACGACGAGCCGCTGCCCATGCTGAACGGATTTCCGGCGCGACTGATCGTTCCCGGCTATTTCGCCACCTACTGGCTAAAGTCGCTTTCGTTCATCCGGGTTCTCGACGCGCCGGATGATAATTTCTGGATGAAAGCGGCGTACCGGATTCCCGACACTCCGCGAGGGAGTACCACGCCGGAGGAAATGAAAGCCGGAAAGGTCCCCACCGTTCCCATCGCGCGGATGCCGGTGCGATCGTTTCTCGTTTCGCCGGACGGGACAAACAAAATTCCCGCGGGATTCCCGTTGCGGCTACGGGGTATCGCCTTCAGCGGCTACGGTACGGTCAAGAAAGTGGAAGTTTCGACGGACCGTGGCGCGCACTGGGCGGACGCCCGGCTGGAGGCGGACGCCGGAGAATATTCCTTCCGCACATGGTCGCTGGACTGGACTCCCAAGACCGGAGGTCGCTACGAGGTGGCGGTTCGCGCGACGGATGCGAAGGGAAATGTGCAGCCCGATGACGGGGTGTGGAATCCCGGCGGGTATTTATGGAACAAGATCGAGCGCCAGGAAATTGTAGTGGGCGACGCGAGCTGACAGGAGCTGGAATGCGCGCACGAAAATACTATATCGTCGCGGTCGCCGCGCTCGCTTTTCTGGCGGCCACGGCGGTTTTCGCGGACTTCCGCGCCGGGATTTACACGCAGACCGGACCCGAAACCATTCACCAGACGCTGGCCGCGCCTGCTTCGACCGATGCGACTTATGACGCGGGCGAGTATCCGATTTATTATCCGGAGCTGGCCGCCGGCGACGGAAAAGAAGACGTCGAAAATAATTGCGAGTTGTGCCACAGCCCGCGCTACATCACCATGCAGCCGGTAATGCCCGCGCAGGCCTGGGCGGATGAAGTGAACAAGATGAGAAAAACTTACGGCGCGTTCATCCCGGACGACACCGCGCAGAAAATCATTGAGTATCTGGGAACGCACTACACACCGGAAACGCGAAAGCGATAGAATGGGCGGTACGGGATGCCGATCTCAGCTTCTTCCGGGAGGATGTCATGATTCGACGGATCGCCATGCGATGGGGTCTTGCCGTGACGCTGGTCCTGCCGGTGGGCCTAGCGCTCTCCGCCGCCTCCGCCGGTTTCGGGGCGCCGCCGCAGCCGGCTCAAGTGGCCGATTCCGCGAAAACCTGGGTGGCTCCCGACGCCACGACAATTCCCGCGGGTCCGCTCGGCGACAGCATTCGCCTGGGCATGCAGATATTCAATAACACTCCGAAGTATGCGGAGAAATATGTGGGCAACAAACTCAGCTGCACGCACTGCCACATCGATGGCGGAACGGTTTCGCTGGGGATGCCCATGGTGGGGCTGCCGGGAATGTTTCCGATGTACCGGGACCGCGAAAAAACAGTGATCACGCTGGAAGAGCGCATCGAACAGTGTTTTCAGCGCAGCGAATTCGGGCACCGCGTCCCGAATGATAGTCCGGAGATGACCGGCCTGGTCGCGTACATGCAGTGGCTTTCCAAGGACCAGATCACGGGCCGGCCGTTCCCGGGCCGCGGCCTGGTCAATCTTCCGGAACTGAACGGGGACGCCACCAAAGGCAGCCAGATCTTTATGGAACAATGCGCTCTGTGCCACGGAGCAAATGGGGCAGGAAAACTTCCGGTCGCTCCGGCGCTTTGGGGCCCGGATTCGTACAGCGACGGCGCGGGCATGAATCAGATACCCAAAATGGCCGCGTTCGTGCAACACAATATGCCGCAGAACATGCCGGACACCCTGACGCCGCAGGAGGCCTACGACGTGGCGGCGTTCATCCACAGCAAGCCGCACACAGCGTTTGTGATGAAAGACCACATGTAGTTCGGATCGCGAAGAAGCGGGATAAGTCTTCGGCCACTCGATTCCATTCGGCGCACCGGGCATTCGTTTTGAAGAACGGATTTCCGTATCCTTCCGGCTATCGAATATCCACGGAATCGCTCTCTGCAATAAACGTACAGGCGGGAATGCTGGTATCATCGCCAGCGGTTTCGTCTGCTGCAATTTGGGATTGCGGAAAACAATTTCAAATTTTAAATTTGAAATGAAGGTATCTCATTGGCAGTCAGACCCAGGACGAGATAGCGCTTCAGGGGCTCAAGCCCTTGTTTGCCGGATACTGAATGTCGCGGCTGAAGCCGCGACCCACAAAGACTATTTTACAGATAGCTTCAATTCAAATCGGAGCGCGAGCCGGAGACGAATGAACACCGGCAGTCAAAAAGAGATGAGGAGTAACTTCAAGATGAATATGCGGAGCACGGGGTTCACGGCGGCATTGGCGGCGGCAGCGGCTGGCGTTGTGTTGGGAATTTTATGCCTTGCGCCGCTGCACGCGCAGAGCAAGGCGCCGAAGTTCGAGGCTGATCCGTCCTGGCCCAAGCCGCTGCCGAATCTCTGGGTGACCGGAGGGGTGGGGGGCCTTTGCATCGATGCGCGCGACCATGTGTTCATTCTGAACCGCCGCGATCTGACCGACAACGATCTGGACGCCGGGCATCAGGCGCCGGTGGTAATTGAATTCGATCCGCAGGGGAATGTGGTGAATTCCTTCGGCGAGCCAGACACTACGCCGAACACGCCTCATGGCTGCGCGGTGGATGCGGAAAACAATCTGTGGCTGACCGGCACGGGCGACGGCATGGTTCAGAAATACTCGCACGACGGAAGCAAGCTGCTGCTGCAGATCGGCAAGCGCGGCGTGGTGGATTCTTCGGATGGAACAGCGAAAGGGAAGGCCTTGAATTCCGGGCACGCGTCGTTTTTCAAGCCGTCGGGCATGGTGATCGATCCGAAGAACGGCGACGTTTATGTCGCGGATGGCGAAACCGGCGGCGGCAACCATCGCATCGCGGTGTTCGATCGAAACGGAGAATTTTTGCGCCAGTGGGAATTGCGTCGCGCGGAGGACGAGACCGGCGGCGGGTACGTGCCAATCCTGCATTGCGTCGCGATGGACAAAGACGGGTGGGTCTATGTATGCGACCGGCGCGGGCACCGCGTTCAGGTGTTCGACAAGATGGGAAATTTTCAGAAGGATATTCCCATCGAATTCGAGCACCGCTCGACGCTCCCGCCCGGGCCTGAGCACGAGTCCGGCATCCTGGGATCGGCTGTGTCGATCGGGTTCTCTCCCGACGCCGGGCAGAAGTATATGTACGTGGCGAATCAGGATGACGAGCAGGTGGAGATTCTGGACCGGGCCAGCGGCAAAGTTCTCTCCAGTTTTGGGCGCGTGGGGAGGTATCCCGGCGAGTTTACTTACATTCATTTTCTGGCGGTGGATTCCAAGGGCAATATTTATGCGGCCGAAGTGGGCACTGGGAAGCGGGTTCAGAAGTTCAAGATGGTTAGTGGGAATTGAATTTGGTTTTTTGCTGGTGGTTCAATCGAAGAGGGATTCTTCGCCTCGGCGCGAGTCCTCGGCGCGAGCGCTCAGAATGACAAGCGTTGATGCCGTTCTGCCGCTTGTTAGACCTGCGGCCTTTTCCACAATTCTGGGATGGACTTGTGGAACCCCAGAGGCTGAAGCCTGTGCCACTTAAAGCTGTGCCAGCTGCGCTTGTGCCACTTTTTACAGATGGAGCAGCTTTACCGCGTTGCCCTTCAGGATCGCTTCGCGCTCGGCGGCGGGGTAGCCGAACTGGTCTAGGACCAGGCTGGGATACTCGACGTCCCTTGCGGCAAAAATGTCCGTGCCTACCACGATGCGGTCCGGGCCCACCATCGTTACCAGGAACTGAAACGCCTCCGGGTAGTAGATCAGATAGTCGTAATAAAATCGCCGCAGGTAATCCCGAAAAGGCCGCGCCAATTCGATGTGTTGATTCGGGAAGTGCGAGAAGAAATGCTCGATCCTTCCGGCGAGATACGGGAAAGTGCCGCCGGCGTGCGGCAACACCATTTCCAGTTTCGGATATTTGTCGAGGATTCCCGACATCATCAGCTTGGTGGCCAGCACGGTGTGATCCGTGGGCGCGTCGAGGCCGGCGGCCAGATTCGGCGGCCCGGAAACGCGATCGGCGCCGTAGTTGTTGGCCACGCCGTCCATCTGGTGAAAAATAATCGGCAGGTTCAGCTCTTCGATTCGCGCCAGCACCGGTGCGAAATTGGGGTCGATGATATAGTCGTGCCGGTCCATCGAGTCTGGCAAATGCACGGCGCGCACGCCGGGCTTGCCGGCGACGCGATTCAGTTCCTTGAGCGCCATTTGCGGATCGCGGATGGGCATCTCAATGCCGATGACGAAGCGGTCGGGATGTTTCTGGTGTATTGCGATGCCCTCGTCGTTGATGATCTGCGCGAGCTGCGCGCCCTGTGCCGCCGAAGTCCACTGCCAAGGCATGGAGCCTGACAGCGTCAGGCAATGCATCAGCACGCCGTGCTCGTCCATCCATTGAATGCGTTTTTCGAGATCGTAGTTCAGCGGATAATTATTTTCGATCGGCCGCCCCAGATCAGCGAGAGCCTTGTTGTAGGCGTTCGGAGACCAGTGCGCGTGGCAGTCGATGGCGATGGGCTTGCCCACTCCGTTCTTGCCGGGGCGCGCGTCCCACCAGTCCACGCCCTTTCCCTTCGTTTCCGCAGCCTGCACCGCCAGAGCTGCGGGAAACGCGGTTGCGGCGGCCGTTCCCGCCACGCC
>Ga0070735_10001370_pt1 | contig 23717 bp, 26 predicted proteins | sample Coa_R1_FD_66443 | JGI IMG/M metagenome (GOLD analysis project Ga0070735, IMG submission 66443) | Surface soil microbial communities from Centralia Pennsylvania, which are recovering from an underground coalmine fire - Coalmine... | ecosystem: Environmental > Terrestrial > Soil > Unclassified ...
CACGGCCCTCGCGAAGCCGGCGTGAACGTCCAGCACGCGATGCACCTTGCCGCGCACGGCGATGCGAAGACGCACATACGGTACGTCATGCGGACGGCTGCCATGCGCTCGATCCCCGAGGCCGCGCTCCCGGCCCTGACCCCAGATCCATCGCTCGAATCGTCACGGGCCGTGACGAATCAAGGGGGGCCGGAAGAAAAACCTGAACGATTCCGGCACGCCCGGAGGGATTCGAACCCCCGACATGTGGCTTCGAAGGCCACCGCTCTATCCAGCTGAGCTACGGGCGCAGAGAGCCCTCGCCTATCACGCCGCTCCTCGCGTGGCCAGTGCCCCGCGATCTCACCGCGTGCGGCGACGCGCTCGCGAAAAGACGGCGATGCCCGCGGCCGCCAGCAGCGCGAGCAGACCGACCCCCGGCGGTTCCGACGAAGACGCCGAGCACCCGTGCGACCCGTTGGCTGTAGGACCGGAGGCGCCGCGCAGCGGCGAGAACGCTCCCGCCCCGCCTCCGGGAGCCGTAGCTCCGCCGCCCCCGCCGCCCATCACCCCTCCGGTCGCGCCCCCGGTCGCTCCCCCGCTCGTCCCCCCGCCCATCACTCCGCCCGCGTTGCTCGGCCCCGATCCGCCGAACGGCGTCGTCCCCCCGCTGCTGCTCGACCCACCGCAGGAGCACGCCGTGCAGTTCGCGTTCGTCGAGAGGGTGACCTGATACACGTTCGACAGCGCCGACTGGTTCGCCGCCGCCTGAAGGACCAGATCCGTCGCGAGCGCCGCTTGAGACAGGTCCGCCCGCATGCGCGTGACCCGGACGTTGCTCCCGCCCGAAGGAAAGAGCGTGTTCAGGTCCCGCGATCGGGCCTCGATCGGCGAGAGCCCGGCGCCGCCGTCCTGCGCGGGCGCCGCGATGTACGACGACGCCATCGGATCTTGAAGGACCGGACTCTCGATCGAATACGGGCTTAGATCGAGGGAGCTCTCGATTTGCCAGGCCTGGTTGTTGAGCGCTTGCTCCTTTTGCGCGCGCAGCGTCGCGTAGTTGCTGCCGCCCGCCGACCAGTCCCAGACGAGGCTCGCCGGGTCGATCGTGAACGACGCGAAGTTCTGCGGCTCGTACCGGCCGTCGGAGACCACCCACAGCGTGATCCCCACCGAGGCGCCCGTGCCGGCGGCGACCATGCGGAGGGGAAGCGAGAGCGCGCCGCCTGCGGTCGTCACGCTGATCGGGCGCATCGACTGCACCCCCTGCCCGGGCACCAGCCGGATCGCGAGGAAGTCGAACCCTTCGTTGACGTACGCGGCGATGACGGGGTCGATCGAAGCGGGGATCGAGTAGCTGTTGGCCTGCAGCCACGCCGTCAGGGCGGCCGTGTCCGAGGTCGAGCTCGGGTGAAGCTGCACTGTCTCGTAGGGTCCGACGACCTGCTGGGAGATGACGATCACCGCGGCGCCCGCGTCGGCGCCGTCCGCCGAGGGTCCCGCCGTCCCCCCCCCGCCCGGGAAACCGCCCCCACGCGCGGCGCAGTTGCACGTCGGGCACGGGTAGGGCGGCGCGAGAATGTTCGCTTGCGTGGCCTGATCGAGGACCGTAAAGAGCTGGTTCGAGCTGACGCCCAGCGTCACCGGCCCCTGGATCGGAAGGACCCAGGCGAACTCCGCGGGATCGCCCGAGTACTCGATCTGATCGTAGAGCGTGGTCTGGGCCGCCGAGACGGCGAAGATCATCCGGTGGTCGGTGACCACGGTCCCGACCTGGGACGTGGGCCGCGGACGAACGAAGCACCCTCCGCACGCCCGGGCGTCGTTCGCCCCCGAAGCCGCGAGCGCCAGCGCGCCCGCGATCGCCGCCGTCACGATCTTACCCCGCATGACGTACCTCCACGGCGCGCGCACGAGCATCTCGCATGCCACCCTGCAAATCCGCGGGGTTCGACCGCCGCCGGGCGCGCTTGCGCGACCCGGAGGGCTCCTCGGCTGTCAGGCCAGGCACGAAGCGGCACAACGGGACCGGTCGAATCTCCACGCTCTTGTCGAGGACGGCGGGGCACGACCGGTGCTAGTCCGCACGCTCGAGCGAAGCGAGAGATCGGACTAGGGACACCCCCTAGGCCGGAGCCGTCGATTCGGGTGGAGGGTCCATGACAGCCAGGGGAGTTTTGTGCGCCGCGTACTTTGTCGTCCTCGGCGCCGTGACGGGGGGTTGTTCGAATAGCTCGAACTCCAGCCCGACAGTGCTGAGCGGTGCGGGCGAATCGTGCACGAAGACGGCCGACTGCGGGAGCGGGCTGCGCTGCGTGGCCAACGTCTGCGGGGGGGCCGCCGAGAGCCCCGACGCGAGCGCCTCGGAGGACACCGGCACGGTCGTCGGCCAGGGCAGCGACGGCGGGGGACCGACGCCCGTGCCCGAAGCGGGAACGCGGCCCGGCCAAATCGGCGAGGCGTGTCGAAGCAACACCGACTGCGCCGCCGGTCTCGACTGCGTCCCGGCGGGCAACGGCTCCGTCTGCGACGTCGTCTCGTACGGGGTCAACGCGAGCGGCAAAACGTGCTCGGGCGAATGCTCGACCGCGACCGATTGCTGCGATTTGCCGACGGGCCTGGGGTTGAGCGGACAGACGGACGCGGGCTTCTTCGTCAGCGTCCTCAACTGCCAGGACATCCTGTCGATCATGCTCGGCGGCAGCACGGCGGTCTGCAACGGGAGGCCCGCGTCGGGGTCGCCGGCGGACACGGGGTGCTTCTATTACAACGCTTACTGCAACTGCGCCGCGAACACGTGGGCGTGCAACGCGGGCAAGTGCCTCTACACGGCGCCTTGTCAGGTCAACCCGCAGGGCGCCTACGGAAGCTGTCCGCCCTTCACGCGAACGCGGACGGTCCTCAATACGACGTGCAACGCGTCGAGCGGGAAATGTCTCTCGGCGTCGAGCGGCTGCGTGGCGGACGCCGATTGCGACGGAAAGCCGGTGAGCGACGAGGTCGGGGTGACCTGTCGCGGCAGCGACTGCGCGTGCAACGCCGGCGCGTGTTTCCTCAAGTGCGCCAAGGACCTCGACTGCCAGAACGGGTTCTCGTGCGACGCTACCAAGAAGCTCTGCGTCGCGACCCCCTGCGCCAACGACGCGGACTGCTTCTCGCAGCTCGGCAAGGCGCGCGCGCAGTGCAAAAATGGCGTGTGCGGCATTCCCTGCAAGGTCGACCTCGACTGCAGTCCGTCGGGGGACCTGTCGGGGCAGCCGTTCAACGGGACCGTGTGCGGACCGAGCGGCGTATGCACGCCCGTCGGCTGTTCGTCGGACGTCGACTGCTCGAGCACGGGCGGGTCTCGCCTCTTCTGCGTCACGCCTCCCGGGCCCGGCGTGCACTCGGCCGTCACGAACTGAGAGCTGCGCCGCAGGCCGTCGTGGTACGAGGGGGTCGTGTCCGCCCCCGAGGTGCCCGAGCCCCCTGCGTCGAGGTTCCGCCTCCTGCGGTCGCGGCTCGGCTCGGGGCGCCCCGCGTTCGACGCGCCGGAGGTCTACGGCGCCGGCGCGATCCGCAACATCGTGCGGGCGCTACCGCCGATCGAGCGCGCCTACTCGCTCGTCCGGTTCTCGATCTTGCGGCCCAAGCTGCTGAGCGTCATGGACCTTCTGCTCCCGGACGACGGGCTCGTTCTCGACGTCGGGTGCGGCTTCGGGTTGTTCGCGGCGTACTTCGGCCAGACCCAACCCCGTCGGCGCATCGTCGGCGTCGACCCCGACGCGAGGCGCGTCGGTCTCGCGCGGCGGGTGGCGGACCGGCTCGCGCTGAGGGAGCACCAGTTCGTCGTCGGCGACGTCCGCGACGCGCCCCTCGAGGGGCCGTTCGACGCGGTCTATGTCCTCGACGTCATGCACCACCTGCCGCGGGAGGGCCAGCGGCCGGTGCTCGAGCGCCTCCGATCGCTCCTTTTGCCGGGCGGAGTCTTGATCATCAAGGACATCACGACCGAGCCGCGGTTCGGTCTCCTCTTCACCGAGGCGCTCGATCGCCTCATGGTGGGGTGGCGCGAGCCGCTCGCGTACAGGCACCATCGCGAGTGGGGCGAGATGCTCGCCGAGCTCGGCTTCCGGGTGCGAATCGTCCGCGTGCCGGACGTCCTCCCGTACCCGCACGTCGTCATCGCTGCGACGAAGGTCGAGCTGTGACGCCCCACCACTCGTCGGCGAGCGTCTTCAAAAGGTCGTCGGTCTGCCCCTCGTGCGCTTCGCCGGTCACCGGACGAGCTTCGCGGTGAGCGTGATGGGCGTGGCCGCGAGCGCCTTGGAGACGGGGCAGCCCTTCTTTGCGGCCTCCGCGACCGCCTGGAACTTGGCGTCGTCGATCCCGGGGACCCGCGCTTCGAGATCGAGCGCGATCGATCCGATGGCGAAGCCGCCCTCGACCTTGCCGAGGTCGACCGCCGCCGTGACGCGGAGATCGGCCGGGGGATGTCCGGCGTCGGTGAGCGCGAACGACAAGGCCATCGCGTAGCAGCCGGCGTGCGCGGCGCCGAGAAGCTCTTCGGGATTGGTGCCCGCCTTGCCGTCCTCGCTCTGGAATCGCGTCTTGAACGAATAGGGCTGGCCTTGCATCACCCCGCTTTGTGTCGTGAGGCCGCCGTTTCCGTGAAGCCCGTCGCCTTGCCAGACTGCCGTACTCTTCCGAATCATGTGGATCTCCTCGCTGGCGTGGGTCGCCTGAGGCGAAGTAGCGCGACGAGGGCGTCGGCGCCATCGCGCGGACGCAAGCAGGCGCGACGCGCTCAACGACGGCGCTGCGAGGCGACGGGTCGATCGGTCGGGGCGGACGCGCCCGAACCGCCGGCGGGGCGGCGGGTGATGGATCGAGCGACGCGCGCGGCGGCGGCGACGGCCGCCGCGCCGACGCCGGTCGTCGTGGTCACGGTCACCGCGAGGGACGTCAGACACAGAGGGCACATGGGTTTCTCTCCGGGGTGTGCGCGCTCGGCTCCGGACCGGCGCGACGACGTGGACTATGGCGCCCGCGGCGGACGGGCGGGGAGTGACATCGGTGACGCGAACGAACCGGTGCCTCGAGATCGTGATCTTGCTAACGATCTGGCCCATGGAGCGCACTCCCGAGCCTGTCGCCGTGGCGCTGGCGTTCGCCGCGCGGTCCCTCGCGGGCGGCAACCCGCTCGAGGCTCTCTCGCTCGTCGGACGCGCCTCGAGCGCGCTCGGCCTCGCGCTGCGCGGGATCGCCTACGCCCAGCTCGGCGACCTCGGCCTCGCGCGCGACGCGCTCGATCGGGCTGCCGCCGCCACCGACGACCCGCGGCTGCTCGCGCGCGTCCGCGCGGCGCTCGTCGAGGTGACGCTCGGGGAGGGGGACGCGGCACGCGCGGCCGAGGCGGCGAGGCAATCCGCCGACGAGCTCGAGCGCCTCGGCGACGCGGGCAACGCGGCCAGGCAGCGACTCGTGCTCGCGCGGGCAGAGGTGCTCATGGGAAGGCTCGGCCAGGCGCGACGCGTGGTCGCCTCCGTGCTCGGGTCCCAGCTCGCCCCGGACGTGCGCGCCGTCGCCTGCCTCGCCGAGGCCGAGATCGCGGCACGCGCGCTCAACGCCACGGCCGCCCGCGACGCCCTGGACCGCGCGCGGCACGCGCTGAAAAGAGACAACCACCGCCTCCTCGCGCGCGAGATCGCGGCGCTCGAGGCCGAGCTCGTCCTGCCCATCGCGCGGATCGAGCGCGCCGGTGCCACGCGCGACGCGAACCTCTTCGCCATCGAGGAGGCCGCTCGCGGGGACCTCTTGCTCGTCGACGCCTGCCGTCGGGCGGTGATCACCGGGCGTGCTCGCGTTCCGCTGGCCAAGCGGCCCGTTCTCTTCTCCCTGCTCGTGGCCCTCGCGCGGGCCGCCCCGGGATCGGTGCCGCGCGACGACCTGGCCGCGCGCGCGTTCGACGCGCGACGGATCAACGACTCGCACCGCGGCCGTCTCCGGGTCGAAGTCGGACGCCTGCGCAAGCTCCTCGACGGGCTGGGCGCCGAACCGCGCGCGACCTCGGACGGCTACGCGCTCGTCTCCCGGCGCGACGTGGCGCTCCTCGTTCCCGCCGCCGAGGACGACGCGACCCGCGTGGCCATTCTCCTCGGGGACGGGGCCTCCTGGTCCGCCCAGCGGGTGGCCGAGAGCGCTGGGATCTCGAAGCGCACGGCGCAACGGGCGCTTGGCGAGCTTGTCTCGGGCGGGCGGGCCGAGCGCACGGGCAGCGGACGCAACGTCCGCTATCACCGGCCGGGGACGCCGATCGCGTCACGGATGTTACTCCTCGGCCTCGCGCCGGACGTGCGAGAAGACGAATCAGGAGGCCCGCCATGACGACGAGCACCCGCAACGCGACGGTGGAACGCGACGCCGAGGTCGTGCGCGAGTACGTCCCCTTCGATGACCGCCGGGCCATCCACGGCGTCACGTTCGACGGAGCCCTCGTCTGGTTCGCGCGAAACGACGAAGTCGTCGCGTTCGACCCCGAGTCGGGACAGGTCGTGCGGCGCGTTCCGGTGCCGGCCGCGGACGCGGGCACCGCGTTCGACGGCGAGCGGATCTATCAGCTCGCGAAGGGCGACATCCTCGTCGTCGATCCCGCCGACGGACGCGTGCTTCGGCGATTCCGCGCGCCCGGCGAGGGACGCCCGAGCGGCCTGGCGTGGGCGGACGGCTACCTCTTCGTCGGGGACGAGTCGCGCATCCACAAGATCGACGCCGAGACGGGCGAGTTGATCAAGACGCTGACCTCCGACCGATGCGTCACGGGGGTGTCGTGCGTCGACGGCGCGCTCTGGCACGGCGCCAGCTACGACGGCAAACCGAGCGAGCTGCGACGCCTCGCGGCCGACGGCACGGTCGAGGAGAAGCTCCGGGTGCCGGTCGCGGGGATCTCGGGCGTCGAGGGGACGCGCGACGGGGGGTTCTGGTGCGGCGGCGAACGCGGCTCGCTGCGCCTCGTTCGGCGCAAGCGCCCGGTGTGACTCGCGCCCCTACAACGCGCCTCGGAGCGCGTCGAAGCGAAGCTTCCACACCATCCCGACCGCCTCCAGGAAGATGCGCCGGCTCATCTTCGACCGACCGAGCGTCCGGTCGACGAACACGATGGGCACCTCCTTCACGCGCATCCCCCGCCGGATCGCGCGGTACGTCATCTCGATCTGAAACGAGTAGCCGTTCGAGTGCACGTCGGCGAGGCCGATGGCCTCGAGCGCCCGAGCCGTGAACGCCTTGTAGCCGCTCGTCAAATCCCGGATGGGCAAGCCGAGGATGGTCCGCGAGTAGAAGCTCCCCCCCTTGGAAATGAAATGCCGGCCCATCCCCCACCCCTCGACGCCGCCGCCGGGGATGTTCCTCGACCCGATCACGACGTCGTACCCTTCGTCCAAGGCGCGAACGAAGTCGGGCAAGTAGCGCACGTCGTGCGACAGATCGGCATCCATCTCGAAGAACCGCGCGTACCCTCGTGCCAAGCCGTCCAGGAACGCCTGGACGTAGGCGGTGCCGAGCCCCAACTTGCCGGACCGATGGATGACGCGAACGTGACCGTCCTTCGCCGCCAAACTGTCCGCGAGGGCGCCGGTCCCGTCCGGTGAGTTGTCGTCGACGACCAGAAGGTCGGCGTCCGGCAGGGCATGCCGGACCGCGTCGACGAGGCGCGGCAAGTTCTCCTTTTCGTTGTAAGTTGGCGAGACGACGAGCGTGCGCGGCATGCGGCGCGCGAACCTAGCCCGGGCGTTTTCGTGCGGCAAACGTGTCACAAGGGCTTGCCGTTTCGTCTCGGTCCAGATCGCTGCGAGGCGCGCGTTCGATGGAGGACCCAGCGAGGGGTGCGCTGGTAGGATGGCGAGGTGACGCCGAAGTCGGACCCCGTTCGCTCGATCGACGCCCGCTTGGCGGACGTCGAGAGCGCGCTGGCGCGCGAAATGCGCGTCAGCAAGGCGCTCCGCGAGGTGGGCGTCGCTCTCGGGACGACCCTCGACCTCGACCGATTGCTGGAGCTCATCCTCGACAAGGTGACCGACGCTCTCGACGCCGACCGCGCGACCCTCTACCTGCTCGACGAGGCGAACGACGAGCTCGTGTCGCAGGTGGCGCACGGCCGCGAGGTACGGTCGATTCGCCTGAAGATCGGCCACGGGATCGCCGGTCACGTGGCGCGCACGGGCAAGCCGCTCCACGTCCGCGACGCCTACAAGGACCCGCGGTTCAACGCGGAATGGGACATGGTGTCGGGCTACAGGACGCGCTCGATCCTCGCCGCCCCGATGAAGAATCACCTCGGGAAGACGATGGGCGTCGTCCAGGTGCTCAACAAGCGCCGCGGCGAGTTCACCGACGACGACTCCGACATCCTCGCCGCGCTGGCCACGCAAGCCGCGGTCAGCATCGACAACTCGCGCCTCTTTATGTCCGTCACGCAAAAGAACATCCAGCTTCTCGATACCAAAGAGCAGCTCGAGCATCGCGTGCGGGACCTGAAGCTTCTCTTCGACCTCGAGCACGCGATGGGCCGGGCCACCTCGCTCGAAGAGCTCTTCATGGCGGTCTTGGGGGAAGCCATCCGCGCTTGCGAGGCGAAGGTCGGCGCGGTCGCGCTGCGCGATCCGGAGGACGGCGCGGGGGTCCTCTACGTCATCGACGAGCGAACGAAGAAGCTTCGCCGCGTACCTTATCCCGAGGACGTCGGTCTCATCGGGTGGGCCATGCGCCACGGCGAGGTCCTCGTCTCGAGCGACGCGGAGAACGACCCTCGGCGCGACCCTGTTCTCGACGAGCGCGCGGGCAGCGGCGCCGCCCGCACGGCGCTCATCGTGCCGCTCGAGGGAGAGCACAAGGCCGCGATCGGGGCGATCGCCATCTACAACAAACGGGCGGGCCGCCCCTTCAACGACGAGGACCGCGAGCTGCTCGAGCTCATCAGCGCGAACGCATCGACCGCCATTCGCCTGCAGCTCGCGCGCGAGGGACGCGAGCGAGAAGAGCGCCTGTCGACGATCGGAAGGCTCTTGTCCAGCGTCATCCACGACCTCAAGACGCCGCTCACGGTCATCAGCGGATACGTGCAGCTCATGCAATCGTCCAAGGACGCCTCGCAGCGGGAGAAATACGCGGACCTCGTCCTCAAGCAGTTCGACCATATCGGGGCCATGCAGCGCGAGGTCCTCGAGTTCGCACGCGGCGAGAAGAGCGTCCTTCTGCGCAGGGTGTACCTGCAGAAGTTCTTCGACGACGTCGGCCAGCAGCTCGAGCCGGAGCTCGCTCGCCGCGGGGTCGAGCTCGTCGTCGACGTGCAAGAGCGGGGCACCGCGCGCTTCGACGAGGGCAAGATGTTGCGCGTCGTCCACAACCTCGCGCGCAACGCCGCCGACGCGATGGGGACGAAGGGGGGCAAGTTCGTCATCAAGGTGACGCGCGACAAGGAGACGGGCGAGCTCGTCGTCTCGTTTTCGGACACTGGCCCCGGCATCCCCAAGGAGATCGAGCACCGCCTCTTCCAATCGTTCGTGACGAGCGGCAAGAAGGGCGGCACGGGGCTGGGACTGGCGATCGTCAAGAAGATCGCGGAAGAGCACGGAGGGACCATCGCGGTGCAGTCGTCCGCGCGGGGGGCCACGTTCAAGCTGCGAATCCCCCAGTCGCGGTCGTGAGTCGGCCGCCGTCTCTGCGCGCGATCGGGGTCGCGACCCTCGGAGTGCTCGCGGCCTCGACGGGGGCCGCGGGGGCGCCGGTTCCCCCGTGGATCGCCGAGGGTGAAGTGCCGCCCGCCCCGTGGGCCCGCTCGGTCGCGCCCAAGGCGGCGGACGACGGCGGGCCCGGGGACATGGTGCTCTTCGGCGGGCCGACGCGCGCGGGCGGCCGGCGAGGCGTGACGCGCGCGGGGGCGACGCTGCCGTTCTTCGGTGCGAAGCGCGGCTCGGGGTGCTCCGGGGTCTGGTGGCTCGTCGGTCCGCTCGCATGGGTCTGCTCCGACGAGGCATGGCTCTCGGGCGCCCCGCCGGAACCCCGCGCGCCGACCCCCGGCGAGGACGGCCTGCGGGCGCGCTACTTCTTCGTGCGGGGAGACGGGGCCAGCGCGTACGCGAGCCTGGACTCGGCGCAAGAAGGGACCGCCGATCGCGAGCTCGAGGGGGGTTGGGCGGTGGCCGCCGTCCAGCAGCGCACGGCCCCCGGTCCGTCCGGGACGACCCAGGGTTTCGTCCTCACCACCAAGGGAGTTTGGATCGCGCTGAGCGATCTCTCCGCGGCGCGCCCTTCGACGTTCCGCGGAGAGGCGCTGGCGGACGGTGCGCTCGACGTGGCGTGGGTGCTCGCCGACAAGGCGAGCGTGTGGACGGAGGCGTCGACGAAGCACAAGCCCTCGGGCGCGCGGGTGCGGTTCGAGCTCGTCCGCGTCCACGAGATCAGCGGAGCCATGGTGCGAGTCGACGAGGCGGCGTGGATGCAGACGCGGGACCTGGCGCGTCCGACGCTGTCGACGCCCCCGGCCGAGGTCACGCGCCCCGATGAACGCTGGGTCGACGTCGAGCTCGCGTCCCAGACGCTCGTGGCGTACGAGGGCGCGCGTCCCGTCTACGCGACGCTCGTTTCCACCGGCCGGCCCGACAGCCCGACGCCGACCGGGGCGCATCGCGTCTGGGTCAAGCTCGAGGCGACCGACATGGACAACGTCGAGCGGGGCGATCTCGACGCCCACTATTCGATGGAGGACGTCCCGTACACGCAGTTCTTCGAACACGGGGTGGCCCTGCACGGGACGTACTGGCACCGCGACTTCGGCCACACCAAGAGCCACGGATGCGTGAACCTCGCGCCGCTCGACGCGAAGTGGCTCTTCGCCTTCACGGGACCGCACCTGGCGGCCGGATGGGTCGCCGCGCTCCCGGTGCCGGTCGATCCGGGGAGCGTCGTTCGGGTCCGCTGAGACAGGCGATCCAGTCCATAATGGGCGCCGCCCAGACCATGCCCCACCCCTACCGCTTCGGCTCCCAGCGACTTTTCGCCGGGCCCGTGCTCCTCGGCCTCGCCGTCTTCACCGCGTGCGACTCCAGCTCCCCCGGCGCCCCCGCCCCCGACGCGGACCTCGTTTGCCCGGCCGACGTGGCGAGCGCGATCGGCGCGCCCTGCCATCCCGGCCTCGTCTGCGCTCCCGAATACTCGTGCGGGATCTTCACGGTCACCGCGACCTGCACGTGCATGGGCGGCCACTTCGCGTGCATCGACCGAACCGGACAGGCGCTGGTCCCGGGCACCCTGCCCGCGTGCCCGCCGCGCGTCGACGCGTCGGCGAGCTGCCCCGCGTCCGAGGCCATGGCGCGCGTCGTCAACTGTTCGCTCGCGGGCCTCCAGTGCGCGTACCCCAGCAGCTGTCCGATCCAGCGAGACTACGACTCTTGCCAGTGCTTCCCCCTCACCACCCCCGACGGAGGCACCGCGCTGCGCTTCGCGTGTCCCGACCCGTGTCAGGACGCATCCACCCCCGAGGGCGGAGGCGAAGCGCCGGACGCCTCCGAGGAGCCGCCGGCCTCCCCCCCTCCCGAGGCGTCCACGCCGGACGCTCCGCGCGACGGCCCGTCCCCCGACGCCCAGGCGGACGCGCAGGGCGCATCGGACGCGAGGGGGGATTGATCAACCGGCGGCGATGCCGCGGAGCCAGAACGCGATGACGAACGCGATGAGGACGAGCGACTCGATGAGGGCGAGCCCGAGGATCATCGGCGTCTGAATGCGCGCGGAAGCGCCGGGGTTTCGGGAGATGCCTTCGAGCGCTGCGGCTGCGGCGCGACCCTGGCCGAGAGCGCCGCCGAGCACCGCGAGGCCGATGGCCAGACCGCCGCCGACGGCGGCCCAAGCCCTGACGTCGAAGATGTTGGACCCGGCCCGGTCGTCCTGCGCGAGCGCTGCGAGCGGAACGAGGAAGGTGGCGGCGAACGTGAGCGCCGCGAGGGCGTGCTTCTTCGGGGTCGACATCGTCACTGGCTCCTTGGCTTTCCTGCTTGAAGTAGAGTGGGCGAAGAATTTCCGGGCGCCCCTCTTAGTCGCTTTTCGCCCGGGTGGCTAGTGGGGCTTGGTGATCGAGGGACACCCCGTAGGGTCGGGCGCGACGTTCGACAATGGCCCGCGGGGGGGGCTACGCGCCGGCGCCCGCGGCGTGAGCCGCGCCGGACCCATGGCCCTTGGCTTCGGCCTCGTGCTCGTCGTGCTCCGTCGCGAGCGTGATGTAGATCGACGTGAGGATGCAGAAAACGAGCACCTGAACGATGCAAACCAGGGTGCTGAGGACGAGCACCGGCACCGGCAAGAAGAGCGCGATCATGCCGAGCGCGATGGTCACGAGCAGGTGATCGACCGCCATGTTGAGCATCAGACGGATGCTGAGGGTCATCGGCCGGATGAAGAGCGAGAACGTCTCCACGACGAAGAGGAGGAGGTTCACGGGGACGAGCGGCCAGCCAAGCCACGGCCCGAAGAGGTGCTTCACGTAGCCCAGGCCGTTTTCGCGGAATCCGTAGTAATTGAACATCACGAAGACGACCACCGCGCAGCCCATGGTGACGTTCCAGTTGGACGTGGGCGGCGAGAAGCCCGGGATGAGTCCGAGCACGTTCGAGAGGATGATGAAGATCGACAGCGAGCCGACGAGCGGGAAGTACTGCTTGGCCCGCTTCGGGCCCATCATGTCCTTCATCAACCCGTACCAGTAGCCGATCCACACCTCGAAGAAGGTGCGGAGGGTGAGCGTCGCCTCGGGGATGACCGCGCGGTCGTAGTCTGCGAGCGCAGGACGCACCAGGGCGACCAGCAGCAGGATGAGGAGCATGACGGCGAGGCTGGCGGCGATGGGCTCCGCGCTGTGGACCCCGACCGGCTGCTGGCCGAGAAAACTCTTACCGAAGACGCTCATGTTCTGCCGGAGCGCCGGGAACTGCGCGAGGAAGTATGTGAAGAACGTGGTGTGCTCGGGCATGGGACTACGGACCAAGGGGTGGAGCGTCGGCGCCTCTATCGCTCACGATCGAGCCGATGGCAATGCCGATCGGCAAGGCGCCGAAGCCGATGAGCATCGCGAGCGGCGCCACCACCCCGTGACGCATGAGCAGCCACGCGATCGCGAGGAGGCCAAGCATCTTGAGGAGGCCGACGAGCGTCCAGGGTCCTGCCGCTTTGGCGGCGGGCGCTGGGGGCGCGGAGGCCGAGCCGGCCGCGGGAGCAGGAGGGAGAAGCTCGGCGACGACCCGAGCGAGCGCCCACAGGTTCACGGTGGCGAGTGCCGCACCCACCGCCGCGGAGAACCCCTCCCGCGCGCCGAAGAACGCCAGCGCGCCCAGCGCGAGCACGGCGCCGCTCAGCGCAACCGTACGGATCGACATTCGTAATCGTCCGTCGAAGCGAGGAGCCGGGGGGGAGCGAGTCACTGCGTCAGTCGTCCTTGCGCGGCGTCCCGTCGCCGGGAGCATCCGGGGGGTCTTTGTAGGTCCAGCTCTCGTCGGTCGTCCAGCGGTGGGCCTGCGGATCGTCGGCCTCTGCCCGCTCGATGTCGCGCTGCATCTGTCCGGCGGTACGAATCAGGTTGCGAAAGCCGACCGCGACCCCGAAAAAAAAACCCACGGCCGTGGCCCAGCCCGAGCCGTGCCAGTAGCGGACGTCGAGCCAGTGACCGATGCCCGCGGCGATGAGGATCGTCAAGACGAGCTCGATCCCCACACCGCCGTACCGGCCCATGTCTTTCCAGGCGTTCGCCATGGCCGCCCCTCGTCGCATATCATGAGGACGTGCTTATGCGCCCGGCGCCCGTGCTTTGTCTTGGCATCCTCAGCGTTCTCGGCATGACCTGGGGCGGTCGAAGCCTCGCTCAGGCGCCGCTCCCGCCCCTCCCCCCCGCGAGCGCCGAGCCTCCACCACCGCCGCCGACCCCTCCGCCGGCGGCCGCGGCCGGCACGGCTTCGCCGACGCCGCCTCCCCCGCCCCCCGGACCTCCGCCGCCTCCTCCCCCCGGTCCGCTCGTTCCGCCCCCGCCGCCCGTCGTGTACGTCGAGCCGGAGGTGGAGAAGCATGCCCCGCGTTACGCGCTGTGGGCCGGAGGGCGTCTCGGCATCCTCGCCTACGGCGGCGGCATCTACGACAACCCGGCCACGCAACAGGTGGAGACGACGGGCAACTTCGTGCGAACCGGACTTGGGCTGGAGCTCGACATCGGGGCTCGGCTCGACAAGCGCTACGTCCCCTACCTCGGGATCGAGCTCGGGTTCGCGGCGGCCGGACATCGGTTCGACACCTCGAACACGCAGGCGAGGACCAGCTTTCTCGGGATCGGATTCCGGTACATCGCCGGAGACGTCGACAACGTGGGCTTCGTGAGCGACCTGTCCTTCGGCTTCCGGTCGTTCGACCTCTCGAACCCGTCCGGGTCGTGGAGCGCGACGGGCTTCGAGTTCCTGCGCCTCGGCTTCGGCGCAGAGATCCGAATCAACCACCGGTTCGCCATCTCGCCCCTCGTGACAGTGTCCGGCGGGTCGCTCACGGACACGAGCGGCAACATTTCGTTCGCGCCCAACCAGGGCGACGGCGCGACGGCTCCCGCCTTTCAGGGAAGTCAGGCCATCCCGGGAGCGGCGCAGACGACGTACTACGCCATCGTCCTCGGGTGCGGCGCCCACGTGGACCTCTTCGGCCACTGAGTCGTGGTCGGGGGGAGCGCCCTCCGCTCCCTACCGTCAGTCGATTCGACGCGCTTGCGCCGCGCGCTCGCGCAGCGCCTTTTCGATGATGGGTCGAAGGCCGGCGAACGCACGCGCGCGGTGGCTCACGCGGTTCTTCTCCTCTTCGGTCAATTCCGCCACGGTGCGATCGCCACCCGCGACGACGAAGAGCGGGTCGTAGCCGAAGCCCCCGGAGCCACGCGCCGCCAGCGTGATGGCTCCCTCGCAGACGCCCTCGACCACCTGCGCCGCCCCCCCTTGCGTGAACGGGTCGACGAGCGCGAGCACGCAGCGAAATCGCGCGGGGAAGCGCTGGCCCGACGCGGATTGGGCCGCCGGATCGCCCAGCCTCTCGAGCGCGGCGACGAGCGCCGCGTTGTTCTCCGCGTCCGTCGCGCGATCGTGCGCGAATCGGGCGCTGCGGACGCCGGGGCGACCGTCGAGCGCGTCGACCTCGAGGCCCGAGTCGTCCGCGACCGTGAGCATCAACGTCGCGCGCGCGATCGCCTGCGCCTTCTTGACCGCGTTGTCGGCGAAGGTCGCCCCATCCTCCGCCACCACGGGCGGGTGCTTGAGCGCCTCGGCAGAAGAGACCACCTCGACGGGGAGATCCGCGAGCATCGCCCGGAGCTCCTCGAGCTTCCCCCGGCTGGTCGTCGCGACGACGATCGTGTCCCGATGAGGGTCGACCATGAGCTAATCCGTGGTGAGCGCGGCGAGATCGACCCCAGCCCGTGCGAGTACGTCGCGCTGGAACATCGCGAGCCGGCCGGTTCCCACGAGCGCGAGATCGACCATGGCGTCCACCTGGGCGCGCTCGACGGGTTCGCCCTCGGCGGTCCCCTGCACCTCGACGATCTTCCCGCTCGCCGTCGCCACCACGTTCAGATCGACCCTAGCCCGGGAGTCTTCGACGTAGCAGAGGTCGAGCGCGAGACCCGTCTCGTCGAGGTGGCCGACGCTCGTGGCCGCCACCGGCTCGCGCAGCGCGCGCGCGCGGACCTTCGCCAGCGCGAGCGCCAGCGCCACGAACCCCCCGGTGACAGAGGCTGTCCGTGTCCCGCCGTCCGCCTCGAGCACGTCGCAGTCGACTGTGATGGTCCGCGTGCCGAGGGCGCGAAGGTCCACCGCGGCACGAAGGGCCCGCCCGACCAGGCGCTGGATCTCTTGCGTGCGCCCGCTCGGCGCGCGCCCCCGTCCGTCGCGATCCTGGCGGCGGGCGTTCGCGCGCGGGTGCATCTGGTACTCGGCCGTCAACCACCCTTGCCCTTTGCCCTCGAGGAACGGCGGCACCTTGTCGTCCACCGACGCCGTGCAAAGAACGACGGTTCCCCCGGCGCGGTAGAGGACCGAGCCCTCCGAGGGTCGATGGAAGTTCGGGTGAATCTCGACAGGGCGAAGTGCGTCGAGCGCGCGGCCGTCCGGACGGGGCATGGGGAGCGGGTCTTAGCACGGTCGCCAGCCGCGCGGCGGACGGGTCACGCCGGCGAAGGCGAAGGGCCGACGAGCGCGGCGGGAGCGATGGGCAGCGCGATTCGGAACATCGTCCCGCCGCCGGGACGGGATTCGCATCGGACGGATCCGCCGTGTGCCTCGACGATGTGGCGCGTGATCGCCAAGCCCAGACCGGTGCCCTCGCCCTTGGTGGAGAAGAACGGATCGAACACGCGAGGCCGGATCGCCTCCGGGATGCCACCCCCGCGGTCGGCGACATCGACGACGACGCTCATCCCCTCCGCCCGGACGCGCACGTCGATCGGGCCGCCCGACGGCATCGCCTCGCGCGCGTTGCGAAGCAGGTTCAGGAGGGCCTGGCGCAGCTGGGCTTCGTCGAACGAGGACGCGGGCAGGTTGGGCCCCAGGTCGAGCGAAACGCTGCACCCGGCGTTCTCGATCTCGCGCCGGGCGAACTCGACAATGTCGCGAACGGCCGAGGCGACGTCCCCGGCCTCCATGTTCGGCTGGGGCAGGCGCGCGACGCGCAGGTATTCCTCGCTCAGGTGCTCGAGTCGCTGCACCTCGCGCGCGATCGCCGCGAGCAGGTTCCTCACCTCGGACCGGCGGGATCCATCGTCCCTCGCCAGCTCCTCCTCGAGCATCTCGACGTTGAGGCCCATGGCGGAGAGGGGGTTCCGGATCTCGTGGGTCACGTGCGCGGCCATCTTGCCGATCGCGGCGAGCCGTTCGTTGGACAAGGCCAGCGCCTGCGCCCGGGAGACGCCGGCGACCATCTTCTCGAAGGCTGCCTCGAGCTGGCCGATCTCGTCGTCCGAGGGGACGACCTCGCGCGCCGTCAAGTCGCCGCGCGCGACGGCTTGCGCGCGCTGGGTGACGCGAGCCAGCGGCGCGAGGAGCCGGCGGACGTGGAACGACACGAGCAACCCCACGGCGAGCGTCAGCGCAGCCAGCACCGCCAGCGCCCAGATCGACCTGAGCTCGCGGTCGCGCGCCGCCGAAGACAGCTCGTCGATCGACGCTCCGAGACGCCCCGCGAGGATGCGCAGCCGCCGGTCGGCGTCGTGCTCGACCGCGCCGAGCGACACGATGGCCCGGTTGACACCGTCGGAGTCGCCGCTGCCGATCGCCGCGAAGAGGCGGTCGAAGAGCGCCGGATCGACCTCGAGCATCGACTCGACCGCGTCGAGCTCCCCTTGGAGCTGGCGGGCGAGGACGCGAGTCGTTTCGCTCCCCACGGCCGGCAAGGTCTGCGAGAGGGCCGTGCGCGTCTCGACGAACATCGTCCTGCGGGCACCCGCGAGCGTCTGCAAGAGGACCCGGATCGACCCGGGCTCGCGCTCGTCGGGGATCCCGTCGACCAGCGTCGAGAGCGTGGTCTGCGTCGCGCGAAGCTGGGCGAGGCGCATCGCGACCGGAACGTACCCGCGCCCGAGCTCGACGCTGTCGTCGGCCGCTCGACGCTGCCCGACGATGCCCCAGCCGAGCGTGGCCGCGAAGGCAAGCACGGTGATCGCGAAGGACGCGAGAACTCGGTTGGCGACGGTGGAGCGAGGCTTGTCCATGCGCCCTCACCGTTCGCCGAAGATGGCCGAGCCCACGCGCACGTAGGTCGCCCCGGTGGCCACGGCCGCCTCGAGGTCCTGACTCATCCCCATGGAGAGCTCCGGAAGCGCCGCTGGGCCCCCGTGGAGGTTCCGCAAGGAGACGAGCGCCTCGAAGACCGATCGCGCGGCGCGCGGGTCGCCGGCGGGGGGGAGCGTCATCAGGCCCTGGGCGGCCAGCGAAGGCTGGCGGGCGATCTCGGCGAGGACCTCGTCGATCTCGCTCGGCGTCGCCCCGGACTTCTGCGGTTCGCCGCCGAGCTTGACCTCGACGAGCACCGGCAACGGCCGCGTGCGGTCGCGGGCGGCGCGTTTCCCGAGCTCGCGCGCGAGGGCGGCGGAGTCCACCGTATGGACGACCGCCGCGCGGGCAGCGACGAGCTTGGCCTTGTTGGTCTGGAGGTGACCGATGAAATGCCACTCGATCCCGTGCAGATCGGAGAGCGCCTCGGCCTTGGCCGCGAGCTCCTGCGCGTAGTTCTCGCCGAAGAGGCGCTGCCCGGCTGCGTACGCCTCGCGCACGGCGTCCACAGACTTCGTCTTGGACACGGCGACGAGCTTCACCCCCGCCGCGTCCCGTCCCGCTTCGCGAGCCGCCTGTTCGATGCGCGCGCGAACGCCCGCGATGCGGTCGGCGATGGTGGTCACCGCCGTCTCCTGCGCGCGTGCCACACCATGACGTCGCTGTCGGCCGTGAGCGGCCCCCCCGCGAAGTCGCCGTGGACCTGCTCGACGTCGAAACCTCCGTAGTGCAACAGCGCCTCCCACTCGCGCGGAAAGAACTGGCGGTGGGCGAGCGGCGTCATCCAGCCACCGGAGGGGTCGTCCACGGGCTCGAACTCCATCGAGACGAAGAGCACCTGCCGGATCGGATCGTAGTCGAAGCGCTCGCGGTTCTTGACCCGGACCTGCGCCGTCGGGTGCAAGAATCGGGGTGCGTGGAAGGGCCGCGACGGGTCGCGCGCGAGCTCGGCGACGGACGGGACGGAGAGGTCGGCGACGAATCGCCCGCGGGGGGCGAGGTGCTCGCGCACGCGCGCGAAGAACCCCTCGACATCCTGCCTCGTGTAAAGATGTAACGCCGTGTTGAACGTCGCGAGGACGAGCGGGAACCGGCGCCCCAACCGAACGCGCCGCATGTCCCCCCGCACCGCGCTGACGCGCGACCGAACGCTCGCTGGTTCCTTCGCAAGTCGGTCCCGTAGGTCGGCGAGCATGGGCCTCGAATGGTCGACGCCCACCACCTCCACCCCATGCCTCGCGATCGGCAGTGCGACGCGCCCATTGCCGATGCCGTACTCGAGCACCGGCCCTCGCGCCTTGCCCGCCAGCGCGACGTAATAGGCGACGTCGTCGATGCGGCGCGCGTACGTCGCCGTGTAGTAGGCCGGATCTTCGTAGTGCGCGAGCGAGCCCGCCTCGAGCTCGCGGTCGCGAGTCACCTCAACCGAACTCGCGCTTGTTGAGCTCCTCGATGTACTCGCTGACGGCGTCGTGGCTCGGGCGGTCGTAGCGGACCCGGCCCGCGGCGATTTCGCGGAGCGCAGTGACGGCAGGCTTGTTCTTCGAGTGGATGAGGGCCGTGCCGCCTTTCATCAAAAGGCGCGTTCTCTGCGAGGCCAGGACGACCAAGGCGAAACGGTTCTCCTCGCGCTCGAGGCAGTCTTCGACGGTGACGCGTGCCATGGGGGGCCTTTTGGGTGAGTTGTCCGGACTCTCGCTCCGGTCGAGCGTGCGGACAACGACCCGTATCTACTTTGACCGAGCGTTTTCGGCAAGTGCCGAGCCAGCCTCGATGGCGTCGAGCTCGGCCACGAGCTCGGGCCCGAAGTACCACCCGATTTCGTCCCGTACCCCGCGGTAGAGCGTGGGCCCGTCGTCGATGCACTGGAGGGACCGATCCACGATCTCGGTCGACGGGTGGAGGAGCCCGTCGTCAAACGTGACTGGAAAGAGTGCGCTCACCATTGGTTTGAGCAGGTGGTAGTCGATCCCCTCCTCGACGGCGTACGAGTGCAGCATACAGCCGCGCGCGGTGCGGCTCCGGAAGACGCACGCCCCCTCCTCGACGTGGGTCCGCGTCTGCCGCCCGCCCGGAAACTCCCGATCCTCCGTCCAGACGCCCGTCCACCACCGCTCGCGCGCGACGCCGGTGAAGCGCTCGAGCCCCGCGGCGTGGGCCTCCACCCGCGCCACGTTCTGGGCGTCGATGTCCGCCCCGTACCGGCAGCAGGAATCGTGGCAATACTCGCAGCTCATGCAGTGGACGAAGTACGTCCGCGCGAAGATGGCCGTGTCGACGCGGTCCACGACGGGCACGCCCCACCGGCACGCGTGAGGACGACGAAGGGTACGTATCACGGTGCCCATCGTACCATCGCGTCGATGACGGCCGCCGCGGACGAAGACCTGTCCCGATTTCGAACCGCGTGGTGGCAACGTCTCTTGAGCGACCGCTCGACCTACGAGCTCACGCGCTTCGCGATCTTGCGGCTGGTGGGGTTCGTGTACCTCGTCGCCTTCGCGGTGCTCGCGATGCAGCTCGATCCGCTCCTCGGGTCCAAGGGATTGCTGCCGGTCGCCAGGTTCCTTCCCTTCTTGCACGGGCGCCTCGGCGCGGCCGCGTACTGGCATTTGCCCAGCCTGTTCTGGTTCGGGTCGTCGGACAGCGCGATGCGGGCGGCGTGCTGGCTCGGACTGGCGCTTTCGGCGGCGGTCCTCGCGGGGGTCACCAACGCAATCGTCCAGGTCGCCCTCTGGGCGATCTACATGTCGTTCGTCCACGTCGGGCAGGTCTTCTACGGATACGGATGGGAGACGCAGCTCCTCGAGACCGGCCTGCTCGCCGCGCTCCTCTGCCCCGCGAGGAGCGTTCGACCCTTCCCGGCGACGGCGGCGCCGAAGGTCGTCATCTGGCTCTTCCGGTGGCTCGTTCTCCGCATCATGGTGGGCGCGGCGCTCATCAAGCTGAGGAACGACCCGTGCTGGAGGAACCTGACGTGCCTCGACTTCTTCTACGAGACGCAGCCCAACCCGAACCCGATTGCATGGTGGTTGCATCACGCGCCGCACTGGTTTCACGCCGCCGGCGTCCTGCTCAATCACTTCGTCGAGCTCGTGGTCCCCTGGTTCGCGCTCGGTTTCCGGCGCTCCCGGCACGCGGCCGGCGTCCTGCTCGTGGCCTTTCAGCTCTTTCTCGTCGTGGGCGGCAACCTGTCGTTCCTCAACTGGTTGACGATCGTTCCGGCGCTCGCTTGCTTCGACGACACGGCGTTCGCGCGCCTTCTCCCGCGCTCGCGGCGGGGCGGCGCGCTCGAGCGGTTCGCGGGGCTGCCGACGGGCCGCGTTCACGAGCGGGTGACGCGCGCGTACGGCATCGCCGTCGCCGTCCTGAGCGTCGCGCCGATCATGAACCTCTTGTCGTGCAGTCAGCAGATGAACAACTCGTTCGACCCCCTCGACCTCGTCAATACGTACGGCGCGTTCGGAGACGTCGATGCGCAACGATATGAGGTGATCCTCGAGGGGACGGCCGACGACGTCCCCAGCGAGCACTCGACGTGGTCCGAGTACGAGCTCCCATGCATGCCCGGCGACGTGAAGCGCCGCCCGTGCCTCATCTCGCCGTATCACTACCGCCTCGATTGGCAGATGTGGTTCGTCGGCGTCGACGTGCCTCGGGGCGAGACGATGGACGACGACCCCTGGCTTGTGCACCTCGTGTGGCAGCTCCTCGAGGGGGACGCCTCGCCCAAGTCCTTGCTGGCCGAGGACCCGTTCCCGCGCGCCCCGCCGCGCTGGATTCGCGCCGGGATTTGGCTCTATCGATTCTCGGATTCGCTTGCGGACGGCGCGTGGTGGACGCGCAAGCGGGTGGCCGAGTTCTGCCCTCCTGTCTCGCTCGAGACGCCCGTCCTGCGCGAGTACGCCCAAGCGTACGGGTGGCTCAAGGGCGAGTAGTCTCGCCCCCGTCGACCCAGGACGGAGGCGCGCAGCAGCCGTTGTTGGGGACGAAGGTCGAGGGGCACGTGCCCGCGTCGGAGACGAGCGAGAGCTCTTCGATGCCGCTGTCCGTGCGCACGAGGATCGACGCGCAGGGGGCGCACTTGCGCAAGCCGTCGAGGATGCACGCCGTCTCCGACAGGAGCGAGCCCGGCGCACACGCGCCCGAATCCTGGGGCAGCGGATACACGCAGGGCAACGACGCCGATCGGCAGCACCCGGCCGGGTCGAGCGCGGCGCCCGCGGCGCACGACCCACCGTCGGCATCCGGGGGAACGCAGCGAATCGGGGCGTCGGCGGGGGCGTCTCGGGGCCCATCCGCGATCGCCGGCGCGTCGGCCCCGGGGGAATCCTCGACGGGCGCGTCGTCCGGCGGCGCGTCGTCGCCTGGGAACGCGTCGACCGTCGCGTCGTAAAAGGGCTCGCCGCCGCAGCCGATGCCCCACGTCTCGCCCGGAGGACAGGTGAGCGTCTCGCCGCTGGGGCAGGCAAACTTCTCCCCGGCGAAGCACGCGCAGCCCGGAAACGGCTTGCCGTCCGCGCACGGGCCAGCGTCCATGGGGCCAGCGCCCGCAAAGCCGAAGGACGCCGCGATCGGGCCCCCAGGCCCCGGGCCGCACGACGCGACGAGGGCGCCGATGACGGGGAGCGCGACGGCGAGCCAACCTCCGCGCATCGCGCGAAAGCGTAGCAGATGGGAATGTGGGCACATTGGGAGCCTGAAGCCCAATGGCCGGACGCCTGCCGAACAAGACGACAAATTGTGCGTATTCACGTGTGCGCAAAGGCGTTTTTAGGAAACGGTCTCTCTCTCGTGCGCTAGCGTTTTCGACTGGGGGAGGAGGGTCTTCGATGACCAGGAACGTCGCCACGTCCGCGTGGCTGTTGCCTCTCACCGCGCTCGCGCCGTTCGCCTTCACCGGCTGCAGCGCGGCACCCGACCCTTCTGGCACCGGCAACGGCGTCGCCGCCGCGGCGGCGACCGTGGACGCCTCCGACGACGCAGCGCAGAAGTCGTTCCCGGACTCCGGAATGAAGATGGCCCCCGACTCTGCGATGAAGATGCCGCCGATGGACGATGCATCCGGCCCGGCGGGCGAGGGTGGTTCGAGTCCGCCCGGCGAAGCGGGGACGCCTCCAGGCGGAGACGCGTCGACGACACCCCCGCTCGATGCCGCCTCACCCGCACCCGACGCGGGCCAGCCGCCGAGCACTCCCGGATCCGTGACGTGCAACGGCGCACCGTGCGACGTGAGCCACGGATACTTCTGTTGCGTGACTCCCGCCGACGGAGGCGTGCGCGAAGTTTGCAAACCCCCGAACTCGACGTGCGGGGGATTCCGCCTCGATTGCGACGAAAGGGCGGACTGCGCCCTGGGCGGCATCTGCTGCCAGGATTTCCCCTCCGTCGCCGTGGCGGGCTCCGCGACGTGCAAGGCGGCGTGCCCCACGCAGATCTGTCGCACCGACGACGAGTGCTGCCCGCTCGGTGGGGACGGCGGCTCGGGCCGCTGCATTCCCCAGCAGTGCTCGAGCGACTCTCCGCCTCACTCGATCTTCGTGCAGGCGTGCTCGGTCCACGGCTTCAGCGCCTTCGACACGCTGGCGCCGTCCTGCATGCCCATGCTCCCGTTCTAGGGGGGTGTCCGACAGCCCTAGCCGTATCGCTTTTCGAACAGCGCACGAACGAGCGGCTCGTCGCGGAGGAGGCCGAGCGTGTGCTCCGCATGGCCCGTCGCGTACCCGTTGCCGATGTACAGGTCCACGTCCTTGCCGACCCCTTCGGCGCCCAGCGCCGCCGCCGTGAAGCTCGTGGACATGGCGAAGAAGCACACCGCGCCGCGGTCGCGCGTGGCGAGGATGGCCGCCATTTCGGCGCCGAGGACGTTCACGCACGACAGCGTGAGGTCCGCCTCTCGCCCGCCGGTCACGCCGAGAACCGCCG
>Ga0070735_10001371_pt1 | contig 23708 bp, 16 predicted proteins | sample Coa_R1_FD_66443 | JGI IMG/M metagenome (GOLD analysis project Ga0070735, IMG submission 66443) | Surface soil microbial communities from Centralia Pennsylvania, which are recovering from an underground coalmine fire - Coalmine... | ecosystem: Environmental > Terrestrial > Soil > Unclassified ...
GTCGGCAAGGCGCCGCCGCCGACAAAAGACCGCCACCCACCCGCCCTCTGTGCCGCCATCGGCATCCCCGATGCCGCTACCCCGCCCCCGTCATCAGCATCCTGAGCGCCGTCTAACACCTCGGCGCGCAAGTCGTTGCCCGGCAGCAGATTGATCACATCGCCGGACGTGCCATCGATGCGGGGCGGCCGTCCGTCGCAGCGGGCGGCGAGCGCGGCGGCGATGACCGCTGCTTCGGCTACCGCGACCGCCGTGTCCGCGTCCAGCCCGGCAGAGCGCGCGGCAGTCTCGGGGCGGCCGGGGACCTCCGGCGGCGAGTACGCCCGCAGCACCAGCTCCGCATCTCGGATCTCGATCACGCGCCTGTCCACGCGGTACCGGATATTCAGCCTCACGCCGGGCGGGCGGGGAAGCGTGACCTCGGGGATGACCTGCCGCAGCGCGGCCCACAGCGGCCGGAGCCGCCAGTAGGCGGACCACAGCCACACCTGCCGCGCCCTGCGGGACAGCAGCGGGCACCAGGCTGAGACCGTAGTCCCGGCGACGATCGAGATCACAGCCACCCCCCTGAGCCGCCGCGATAGCCGTTGCCGCCCGCCCCGGCTGCCTCATCGCCGGCCGCCTAGCTGCCGATCATGGCGGCCCTGGCCAGGATCAGGGCAAACTCGGCCGCCGCTCCTGCCGCGACGGCGCGCATTCCCCAGCGGATATGCCAGACCCGCACCCGGCAGGAGAACCGCCACGCGATGATGCTGATCCGTCCCTCAGCGGGCAAATAGCAGGCTCCCAGGAAGAACTGGCTGGCCAGCGCAGGGACGCTCCATGCATCAGGCGCCGGGCCGACCGCCCAGGCGTGCGGCACCCCGGCCTGGATCAGTCCTCCCGCAGCGGCTGCCGCGAGCGGCACCGCCACCAGCGTGAGCGGGCGGGCAGTCTGGCCGGTGACGGCTGCGAGCACGCCCAGAAAGGTCCAGGTCGCCAGCAGCCCCAGCGACACCAGGAGCCACGCGATAAACGGGGAAGCAGGCTCAGCCCACAGCAGCTCCGGCCAGACAGCGGCAACAACCCCCATCGCGGCGGCAGCCGATGCCATGCACAGCGAGGACGTCCTCACCAGGGCCGACCTGTCGCGCCGCAGCCGGACTGCCGTGTACCCGGCCCACATCAGGGCCAGGACCGCAGCAGTCCAGTACAGGCCGGTCATCGCCTGCTGAACCCCCGGAAATGCCGCACCATCCTTCGCCCCCGAAGCCCGGTGAATATGCTCTTTTACCTGCATACACCATCACCCCCCGATTCATGTCAAAGTGGTTAACGTGCACGGACCTGCATGAACACGTACCGTATTGTGACTTTGCAGCGAGGCTGGCTATTTTGCAGATGCCTGGCCAGGACCCTTAATCGGTGATGAAATTACCTTGTTAATATTGTGGCGAAATCGACTTAATGGGTTGATGCGGCTACTGGCCCAAGCGTGAATGCATGGGACTGGAGGGGCTGCTGTCGATGTCCGCCGCGACCTGGTCGGCGTAGTGGTCGAGGAGGAACCCGAACTCGCTGTAGTGGCCGCGGGTTTCGGCTGCGAGGTGCGCCAGCACAGGTCGACGTATTGCAGGCGGTCACGGCCTCCGGGGGCGACGGCAGATGGAGACTGGCTACCCGACTGCGGACGCTGCGAAGCAGCACCTTTCCCATCTCAGGCTGGCGCTGCTGCTGGGGTCGACGCGGGCAGCAATCAAGGTAGACGTGCCGGACTGGGTGCGCACGACGGTGACAGGGCTTCGCGTTCCTAGACGGCGGCCCAACGCCGTGACGGTGGTCCAGCCTTGGACTACGGGCGAACTATCCGTGAGGCTCGTGGTGGTCGTACCATTACACGCCACCATAGATACCTTAGGGGGAGCCTTGGGCCGACTTCTCTGCGGAGATCAACAGGTCTCATCGTGCACAGAGCATCACAGGAGGCACGACCTTCTGTGGTCCGGCACCGAAGGCAACGTGACTCCGGCTATGGCGAGTGCGCGATGAGCCGGGAGGCCCTAGAGCAGTACCAGGACGCCCGCCAGCACCAACTTGCCAAAAGCGAGGCTCGTCACATCCGAACCCGAGTCTATGAGGCACGGAACGCGCCGCACGTGGCTGGACTGCGATGGCCATTCGAACTCCTGCAAAATGCCCTTGACGCCGGACCGCGCGAAACCCGCGATTCCGTAGCGATCAGCCTCCGCGAGGAAACAGGTCGGGTTATATTCGAACACGATGGAGCGCCGTTCTCCATGGCCGAATTGGCGGCGCTTCTGTCCGGGGGTTCAAGCAAGGAATTCGACTCGGACGAGACAACTGGTCGCTTCGGCACTGGATTTCTCGTAACACACGTTCTCGCTGAGCGTACTTCGCTTCAAGGGCTTCTCGCACTGGATCACGGTTTTGAGCAATTTGACCTTACCTTGGATCGCGGTGGAGACGAAGTCGCTATTCTGGAGAACATTGATCAATGCAATGAGGCTATCGAGCGTGCCGAGTTTCTGCCAAGCCCAGACGGGGTGCCATCGGCACGATTCGAATACCCGATCGAGGAGGAAGGAACCTTCGGCATCGGCCTGGACGCGTTTCGGGCGGCACTGCCGTACCTGTATGGGACTCGCCCAAGACTTGGCGCCGTGCAGTTTGTCCGTAGCGATGGTGCAACAGAGTCGTGGTCCTGCGGAGAGCCCGCAGTAGAGGATCTGGACGACGGCATAGCCACAGGACGGCTGATCCATGTCCGGACGGTTGATGCACAAAGAACCTATCGGATCACTCGCTTCTCCGGTTCCCACGATTCGCCAGCGGCCGTTCTTGTACTAACCGAGCAAACGGACTCGGGCTGGACAATCGTACTCCCGCGCCGCAGTGAGCCGCGTGTCTACCGGGACTACCCACTCAGAGGATCAGGGTTCCTGCCGGTTGAATTCATCATTGATGGCCGCTTCGCACCCGATCAAGAGCGAAACAAAGTACTGATGAACGACTCCGCAAAGGAGATCTTTACTGCTGCTTTTGGTGCGGCCGTTACTGCAGTCAAGTACTCATTTGAAAACCGGCTGGGAAACAGGCATTTCTTGGCACAAACATCTATGCCCGAGTCTGGCTTTGACTCAGATGATAGCGAGGAACTCGCCTGGTGGAGCAGCCAGCTTAGATCCTTTGCCGGAAGGCTCGCCCTGCTCCCCATAGTTGAGACTACTGTAGGTAATTTGCCAACAACTATCGAAGACGGCAGCTACGCGGATTTTATCCTGCCACGACTTCACGGGGCTTCGACTGCGGACGAGACCAGCGTGTCCCGGATGTGGCCGTTGCTTAGTGAGACTACGGTACTCTATCCGCCACTTGAGGAACTTGCACTCGAATGGTCAGAGATAGCACGAGGGTGGCGGAAGCTAGGCGTGCAACCCAATCAAATCACCATCGAAGATCTTGCGCAGTATGTACGTGAAGGCGCCGACGAAATATCCGAGCTCGCTATAGCGGGCAATCAGCATTCCTGGCTGTCAAGGTATATTGACGTGGTGGGCGAATGCTGGGAGCGGCTGGGGGGAGTATATGTCGATGTACTTAAAGGCATGCTTCCAAATCAGCGTGAGCAGCTCAGCTCACCCAACGATCTTAGAATAGACGTAGGTGTTCCAGAGGACCTAAAGGATATATGTGACGGTGTCGACCTGGATATACGTAAGGGTCTAGCTTCCGCAAGGCTGGTTGATTCGGCCAATGATCCCAGCCTTGTATACGCAAGGGACACCCTATCTAAAGCGATACCAGGGACGGCAGATGCGGACGACATTAGTCTTGAGTTGCTTAAGCATCTGAAGTCTGCGCTACCGGAGGGTGCCGAATGCACCGAGGCTAATGGCGCACTACAGCAAGGCACGGCACTATTCCTAAGTTATCTCTGGAGGGTGAGCGGCCAAGGCGCAGCTGACATCGCTCGCGAAGTGCCACTGGTTGCCAGGAGCAAGAAGGTTGTCTATTGGAGCCGTGATCGACTGATGATGGCTCCTGTCGCTGGTTGGAAAGAGACAGCATCCAGCTTCGCAGAAGCCTACCCGCAGGACCGCCTGCTTGATGATGTCTATATGGCCACAGACGCAGCTCTCGTCTCTGCATTTGAAGCCTGGGGGATGGCGCATGCCGATCCAGTAATCAAAGCATCAGCTGCTGAGCTACGGGGCTCGCGGCTGGCCGAGATGGTCCTCGATGGATTCGACAGTGGAGGCGTCACTGTAAGGGGGGAAGAGTTTGGCCAAATTGCTTTGCTGCAACCAGAGATTTTTAACCACATTCAGGACTCCGATCAAGCGCGGGCCCTATTGGGCATGGTGCTTTGCCATGTGGTTACACATGACACCTCATGGCGAGAACGGAAGATGGTTCGCGGCACTAAGGAACGGGAGAGCGTAGAGGTCCCAATCCGCGCTGCACTATGGCTCGGCGACCTGAGGTCGCGTGCTTGGGTGCCAATACGCGGCGAGGACGATAAGCCGGCGAAGGTGGCCGCTAATCCTACTTCGCTTACACCGCTTCTAGATCCCAGTTGGTTGAATGGCAATGACGACGCCATTGCCTTCCTCACGGAATGCTTTGGCTTTGACGAACTGGAACTGAGGCTTCTCGGGATTGGGTCTGATGTTCAGGAAAGGGTTCGTCAAGGGCTGGCGCGAATAATTGAGACAGGTGGTGCGGACCCAGCATTCTACGAGGCGTTGGCTCGGGAAGTAGAGGCACGACGGCGCCGGGCGCGCGATGTTGAGCGTTCCAGACGCATGGGCTATGCGGTGCAGGACGCTGTCAGACAGGCACTCGAAGCGCTGGGGCTAAGCGTAGAGCTTGTCGATCACGGATATGACTATGAAGTTTCTCTTCCGATGGGTAGTGAGTCTTTGGAAGACGCAGCGGTATGGTTCGAGGTCGGCCCTTACTTCGTAGAAGTCAAGGCGACTTCCACTGGGCCTGCCAGGCTCACGCCTAAGCAGGCAGAAACAGCTGCGGAGAACCCGACACATTATGTTCTATGTGTGGTTGACCTCAGGGGAGTTCCTGAAGAGCGCTTGGATCAGGAATGGAACGCCGGAGACATTGAGCCGCTCGCGTCCATCGTGACCGATATCGGAGATCGCGTGTCGGATACATGTGTGCTCGTACATCGCGCACGTGATAGTTCGGTGGGAATCCGTAACGAAGCAGCTCTTCGCTACGAGGTTTCGCCTGAGACTTGGATGACCGGCATCAATATTGCAGATTGGGTTGCGTCTATCTCGAACGAATCTATGGTTCAAGAATCTGACCGCGACAAGCCCGCTACAGACTAACCTATGGCGGTTTACCGTTATGCCGGGGGCCAATACGGCGGTCATCCCACTGATCTACCTCAGGACCATGCTTGCCGACGATGCCCAGTCAGGACCCGGAGACGCCATTCCCGTGATTGCTTGTGATCATCTGCGGTGATTCGCGAACACGGCGACGTCGCTGACATCCCCGCGTCGTCGGCATCCGCTCGACGCGCAAGACCTGACCGATGAACCGGCCTTTCCTCTCGGCCGCCCGCAACTTGCAGTCATCCGGGCGTTATCGCGGTCGTACGGCAGCCTTACAGGCCGGGGCGGGGACCCCGGGCGGACGGTCCTGGCGGTCGCGGTGCGGGTGGTCCGTCTGGGACGGGCGCTGCCAGCGGGTTGGTCTCGGGGAAGTCGCGGCGCGCAGCTTCGACAGGCTCGTGCGACCGCCCGTGATGGGTGAGCACGACGACCGAGGAGCCGGGCATCATCCCGGCCATCGCCGCGGCGTCATGCATCGCTGCCGCAGCTAGCCAGCCGGGGTCGTCTGAGTTCTGGAGCGTCCTGTCTGCCCAGTCTGCGTCCCGGCGCGGCGGCGCTGCTTCGCGCCTGAGCTTCTCGCCGATCTCCCGGACGCGCTCGCGTGCGGCGGCGAGCTGGCTGGCCTGGGTGAAGGGCTTGTCCAGGTCGTCGCGGGCGCGGTCGGCTTCGGTGGTCAGCCGGTCGATGTCGGTGAGGGTCCGGGTCTTGAGGGATTCCAGGCCCGCGAGGCGTCCTTCGAGCCGGACGATGAGCTTGCCGGGGTCGTGCGCCCGGATGTCGGCGGGTTCCATCCGCAGTTCGGCGCCGGGCGCGCCGTCGAGGGCGATGGTGACGCTGGTGGTGCCCAGGACGCGTTCCGTGACGACGGTGACGTCGAAGCCTGCGAGCTGGCCGGGCCGCTCGCCGAGCTGCCTGTGACTGCTTTTCAGGAGCGCTTCGTGCAGTGCGGCGATGAGGTTTTTGAGCTGCTCGCCGGCGTCGTTCCGCTTGGTGAGCCGGGTGGTGCCGAGGGTCATGCTGAATGCGTCTGCGCGGGTGTTGCGGCGGCGGCTGATCGCGGTGTCGATCTGGCCGGTGAGTGCTTCCAGTTCGGCGACGCGGCGGAGGTTCGCGGCGACTTTCTGGCGGAGCGCGTCGTGGTTGCGGAGCCAGGCGCGTTCGGCGCGTTCGAGCCGGGTCAGCTCGGCGTCGGCTTCGGCCTTGTCCATGAGCAGGGGGTTCCCGGTGGCCAGGGCCTTGACCTCGCTGTAGGACAGGGCGGCGTCGCCGATGTCCTCGATCTCGCGGACGTCCAGCCGTCCCCGCATGACCTGGGCGATGAACCGGGCTTTGCGCTCGACGGTCTGCCACATGTAGCCATCGAAGCTGCGTTCGGTGACGTAGCGCAGGATCTGGACTTCGTCGTTGTGGTTGCCCTGGCGCAGGATGCGGCCCTCGCGCTGGGCGACGTCGGCGGGCCGCCACGGGCAGTCGAGGTGGTGCAGGGCGATGGCGCGGAACTGGACGTTGGTGCCGACTCCCATTTTCTCGGTGCTGCCGACCAGAACGGCGACGGTCCCGGCGCGGCACGCGGCGAATAGTTCTCCCTTGTCGCGGTCGGTTTTCGCGTCGTGCACGAATTTGATGGATTCGCGAGGCATGCCGCGGGCGGTGAGCTGGTCACGGAGTTCCTCGTAGACGTTCCAGCCGTCGCCGGGGGTGCCGATGTCGCAGAAGACCAGTTGCAGGCTGCCGCGCACCGGGGCGTCCTGCCCGTCCGGTCCCGGGTAGATGTCGTCGCGGTGGGCCTGCCACAGTTCTTCGATCCGGCCGGCCGCGGTGCCGATCTTGCCGGGGACGGTCATGGGCCGGCCCAGCAGCCGCAGGTCCAGGGCGGCCTTGCGGCCGTCCATGCAGACCTTGAGCATGTTGTCTTCTTCGGGCAGCACCTCCCGCTTGCGGATCGCGTCGGCGCGGTCGCCGAGTTCTTCCATCACGTCGAGCTGGCCGTCGCAGGGCTGGCTGATGACGGTCTCGGGGGCGCGCTGGCCGTCGGCGGGACGCGGTGCCAGGGCCGGGACGGGCAGCTTGAGGTCTTCGCCTGTCTTGATGTCGGCGGAGACGTGCCAGCGGCGGAGCATCTCCGGGACGTTGGTGAACCGGGCGAACCGGGTTTTCTGCCGGAAGCTGCTGCCGCCTTCGGGGGCCATCTCGATCTGGTCGACGGTTTCGCCGAAGGTGGCGGCCCAGGTGTCGAAGTCGGTGATCCCGGCGGATTCCAGCAGGTCAGGCCGCAGGTAGTGCTGCATGACGTACGCTTCGGTGATGCTGTTGGCGATGGGGGTGGCGGTGGCGAAGGTGACCACCCGCCTGCCGTTGCGCCCGGCCAGGTAGCTGATCTTCATGTCCAGGTCCGAGGCGCGCATCGATCCGTCGATCGCGGCGTCGGGGATGTTGGACGGGGTGCGCAGGTTCTTGTAGCCGTGCGCTTCGTCGATGAACAGGTAGTCGATGCCGGTGGCCTCGAAGGTGATGCCGGGGTCCTTGGCGGAGTCCAGCTTCTTCTTGATGCGTTCCTCGGCGCGCAGCAGGGCGCCTTGCAGCCGCTTGACGCTCATCCCGTCGCTTTCCCTGGATGCGGCGATGAAGTCCTTCATCCGGTCCACTTCGGCGCCTAGGTACTCGCGCTGGGCGTCCGCGCTCATCGGGATCCGCTCGAACGCCGACCGGGACATGATGATCGCGTCCCAGTCGCCGGTCGCGCAGCGGGCGACGAACCGGCGGCGCCGGTCTGCCTGGAGGTCTTCGCGCTGGGTGACCAGGACCGCGGCCTGGGGGTAGAGCTGGAGGAATTCCCGGCTGAACTGCTCCAGCATGTGGTTGGGGACCACGATGCAGGGCTTGTTGACCAGCTTGAGGCGGCGCAGTTCCATCGCGCCCATGGTCATCTCGGCGGTTTTCCCGGCGCCGACCTCGTGGAACAGGCCGACCGCGGGCTCGTGGATGATCCGGGCGACGGCGGCGACCTGGTGCGGGCGGGGCTCGAAGCTGAGCGCCAGGCCGGGCAGCGACAGCGATGCGTCGTCATAGGAACGGAGGACAACGTCGTTGAACAGCCGGTTGTAGACGGCGGCGAGTTTCCCGGCGCGGGCCGGGTCTTCCCAGGCCCAGTCGCGGAACCGCTCGGCCAGCTCGCCGGCTTTTTCCTGGGCGGCGAGGGTCTCGTCCATGTTCAGGACCCAGGATTCGTCCGCAATCTTGTCGCGGACCTCGATGCGGCGCTGCTCCAGGATCGCCTGGGCCAGGGATGTGGCAGGGTAGCGGCTGGTGCCCCAGGTGGAGGTGGCCAGTACCGTGTCCCGGTTGCCGCGGACGGTCCAGACCTGCCCGCCGGGATGCTCGACCCGGACGCCGGGGTCGGCGAGGATCTCGGCGAGGAAGTCCCGGACGTGGGTGGCGTCGATCCAGGAGGCGCCGAGCCGGGCGTCGATCTCGCTGGGCATCAGGTCGGGCGGGATGACCTTTCGCAGTTCCTCGGCGTTGACGTTGTAGCGGGGGTCGTCGGCGGCGGCCAGCTCGGCGGTTTCCAGCTTGTCGCGGACCTTGCCGGACAGGTATTCCGCGGCCGGGATCAGCCGGCCGGTCTCGGGGTCGTCGAAGGTGAGGGTGCCCAGTTCGCGGCGTGCGCTGTCCTCGTCGGTGCCCAGCAGCCGGGCGATGGCATCCAGCCGGGCCTCGCCGAGGATGTCCAGGCAGATCGCCAGCGCGTCGGCGCCGTTGTCGGCGCCGAGGCGGGGGTTGCGGGGGGCGATGACGCGGCTGGTGAAGATCGCGGCCTTGGCGGCGGTCTGGCTGACCGGGTCGAATTCCTCCAGTGCCTGGACTAGGGGGGCGAACGGGTCACCGCGGAAGCCGCCTTGCGGCGGGCGGATGCGGGCCAGTTTCTCCCCGCCGGTGTCCGGGTCGGGGCGGCCGGTGGGCCGCCAGGAGAACCGGTTGACCGTGCCGTAGGCCCGCACGTAGTCGTCGTAGCGCCGGTTGAGGTCGCGGCGCAGGGCGGCCAGCTCGGGGGTGTTCTCCCGCGATGCCGCCTCGGCGTCCAGCAGGCCGGTGACCGCGTCGCGGAGCCGGAGCAGGTGCCGCAGCTCGGCTGCCTGGGTGCCGGGGACCGGGAACGGGACGGCGTGGCCCTGGGCGACCTGGGTGAAGGTGCCGTCGCGGTGCGCTTCCAGATAGCCGTCCGGGTGATCCGACCGCGTCCCGGTTTCCGCCGGGCGGGCCTGGTCCGGTGCGGCGGTCCAGGCCAGGCCGCGGCCCGGGGCGGTATCGGCGATGCGGGCCAGGGCGCGGGCCAGGGCCGCGGTGATGTCCCCTGACGCGGCGACGACCAGGTCTTCGGCGCTGTAGGCGCCGCGGGTGACGCGCATCTCGCCGAGCACGGCACCGGGGTTGCCGAGGAAGTACTCGTTGACCGGGATCTGTACGCCGTCGATCTCGGCGATCCGGGTTTGCTCCCAGGCGGTGCCGTCCGGGTCGCGGCCGGGCTCGCGGCGGCGGAAGATCAGCAGGTCGGTGATGACCTTGGTCCCGGCTGCCTGCTGGTGCGCGCCGCTGGGCAGCCGGACTGCCCCGGCCAGGTCGGCCAGGGCGGCGATCTCCCGGCGTGCGGCGGGGTTGCGGGCATCCATGGTGTAGCGGCTGGTCACCACGGCGACCAGGCCGCCCGGCCGCACCAGGTGCAAGCTCTTGATGATGAAGTGGTTGTGGATGCTGTGCCCGCCGGGGTTGTGCCGCCCGTCGGTCATGGCGAAATTGCCGAACGGGACATTGCCGATCGCCAGGTCGAAGCTGCCCTCGGGGGCGCGGGTGTCGGCGAACGACTCGTTGGCGATGTCAGCGTCCGGGTAAAGCTTCGCAGCTATCGAGGCGGTTACCGGGTCCAGTTCCACGCCCGTGACGCTCGCGCCGCGGGGCGCGAAGCCGATGAAGTTCCCGCTGCCGCACCCGGCTTCCAGGACGCGGCCCTCGGCGAAGCCGAGCTGCTGCACCCCGGTCCAGATTGCCTGGACCAGGGCGGCGTCGGTGTAGTGCGCGTTGAGGGTGTTGCGGGCGGCGGCCGACAGTTCCCCCGGTGTCGCCAGCCCGGATAGTTCCTCGCGTGCCCAGGCAAACTCGGGCTTGCCGTCGTCGAAGACATCCGGGACGGCCCCCCACCCGGACCAGCGGGCCAGGACCGCCTGCTCCTGAGACAAGGCCGGGCGGTTGTCCCGTTCGATGGCGCGCAGGGCGGCGAGCGCGGCGAGGTTGGCGCGGACGCGGGCGACGGAACCGGACGGGGCCAGGTCGTCCTGGCCCCGGGGCCGGAACCGCGGGGCGGCGGTTAGCTGCCCTGGAGACGTTCCTCCTGCTCGGCGTTGATCTCCGCCCACATCGGGTGGCTGCGTCCGATCACCAGGGGCCGCTGCGTGCTCGCCGGCGGCGGGTCGTTCTCCTCCGGGTCCTCGCTGGCCCCGGGCTCGGGCGGCGGCAGCACCTGCTGCGGCAGGACGATCTCCTCGGCCTGGCTGCGCGCCGCGGTCAGCCTGCCCGCCCTGGCGAGGTAGTCCTCGCCGGGCTGGCCGTCGCCCGCCAGCTCCGTCGTCAGCTCGTCGATCTGTCGGGCTGCTTCCTGCCCAATCGTCGAGAAGAAGCTGTCCGGATCGCTGATCGTCGCGTACTGCTGCGGCAGCCACCGTGCCCAGTGGCTGCGGGCCATCGCGCCGTACCTGTTCACCGTCGTGTTCTCCCTCCTGTTTCTCTGCCAGCTTCAGCAGGTCCTCGAAGCTGAGCTGGCCTTCTACGTGCTTGAAGTAATCCCGGCGCCGCTTGGCTACCACCGCGGGCTCACCCCCGCCGTGAGCGCCGGGCAAGACCGGGACCGGGCCACGGGTCCGCCTGCACGGCGGTGGCCGCTGCTGACCTCTAGAGGCATCGTAAGCGCCCCCTTCCACTATGGTCAACTAAAGTTAAAAGATGATCTTTATTTTTTTGTATTAAGTTGACTGTGCTGACGCGCGGGACATGGCTGGCCACGGGAAGGCGGGGTCTCTTACCTGGGCGGGGAGCTGCCCGGCCGCGGACGGCCCGCGGGTGCACGCGCGGGCGGGATCGCGGCAGCCGGGCCGGGTGTCTGCACCGTGGGCGTGGTGGCCGCCTGGAGCAGGCCGGCGGTCATCGTGGCGGGGAAATCGGCTGCCGATAGCCGCGCGGGCTGCGTCGTGATGACCGGCTCCGTGTCTGGCGCCGCGCCGGGAGCGCTGAGGGTGGCAGTGGCTGCGCTGAGGTGGGCGCAGCCGCTCAGCAGCCTGCCGATGCCTTCAGTGAGCTGCTGTTTGGCGTGCTCGTCGCCTGTGGCCTGGGCGATGCCGTCAATGCAGACGGCCAGGTTCGCGATCGCGTGGTGCAGGCGCGGCAAGATGGCGCGGTGGTCGTCCTCGCTGAGTTCCCAGGGGAAGGGATCGGCGGGGTCGGTGTAGCCGCGGAGTTCCTCTGCGGCGTCCGCGGTCATCCGCGCGAGCTGGCGGGCCGGGTGGCCGGCCATCACGGCTCAGTTTCTTCGGCGCGGCCGGGAAGGCTCGCGTTACCCGGTGGCGTGGCCGGGCGCGGGCTGATGTCCCACCAGCCGGGCGGCGGCTGCTCGGCGGTGGCCTGGCGGGGGTCGATGTGCTCGTCTTCGGAGCACATCGAGAACGGCCCAGTCCTGCCGAGCAGGACCGGGAGCTGGTGGTCGAGGTGGTCGCGCAGCCAGGTGGCCATGCCGGTGCCGGGCTGGAGGCGGAGCGCTTCCCAGGTGTGCCACAGGGCGGTGAGCCGGGTGATCGCCTCAGCGTGCCGCCACCACTGGGCGCACCACCGGTACTCCCCGCCCAGCGGGCGGCGGAACATCGGCAGGAAGTGGCTGGTCACCCATTCCTCCACGCTGCTGTACACCGGCTGGGGTGCTGGCGTGCCGTCACCATTGGCGGATGGCCCGGTGCCGGGCTGGATAGTCATGACGGGATCTCCTCTCCGTACGGGACTGAGCGGGCCGCCGGGTGCGTGTGACTGTGGTCGTCCTGGGCGGCGCGCTGCATGGCGGCCTCGGCCCGGCCGATGGCCGCGGTGATCTGGGGGGCTTGCGGGCCGGAATACCACGGCCGCAGGCTGACCAGCGCGGGCCGGGCGCCGGTCGCCAGGAGCAGAGCCGAGCCCGGCGCCAGGGCGCGGATGTCGGCCGCCTCCAGGATCTCCTGGCGACGCAGCGACACCTGCTGGCTGGCGCGGCCGTCGCCGTAGCTGACGGAGATGACCGGCACGTCGTGCTGGCCGACCAGGGTGGCCAGGTCGCGGGCGTGCCGCGGGTCGTCGATGCCGGCGCCGATGACTTTCTTGGTGGCCGCCCCCCACAGCGCGGCCATGCCGGGCTCTCCCCAGACGGAGACGCCCTGCTGGTAGGACTGGAGGATCGTGACCGGCACCATGCCGCGGGAGCCGAGGTGGGAGTACAGCTCGGGCAGGTCGCCGATCCGGCAGATGTTGGCGGCCTCGTCCAGGATGACGGCCATGGGCGGGTCGAGCCGCCCGCCGTTCCGCTCGGCTTGGCGCCGCCCGGCCCGCATCACCATGTCGGTCAGCGCGGCGATCAGCGGGGACGCTGCTGACCGGGACTCGGTCAGCAGGTACAGGGTGTCCCGGCCAGCCGCGAACGCGGCCGGGCCGAACGCCGGCAGGTTCTTGCCGCGCGGCGGCGCGACCCAGGCCATGATGTCCTCGTCGTTGATGCATTTCGCTGCGGTGCGGGCGGTCTGGTAGATGCCGTCGCGGGTTTCCGGTGCGCCGTTCTGCGCGCCGCGCAGGCTGGCGGCCAGGGCGCCGAACCCGGCGGCGGCGAGCAGCTCGGCGGGGATCGGGGAGCCGGCGTCGGCCAGCCACCGGCCGCACTCACGCAGCGACCGGCCCGAGGACGCGGCGGCCAGGAACAAGGCGCACAGCAGGTCCTGGGCGGCCGGCCCCCACAGGTCGCGTCTGGTGTTGTCGTCCACGGTGAGGACGAAGTGGGCGGCGAGCCGGTGGGCGGCCTCGACCGTGGCCAGCCCGGCGAGCGGGTTCCACCACCAGCGCTGGCGGGAGCCGGTGATCCGCTGCGGGTCGAACAGCCACACCGTGCTGCCCGCGTGGTCGCGGAGCTGCGCGGTGGCGGCCCACAGGTCGGCCTTGTTGGACGTGGCGACGACGGCGCCGGGTGCGGACAGGACGTAGGGGATGCTCAGCGCGGTCGTCTTGCCCGAGCGGGGCGCCATGAACGCGGTGATGGTGTCTTCCCAGGACGCGAACAGGGCCGGGCCGCGGCCGGAGGGCCGTTTGAGGTCGCCGAGCAGTAGCCCGGTATCGGCCGCCGGCAGCGACCGCGGATTACACCCGGCCAGTGACGGGCGGAGCCTGATGGCGGTTCTCGCGGCCGGGACCGGTGTCAGCGGGGTGATCTGCGGGTTGCCGGAGAGCGCGGCGACCGGGTCGCCGGGCCGGGGGATGCGCGCGGCGATGATCCGCCACACGATGGCCCCGGCCGTGATGACCGCGCACGCCAGCAGCGCGGCGGTCAGCACGACCAGGACGGTGGGCGTGCCGGGCCACGCCTGGCTGGTACGCCAGCGGGCCAGGCTGATGACCCACCGTTCGCTGAACCGTGGCATGCCCCGACCCGCCAGGGCGGCGGCGATGCGCGCGGCGAGCCAGGCTAGCCATGCCGCGGCGGCCAGGCCCCAGCCGATCATCAGCACCACCCAGACCCCCGCGCCGTTGCCGGCCAGCAGCGGCATCCGCGGGCCCGCCGTCCGGGTCACGGTTTCAGCTCCCGGCCCGGGCCCGCCTGGTGAGGCCGGGCGGCCGGGAAAACGCGGCGATGTCTGCCGGGCAGGCGGCGGCCGGCACGGTGGCTCATGGCGACTGCCTGGGCGGCCGGGCGGCGGGCATGGTTCTTGGCGCGGCTTGCCGGTCGGGGCCGGCGGGCGGGCTGGCCGTCGGCGCGGCCGGGAAATCGAGCCCGGCGTGCTGTGCCGGGCTGGCGCCCTCTGCTTCGCGCCCCGGGGGTCCCGTTAGCGCGGTGAGCTTGCGGCCTGCTTCAAAGAGCAGGCTCGCGATCACGTCGAGTTCGGGTTTCGCCGCGTCGGGGATAGCGTGCTGGCAGGTGATTCCGGCGAGACAGCTGCCGGCGCCGTACGCGATACCGGCCAGGTGTCCCACCATGCGCAGCGTTTCGGGGCCATCCAGGTCGCGCGGCCAGTCGCTTTCCTCGAGGGACGGCTCGTCGAACGCGCGCGTAGGGCTCAGGTAAGCGGCGGCATCGCTGATCACGGCGGCAGCCTCAGCCATGTCCTTCAGTACAGGGTGCGCCTCTGGGCTGCCTGCCTCTGGCCGGGTGGTCATATGGTCATCGGGGTCTGGCATTGCGCCGCTCCTTCGCTGGGGTCTATGCGGGGCCAGGGAAGTCCGCTCTGGGTCGCCAGCGAGTCACCGCCGCTGGTCTGGGGTTCCGGTCGGGCTGTCACCGCCGTGCCCGGTTCTGGTTCGGCCGCCAGCGGGAATTCGCGCCGGGCGGCGATCGTGCTGACCCAGGTCAGCCCGGCCTTTTCCCCGGCGTACTGGACGATGCCAGCCCGCGCGGACACGGTGTTTCCAGCGGTGGTCCCCGACGTGACCCGGTACCGGGTCGTGTCCGCCGTCGCGTCCGGTGGCAGCCTGCTGCTCACACAGGTCATACGCTCGCGCAGGGTGTAGGTGCCGGTGCGCAGGGTGCGCAGCACGTCGGCTTCCGTGGCAAGCATCACAGGTGCCTCGCAGCGCTGACGGGCCCGGCAGCGCGAATGGCCTGGCCTGTTGCCGGAAAGTCCCGGAGTTCCTTGAGTACGGTGCTGTGGCAAGCAGGCGTCGGCAATGTCATCGCCCCCGACTGCGGGCTCGGTGCTGATCGTGCTGCCTTGCCCGGCTGGCGCGGCCGGGAGCGGAGGTGGACCCGAAGGCCGCCGACCCGGGCAGAGCAAGCGGGTTCGCCACCGGGAAGCCGGCCTGGGCCGCCTTGACCCCGGTTCCGTTGGCGTTTTCCGGGGTGTCAGCGGTGACTGGCACGCACCCCGCTGTTTCTTTGAGCGCGGCGTCGTCAAACAGGGACAACTGCACGACGCGCCCCGGTTTGAACGAAACTCGATCCCGGACGGCTGCGGTCCGCAGGTTCGCCAGGACGGCAGTTCCAGCCCCGGTTGTCATCGGAGCTTCACCCGCCTCGATGGCCGTGGCGAACGGCATCAGATCGCACACTGTGAGGTGCCCGGGGATCATGGTTGTGTTGTGGACCCACGGGTAGCGGCCGTAGTCCGGGTCGGCGGGGTCTCCGCGCCACGGCCCGTCGGCCAGCCATATGAACACCCCGCGCTCGTGCGGGCACGTGCCCGTAATGCAGCGGCTCATGCGGTCAGCACCCCCGTGAGAGACGCCGTGCGGCAATCTCGGGGGTTTCACTGCTCACGGGTGGCCTCCAGTTCTGCTGCAATAGCGGAGAGCGCAGGCCGGGCGGGCGGGGTCGCGGCGCGTATCGCCTGGTCTGTTGCGGGAACTTCCCGGAGTTCGTGATCTTGAGGTGTCGGCAACGTCACAGCCTCCGCCCGCGAGTGTGATAGGGAGGGTTCTGTCGTGCCCGGCTGGCCGGGGGGACGGGTCGCCCGGCCTGCATCTGATCGGGGAAGCTGGTTCTGGCCAGCCCTGCGGCTGACGCGCGGTTCCTGGCTAGCCATGCGGCGGAGGCTCGGTCGGCATGCGCCTTGATCCACTCCGCTCTGGTGGCTTCGGTGACGCTGAGCTTTTCGGCCCAATACGCCCACATCGCGTCGTCCTCGGCTGTCGGAGAGGTGAGCCGGCGGGGAAGCCGTCCGGCAGCCCACTCCTCCAACTCGGCGAAACTCACGTGATAGATGCCGGTGTGGGGCAAGCCAGTCTGGGTGGGTGCCGGGAACCAGACGCTGTCCCGGGCGTCTTCCGCCGCAGAGGAGGGGGAGGACCAGAACGGGAAGTAAGACGCGAGCCGCCCCGTCGGTTCCCCGGCGTCCAGGGGTCCTGGGTGAGCGTGACCGTCTGGCGGTCCGGTGCTGATGAACGATAGCGCCAGATGCGTGTCGGCGTGCGCGAAGCGGAGCTGGTCCAGCGTCAGCTTGTTGCTGATAAGCCCGTTCGGTTCTCCGCCGTGCCCCTGGACAAGATGCCGGGCCAGTTCATGCCACTGCCGGACGTCATCGGGATCAACCTCGGTCCGTAGGACCCGCCCGGCATCGGCCGGGTCCCGCCGATTCATGCAGATGCCCGCGACGATCCAGGGCGGCTCCTCAGACGACCCGGCGGACGGCAGCTCCCGGTCCAGGTCCCGGTTCACTGCGGACCTCCGCCCGCAGCAGAAGCCCGGATTGCCTGGTCAGTTGCGGGAATTTCCCGGGGTTCGCGCTCTGCGGCCCGGCAGCGAATAGCCCGGCCCGTCGACGGCCTCACGGCACCGCCAGCCGGTGCTCGGTACCCGGCCTGCCTGCCGTAAGGTGCCGTGCCGCGCCGCGCAGATTCTGGCATGCTTACCGCCCCCTGGCCTGGCGCGGGATCTGGCGTCCGGTCTGGCGGACGGTGCTGCGGTCATCCTGGGCAGGTGGCAGGGCCTGCACCGGGCTGGGGAAGCTGACCTGACTGGCCCGCCGGGCAGCCGCACGGGCGGCATACCGCCTGGCCAAAGCTGTCTCGTCCCCCGACAGAGTGGCGAACGGCTGCCCGGCTGCCCATCTGCCCAGGTCGGCGTCGGTCGTCGGGTACCACCCGGTCTGAGGCAGGCCGGTCGTGTAAGAGAACCCGAAGCCGAAGGGGTCTTTTTGCGCCTGAGGTGACGGCTGGAACGGGCGGCACGACGACGGCCGGACATCGGGCCGCCCGGCGTTCATCGGCAACCGGTGCGTATGGTTATCGGGTGGCGCCGCGCCGATGCTGGCCAGCGTCACATGCGTGTCGGCGTGCGCGAAGTGCAGTTGTTCCAGCGTGGGACCGTAACTGATCAGGGCGCTGGCGTCGCCGCCGTGCGCCTGGACGAGATGCGCGGCCATCTCCTGCCACTGCTGGGCGCTGCCGGCGCCGCCCTGGTCCTGGCTCATTGTGGCCTCGCGGCGCGGATGGCCTGGTCTGTTGCAGGAACTCCTCTGAGTTGGTGATCTTGGTTGCTGTGCTGGCTAGGTGTCTGCCGAAGCTGGAAGTGCTGGAGCAGCTCGGCTGAAAAGGTTGACGGTTGGTCCATAATCTGGAAACCTCGTCCGCATTCGTGACAGTTCAACCGGTGCGTGGAACAGGGGCGGCCGTGGGCCTGGCAGTGGTGCGCTCCCTGGACGCCCCGAGATCGCTGCAGTCGGTTCAGGAGCAAGAGGACTTCGAGCAGGAGCTGGTCGATCAGTTCCTGCTGGCCGCCGTCGGGGCCGGGATGGGCGATGCGATGGTGAACGAGAACCGGTCGGTGATCTTTGAGTTCGCCCGGTTCCTCGGTCGCCCGGTGTGGACCGCCCAGCCGCACGACGCGGACGCGTTCCTGGCCCGGCAGCGCACCACGCTCGGCCGGGCCAAGCTGACCGTGCAGCACAAGGCATGGTCCCTGGCCCGGTTCTATGACTTCCTGCTGCTGCGCTACGAAGGTGACATCTGTCGGCTGACCGGCCACACAGTGATCCAGGTCATCGATGAGTTCAACCGCCCGGCCAAGGCCGACTACGGCGTCATGCGCGTCCCGCCCTCCGAACAGGAGGTCGAGGAGCTGTTCGCGGCGTGGCGGGCGTGGCTCCCGGGTGCGCGGAAGTACCTGCCCGTGGCGCGGGATTACCTGGCGGCGTCGCTGTGGCGGCGGGCCGGGCTGCGGATCCGCGAGACCTACATGCTCGATGTCCGGGACTGGCGCCGGGACCTGGGCGAGTTCGGCAAGATTCACGTCCGGTATGGCAAGGGCAGCCGCGGCCGGGGCGCCAAGACCCGGCTCGTGCCAGCGATCAACCAGGTTGGTGACCTGCTGGACTGGTGGCTGGTCGAGGTGCGGCACCAGTTCGGCGACGACTATGCCCACCCGGATGCGCCGCTGCTGCCGTCTGAGCGCCGCGATCCCGCGACCGGCTGGTGCTGCCGGGTGCAGGACCAGGCGCTGCGTGACGGGCTGGCGCACGCGGTCGACCGGTCGCTGCCGGCGTGGTCGGGACGACTGACGCCGCACACGCTGCGGCATTTCTGCGCGTCGTCGCTGTATGCGCGTGGCATGGATTTGAAAGCGATCCAGGAATTGCTCGGGCACGAATGGCTTTCGACGACCACTCGCTATATTCATGTCCACGCTGACCATATCGAGCGGGCGCGGGCGAACGCTAATAACCGTATCGCTGCCAGGCTGGGAGAGGGAACGAGGTGAACTGATGCGCTGGAACCTGCGGATGACCGCCGCGGAACGCGGTATCTGGAAATCGACTGAGATGCGGCGTCGGCTGGCAGGGGCCGGGCTGGAGGTCAGCGCGGGGAAGATGTCTCGCTGGTGGACCACCACTCCGGTGTCCATGCGGCTGGAGGACCTGGACGTTATCTGTGCGGTGCTGGAGTGCACGCCCGCGGATCTGATGGTCTGCGAGCCGGACAAGGTTGCCGCCCGCAAGCCTCCCGTCGCCGCGACGGGGACCAAGCCCGATCTGGCGCCGCGGCTGGGCCGACATAGATCGGTTCCACCGGCATGAGCGGCGTCATCAAGAATTTCTGCCAGACCTGCGGCGTCCGGCCCCCCGCGATGCGGGAAATACCATGCTGTTTCGAATGCTGGCCAGGCGGCCCGGTCACGCCTCCGCCATGCCGCCGCTGCGGCTCGAAAGAGAATTACTGCACTTCGGGATTGTGCGCCCGCTGCCATCATCACGCGCCCGGGCCGAAATCCCCGAGATGGGAATCGCCCGGCAAGCTGCGGCGGAAGAAAATAGTGGTCACCTCGTGCCCGGACTACCTGGCGTGGGGCGTCACCGCCCGCTACGGGTGGATGTGCGTGGCCTGCAGATCCTGGCGGGAGAAATACGGCACCGGCGGGCAGTGCGCCAGCTGCGGCCGGAACGTGCCGGTCAGCCGGGACGGGTCGTGCCGGCTGTGCCACAAGCACCGCAACCTGGCCGCCCGGCTGCTCGGCCGCCGGATCGAGACCGTCACCCTGGCCGAAGCCAACGCGCACGGCCAGCAGCTGTTCATCGCCGGAACCTGGCGCCCGGCAGGCACGCCGCTCCGCGAGTACGTGAAGAAGACCATCCCCGTGGACATGTCGCTGCTGCGTCCCGTCCCGCACCGGCAGCTCGTCTTGTTCGACATGCCCCGGGACCTCCGGCTGGGCCTGTGGGACAAATTCCCGCCGCCACCTGACCCAGGGCTGGAAGCCGCGTTCGCCCAGTTCGTCCGCGACCACGCCGCCGCGCACGGCTGGGCCAAGGGCTATACCGCCACCATCCAGCGCGCCATCCGGATCATGCTCGGCATCCAGGACACCCCCGGCGCCCTGATCCGCCGCAGTGACGTCTTGCTGCTGACCCGCATCAAGCACTCGGCCGCCACGGTGACCGAGGCGATCGCCGCAGCCGGGATGCTCGAAGATGACATCGAACCGGCGGTGGTGCGCTGGTTTCACGCCAAGACGGCCAGCCTGCCCGAGCAGATGCGCCGCGAGCTGGGCATCTGGCTGGACGTGATGCGCAACGGCAGCACCACCCCGCCCCGGTCCAAGCCCCGCACTGACGAGACCATCCGATCCCAGCTCGCCTTCGCCCTGCCCGCCCTCCGGTCCTGGGCCGCCGACCGTGACTCGCTGCGCGAGATCACCAGGGCTGACGTGCTCGGCGCCCTGCCGCCCTCGGGGCAGCCACGCGCCACCATGGTCCAGGGCCTGCGGTCGGTCTTCCGTATCCTGCGAGCCCGCAAGCTGGTCTTCACCAACCCCACCTTCCGCATTCACGTCCCCGCCCAGGCCATGGCGGTCCCGGCCGCGGTCGACCTGGCGGCCCTGCGGAAGGCCCTGGACTCGCCCAGCCCGGCCCGCGCCGTGATCACCGCCCTGCTCGCCTACCACGCCATCCCGGTGCGGCAGCTGGCTGGGCTCCAGCTCATCGACGTCCGCGGCGGCAGGCTTCACCTGGATGACCGGGTGATCCTGCTGGCCATGCCCGTCCGCGACCGCGTCGACGCCTACCTCTCTTACCGGGCCGTGACCTGGCCGGCCAGTGTCAACGCCTACCTGTTCATCCACGCTCGCAGCTGGAAGACGACCCGCCCGGTCACCTCGTACTGGATCGGCCAGCAGCTCGCCGTCTCCGCCGAGCACATCCGCCTGGACCGCATCTACCAGGAAGTCGAGGCCACCGGCGGAGACATCCGCGCCCTGTGCGACCTGTTCGGCATGTCCATCGCCAACGCAGCCCGCTGGGCCACCACCGTCGACCACATCACCCAGCCCTCCACCATTGGGCGGAGCACCCACGTAGGCACGCGGGACGACCGCTGAGCAAATCCGAGGAGCACCACTGCCATGACGACCTCCGCCGACCTGAGCGATGCCGAACGCGAACTGATGGGCAAGGCCACGACGGGAGACCTCGCTGACGTAAGGGCCGGAGAACCTGAACTGGACAATCCCGCCCGCGGAGCTGACTGGGCCCCTGGCCGGACGGTCCGAGCTGACCTGCTGGGCGCAGTGCTCACTGGGGAACGGACTTCCGAAGGGGGCGGCCTGCGGGCGGTTAGGCTGCGCGGCGCGCGCATCACTGGCCGGCTCAACATGGAAGCCGTTACCTTCAAGTGCCCTTTGGTGCTGTGGGATTGCCACCTTGATGAACCAGCCGATTTCAGCGACGCCACCGCGTCCTCGATCCGCCTGACCGGCTCCCACCTGTCCGGGTTCACAGCCAGGCAGCTTCGGACCACCGGTGACGTATTCCTCGACCGCGTATTCGCCTCTCGCCGAGAGGTGGTTCTGTCCTGCGCCCGGATCGGCGGGAGCCTCCATCTGGACGGCGCGCGCATCACCAACAACCACGGACCCGCCCTGACTGCCGACAGGCTCACCGTCAGCCACAACATGTTCTGCGGCAATGGCTTCACCGCGGTCGGCGAAGTCAGCCTGATCGGTGCCGACATCGGCGGAGACCTCCATCTCCACAAGGCGAACCTCACGGGAACGAAACCCGCGAACCATAACGGACCAGATCAGTACGGTCCGGCACTTAACGCTGACGGGCTGACCGTAGGCCAGAACATGTTCTGTCATGAGGCCTCGTCCACTTGCGGCGAGACCGAGTTCCTCACCGCGGTAGGGGAGGTCCGCCTGACCGGCGCCCGCATCGGCGGAGACCTCCACCTCCAGGGGGCGAAACTCGCGAACCACTACGGACCAGACGAGTACGGTCCGGCACTTAACGCCAACGGGCTCGCCATAGGCCGGAACATGTTCTGCTGCGACGGCTTCACGACATGCGGCGAGGTCCGCCTGACCGGCGCCCGCATCGGCGGAGACCTCCACCTTCAGGGGGCGGAGCTCACAAACAATACCGGTCCGGCGCTGTCTGCCCGCGGGCTCACCATCAGCCAGGACATGATCTGCCAGGACTTGAATTCGCGCGGCAGGATCGACTGTTCTGAAGCGCATATCGGCGGCCGGCTCGACTTGAGCAGAGCCAGGCTGGACAACCCCTCCGGGGTGGCACTGGATCTGGACTCGGCCAGAGCTGCGGCCCTGATCTTGCTGACCAAACATCGCCCGGACGGCAGCGTTAACCTGACCAACGGCAAGGTTGACCACTACGCCGACGATCCCGCAGGCTGGCCCGAAAAAATACGTCTTCGAGGGTTCACCTATGACGTCGTCGACGACGACCAAGTGACCGTACAAGAGCGGCTGAACTGGCTGGCCCGCGATGAGAGCGGTTATGCGCCTCAGGCTTACGATCAGCTCGCCGCCGCCTACAGGAATGCAGGCAGAAGGAACGACGCCCGCCGCGTAGGCATCGCCAGGCAGCGACGGTGCCGCGGCCGCCTCAATCCACTTAACTTGCTGTGGGATGTGACTGTCGGCTACGGATATCGCACCTGGCTCGCCGGCGCCTGGCTGGCCGCGTTCCTCATAGTAGGGACGGGGGTGTTCAGCCAGGCTCACATGATTGCCACTGAGGCTCATCCGCCGGCCTTCAACGCATTCGCCTACGCCGCAGACGTGACCGTGCCGATCCTCAGCCTCGGCCAGAAGGGCGCCTGGGATCCGCAGGGCGCGGCGTTGTACTGGTCGTGGGCGCTGACAGCCGCGGGATGGGTGCTCACCACCGCAGCAGTCGCAGGCCTGACCGGAATCCTCAAGCGTGACTAGCCTCGGTACAAAGAGCTGCAATACGCGGTCCAAACGGGCGCAAAGGTCGCAACAGGCCCGGCGATCTGAAGTTCCCCGAACCCCGGAGCCGAACATCGCGCTCAACGGGATTCCATCCCGGAGTTCCCGGCAGGCCATCCAGAAAATGGACCGAACTTCGGGTCAGTGTCGTACAGGGCGTATTCGGCGCCGACGAGGGACAGCTCAACCGGGATGCCGAGCCTTTCCCCCGTCTTGATGAGGTACTTCCCGCGGCCGGGGTGCTTGGCGCCGGGCTGCCAGGAGTCGGGGGCCGACCAGGAGGTGACCAGTTCCTGCTCCGGCCCGGTCAGCGGGGTGATCTCGCAGACCCGCGCGAGTTCGCGGGGCGGCAGGCCGCCCATGACGGTGATGGCGCACCGTTCGGCGAAGCCGCGGGCCTTGGCGCGGTCTTCCTCGGTTGACAGCGCGTCGAGATCGGCGAGGGAGTGGGTGATCATGATGGTGCCCATGCCCTTGGCCCGGTTCAGCCGGGTGAGCGAGTCGGCGTACTCGACCAGGCCGGGCGCGCCGCGCAGGGCCCGCCACAGCTCGTCCATCACCGCCAGGTAGGAGCGGCGGGGGGCCAGGTGCTGGTCGGCCAGGGCCGCGGCGGCGTCGACCATGGCGTACCCGTGCGCCCAGGTGCACAGCATCGCGGCGGTGAGCAGGTGGTCGCCTGCCGCGCCGACCCGGCTGATGTCCACGCTGACCGCGGGTGCGTCCAGGTCGACCGGCCGGGAGGTCTGCTGGTCGAACACGCCTGCCAGGCTGCCGGTGCAGAGCAGGTCGAGGGTGAAGACCAGGTCCGCTGCCCGGTCCCGGAACCCGGCCGGGGTATCGGCGCGGGCGGCGGCGCGGAGGGTGTCGGGGCCTTGCTCGATGACGGCCAGCACGTCGGTGACGGC
>Ga0070735_10001372_pt1 | contig 23704 bp, 23 predicted proteins | sample Coa_R1_FD_66443 | JGI IMG/M metagenome (GOLD analysis project Ga0070735, IMG submission 66443) | Surface soil microbial communities from Centralia Pennsylvania, which are recovering from an underground coalmine fire - Coalmine... | ecosystem: Environmental > Terrestrial > Soil > Unclassified ...
GAGTGGCAAGGCAGAAAAGAAAAACCCCAGACAACGAAGTTGTTCTAGGGTTCTCATGACGACCAAGGAAACCCCGGGCGGAAGGACGAAGTCCTGGAGTCCGGGGAGGAGGTCATTATTTTGTTATTTTTTGCTTTGCGTACTTTGTTAGCGGTTGTAATTCCAGTTTAAAATTGTTAAAATTATTGAGCTTTTATTTTATTTCCGTGGCGGTATCGTCTAGTGGCCAGGACAGGTGGTTCTCATCCACCAAACCAGGGTTCGATTCCCTGTACCGCTACCAACAAGTTTTTTATGAAAGCGAGAACCTCAGCACAAGTAAAAATTTTTTTAGATATTCCAAATGTCGGAGTCAAGTGCGCTGAAGATTTTGCATTACTCAAAATAAATAAACCTGAAGAATTAAAAGGTAAAAATGCATATAAGCTTTATGACCAGCTTTGTCTCAAAACCGGTACCAGGCAGGATCCTTGCGTGCTCGATACTTTTCTGGCGGTGATTGATTTCATGAATGGAGCACCGGCACGACCTTGGTGGTACTATACCAAACAAAGAAAACATAAGTTGAGACCAGGCAAATAAAATTTATTTATGATCGGCGCAAGTAGTCTTCCTGTTCCCACGCCTGCAATCAACGACGGTTTTGCCGTCGTTTTTTATTTGCGGCGAGGATTAGGACCGATTTTATTGGGTTATTATTGCGAAAAGGGAAAATACGATAAAAAGACATTAAAACCATTTTTAATTCTGCTAATGGGGTGTATACCAAAAACAAGGAGATGCACGGCTACACTTCCTAAAAAGCCTTTATAAAGGTCGATTTAATTAAAGAAAGGAAAATTTATGAACAACTTCTCATGGGCAAAAGCATTAGGATACGGAGCAATTATTTGGGTAGTTTTGTTTTTGGCGGCATTGGTACTTGCCAGCTCAGGCGTGACAATCGGAATTGGTTGGGGTCTTGCTCTGGCCGCTTTGGCACTGGTGTTGTCGTACATTTTCGCAATCTATGATGGAGCACAAAGCACCGCCCAGGCCTTCGGTTATGGCGCGGTATGGGCAGCAGTGGGACTGCTGCTGGACCTAATCGTTAGTCACCAGCTGCAGGGTAATATTTTCAGCATCTGGTCATACTGGCTTGGTTACGCGTTAGTTTTATTTGCTCCATGGATAGAATACGAAATTCAAGGGAAGAGCGCCGACAATCCAAGAGCGATTTAAAAATTTACCGGGTGTAGCCGCGTTTGATCTTAGTATTAATTTTTAAGCGCATGTCTGAAAAGTCTGAAGACCAAAACAATCAAGAAGAATTTAAAGTCTCCGGAAAGGATTTGGTTAAAAAGATAAAAGAAATTATAAAAGCGGGAAATGCCAGGAGAATTATTTTAAAAAACGAGCAAGGTCGAATCTTGATGGAAATTCCTCTAACCTTTGCGGTAGTTGGAACGGTATTAGCGCCGGTTTTGGCAGCGGTTGGCGCGTTTGCTGCCGTGGTCAGCGAATGCAGTATTACCGTGGTCAGAAAAGACAATAAGGTATAAAATTAGAGCATATGGAAAAGATTAAAATCGAAAACCACACGTTTCCCGGAGCGATTTGGGTCATTGGCTGGTTGTTTACAATTGGCTTGATGCATTTAAGCTTCTGGAGAGCTGTCCTGGCGATCGTTATTTGGCCATATCATATTGGTACGATTGTCAGCACCCTGATCGTGCATCATTAATAAAATAAAAAAATGTTTGCAGGAGCTACTCTTCTATTTACCGCGGGTTTAACACTCAAAATTTTACTGGCGCTTGCTATAGTTTGGAGCTTAATTTGGAAGGCGATCGCACTATGGAAGGCGGCCAGAAATAATCAACCGGCTTGGTTTGTGGTGTTGTTAATCTTGAATACTTTAGGCATTCTTGAAATAATTTATATTTTTGGATTTTCTTCGCCAAAAAACCTCAACAAAGCCCAGTAATTAAAAATAAAAATGGATCAAACAAAAATACAGGATCTCATAAATTTAAACGGTAAAACCGCAATAGTTACCGGTGGCGCCATGGGTATAGGTTTTGGCATAGCCAGAAGGCTTGCTGAAGCCGGAGCAAATGTGGTTGTTGCTGATCTGAATTCAGAGGCCGGCGAACAAGCGTTAAAACAATTGAGAGACCTCGGTGCAAAGGCAGGTTTTATTAAGGCTGACGTTTCTGATTCAAATGATGTTGATGCAGCTATAGATTTTGCGGTAAAGAACTACGGCAGCTTGGATATTTTAGTGAATAACGCCGGAATTTATCCGGTCATTCCGGTATTACAGTTGAAGCCGGAGGATTTTGAAAAGATCCTGGCAGTAAATTTAAAAAGTGCATTTCTTTTCACCAAAGCCGCTGCCGAAATAATGATTAAACAGGGACGCGGCGGCAAAATCATAAATATTACTTCAATTGATGCTTTGCATCCCTCTTCAATAGGACTCGCGGTCTATGATGCTTCCAAGCACGGGCTCTGGGGTTTTACTAAAAATTCCGCTTTGGAATTAGCCGTGCATAATATTCAGGTTAATGCGATTGCTCCCGGAGGAATTGCAACTCCTGGAACCGGAGCGGGAAAACCGACATCCCCTGACATCGAAGCAATTACTAAAAAGTTCTTGGAAAAAATTCCAATGAAGCGAATGGGCGAACCGGACGACATTGGCAAGGTCGCGTTGTTTTTAGCCTCAGACCTTTGCAGTTATATGACCGGCTCGCAACTAGTAGTTGACGGAGGCGTGTTGCTGTCATAGTTTGACCATTCTTATTTTTACAGAATTTTGCAGAAAAGTCGCTTTGGGCGACTTTTCTGTTGACCAGGCATTTTAATCAGAGTATGTTATTTTAAATTGAGGTAGATTAAATTAAGAAAGGAAAATATGATTATTGTTCACGAAACTTTCATTTGCAAGCCCGGCAACGCATCAAAACTTGCAAAGATGTTTAAAGAAGTAATGGCTGAAATGGGCGAGCAGGCTTTGGTGATGACTGACATGACCGGCCAGTACAACAAGGTGATTGTATCGACACAATATAACAACCTTGCTGATTTTGAAAAAGGCATGGAAATGCACATGAACCCGGATGAAAAAATGAAAAAATCCATGGAAAAAATGCAAGGGTATCAGGAGATGTATTTGACCGGCAGCAGAGAGATTTACAGGATTTGGTAATAAACCATTTGGCTCGGCATAATAAAAAAACGGCAAGTATTTGCCGTTTTAAATTAGAAAATTTTTATGCTCCGGGGTTAGCGGGTGGTGGTGCCGCAGCCGTGGTTGAACTATTCTGACCGTTCAGAACCTGGATAAGCAAATGCATCTTGTTTAGGTAAAAAATTGTTTCTTTGCGCAGCGCAGTAGTTTTAATTGAAGAGAGTTCTGATTTTAGATTTGATAAGGTGGAACTTTCGTTGGCTAACTGGTTTTTTAGATCACTTTTTTGCCCGAGATCTTTTGTTGCCGCAATCTGATTTTTTAGGGTTTTTACGATTTCCTGCTCGCCGTTAATTTGGGCCTGCAAAGTTGCGGTTTGCGCGCTTGGGTCAACATTCCAGGAATCGCCAAATGTTTCTACTGCCTTGGCAACTCTGCTGACGCCGCCGTTGTAAGCAGCAGCGCCATAATCGTAGCTGTATGCCGGATTAAAAGCATCCGCTATTCTGGCATGGACCGCGGCAATATAATCATCAATTAAAAGATATTCGGCTTTGATTGAGTTTATTTGATCATTCAGGCCGATAATTGGATCAGAAATAAGATTGGCATAGGGGTGTCTTTGGACCACTCCAAGGTAGGTGCTCGGAATAAACTGGGCGATTCCGCGTGCGCCGCCGCTGCTTACCGAATATCCGAAGGTCTGATCTTGATTGGTTGCAAACAGGATATTAAGTCGGTTAATTAGATCTTGCATGCTGTTTGGATCGTTAAAATCAGTGCCGCTGGTGTGTTCCGCGTAAATTAATGCCTTTATAATTGAAGGTTTAATTGCGTCGGTCAGTTTTTCACCGGGGACAGAGGCGGACTGAATTTGATTGAGTTGGAACACTACTGTATCCATGACCTTGTCTAAGTAGGCCGCTCCGGCGTCGGCAATTTCTTGAGTGCTTAAATCCGGAGAGTAAGGAACGTAGACAATCGGCTGGAGTCCGGCTTCAATGTTTGCTTTATTTCCCGAATCGGGATTGCTTAATAAATATTTTAAGGCCAGGACAACTCCGCCGACCGGCTGTTCAACTGTAAAATTTGTGTTGACTCCGTTGAAAGCATTTTGCTTGACCGTTATGTTTGGGTTAGCTGTGAAATTAAATTTAGTTGCGCTTAAGGTTCCCTTAACAATGTCAATTTGATTGGCGGCTGGGTCCCAAATTGCCAGAGCAGCATCTTTGGTGCTAAGCATGTAGCCGACCTGAACTTTCTTTCTTTTAATTGTTTTGATCAGCGGTACTATAGTGTCATCAAGTTCGACATTTTGCAGCATTTGTTTGGCGTCGTAGATATGTTGAAGCAGCGGCGGTATAGTTACCGTGCTTTGAGTCGTCTGTGTTATTTGATTTTGAGCGGTGTTCGTTTGATTTGAAATGTCAGTGTTGGTGTCGGCGAAAACTGAGAACGGCAGAATCGCAGTTGCGGCCAGCGCCGCAAGCGCGAAAACTATTTTCTTTTGCATAAATCAATTATAACACGGACAATGGCCAATTGACTGAATTTGTTGGATTTTTTTAATTGTGTCACAATAAAATTGCTTATGAACAGGCTTATTTTTCCACAAGATTTTTTGTGGTCAGCGCGATTTCTGTCCATCAGATCACTGGCGACAACAAAAGCATCAATTGATGGCAGCGTCAGTATTCCGAAAGCCAAAAATATTTTAGTTAGATAAAATATGAAAATTCTGGGGATTGATGTCGGAGGTACAAATGTTAAGGCGATCTACTTTGACGGAACGCGTTTGAAATCATTTTTTTTGCCGACGCCGAAAACAAAAGCCCAATTTTCCAAGTTGCTCGCTGATCTGTTTGATTCTTGTGGCAAGGTTGACCGGGTTGGTTTTGGGCTGCCGGGACAGGTTGATTATTTTAAGGCGAGAGTTACGCGGATCGGCAAGCTGCCGTATTTAAATAATCTGGATTTAAAGAAAATAGTTCGAGATTTGTCAGGCAATCCTAAGATTCAGATAAAATTGGACAATGATGTCAACTGTCATTTGAATGCTGAATTAAAATTTGGCGTGGCAGCTAAATTTAAGAACGTGGTAATGATTGCAATCGGTACGGGCATAGGCGGCGGTATTGCAATTGATGGCAAAATTTACCGGGGATCAGCAGGATCAGCCGGAGAAATCGGGCATATAATTTTGGATAAAGGTAAATATTACCAAGATCTGGCGAGTGGTAAAATCTTGCGGAGCTATTCACCGACGGAAATAAAAAAAGTTGCTCATTATACCGCGCAAGCTTGCGTTAGTATGGTTAATGTTTTGAATCCTGATGTACTGGTTTTAAGCGGCGGGGTTGTGCACCGCAGCAAGGTTTTTCAGGAGACTTCAAAATATCTGAAAAAATATGGAGTGAGCAGCGCTAAGAACACTAAAGTCCTGATCTCAAGTCTGGGCGAATTTGGCGGAGCGCTTGGCGCAGCGTGGTTGTAATCATGCTAAAATAATTTTATGGCAAAATGTCAGTATTGCGGAGCAAATCCGGTGCCGCATTGGGCAGAGTGGTATTTTGAGACTCTGGATATTTTTGTTGCGCCGCTGCGCCGCAAAATTATGTATGGCGGACCAGGACGGTTTTTAAATAAGCTGGGTAATTGGATTGTAGCCGGCATTTTTTGGATAATGAAAGTCATCGGCTTAGTTAAGTACAACACCGACTTCGATAAGATAAAAATCAGTCGTGCCAGAGTGCTTTGGGAAGAAGCGCTGGCACGCGGTTTACAAATCAAAGAGATTAAACCTTTTGGCTTGGGCATGGATGCTTACCAGGTACGCTTGCCCCATGCTGGGGGAAAAAAAGATCTGATTTTTTTTGGCCTGCCAAGGCTTGATGAATACTCAAATCAGGCGCTGGATTGGGCTGACGACAAATGGCTTTTAAAAAAAGCTTTGATCAAGGCGGGTTTGCCTGTTGCGCCCGGCAAAAGTGTTTGGAATTATGGCGGCGCGTTAAAAACCTTTAGAGGATTGAACAAACCGGTAATTGTTAAGCCAAGATCCGGATCGCGCGGGCGGCACACCACGACCTACGTTTATACTGAACAACAGTTTAAACACGCCTATAAAATCGCGAAGCAGCTTTGTCATTGGGTGATTGTTGAAGAGCATTTGGAAGGGGCGGTCTGGCGGGGGACGGTTGTCGATGGCAAATGCGTTGGCATGCTTGGCGGCGATCCGCCCAAGGTCACCGGCGACGGCAAAAGCACAATTGAACAGCTAATCGCCATAGTTAATCAAAAAAAACATCCTGAGGTTAAAGACATTGAAATTAATAAAAAAATGCATGAATTTTTAGGGCGCAACGGTATTTCCGTCGATACAGTTTTGCCAGTGGGTAAACTTGTGTATTTGAATGAGAAAATCGGGGTCAATTACGGCGGTTCAAGTTTTGAAGCATACGAAGATACTCACCCAGATATTTTGAAGATGTTTGAAGATGCGGCGGCTATTATCAATGACCCGATCCTCGGTTTTGATTTTATTTGCGAGGATATTTCTAAATCCTGGCGCGAGCAACGTTGTGGAATTATTGAATGCAACGGCTTACCGTTTATAAATTTGCATCATGATCCGTTATATGGCAAACCGCGCAATGTCGCCAAGCACGTTTGGGATTACGTCGAGTCAACGGTTGCCCGTTCTTGATTTTTAAGACTTTTTAAATTAGAATTTGATTTCAGATCATGGCAAGCGGAGGATCGATGAGGGTCAAGTCATCTAGGCAAGGGTTTTTCAGACATGAGCAAATCAACCCGGCGGAGTTCCTGAATATCAAGTACGGCGCCTGCGTCAGCAGCAGAGAGGAACTTATTCTTATAGTTGAACAAGTTCTTCCTTTGCAAACGCAGCTGCTTGAAAATATTCAAAATGCCGATACTGAAGGGCTTTACGAAATACTTGCGAATTATGCTGATCGAGGATGTGCCGCAGACGATGCTTTAAAAATGGGCCCGGGAGACCACACCCGGCAGATCAAAACAAGATTGGCAATCGGCGCCTATTTATTGAACTTGTATAAGAATTTGATTGGGGTCACCGCTCTGCAAATCCGCAGCAAGATCCGGGCCGCTGAATTTGAAGAGATGCCAGTGACAGCTTCTGTGCACTAATCAACCGGTTGAAAATAAAACCGCGCACCATGCGCGGCTTTTTATTGTGTTGTTTTATTGTTCTGTTTGTCCGGTTTGGCTTGGTTGCTCTGGTTCTGTATTTTGCTGCTGGGGCGTTTCGGGGAGTTTTATTTTTTCAACCAGGGTTTGAAAATCCGGAAGTTCTTTAACCGATTGCGCCCCGATGTGCTGTAAAAATTCCAGCGTGGTTTCATAAAGATTTTGACGGGCATCGTTTGGATTGGATACTTTTTGAATCAAACCTCGAATCAAAAGATGGCGAATTGAGTATTGGCAGTTGACGCCGCGGATCGCTTCAATTTCGGCGCGAGAGATTGGTTGGCGGTAGGCAATGATCGCTAAAGTTTCTACGGTTGCTTCTGTTAACTTTTCGCGCAGTTCGGCGTTAAGGAAATTTTTTATTTCAGTGCTATTTTTGGAATTTGTAGCAAATTGCCAGGATTCGCCGGCTTGCAGCAAAATTATTCCTGATTCTTTGTGTGTTTGTGCGAGGTTGACCAGCGCCGTTTCAACTTCAGCTTTTTCAACCTCAAGAATTTTTGCAATTGTGGCAGCGCTTAAAGGCTTGCTTGCGACAAACAAAATGCTTTCAATTATTGATTCAAGCTTGTTCATTGGTTTCGGTCGGCCCGTATTTTTTAATAATTATTTCGGAGAAAATTTGTTCTTGTTCAACTGTCAGGATTTTTTGTTTGATCAGTTCAAGCAGCGCCAGAAAGGTAACTATAACCTCAGTTTTATCTTTTGCCGTTTTTATTATATCACCAAGCCTGGTCTCAATCTGTTCAGAGATCATGCTTTGCAGGCTGTTGATTTTCTCCTGGATCGAGATTGCTTCTTTAACCGTACCTTTCGGCAGATTATTGATCTCTTCCAGGCCGCTGAGAACTTTTAACACCGCCTGGTACAAAGTGTCGGTGCTTACCTCGGGATCAGGGTAAAAATTTATTTTTTCTTCAAAACCGACCTCGCGAGTAAACGATTGCTTTCTGCGGTTATCCAATTTTTTGAGGTATTTAGCCGCTTCCTTAAACTGTTTGTAAAGCAACAGCTGCGTCTCAAGATCGCGCGCCGCTTCTTGTTCTTCTGGATCAAGCTCTAAAGTAGGCAGAATCGATTTTGATTTGATCACCAAAAGCTTGGCCGCAATCGAAAGATAGTCAGCTAAGGTGGTTGGCTCGATTGTTTCAAGGCGTTTGATGTGTTGCAAAAATTGTTCGGTCACTGCTGCAATCGAAATTTGGGTAATATCCATTTTCTGCTCTTCAATCAGCTGCAGCAGCAGGTCAAGCGGGCCGGAAAATTGTTGAACTTTAACTTGCAATTTTTATTTCTCTAATTTTTTGGGCAAATCTAATTTGATATGGACGTCCTTGAGCTGCTTTTCGCTGACCGCTGACGGAGCTCCAAGCATGACGTCCTCGGCCTTGCCATTTTTTGGGAAAGCAATTATTTCGCGGATGTTTGGTTCATCATTCAAAACCATAAAAATTCTGTCGATTCCCGGGGCGTTGCCGGCGTGCGGCGGCGCGCCGTAAGAAAACGCCTCAATCATATGACCGAATTTTGCATCAACTTCAGCTTTGGTGTATCCGGCAATTTCAAAAGCGCGATACATCACTTCAGGGAGGTGGTTGCGTACTGCGCCTGAGGAGAGTTCATAGCCATTACCAACCAGATCATATTGCTGAGCTATTATTTCAGTCGGGTCTTTGCTATTGAGCGCGGCTAGGCCGCCATGCGGCATTGAGAATGGGTTGTGTTCAAAATCAATTTTCTTTTCGATTTCATTCCAGGAATACATCGGAAAATCATAAATCCAGGCCCAGGCCATGACATTTGGATCTTTGAGGCCTAAAGCATCGCCCAGAACATTTCTAACTTTGCCCAGAACTTTGTTAACTATTTCGCGTTGATCAGCTCCAAAGAAAACGACGTCGCCGGTTTCGGCTGCAACTGTTTTGATGATTTTTTGAGTCAATTGATCACCTAGAAACTTGGTGATCGGAGACTTGATGCCGTCTTCAGCCAGCACCAGGTAAGCCAAACCTTTGGCGCCTTCTTTTTTTGCAACTTCAGTAAGTTCGTCAATTTGGGATCTGCTAAATTCCGGGGCAGCGCCTGTTGCTACCAGCGCTTTAACAACGCCGCCATTTTTAACAGCATCGGCAAAAACGCTAAAGCCGCAATCAGAAACCAGGTCAGTGATGTCTTGTAGCTGCATTTCGAAACGTAAATCGGGTTTATCGCTGCCGTATTGGTCCATTGCATCGCGATAAGTGATTTTTGGAAAGGGGAATTGCTTAACTTTTTTGTTGGAAAACTTTTCAGTAACCTCTTTCCAAAGCTGTTCCATTATTTCCCAGACATCTTCTTTGGTAGCGAAAGACATTTCCATGTCCAGCTGATAAAATTCACCCGGCGATCGGTCAGCACGCGGATCTTCATCGCGGAAGCATGGCGCAATCTGATAATATTTTGGAATACCGCCGACCATAAGCAGCTGTTTGAATTGCTGCGGTGCTTGCGGTAGGGCATAAAATTTTCCGGGGTGCAGTCTTGAAGGTACCAAAAAATCTCTTGCGCCTTCCGGCGAGGAATTTGCCAAAATCGGCGTAGTAATTTCCCAGAAACCGCGTTCGTCCATGAAATTTCTGACATGCTTAACCATTTTTGCGCGGTTGAATAAGTGCTTTTGGAGTTTAGTCCGGCGCAAATCAAGATAGCGGTATTTCAAACGAACGTCTTCATTAATGTCTTCGCCAGAGGCAATTGGGAATGGCAACGCCTTGGAGGCAGCCATGATTTCTATGTGCTTTGCTTTAATTTCAATATGGCCGGTTTCTAAATTAGGGTTAACAAGTTCGGCTTCGCGCTGTTCAACGGTACCCTGAACTTCAATGACATATTCGTCATGAAGTTTTTCAGCAGTATTAAAACTTTCCGCTGAAGTGATTTGCGGATTTGCGGTGACCTGAACAATGCCGCTATGATCGCGCAGATCAATAAAAATAAGCCCGCCATGGTTGCGACGGCTATTGACCCAACCTTTGAGTAAAACTTCCTGACCGACCATTTCCGAGGTTTGTTTGGCAAGTATACGTTTTTGCTGTTCTTTCATAGATTTTACCTCAGAATTTTACCAGAAAGTTCTGAATTTTGGAAACCCTGGGTCAGGGGATTTTTTATTCCCAAATTCCTGATTTTGTACTAAAATATTTAGAGAGTTTTTAAAAGAAAATTAAGCAAAAATAAATTTGTCCAAGAAAATCGTTTTAGACCTGGAAACGCAGAAAGAGTTTGCGGAAGTGGGTGGCCGCGGCAAGTATCATTTGCTGAAAGTTTCAGTTTGTGGAATTTATGAATATGAAACGGATAAGTTCAGCACATTTACTGAGAATGAAATCCACAAGCTTGCTGAGATCTTGCAAAACGCCGATCAGATCATCGGATTTAACGTTAGAGATTTTGATCTTGAAGTTTTGAGACCTTACCTAAATTTTGATGTCAGCTCTTTGCCGGTCCTGGATATAATTGACGATGTTCAGAAGTTTTTAGGCCACAGAATCAATTTAGAATCAATTGCCCAGGGAACATTGGGATTTGGCAAAAGCGGCACCGGTAAGGAAGCGCTGGTTTATTTTAGAAATAACAGAATGGATCTACTGAAGAAATACTGTTTGGATGATGTTCGCATAACAAGAGATGTTTATCAATATGGTTTAAACAATCAAAAAATTCTTTACAAGGATTTTTTTGAGATCAAGGAAATCCCGGTCTTATGGAAAGAACCGCAACCAAAAACCGCAGTTCAAAAACAGGTCAGCTTATTTTAAGCCAAGGCTTTAGAATCGGTCGGCTGAAAATTCGCTATTATGGCGTGACTATGGTTGTCGCGATCGCGTTAGGATATTTTATCGGTTGGACCCGCGCCAAGAAACAAGGTTGGAGCCGGACTTTTTATGATGACCTTTGTTTTTGGCTGGTGATTTTCGGCTTTTTAGGCGCCAGAATTTATTACGTTTTATTTTATCCGCAATTTTACCGCGGAAATTTTTCTGAGGTTTTTAAAATCTGGCATGGCGGACTTGCCATTTACGGTGCGGTTATTGCCGGAGCTTTAACTCTTTATGTGCTTGCCCGAAGGTATAAAAAAAGTTTTTTTGAATTGACTGATGTTGTAGTTTACGCCCTGCCTTTGGCACAGGCAATCGGCAGATTCGGAAATTATTTTAATTATGAAGCTTTCGGGAAGCCAACCAATTTGCCCTGGAAAATGTTTGTGCCTTTGCAATTTCGGCCGCCAGGTTATGAAAATTTTTCGTATTTTCACCCGACCTTCGCTTATGAGGCGATATGGAATGTTTTAGTTTTTGTTGCTTTGTATTTTATAGCCAGGAAAGTTGATGTTTCCGGCTCAAAGCGAGTTGGCTTATTGACCGGTTCATATTTTGTTTTGTACAGTATCGGCAGATTTTTTATTGAAGGCATCCGTTTAGATAGCGCTTTTTTTGGTCCGTTCAGAGGAGATCAGCTGACGGCGGTGCTTTTAATTATTTTGGGATTAGTAATAATCTTTAAGGCCGAGCGAAATGTCACACCGACTCAATAGCTTAATTTTGGCAGTTGCTTTTTTGGTTTTAGTCCAGTCGACCAACTTTGCTTTCAGGATTTTATTCCCGGCCACGGTTGTATACTGCGCCGTATTGCTTTTTTACAATTATCGTTTTTTAAATCGCCAAGGCTTTTATACCTTTTGGGTTTGGATCAGACAGTTATTTTTTATTGGTGCGATCATGGCGGTTTATTTTGGACTGCCGCAGGGCTTTTCACGAGGAATTTATTTGTTGCTGGCTAGCGCTCTGATTTATATTTTTGAGCTATCTTTGAACGTTGTTTCCGAGCAGCTCAATTTTTTACAAACTTTGCTTACTTACCTTGGGTTGTCTCTGGGAATTTTTGCCGGCCAATTTTACTTTTTGCCAAGAGTTGGCATAACCCTGGCGGTAATCGCGGCCTTAACTTATATCGTGTCAAGATCTTCACTTGATTACATTCCAACCAACGTGGCCAAGAAAAATTATTTTTCTGCGATGCTTGCTTTGTCGTGTCTGGAGATTGGTTGGGCATTGACCTTTTTGCCGTTCCACTTTACCGCCTTGGCTGTTATAATGTTCAATGTCTTCTATGTGCTTTGGATTGTAATTTATTATCATCTTTACAATAGTTTAAGCGCGAAAAAAATATATTTTCACTTGATTTTTTCTGGGCTTTTGATTTTTTTTGTTTTTTTAAGCACTCCTTGGAAGTAAATAAATGAGTAAAAAAGCGGTGAGCTTTGTAATTATTAGCAGCTTGATCCTGGGCGCCTTAGGTTCCTGGATTTGGCAGCGTTATATTATTCCGGAATTAAACACAGTCCCTTTCTTAGTGCATTATAATTTGGCTCCTAAAGCGGGTCCTGTGGTGATAAATACCATTCAGCAGATCAGGGTTAATGAAGGGTCGGATACCGTTGCTGCAATCCAAACCGTCGAGCCTTGGACCGTAGCAGTGCTTTCCGGCGGTCGGGTTGTCGCCGGTGGTTTGATTTTGACCTCAGACGGAATTATCGCAACCACCAAAGCAGCTGTGACCGGGGCAAATACTTCAACCGCAACAGCGCCGGGCGCGCTTGCTGTAAAATTTACTGACGGTTCAGTGGCGCCAGCCGCGCTTGCCGCAAGCGATCCGGCAAGTGCCCTTCTTTTACTAAAGATAAGTAGTAAATCCGGATTGCCAACCGCAAACTTCGGCGACCCTGCCGAACTTCAGTTGAGCCAAAGAATGATCGGCCTGATACCTACTTTAGGCGAGCAGCAAGCAAACGCTGCGGTTTCGTATTTATCTCAAACCTTGAACAGCGTAAATTACTCCGAAATTTATTCCGCTGATATTTTGTCTCAAAGAACTTTTTTGGTAGACGGTTCACAAAATTGGCCTGAGGGAACAATTGTTTTGTCTGCCGACGGCTTGGTTCAAGGCATCGATTCTGCTTCAGCAATCATTCCGGCCGGAATAATTCAGAGCGGTTTGAGAAGCTATTTTGACAACAATAATAAAATTGTCAGAAATTCGGTTGGAATTAATTATCAGTACATTTCAAAAGCACAGGCCCAGCTTAGTTCAGGAAAACAGGGCATCGTGCTGAAGAGCAATGGTAAAATTCCAGCGGTCATTTTAGGGGGACCGGCGGCAAAAGCAGGTTTGCAGCAAGATGATTTAATTTATGCGGTTGGCGGCACTCAAATTGACGTTAATAACAATTTTGAAAATTTGATTGGACAGTATAAACCTGGGGACAGTGTCAGGCTTTCAATCCAGCGCGGTAAGGATCTGACAACTTTTAACCTGACAATAGGAGCGCAGCAATGAGAGTTTTGATTTTTGGCTCAGCAGGAATGCTCGGTGCAGAGTTACAAAAACAGTGGCAAGCCAAAGGTGCTGAAGTATTTGCTTTTGACCGCGAACTTGATATTACCGATCAAAAACAAGTTGATACAAAATTACAAGAGCTGCGGCCGGAAATAGTTTTTAATTGCGCGGCGTACAATGCGGTTGATAAGGCCGAAGATCAAGCTGATATCGCAACCAAAATTAATGCTGATGCTATCGCTTACATTGCCGCGGCTGCCGAAAAAATTGGCGCTGTTGTCGTACACTATAGCAGCGGTTTTGTTTTTGACGGTGAAAAGTCCCAAGGGTATAACGAAGACGATTTGCCAAACCCGCAGAGTGTTTACGCCAGATCGAAGTATCAGGGTGAAAAAAATCTTCAAGCCACCGCTGCAAAATATTATTTGATCCGCTTAAATTTGTTGTTTGGCGAGCAGGGTAAAAGCGCTGGCTCAAAAAAAAGTTTCCCGGCCGTGATCTTAGACCTTGCCAAAACTAAAGACAGCTTTGATTTTGTCACTGATGAAATCAGCACCCCAACCTATGCACCTGATTTGGCCGAGGCGAGCATCGCTTTGGTAGAAAAAAAATATCCTTTCGGAATTTATCATATTGTTAACGAAGGCCGCGCTTCGTGGTATGATTGGGCTAAAGAAATATTGGAATTGAAAGGCATTCAGGCTAAAATAAACCCGGTTTCGGCAAGCGCGTTCCCGCGCAAAGCAAGCCGGCCGGCCTGCTCAGTATTGATCAATAATAAATTTCCTAAATTACGCGGCTGGCAACAGGCGACAGCAGAATTTTTAAAGAAAACATGAAAGGCATAATTTTATCCGGGGGCCATGGCACCAGACTTTATCCGGTAACCAAGGTCACTTCAAAACAACTTTTGCCGGTTTGGGATAAGCCGATGATCTATTATCCGCTGCAGACCTTGATTAAAGCCGGGATCAAGGAAATTTTGATTATTGTCGCTCCGGAACACGCCGGCGATTATCTCAAATATCTTGGTTCTGGAAAAGACTTCGGAGTCAAGTTTACTTATGAAATACAGGACAAGCCTGAAGGTTTGGCGCAAGCATTTTTAATCGGAGAAGATTTTATTGACGGCGATGCTGTCACGATGATTTTGGGTGATAACATTTTTGAAGATGTTGATTTTCTGGTCGATGCGATCAAAAATTTTAAAGACGGTGGGCACGTTTTCGGCAAAAAAGTCCATGATCCGGAACGGTTCGGCGTCATGAAATTCAACGAAAAAATGCAAGTTGAACTGATGGTCGAAAAACCTAAGGAGTTTATTTCGCCTTATGCCCAGGTTGGTCTGTATATTTACGATCACCGGGTAAGCTCTGTTGCCAAAACTTTGAAGCCGTCAGCTCGCGACGAATATGAAATTATAGACGTCGCCAATTGGTATTTGAAACAGGGTCAGCTGAAAGCCAGTATCCTTGAGGGCGAATGGATAGATGCCGGAACCTTTGAAGCGCTATACCGTGCCAACCAATTAATGTATAAGAAAGCCAAAGAACAAAAAGATGTTGCCGCATGAACATAAATTCGCGCATCCTTGGCACCGGATAGTTTCAATTATCGCAGTCGCCGCGATTTCAGTAATTGGGCTTGAAGCCTTGGTTTATGTTAACAATCTTTATCAGCCGGTATTGTATATTAAACTCGCCGGCTTTATTTATTTAATTTTATTTTTGTGGACTCTTTTTATTTTTGATCTGCATTTTAAAGGTTTTTTTGATGGCCCGGGAAATATCCGCCAGGCTTTAAAAACCCGATTCCATTACATGGGTAAATGGGAGCATCTCAGACACTTCCAAAATTATATGGTGCTTCCCGGAATAATTTATTTTGGCTCAATTATTTTAATCGGCATAAATTTTGGTCATATTAAGCTGCAGCAAACCATTGTAATTGCCTCGGGGCTTGCGCTGGTCGCTGCTTTCTCGTTGTTTAAAGAAATTTTCAGGACCAAACAAACTCCGATCAACAATACGCATTTCATAATTTTAACCTACGTTAAACTTTATGCTGCCTGGCTTATTTATGCTGCGGCCTTGGGAATAGTTTGGTTCTACTGTTTCCCGGCCTACGTTTTTTATTTGGTCGTTTACTTAGTGACTTTTATGCTGTTGTATCAGGCACTGTTTCAGTTTGCCCAAATCCGGTTCGGAAATTTAATTTTGGTTTTTATTATTTCGCTTGCAGTTACGCTCGGTTCATATTTTGTTTATATATATTGGAACGTCAATTATTTCACGGCCGGTTTATTTCTTGCCGCGATCTATAATCTGCTCTGGGGACTGCTTTATCATTTCATAAATAAGAGTCTTTCTAAAGAAATATTGTTGCAGCAGCTGGCGATATTTGCCTTAATTATTGTTATGGTTTTTGGAATTACCGATTTTCACGAAAAGATTTTGCGGTGTGTTTGACTTAGACTAAAGAAAAAACCCGGTAGACCGGGTTTTTTAGTGCCACCAGCTGACCGCAACTATTGTACCGATCAGTAGCAGGATCATCAGCATTCCGCCGCCGGCAGTGAATGAGCCAGGCAGTCTTTTTTTACCGGATCGAAGCAGGTCGATCAAAAGGAATAGCACGAAAAGCCCACCAAAAATTATAATGATGTATTTAAAAACGTTGTAAAGGTCAGGTTGTGAGGCTTTTTGAGAAAGCCCGCCGGTGATGCTTTTTGGGTTGGGCGAATTTAATTGAACCCCGGACAGTGGGATGGCTGTTGTGGCAACATTTTGATGCTGGTTTTGAGCGCTAACCGTCAACTGGGTATTTTGATAATTGAAATACTTGTTGAGTAATACCTCGCCGACGTAAACCGCGCTACCGTTGAGTCCGAGTATCGGAGTAAGATTTGAGGTGACGCCATTAACAGCAGCGTTGGCTACGGTTACTTGTCCCGCTATTTCAGCTTCGACGTGTAAATCAAGCTGGCCATTGCCAATAGTCGCGCTAACTGAGCTGTCTGCTAAATTTATCACCGGGGGATTATATGAAATTTCTACAGTATAAGTATTGCTGTTAATAGTCTGGCCGATTGGTGACTGAATCTGCGCGCGAAATTGATGTTTGCCATTTTGTAAATTATCAAAAGAATAATTAAACTGGCCGCCGCTGTCTGACTGAAGACTTGCCGGGGGTTGGTTTGGCTGGCTTAGATCAAAAAGTAAGATTTCAGTGTTGGCTACAGTTTTGCCGCTGACAGATGCGGAGTTGCTGTAAAGAATAGTATCTGTGTTACTGATTGCGATACTTGGAGTGTTTGGAACCGGTTTCGGATTTGGTAATGGCTGCGGTTGCGGCGTCGGTTTTGGCGCGGGTTTTGGAGCCGGTTGCGGCGTCGGTTGCGGTTGAGGCGCTGCGTGCGCGGGTTGGGCCCCGAAAGTATTTGCAATTGAACTGCTGAATTCGCCGTTTGCGGTATTTCCAAAAGCAACGCCGATACCCTGATCAACAAAATTTGCATTCAAAATATTTTCACGATGTGTCGGACTATCCATCCATGCTGCCACTAAGCCCTCAGTATCTGAAAAATCTACCGCTAAATTTTCACCTAAGATGGTATAGGGAGCGTAGCCTTCAGCGACTATTTTGTCCCAGATATAGTGGCCATCAGGATCAACATGAGAAAAATACTTTCTAGCAATCATGTCGCTAGCTTTGTATTGTGCTGCGGCCGCCAATTTGCTGTTATAATTTAAGGCTGGGATATTTCTTTGAGTTCGCTCATTATTTATGGCGCTCGCTATATTTGAAGTTGTTAGATCTGAAGCGCTAATAAAGAATGGTCCCATTCCCAATCTGATCGTACAAAGTAACAATGCCAAGGCCGTGATTACCTTATAATTTACTGAGGAATTGGTCTGCATACACCTTATTTTACTAAAAATAGCCTTTTTTAGCCAATTCGGGGATAAGTATCTTGACAAATGGCATAATAAATGGTAAGATTACGAGTTGATTAAATATTTTGGCTATTTATGGACTTAAATATGGAATTAAATCACCCAGAGGGTACACACGAATTATATGAACATTTAGGCGTGCACAATCACGGCGATTTAGATCATGGAGCAGCCGCAAACTCTCAACACACTGAACTACAGCAGGTTTCCGTTAGCCCGGTTTCACATAATGCTTTGCACGACATAGACCCAGAACTTGAACAAGAATTAGAAGACCACCGCGTTAATGCTGGCAGAATTATGAAAAATATTTTGCCATATGTAGCTGTTTTTATTCTTGCTGTCGCAGCATTTTTGATATTTTTCACCCACACCTCATTTAGCTCTTTCTTCGGATCGCTTGGTTCAGCAAAATCAGCAACTGCAAACAAGACTGTAATCCCAGCAAGCCAGCAGGCAGCTTATAATGCTTGGATCAAATCATATTTTTATGATGTCCAAGATACCTCAGTGCTTGCGCCAGATTATGATATTTCAGGCGATGGCTTAACCAATTATCAAAAATTTTTGCTTGGCTTAGACCCGCTTAAGAAAGATACTCTGGGACTGGGGCAAAATGATACCCAAAGTTTGATGAACGGAATTGATCCCTCAACAGGAAATAAAATGACTGATGCTCAAAAGCAGTTTGTCGCAGCGAATGTAGATTTAGAAGGCGCATCAAATAAATTAAGTCTTGATGCTGCCAATCAGGCTCCGCAAGTGGCAGGTGTTAGCACCAACTCCACGGATTCTAGTGATTCCGGACGCAATAACATTATTGTTGATGATAATATTTCCGGAACGCTGGACATTCCAGCATTGAAAATTTCAGTTCCGATTGTTTGGACAAAAGATGCCCAGAACCTTGATAAGGATTTAACCAACGGCGTAGTACATTATCCCGGAACTCCGATGCCTGGAACGGTCGGTACATCATATATTTCCGGCCATTCCTCAAATTACGCCTGGATCAAAAGTAAATATAATGATATTTTTGCAAAACTCGGAGATTTGAAGCAGAATGACTCTTTTACCATTACCGTCAAAGATACTTCCGGCAAAACTATTATCTTCCATTATGTGATTACCGGTTCGGGAGTATTTGATGCCACTGATCAGCAACAGTTTGCTAGCAACGGTAAATCAGTGGTGGCATTGTCGACCTGCTGGCCGGTCGGTACCTCAAGTAAAAGATTGGTTGTATTTGCGCAATTAACTCAAATAGAACAATAAAAATAAAATGCCTGGCAAAGGCAAGGGCCAAAAATTCCTGAGGAATTTTTGGCCCGAACAGCCGCTTTCAGCCAAAAGCGCGGTTAATCTGGTCAGGTGCTGACCGTCGGGGTTCGGCACATGCTCAGATTTTGAGCAGAGATTTCAAGAATCACGGAGGATTTCTAAAGTGAGAAATGCCATCGCTCTAGTCATGGCTTGTTCGATTTTCGTGGTCTATTCAACCTGTGACGCTCAAGCTTTGAGCTTCCGGTTGGGTGGACCTAACGCGATTCTTACGGCCACGACAGAGTTGGCCGTTGAGAGTCCTTCAACCCAGAGTTCTTCACAGGACTCAGGTCAGACAAGGGTCATTGAGCAGAGGAATCTGTCCAATGGTACAACGGAACAGATCATCCAGGATTCTTCTGGAACACAATGGAGAGTCAAGGGTTTCAGCTTTTCATTCCAGGTTCCTGGAGTCAACAGTTTTAGTCAGATTTCCGAAGCTGATCGCCAGACGGCAATGCAGGCAGCGCAAATCTTTGCGGCCCTGAACGATCTTGATCCTGACGAACATCAGGACAAAGTCGAGCTGGAGAGCGCGCTCAATAAAGCCGGAGATTTTGAGGCTCAGGCTTCGATTCTCAAGCAGTGGCTTGAACATGAGCGCAGTAACAGGAATCTGTCAGAGCTTGAAGGCGGTAAAACATTGCCCCCGGACTATGATCCGCCTGAGTACCATCAGCCCAGCTCGCAAGACTGGGGTAATTGGTTCTTGGCAGATGGAAAAACTCCGAGGAAGTTGATCCATTCCAGTGATTGGGGCAGGGCTCGCGTCGGTTCACAGTTCCATGGGCTGGAAGGTCTGATTGGTGAAGTCTGTGTAGTTGACCAAACCTCTGGGCAGAAGGTTCTGAACATGAACAATCTGACTGTGCAGCGGTTTTTGGCCAGCGCGGGAATACTTGACGTCGATAAAACTGGGATTCAGAATGCACTGCAAACGCTTTGCAGTGATCCAAGTGATCGCCATCAGGTTGGTGAGTCCATTGAACTGCCAGGCTCAGTCGAGAATCCCTGCTATGTCTATATCTTGGAGAATATGGGCGGAGAAGGAGCTCAGAAGGGCACTTATCGTAAGAGTACTTATGAGGTTTACGATAAATGTAATGACCCAAAGCATTACCCTCCGGTCAAAGGTGTGCCGATCACAGTGAACGGCACAACCTATTGGTTCGCAGAGGTTTGTGCTAATCCTGTCATTATTCTTCAGAGCAAGGGTCGGCTGCGTTTGCGGGTGGAAGTGAAGCTTCAGATATTTAAGAAGCCTTCATTTAAGCCCAGGACCCCTTTCGTTCCAACCGTTTCAACTCCGCCAAGCGGACTTGTCCCCCAAGAAGAAGCCGACATCCAGTGTTTTGCGTCGGATCCTGCAGTGCCCCAGTCGTCAGATATGATCGCCGGGGGTACCTACAGATTTGATGCAGCACCAGGCACCAAAGTTCTTTCCGGAAATATTTACGTCAGACATGACTTAAATAATAAACGGAAAGATCTGTTGCCGACGCTGGATGGCAGGTTCCTGCGAGAAACTACCGCTGTCCGGGAGCTTATCCCGGCATCAGCTGGCGGTCATGAAGGTGCGGTTGGTTACGCTACTGACATGGTTAAGGGAAGTCTGGTTGCCGACATTACAATCGGCAATCTGGCTGGCACTAAAACCCGGTCATGTCAGGTCTACTTTGACGCCTTCCAAAAAGGCAGTCATTGGTGGGTCTGGGTGATTGTCGGCTTTGCGGCTGGTGTGGTGTTTTGTGTCGCGACGAAAGTCTGCGGCTCAAACACTCAGATTATCCCGGTGCCAACGCCTTCCACGCCTTCAACGGGTCCAAAGGGAGCGGGCTCTCCTGATCCAGGCGGAACTCGTCAGCAGCATCAGTAGGACGTCTAGCATTTCTCCCTAGCAACACCGGATGATGCAGGAACGCGCGTAAGCTCGTTTCTGCATCACTCCTGTTTTCCAAAATTAACTGGTAAAAAATAGTTGACAAAGGTAATTTGTAAATTATTTTTTACTAGGTAACTAGTAAGTTTAATTTTTTAAAAGAATAATTAAGGAATTATATGCAAAAGGTCCAACAGTTTATCAAAAACAAATATATCTTGATGGCAATTTTAGTAGTTGCCGTTTTGGGTATGGGTTTTGTCGGTACTAAAAATTATGCCAAGTCCGACAATTGCGCTCAGCCCGCTCCGACTAGTCCGCAGTTTGACGTTTGGCCGCTTTCTTACAATCCGAACGCTACCTGCGTCGACCTTGCCCAGATTGACGCTTTTACCAATGGTGCAAGCGGCAGAGACGGCAGATTTGCTGAGTCTCAGGCAGAACATGATGCCGGGATTCACGCCAATGTCGGCGACACTGTTACCGTTTCGATTTATTTTCATAACGGTGCTTCAGACCAAGTTGATCGCAATTTAACCACCGCGCACAACGTCAGTATCAGCTCAAGCGTCAATGCCGGAAGCGCAACTGACCATACATTCAGCTCCTCAATTTCTGCAAGCAATGCTGCAACTGTAAGTTCTGCTTCAAGAGGCGGCTCAATCACGGTTCACACCGGAACAGCAACCACGGTTTCAATTGTTCCCGGAAGTGCCGGCCTTTGTATTACTCCGCAAGGAGCTACTGCCCGCGGTTTGGACCCAAATACTTTGGCAAGCTGCGGCGTAAGCGATAAATTTGTGCCGATGTCGGACAGCATTTTCAACGGCTCGGTAAGTATCGGCGACCTTGAAGCATGTTTTCCTTTTTCAGGAACCTTGGACTTCAAAGTCCAGTTCAACAATAGCGTAGTAGCCAACGGCGCTCTTAGCATTACCAAACAGGTTGAAGATCTAACCGCCGGCCAGAGCACTTTCTCAAATTCTACAAACGCCAAGCAGGGTGATCAGGTTCAGTACCAGGTTGTGGTCACAAATTCCGGCAATGCCACTGTAAACAATGTCATCTTAAATGACCCCGGTGCTTCCGGACTTCAGGCCAGCGGTTCAGGTTTCCCAAGCAATAAAAATTTAGGAAGCCTTGCTCCTGGCCAAAGCTCGACCGTAAATTATTCCGCGAATGTTACCGCATCAAGCGGCACTATTCCGAATACAGCAACGGCATCCGGCACTAATGTCGGGCCGGTTTCTGCTACCGCAAACGTTTTTGTAAATACAGTGATTCAGAACCCAAGCCTGGCAATTACCAAGCAGGTTACTGACGTCACTACTAACGGCACCAGCAATTTTTCAGGCTCAACCAATGCCCGTCAGGGAGACGTCGTTGAATACCGCGTTACCGTTACAAATAACGGCAGCGGCACTGCAAACAATGTTGTGCTCAGCGATCCCGGTGCCAATGGTCTAAGCGCTTGTTGCGGAAGTTCAATTCCAATCAGCACTAACCTTGGCAATTTCGGTCCCGGCCAAAGCCAGACCATTTTCTACGAGGCAAACGTAGTTGCGTCAGGCGGCACGATCACCAATACCGCAACCGCTTCTTCTACAAATGCAGGATCTGTTTCTGCTACCGCAAACGTCTTTGTATTTACAAATGTTTGTACGGTCAACTGTACTCCGCCACCGCAAACCGGTTCATTGTTCATTAATAAACAGGTTAGAAATATTTCTTTCCAGAATATTCTTGAAAAGAACGTTAATGCTTTCCAGGGCGACCATATTGAATTCCAGATCACAGTCCAGAACAACAGCTCAAGTACATTGAATAATGTTATATTGACCGATTCAATGCCATTTGGATTCAACTATACTTTTGGATCGACGCGCTTAGACGGTAATACCACAACTGACATCACTAACAATCAATTGTTCTTGGGTCAGATGTTTCCGGGACAGCAGCACACTATCATTTTTGATGGTACTGCGACAGCGCCGGTCGGTACGACCGTGACCAACACCGCCTTTGCCCGTGCGGATAATGCCGGACAGGTTTCTGACAGCGCAAGCTTCACTATGACCCAGCAGATTTTGGGATCAAACGTTAACTTGGTGCTTTCAAAGAGCGCATTCAATGAAACCAAAAATATTGACGCAACCGCTACTCCAGCTTCAAAAGAAGATTTTATTACTTACACTTTGACCGTGCAAAATACCGGCAATGCTCCTTCGACCAGCTATGTCGTCTCAGATGATTTAAGCAATGTATTGAACCTTTCTACATTAGTTGATAATGGCGGCGGTACTTTGAACGGAAACGTCATCTCTTGGCCGGGAGTAATAATCCAACCGGGGCAGACTGTGACCGAGCATTTCAGAGTCAGGGTGAATTTCTTCTTGCCGACTAACGGCAGCCTGAGTATGACCAATACTTTCGGCAACACCGTTATTATTCCAATTCAATCAGTTGCCGGTGCGATATTCGTCGCTCCAAAAACCGGAAGTGATATGAGCGTGGCATTGGGTTTTGGTGCTGCGGTAACTGCGGCATTTGCCCTAATCAGAAATAGATCTTGGTTGGCAAAATTAATGAGCCTGTTTGCTAGAGCTTAAATAAAAATTAAAAAAACGCCCGAACTAAGTTTCGGGCGTTTTTATCCAAGAGGAAACCCCGGACGGAGGCCGTGTAGATCACACGGTCTTTTTTAATTCCTCGCCGCAGTCCGGGGATGAATCGTGCCCGGACACAAAACCACCAATGATTTGTGGT
>Ga0070735_10001373_pt1 | contig 23687 bp, 20 predicted proteins | sample Coa_R1_FD_66443 | JGI IMG/M metagenome (GOLD analysis project Ga0070735, IMG submission 66443) | Surface soil microbial communities from Centralia Pennsylvania, which are recovering from an underground coalmine fire - Coalmine... | ecosystem: Environmental > Terrestrial > Soil > Unclassified ...
CCCGGTGATCGAAACCCCCTGGGCGGCGACGAGGAAGACGTAGTCGAGATTGCGATAGAGCGGCGCGCGCTTGGGCGCGGGCGAAGCGGCGGTCATGGGAGCTGAGTCCTGATCGGACGCGCGCCCGGAGCGTGCCGGCGCGCGGGGAACCCGTCCGCGTCAGCGCGGCCGAGCGGCGTATCGGGCGATCAGGAAATCATCGGTGGGACTCTGGCCTGGCTGCCGCCCCAATCTGCGGTGAAACGCGCCCGTTCCGCAAGTTGTCAGCGCTGGTCGGCGTCCTTGTCCGCCGGATGGCCCTCCACGATGATGAGGAACACGCTGGGTTCGACCGCGCGAACGATGCCTGTGATCGAAGCCTCGCGGCGCTCCACGGGCCGCCCGCCCAGGTCCGGAAGGTCGGCCAGCAGGTTGCGCACGTAACCAGCCTTGAGCGCGAAGTTCACGTTCTGCGCCACTTCGTTGTCGTGCACGGCTCCGAACTTTGAAATCACGATGCCGACGGCGCGCCCGGCGCCGTCCATCACCGGCCCGCCGCTGTTGCCTGACTGGAGCGGGATCGACACTTGCAAGAGCCGGGCGTCGTCTTCGCGGTCGCTGGCGACGTCGAGTCCGGCAAGCGCGCTAACCTCGCCCGAGGTCATCTTGACGCTGTAGCCGAGTTCGTCCGGCGCCGGATATCCGAGCGTGAACACCCGCTCGCCGAGCACGGCCGGCCCGTCGCGGAGCGAGATGCCCGCCGGATGCACGCCCGGGTCGAAGATCGGCTTCAGAATCGCGACGTCGTTGGCAGGATCGCTGACGATCACCTCGGCCGTCCCGACCGACTGGCCGTTCTGCGCCAAGGCGATCTTCTCCGCGCCCTCGACGACGTGCGCCGCCGTGATGAGGTAGCCCTTCGGCCCGAGCCAGGCGGTGCCGCTATAGACCTGCGGCTCGGACGCTGGCGCTTGGCGCGATGGCGCGGCCGAGCATACGGCGGCCCGCTCCCCATCGGCCACGCTGCCGGAGGCGATGGGCTGAACGTTAGGCTGCTCCGGCGAACGCCAGGTGCTGACCAGCGTGTGCCACGCATCGTAGTAGTCCGTCGCCAGAATCACGAACAGGCCGCGGGTGCAGTCGATCGAAATCGCCGAGTAGCTGGTGGAGTAGGTCACGGCTGCATTCACCGGCATCGGCGCCGCTGCGGTGGTCTTCGCGATGAACGTCACGACCTTCGGGTCGGCGGCGTATCGCAGCGAGTTCATGTCGATGTAGTTGCTGGCGTTCCCTGCGGCCGATGTGCCGATGAGCCGCCACTGCCCGGGCGTCGACGGGCCGATCGGAACCGTCGGCGCGGCGGGGGGCTCTGTCGGCGGCAGCGAGCGAGGCGTGGCCGCCCCGGTGCAGACCCGGTTGCGCACGAGTTCGGCGTCACTACCCGCTGCGATGGGCCCAAAGCGCCAAACCGCCGGGTTGAACGACTGGCTCGAGACGGTCACGCCGTGATCGTCGATGAACCCGAGCGCCGCGACCGTCATCGCGTTCCGAGTGCAGTCCGTGACCTGCTGGTAGATCGCGAAGCGATAGGTCTTGCCGGTCTGCGCGTCGGTCTGGTCGATCGCGTAACTCACGCGGACCCAGCTGGTTACGCGGGCGCCGTCGCGCGTGACGTTGGAGGAATCGATCGGTACCGGCGAACCGTTTCCGTCCACGCCGAGCGGCGTCCAGCTTTGTGCAAATGCCGGCATGGCCGCCGCCAGAGTCGCGGCCGCGACCGCCCCAACCACCCACCGCATGGCTCACCCCCGAGACAAATCGGGAACAATCGAGCCGTGAGCGCCCCGCGAGTCAAGGCGTGTTCAGCCGCCGGTTGCACGGCGGGCTTGGTGTCAGTGCAGCTAGCTGACCCGGGTCGCCGTGCCGCCCATGGGGCCGGCGACGGTGAGGGAGGTCGCGGGGCCGGCGGCGGGGAGGTCGAAGGTGAAGCGGGCGTCGAAGGAGGGGTTGAAGAACTCGGCCGGCCCGCAGGCGAGGAGGCGAAGGCGCGGGGCGTCGGGCGGGCGGCAGATGAGGCCCGCATCGTCCACCTCGATCAGACACTCGACGCCGGGCGCGAACGCATAGCGGCCGGGCAGGCGCGCGAGGACGGCCCGGTCGGCCGGGACGGCGCTCACCGGGTCCGGGATCGGCGGCTCGACGATCTTGTGGTCGGGGTTGAGAAGATAGGCGGCGAAGTCGCCCTCGCTGGCGGCGCTGTTGCCCAGCACCACGACCGCCTCGTGCCGGGCCGGGCAGACCAGCGCCATCGTGCCCATGCCGACCGTGCCGCCGGCATGGCCGAGCAAGACGCCCAGCTCGGTCTCCATGGTTGGCCAGCCGATGGCCTGATCGACCTTGGCCACGCCAGGCGGCGGCGGCGGGCCGGGGCGGCGCACGGTGAGCATCAGAGCGAAGGCCGGCGCGAGCGGCGACGGGATGGCGCCGCAAACGGCGGCCAGGAAGGTCAGGAGATCGTCGGCGCAGGACCAGAGCGCGCCGGCCGAGGCCATCGCAGGGATGCGAAGGCGCGGAACCCGGGCGAGTCCAAGGCCGTGCGGCTCGGCCGTCCGCGCCTGCAGCGCCGGCGTCAGCGTGAGCGCGGTCGAGTCCATGCCGAGCGGGTCGAGCACGCGGGCCCGCAGCAGGGGCTCGTAGGCGAGGCCGGTCGCCGCCTCGAGCGCGATGCCGAGAAGGCCGTAGCCGGTGTTCGAGTAGCGGAACCCGGCGCCGATCGCCTGGGTCGGCTGGAACGCGGCGACGTCGGCGAGCATGGCGGCGCGGTCGTAGGCGGACCAGTCGTCGCCGAACGGCGGCGCGCCGTCCATGAAGCTGGGCAGGCCCGAGGCGTGCGTGGCCAGATCGAGCAGCCGAATCGGCTGGCCCTCGACGTCCGGCGCCTTCGCGCCGGCCGGCAGGAAATCGTTGATCGGGTCGTCGAGCGCGAGTTCGCCGCGCAGGCTGGCGTCAGCCAGCAGGAGGGCGGTGAACACCTTGGTGATCGACCCGATCTCGACGAGAGTGTCGCGGGTGACGAGGGCCGGCTCGCCGATGCTCCTCACGCCAGCGGCGAAGACCTCGCGGCCGGCGTCGTTCAGGACGCCCACCACCAAACCCGGCGCCCGCCCGGAGGCGACGCGCGCCGCGACCAGCGCCTTGATCTCTTTGCTCGATTGCATGCTCGCCCTCTCGATCGGGGCGATCTTGGCAGCCGCGACACAGGCGTGTCGTCTTACAAACGCGTAACGGCAGGAGCGGCTAGGTCCCGCGCCAGGGCAGCGTCGAGTCGGCGATCATGCGCTCGAGCGTCTCCGGGTCCTGGTGATAGCCGTGGCTGGCGGCGTCCATGCCCAGCGCCTCGGCGATCAGCGCCAGCGTCTCCGGGGTGAAGAAGTAGCCGACGTGGCGCGAAATGCGGCCGTCAGCCTCCTCGAAACGCGACACGCCGAGCAGCTGGTCGTGGCCGTTCCGCCGCGTGCGCAGCCCGATGGCGATGTCCTCGCCCTCGAAGCGCGCCCGCGCCCAGCGCACGCCCTCCGGCCGGTCGGCGTTGACCGCGACCCAGATGGCGCCCTTGCCAATCTCGCCGCCGACGCCGCTGGCCTCATAGACCACCCTCTCGGAGAGCACGGCGGCGATGGCGGCCGGGTCGCGGGCGTTGAAGGCGGCGACGAACCGGTCGATCAGCGCCGGCGAGGCGCTTGCGCCGCGCAGCAGCTTGGCCTCCCGCCGGGCGGCCTCGAGTTTGCCGCGGCCGCGGCGGAGCGCAGACTTCACAGCGCCTGGCGTCGTCGCAAGGATGACAGCGATCTCGTCGATGGAGAGGTCGAGCGCGTCCTTGAGCACGACGGCCGCCCGCTCCTGCGGCGCCGCCCGTTCGAAGAGGGCGGCCCCGGCCGCCAGCGTGATCACCGCCTCGTCTCCGGCGGGGACGGCGGCGTCGGCGTCAGGCTCGGCGACTTCGCGGCCGCTGCGTCGCTGGCCGTCGATCCAGAGGTTGGCGGCGATACGGCCGAGGTAGGCGCGCGGGCTCTGGATCGCCGGCGTCTGGGTGAAGAGGTCGCCGCGCGCCATGGCGCCGAAGCCGCGCAGCAGCGCCTCCTGCGCCAGGTCCTCGGCGTCGAACACCGAGCCGGTCAGCTTGAGGCAGAGGGCGTGCAGGCCCGGGCGCGCCGGTTCGAGGGCGTCGAGGTAGGCGAACCAGAGCCGTCGCATCGCCTTGGCGGCGTCGTCGCCGATCGGTTCGTGCATCGCGCCCTCCCGCCTCGCTCCCGTGTTCATAAGACGGATGACGCCGGCGAAAAGACACCCGGATCGGCCAGAAAGGCCGCGGTCGCGCGCTCGGTCTCGAGCCGCGCCACGGGAACGGCTGGCCCATGCTTCAGGCGTTCGGCTTCGATGCGCGGACGGTTGATCCGGTCGAAGCCGCCGATGAAGCCGAGAACGTCGCCGAGGTCCTGCAGCCGGTGGTGGGCGTCGCCGCCGAGCGCGCGGCGTATCGCACGCCAGCGGCAGAGCCAGCGCGGCCGGTCCAGCCAGACGATGAGGTCGGCGCGCGGCAGACGGATGTCGAAGGTGGCTGCGGCGAAGTTGCCGTCGCTGATCCAGGCGTCGGCCGCGTGTCGTTCCACAAGCGCCGCGCGGAAGCGCTCGACATCATCGTCGCCCTGCGCGCGCCAGAGCGCGTCGAGGTCGATGACCGGGGCGCCCGTGCGTTCGCCGAGGCGGCTGGCGAAAGTGGACTTGCCGGCGCCGGCGCAGCCCAGGACGACGACGCGTGTCAGAGCGCCAGCGCCTGGCCTTCGACGCGGGGGTCGGAGCCGCCGACGAGGACGCCGGTCGCCGGGTCGCGGGCGATCAGCTGCACCGCGCCGCCGGACGCCCAGCCACCGATGCGCCGCAGCCGGTGGCCGCGGCGTTCGAGGCCATCCAGCACATCCTCGCCCAGCCGCGTCTCGACGACGAGCTCGAAAGGGTTCGGGCGGTTGTGCGGGTCGGTGCCCGGCCAGATGTCCCAACGCGGCGCCTCGGCCGCCTCCTGCACGTCCTGGCCCTGGTCAATGAGGCCGCTCAACACCTGCAGGTTCCACTGCGGCTGGCCATCGCCGCCGGGTGTGCCGCCGGCGAGCACCGGATCGCCTTCGGCGTCGGTGACCAGGTAGCAGTTGAGCGTGTGCATGGTGCGCTTGCCGGGCGCGTAGAGGTTGGGGTCGCCCTCGGCGAGGCTGAAGCCGCGCCCGGCGCGATCGTTCATCAGAACGCCGGTGTCGCCAGCCACGACCCCGGAGCCGAACGCGAGCGCTACCGACTGGATGAGCGAGGCCATCATGCCGTCGCCGTCGGCGGCGCAGATGTAGGTGGTGTCGCCCGCCGCCATCGCGGGCGCGCGGGCGTCCTCAGCGGCGCGGTCGGGATCGATGCCGGCGTAGCGCTCGGCCGCCCACGCCTTGGCGATCAGCTTCGCGGTCGCGTCCGTCCCGAACTTCGGGTCCTGGGCGTAGCTCAGCCGGTCGGCGTAGGCGCATTTGAGCGCTTCGGCGAAGAGGTGAATGCGCGCGTCGGGCGCGAGCGCGCCCGGATCGGCGTGCTCGACGATGTTCAGCGCCTCGAGCAGGATGAGGCCCTGGCTGGGGATGCCGGTCTGGTGGATCGTGTGGCCGCGATAGGACGTGGCGATCGGCGTCTCGACCACCGTTTCGTGGGCGGCCAGATCGCTGGTCGAGAGCGCGCCGCCCAGCACCTGCACGCCGTCGGCCATCCGTTTGGCGAGCGGGCCCTCGTAAAACGCCCGCGGCCCCTCGCGGGCCAGGAGCCGGAGCGTGGCGGCCAGATCGGCCTGCGCCAGCACCTCGCCCCAGGCCGGGGCGCGGCCGCTGGGGAGGAAGATGGCCGCGCCGCGCTCGTTCTCACGCAGCAGGTCCTCAAAGGCGCGGATGGCGCCGACCGCGGCCACGGTCTGGGCGGCGCCGTCGGCGAGCGCGATGGCCGGCTCGGCGACCTCGGCGAAACTGCGCGAGCCGAACCGGTTCAGGATCGCGCCGTATCCGTCGACCATGCCGGGCGTCGAGATCGACAAGGGACCGCGGCGCGGCATGCGCGGCGTGCCATCGGGCCCGGCCTCCGCGTGTTCGCGCACCATGGCGAGGCTCGCGCCCATCGGAGCGGCGCCGGAGCCCAGAAAGGCGAGCGGGACGCCCGAGCGGCCGCCCGGATGCACGACGGCGAAAAGATCTCCGCCCAAGCCGCACATCTCCGGCATCACGACGGCGGCGGCGAGGCCGGCGGCCACGACGGCGTCGGCCGCGTTGCCGCCGCGCGCCAGCACCGCCAAGCCCGCCGAGGCGACCATCGGGTGGGCGGCGCAGACCATGCCGCGACGGCCGACCAGCGGCCGGTACCGGTCGCTCGGCCAAGGCGGCCGGCGACCCGGGAATCCCAGTTTCGAAGTGCTCAACGCTCAACCCTCGCGGGCCGAAAGCGCCCGTCGCCGGCATCTCGCGCCGGCGGGCGGGGGCCGTCAATCGCCGGCGGCGGCTAGCGCAGGACGACCACCCGGCCCGACCCCGAGCTTTTCGAGGCGATCGGCCCGAGCACCTGGCCGACGCGGACGCCGCCGGAGCCGGATGCCGCGAGGGTCAACCGGTCCGCGACGCCGCCGAAGTCGACGCCGCCCGAACCTGAAATCCGCGCGTCGATCTCGCTCACATGCCCGCGATCGACGGTCAGCTCGCCCGAGCCGGACAATCGCGCGTGCACGGCGCCCGTCGCCTCGGAGACGTGCATGCCGCCGCCGCCGCTGATTTGGACGTTGACGTTCTCCGCCACCCGTCCCACGTCGATGCCGCCGGAACCGCTGAGGCCGCTGTCCACCGTCTGGGCGCGCCCTAGGAAAGCGATGTCTCCGGACCCGCTCACGTGCGCCGTGAGCGCGCCGGCCTCGCCGCCAGCGATGCGGATCGAGCCCGAGCCGGAGGCGCCGGCGTCGATCGGCCCTGACGCCTGCTCGACGTCGATGCCGCCGGAGCCGCTGGTGTGGACGTCGAGCGATCGCGACGCGACCCGCGTCCAGATCACGCCGGAGCCGGACACGCTCAGGGCCATGTCGCCGGCCGACCCCGCGCGCACCCGGCCGGAGCCGGTGTTCAGCACCGTGAGCCGATCCTTGACGTCGGCGACGATCCACTCGCCGCAGCCGCCGGTCACGAGCGCCAGCCGGTCGGCGGCCGAGATCGCACCGAAGACACCGCCGCCCGAGCTGACACGTGCGTCAAGCGGCACGCGCACCACCACTTCAGGGAGCTCGTCATAGGTGAAGCGGCCGATACCCCAGACGCTCATCCAGCGGCCGTCGCCGCTGCCGCCGCAGCGCACCGGATGGCCGCCGAAGAAACCGAAGCCAAAACCGCCGTCGACGATCGTCTGACCGAGCAGGTCGGTCGAGACGTGGACCGGCAGCCGGGGATTGGTCCTCACCACCGTGACGCTGACATCGGCGCGCGCCTCAGGGATGACGACCACGCGCACCGCGGCGTTGCGGATATCGACGCCCGCGGCGCTGGCCGCGGCGCCTGAAGCAAGCAGTCCGGCCGCAGCGGCGGCGCCCAGCAAGATTCGCACGGTCGTTCTCCCGATTTTCCAAGCTGGCTTAGGCGCGGCGCGCAGTGATTTGCACTTAAAGCGCCGTAATCTTTGCTTCGCCGATCACGCGAACGAGCGTTGCCCGCCGCCCGATCTTGCGCATATTGGCCGTCGAGGGGGCTCGAAAGAAGGCCGCCAGGAGGACAACGGCCATGCCGAAGCTTGCAGATCGCTATCCCTTTCCCGCGCCCGACGGCTCGCATTGGCGCGTGCCGCAGGACTTCGACGTCACCTTCAACTGGGACTACGACGAAGGCCGCGCGACCATGATGGGTCTCTATCGCAAGGGGATAGAGATGCAGTGGGACGCCGAAAGCCGCATCGACTGGACCCAGGAACTCGACGAGGACAACCCTGAGCAGCTGCCGGAAGAGATGCTGCCGATCAGCGGCATGCCCCAGTACGAGGCCATGTCGCGCAAGGAAAAGGCTAACGTGCGCAGGCACTTCCAGGGCTGGCAGATCAGCCAGTTCATGCAGGGCGAACAGGGCGCGCTCATCTGCGCGGCGAAGATCGTGACGCAGGTGCCGGACGTGGACTCCAAGTTCTACGCGTCGACCCAGGTGATCGACGAGGCGCGCCACGTAGAAAGCTACAAGCGCCTCTTGGAGAAGTTCGGCGTCGCCTATCCAATGACGCCGCCTTTGCAGGAGCTGATCGACCAGGTGTTGCGGGACTCGAGGTGGGACATGACCTACCTCGGCATGCAGGTGGTGATCGAAGGCCTGGCCCTGGCCGCCTTCCAGCAGATCCGCGACCATGCCCAGAACCCGCTGGCCGCGGCCGTCAACGCCTATGTGATGCAGGACGAGAGCCGGCACGTCGCCTTCGGGCGCCTCGCCTTGCGCGACTACTACCCGCAGCTGACGCAGAAGGAGCGGGACGAGCGCGAGGAGTTCCTGCTCGAGGCCTGCTACCTGATGCGCGACCGCTTCGACGCCGTCGAGGTGTGGAAGACGCTGGGCCTCGACCCGGCCAAGTGCGCCGAGCACATGTACGACTCGGGGTTCATGGAGATGTTCCGCTCCTCGCTTTTCACCCGCATCGTGCCGATCGTGAAGGATGTCGGCCTGTGGGGGTCGACCATCCGCAAGGGCTACGAGGAGATGGGGATCATCAGCTTCGCGGAGACCGACGTGCAGGCGCTGCAGGACGCCGACGACACGATCGCCAAGGACTTCGACGCCCGCCGCAACTACGTACAAAGCGTCGTCGACCGCGCCCAGGCCATGCAGCCGGCGGAGTGAGCGGCGGCCGTACCTGAGCCGTCATCGCCCGGCTTGTCCGGGCGACCCATGATCGCCGTGCTGGATCTGGTGTTCATGGGTCCCCCGCATTCCGCTACGCTTCAGCGGGGGATGACGAGGGAGATGCGCCGTTGAAAATTGGCGTGCTGCAGTTCTTTGGCTGGGCGGATCGGGCGATTGCGCTGGAATCCGTCTACGACCGGGCGCTGGAGCGGTTCGGGGTGATGGACCGCACCGGCTACGACGCCGTCTGGCTGGCCGAGCACCATTTCTCGTCGTTCAGCGTCTGCCCGTCGGTGCACATGATGGCGACGATGGCCGCCGCGCAGACCGAGAGGCTGCGCATCGGCACGGCCGTCTCGCTGGCGCCCTTCTACCATCCCCTCCGGCTGGCCGAAGAGGTCGCGCTGCTGGACGTGCTCTCCGGCGGGCGGGTGAACTGGGGCGCGGGCCGCGGCTTCGCCGTCGGCGAGTTCAACGCCTTCGGCATTCCCGTCGAGGAGAGCGCGCCGCGCTTCCGCGAAACGGTCGAGATCGTGCTGGCCGCCTGGACGAACGAGCGGCTAAGCCATCACGGCCAGTTCTACGACTTCGACAACGTCGAGGTGCTGCCCAAGCCCATGCAGGGTCCGCATCCGCCGGTGTGGATGGCGGCGACGTCGGAGAGCGCGATCGACTGGGCCGCCGGCCGCGGCTTTTCCATCCTGATGGACCCCCACTGCACGCACACCGAGCTCGCCTCGAAGCGCCAGCGCTACGGCGAGCAGATGCGCGCCGCCGGCCACGACCCGTCTGGCCGCGACATCCCGATGGCGCGGCTGCTGGCCATCTCCGACTCCGCGCAGCGGGCCGAGGCGATCGCCCGGCGCGGAGCGCAATGGATGCTCGGCGCCTACATGGGGCCCCAGCACCGCAACGCCCACGGCAGCGCCCCGGTCGCGCCGACGGTCGACCCGGTCGAGCGCTACGTGAACGAGGTCATCATCCACGGCACGCCGGACTCCGTGGCCGACAAGATCGAGGAACTGAAGGAGACCGCCTCCCTCAACTACCTCCTCTGCGCCCCGCTCAGCCAGGACAGCTTCACCCTGCTGACCGACGAGATCTTGCCCGTCGTGGCGTGAGGCCGCCCGCTCAGCTCCGGACGATCGCCGGCTGGTGGCGCGTCCCCTGCCCGCCCGGGAAGATCGCCCGCGCGATCTCGCCCACGTCGACCATGCCGCCTGCGAGCTCGGACGCGAACCAGTCGTGGAAGTGCATGAAGCGATGCTGCAGCGCGACGGCCATCACCTGCTCGGGCGAGAGGGGCGCGACGCCGGCCGCGGCCGCCAGCCGCCGCTGTGGGGCGGCGCGACCGCGGAAGAGTCCGACGAACGGCGCAATCAGGTCGAGCGCCGCCGGCGCGGTCATGGCGTCGGCAAGATCGAGCACGCCGGCCAGGCGCCACCTGCCGCCCGCCCGCTCCAGCATCACGTGCTCATCCGTAAGGTCGGCGTGGATCAGCACCGGCGGGCCGAGCGCGCGAAGAGCGTTGTCATAGGGGCTGAGGAACGCGGCGATCCGATCCGCCACCTCCGGGCTGTTCCCACGCCCGAGATGAACGGCGCGGGCGTTGGTCAGGGCGTTGTCGAGGTAGACCGGCCAGGGCCCGAACGCGCGCTCGAAACCGACTGACGGCGCGGCATGGAACGCGGCCATGAAGGCGCCCAGCTCGTCGGCGATCCGGTCGAGGTCCGCATCGCTCAGCGCGGGCAGAACGCTCTGGATCTGCACGCCAGGGACGTGCGCCGTGACAAGAAAGCGCCAGTCCTCCAAGGCGCCCGTCTCGAGGATGTCGGGAACGCGGGCTGGCAGGCGGCCCTGCACGGCCGCGGTGGCGCGCACTTCGGCGTCGAAGGCGTCCGGCCAGTAAGGCGGGCAAATCTTCAGCCATGGCCCGTCGCCGGCCCGGAAGACCAGGTTCGAGCCCTCGACCTTGCGGACGAGCGGGCGCGGCAGGCGGCAACGCTCGGCCACGACCTCCGCCAGATCGGCGCCGAAACCCGGGTCGCGAAAGCGCCGCGAATAGTCCTCGCGGGAAAGGCTGAGCGTCTCGGTCGTCAGGTCGACTGCGTCGGGTCGGGCAGGCCGAGGATGCGCTTGGAGATGATGTTGTTCTGGATCTCGGCCGAGCCGCCGTAGATCGACATCGCCTTGCCCGAGAGCCAGCCGCGCACGGCCTGCAGCTCCTCGCCCTTGAACGTGTCGCCCTCCCAGCCGAGGCCCTGGTGGCCCATGATCTCCAGCGTGAGTTCCGCCCGCTGTTGCGTGACGTTGGTGGCGGAGTTCTTCAGGATCGAGGCGGTGGTGGTCGCGCCGTCGTTCTTGGCCTCGTCGCGCACGCGCATGATCGTCAGCGTGTGGGCGTGGCCATCCATCTGGTTGTGGATGATGCGGGTGCGCAGGCCCGAGTCCGCGAGGCGGCCCTTGTCGTCGACGCCGACATAGCGCTTGGCCATGTCCGAGAGCGCTTCGACGCGGCCCCCCGCCATGGGGTTGCCGCCGCCCGTCTGGCTGGCGCGCTCGTGCTGGAGCAGGCGTTTGCCCACCGTCCAGCCGCCGTTGTACGGGCCGAGCATGTCGTGCTTGGCCGCCTTGGCGTCGGTGAAGAAGGTCTCGCAGAAGGGCGAGGCGCCGGCGATCAGCTTGATCGGGCGCGTCTCGACGCCCGGTTGCTTCATCGGGATGAGCAGGAAGCTGATCCCTTCGTGCTTGTGGCTGGTGTCAGTGCGCACCAGGCAGCCGCACCAGTCGGCGTACTGCGCGCCGCTCGTCCAGATCTTCGAGCCGTTCACCAGCCAGTGGTCGCCCTTGTCCTCGCACTTGGTGGTCAGAGAGGCGAGGTCGGAGCCGGCGCCCGGCTCGGAGTAGCCGACGCACCAGCGCACCTCGCCCTTCACGATCGGCGGAATGTGCTCTTTCTTCTGCTCTTCGGTCCCGTAGTCGAGGATGGTCGGGCCGATCATGGTGATGCCCATGCCGGCCGCGGCGGGATTGTAGGCGCCGACCTTGGCCATCTCCTGCTGAAGCACGCGCGCTTCGCGGGTCGAGAGGCCGCCCCCGCCGTAGGCTTTCGGCCAGGTGGGCGTGGTCCAGCCCTTGTCGCCGACGCGCTGGCGCCAGAGTTCCGCATCGCCGGTCGAGCCGCCGGCGCCTTCGAAATCGATGCCCTTGCCCTTCAACGAGGGCGGGAAGTTGTCCGCGAGCCACGCGGCCGCGTCCGCACGGAAGGCCTCCAGCGCAACATCGGCTCCATCGTCCGCCATCGCATCAATCCCTTGGTCTGAAATGGGTTTGGTCGGTTTGAGCCTAGCGCAGCCCTCGCGCCCCCGCCAAGCGCCGTCGCGCCGCACCTGGACATCCCGTCCGCAAACGCCTTCTGGCCGCGACGGAAGGCGATGGCGATTTTTCCGCCGCTGGCAGCCACGCCGGCGCCGCGATAGACCGTACAGCGAGGAGTGCATGGGGCTCAGAACCAAGTTCAACCTGGTGTTCGTCGCCATCGCCGTGCTCGGCGTGGCGCTCTTCGCGCTCGCGCTGACGCCGCTGCTGCGCGGCGTCGCCACCGACGAAGCGCTGCAGAGCTCGCGCATCATGATGGAGAGCGCGGCCGGCGCGCGGACCTACACCTCGACCCAGATCGCGCCGCTGATCAGCGGCGACATGGGAGCCACGTTCCGCCCGCAGGTTGTGTCCGCCTACGCGGCGAAGCAGACGTTCGCGGTGCTGCACGCCAAGTTCCCGGACTACAGCTACCGCGAAGCGGCCTTGAACCCGACCAATCCGGAAGATCGCGCCAGCGACTGGGAAGCCGACATCATCAACGACTTCCGCGCTCATCCTGACAAAGCCGAGGCGATCCTGGAGCGCAGCGACGCCATGGGCCCGACGCTGGTGCTGGCGCGGCCGCTGGCGGTGCAGCAGGCCTGCCTGGAGTGCCACTCCACCGCGGCGGCCGCGCCGAAGTCGATGATCGCCCTCTACGGGACACAAAACGGCTACGGCTGGAAGGCCGGCGAGATCATCGGCGCGCAGATCGTCAGCCTGCCGGTGGCCATCACGACCGAACGGGCGGCCAAGGTCAGGACCGCGCTGCTGATCCCGCTGGCCGGCATCTTCCTCGCGGTGCTGCTGGTGTTGAACCTGCTGCTGAGCTTCGGCGTCGTCCGACCCATCGACCGCATCACCAGGACAGCCGAAGCGGTCAGCATGGGCGACCTCGACGCGCCGGAGTATGTGCGTGGCGGCGCCGACCAGATCGCCAAGCTCGCCGCATCCTTCAACCGCATGCGCCGCTCCCTGCGCGAGGCCATGCGCATGCTGGACAAGGACTAAGGTGGGCTGGTTCCTCAGCTATGCCCGGGCGGACTCGGTCGTCGCCCTGCGCATCGCCGGCGGCCTGAAGACGGCGGGCGTGGAACTCTGGGTCGACCAGCACGACATCCGCCCGAGCGAGCACTGGGACCGGGCGGTGGAGGCGGCGTTGCGGGCTGCCGAGGGCGTGATCGTCATCCTCTCACCGCGTTCGGCCGCCTCGGCGAACGTCGCCGACGAGGTCAGCCTGGCGCTCGACGCGGGCAAGAGGGTGATCCCCATCCTGGTCGAGCCCGCTCAGGCGCCGCTGCGCATGACCCGCCTGCAGTTCATCGACGCCACCAAAGACGAAGCGGACGCGCTTCGCCGCTGCCTCGCCACACTCGGCGCTCCCGCGACCGCGCCGGCGTCCCCGGCCAGCGCCGCCGTGTCATCCGAAGCGCTCGCCCGCGTCACAAAGGCGCTGACGCCGCATCTTGGCCCTATCGCGGCCCGCCTGGTCGAACGCGAAGCCCGCACCGCCGCGTCCCTGGCGGTGCTGTTGGAAACACTCGCGCTGCAGATCCCGGCGGAGAGGGACCGCGCCGCGTTCCGCCGGGCCGCCGGCTAGCGGCTTACGCGTTCAGCCAGCGCAGCAGCTCCGGGTTCAGTTCGCGTGGGTAGGTGTGGCTGAGGTCGGGGATCTCGCGGAAGGTCACCGCCGCGCCGCGCGCTTCGAGCGAGGCGGCGGCTTCGCGAGCCATGGCGACAGGGAACATCCAGTCGAGCGCGCCGTGGGTGATGGCGATGGGGAGGCCGGCCAGGCGCTCGCCGTCGGCCATCGCCGCCAGCACCGGATGAAACGCCGCCGAGCATGGCGCGAGGTGGGTGAAGGGCGAGCGGTGATCGAGACCGCTGACGTAGGAGAAGGTGCCGCCGTCGCTCATGCCGGTCATCAGCATGCGGGTTGGATCCAGGCGCCAGCGGGTGGAGACCTCGTCCAGCATGCGCATCAGGTTGGGGGTGTCGACGTCGGGGCCTTGCAGCGCCCAGGTGTCGCCGACGGCGGTCGGCGAGATCAGGATGGCGCCGTGGGCGCGGGCGTCGCGCAGCCAGCTCCACAGAAACCCGCGCCCGTTCCCAGCGCCGCCGTGCATGGCGACCACCAGCGGCCAGGCGCGATCGGGCGTGTAATACTCGGGCACGTAGAGCGAATAGCCGCCGCGCTCTCCTGGCTCGGCGCCAACGTGCATCACGCCCGCCTCATCCGGCCGGCCGGCTTCGATCAGGCGGGTCTGCAGCGCCTCGTCGCCACGGGCGCCGGGCTCGAGGAAGTACCGGCTGATCGGCGGCAGGTCGGCGGCGAGGGGATAGAGCGCTTCCTGCGCGCGAGGCAGGCGGCCGAGCGCGCGATAAACGCCGCGCATGGCGTCCGGCGCCTCGCCCACATCCCGCAACGCCGCGAAGCCGGCCAGCGCGTGGTCTGCAGCCGCGCTGAGGCATTCGGCGACGCCGGCGAGGCGATCGGGCCAGCCGTCCAGCCTGCGCCGCACGGCCGCCAACGCCTCGTCCGGCGTTCCCGCCGCCGCCAGCACCTCGCCGAACTGCGGCGGGTGGAAATAGCGGGAGATGAAGCCGAGCGCGTCCAGCGTCCCGAGCAACGGCCCGACGACGGCGACGAGGTCGTCCAGTTCGCGATCGGCCATCAGAGAGGGCCGCGCGGCAAGGCGACAGCGCCGCCGATCAAACCAGCACCGCGCCGGCGGCGGCGAGGGCGTCGGCGTCGAGGCCGTGCTCGGCGAGGATCTCGCGGCCGTGCGCGCCCGCCTGGGGCGCCGGCGCGCCGGGGACGACCGGGGTGCGCGAGAGGCGGGGCGGCGGGCCGGCCTGGTCGATCAGGCCGATGCCCGCGTGCTCGCGGCTGATGATCAGGCCGTGGTCGCGCACCCAGGCGTCGCTCATCACCGTCTCGAGGCTGGTCAGCGGATGGGCGCCGATCCGCGCCGCCGTCAGCCGCGCCGTCCAGGCGGCGGCCGTATCGCGCGTCAGCCGGTCGGCCAGGAAGGCGGCCCGCGTCTCGTCGTCGGCCGTGGCGGGAAACCCCTCGAGGCCGGCGACCTTGCCGATCGCTTCGACCTGACCGTCAGCGGCGCCGAAGAAGATCCAGCCGTCGCTGGTGGCGTAGTAGCGCTGCAAGGCGCCCTCGCCCCAGGCGTCCTGGCCCGCCGGCTCGTCCCAGGGCGGGCGCTGGGCGTAGTCGAAAAAGAAGGGCGACTGGAGGATCTGGGCGGTGTGGGCGAGCGAGGTCCAGACGTGGCCGCCCTCCCCCGTCCGCTCGCGGTGATAAAGGGCGAGCGCGACCGCGTAGGCGCCCATCAGGCCGGTGCCGTAGTCGTTGATCGCGCCAACATCCTGGAGCTTCGGCGTGTCGTCGCCCCCGTAGCGCACGGCCGGCCCGACGCCCATCTGGCCGAGTTGTTCGTGGCCGGGCCGCACCGCCCAGGGCCCGTCGTAGCCGTACATGTTGAGCGAGGCGTAGACGATATTGGGGTTGATCCGCCTGACCGCCTCGTAGTCGAAGCCCAGCTTTTCGTTCACGCCATGGCGGAAGTTCTGCACGACAACGTCGGCGTCTTTGACCAGCGTCATCAGGGCCTTGAGGCCCTCTTCTGTCTTGAGGTCGATGACGATCGAGCGTTTGCCGCGGTTGATGTCGATGTTGAAGGCGTGCGGCGAGACGCGGGCCAGCTGGCCGGTCTGGTTGGCCGCCGTCGGCCGTTCGACCTTGATCACGTTGGCGCCGAACTCGGCCAGCGTCCGCCCGCAGGTCGGCCCGGCGAGCACGATGCAGAGGTCGACCACCTTCTTGCCGGCGAGCGCCGCCAGCGGATCGCCCGCCGGCGCGGGCGTGGCGGCCGGGGCGGCCCGCCCGAGGTCGGCCAGCACGGCGGCGCGGTCGGCGTCCGGCTCGGAGGCCGCGCGGATCTCCCCCTCGCAGTGGTCGAGGTGCACCTGCAGGCCCGGCTGCACCATTGGACCCAGCACCGGGTCGTCGACGCGCGCCAACATCGACGAGCTCTGCGCCTGCTCGGCCTTGATCCAGTCGGGCGTCGAGCGGCAGACGACCACCTCGGTCCGCACGTCCGCCCCGAGGTTCTCCCACTCGATCGCTGTTTTGGTGAGGAAAAGCGCCCGCACCTTCTCCGCCGCGTCCTCGCCGGTGAACTGGTCGGCCCCGATGGCCCGGACGAAGTCGCCGATGTTCTTGTTGCCCGGGTGCACATAGACCCAGGTCCCGGCCTTGCAGGCCTGCACCCCCGCGACGGCGCCCGCGCGGCCGAAGGCGCGGCCCATGGCGGCGCGCATGTCGGCGGCGACCGCGCCGTCGCCGCCGTGGATCTTCTGCGCCCGATAGCCGAGGGCGGTGAAAGTGGCGTCGAACAGCGGGACCTCGACGATCTGCCCGACGCCGTCGCGCTCGCGGGCGTTCAGCGCCATGGCGACGGAGACCGCCGTCCAGAAGGCGGCGAAGGACGAGTGGGCCGGAATGGCGGTGTAGATCGGCCGGTGGCTGGAGCCGTTGGCTGCCGGCTCATCGAGTTCGCCCCGCCCGACCGTCGAGGCGGCGGCGGCGATCACGCCCTCCCAGGCGGGCGTTTGCGCGCGCGGATCGTCGGCGGCGAAGCCGGGCATCGAGCAATAGATGAGCCGCGGATTGGCCGCCGTCGCCTCGGCGGCGCCGAGCCCGAACCTAGCCATCACGCCGGGGCGGAAGTTCTCGATGACGACGTCGGCGCGCTCGACCAGCGCCTTGGCGGTGGCGCGGTCAGCGGCGTCGTTGAGGTCCAGCGTGATCGAGCGCTTGCCGCGGTTCCAGACGCGGTTGGCCGGCGTCTCCAAGCGCGGGCCGCCCGGCGTCTCCACGCGGGTCACTTCGGCGCCCTGGTCGGCGAGGAGCATCGCGGCCAGCGGGCCGGCGATGTACTGCCCGAAGTCGATCACCCGAATGCCGGCGAGCGCTCCCGCCATGGCCTTCCTCCCGCTCCGCCGTCTTCGGGCGGATTGTAGGGCCAGCGAGGCGCGCCCGACTAGACGGGCGAGCGCGCCCCAGGTTCGCGAGCGTCAGGCGTCTTGCAGCATCCGCGTGACGATCTCGATCATCCGTTCGGTTGCGGCGACGTGCGTCGTGGCCTGGATCTGCCGGCGGACGAGCTCTCCCTCCGGCAGGTCGAGCCAGGACTCCTTGATCGGCTCGCCGCGCCGCCGCGCCGTGAGGACGCGATCGAAGGTCGCCAGGCCTTCGCGGGTGCGGCCGAGATCGGCTTCGATCTTGGCGAGGTAGGCGCGCAGCTGCTCGGCGGAGCGGCCGCCGAGATAGGCCTCGACCCGCGGGACGCCGCCTTCCGCCAGGAGCGCCAGGACCTCGCCATGCTCGACGATGTCGCTACAGAGGCCGACGCAGTCGTCGCAGATGAAGCTGGCCGGACCGGCGATCAGCTTCTTCACCTCGTGCTGGGACTTGCCGCAGAACGAGCAGTGCAGCGTCTTCGGCCCGTCGGGCGGCGCGGCGGAGGGCCGTTCCGCCTCGATCTTGGCCGCAAGGATGTTCCAGTTGTCGTAGCCGAAGGCCTTGGCCATCAGCTCCAGACTCTGGCTGTGGGTGAGTTTGACGCCCTGGTCGGTCAGGCCGGTGCGGAGCGCCCGCGCCATGACCTTGGCGTCGCGATAGTCGCGCATCATCGTGATACCCTTTGCATATCAGCGAACGTAAGAAACGTCGGCGTCTGCATTGCCGACCCGCTCGCCTTGGCAAGGGCTGGTCGGAAAGAAGCGATACGTTTCACCAACCCCTTGAGGGTCGCAGACGGCGGGCCGTATCCACCCGATACAGAGGTTCGCGCCGGGGGCGCGGGCTGTCAATCGGGCTCACGCCTTCCCCACCGCGCTGAGCGGCCACCCTGTCAAGCGCGGCGGCGGGCGCCTAAGATGGCGGGATGAGCGACGAGCGCCCCCGCCCCGTCCTGCCGCTGAGCGGCGGCTGCCAGTGCGGCGCCGTCCGCTACGAGGTCAGCGCGCCGCCGCTGATCCTCTATGCCTGCCACTGCACCGACTGCCAGCGGCAGAGCGGCGCGGCGTTCACGCTCAACATGCCGGTGCCCGCGGCGGCGTTTCGCATCACCAAGGGCGAGCCCGCGGGCTGGCGCCGGCCGAACGCCAGCGGCCAGAACACCACCTCCTGGTTCTGCGGCGCCTGCGGCGGGCGCATCTACGGCTCGCGCGAGAACCGGCCGGAGGCGCACACCCTGCGCGCCGGCACGCTTGACGACACGCGCTGGCTCAAACCCGTCGCCCACTTCTTCCGCCGCAGCGCCCAGCCCTGGGAGCGCTTCGACGACGGCGCGCCGGTGTTCGACACCATGCCAGAAGACGTCCGCCCCCTCGCCACGGCCTGGCGGGCGCAGTGGGTCGCGATGACGGAAGGCTGAGCCGCTCCCACACGAGGGGCGCAAACTCGACGGCCTATTGACTTATTTGTGAGTGAGTACTTACTTATTTGAGATGGGGCGTCGGAAGCGCATTTCGAATCCTGTTCTGCTGGCCGCTGCGCGCGACGTGTTCGTGCGGGACGGGGCGGCGGGGTCGACGGCGGAAATCGCAGCTCGCGCCGGCGTCTCCGAGGCGACGCTGTTCAAGCGCTTCTCCACCAAGGCCGCCCTCTTCATCGCCGCCATGGCGCCGCCGAGGGTGGACGCCGAGGCCATCGTCGCCGAAGCCGACGAGACGCCCGACGCGCGCGCCGCGCTGACGCTGATCGGCGAGCGCGCCCTCGCCTACTTCCGCGAGGCCCTGCCGCTGGCCATCCCGCTGATCAGCAACCCGCTGATCGGATTCGAGGGCCTGCGCCGGCACTTCGAATTCGGCGGCGCCCAGGCGCTGACCGGCGCGGTCGCCGGCTTCATCGCCCGCCGCGTCAGCGCCGGCGAGATGCGCTCGACCGATCCCCTGGCCTCCGCCATGGCGTTGATCGCTCTCGTCCACTCCATCGCCCAGTTCGAGGTCATGGGCATGCACGCCGAGGCCATGCCCCCGGCCGGCGTGCGCGCCCTCATCGACGCGCTCTGGGACGGCCTCGCACCCACAAAGGAGCCGCAAGCATGACCCACGACCACAAGCGCATCGCCTTCTGGCTCATCCTCGTTTCGCTGTTCGGGATCGGGGTCGTGCTGCTGTTCGTGCTGCCCAGCCACCACATCGCCGGCGCGCTGGCGCTTGGGTTCCTGGCGCTCCTCATCCTCAAGCACGTCGGCCTCTTCTTCGTCGTCGGCGCGCCGCTGACGGGCTTGCTGAAGTACGCGCAGGTGCAGCTCAAGCGCCTGCATTCCGCCCGCTAGGCGCGTCGCCGCACGCCCTCTATCGTCGCCGTTCGGACGGGAGGGCGACGATGCCGACGGCGATGGTCACGGGCGCGAGCCGCGGGATCGGGCGGGGCGTGGCGATCGCGCTCGCCGGCGCCGGCTACCGGGTGTTCGCGACCGGACGCAGCATCGAAGGCGCCGACCTGCCGGCGGGCGTGACCCGGCTCGTCTGCGACCACACCAACGACGACCAGACGCGGGCCGCTTTCGCCGCTGTCGACGCCGCGAGCGACGGGCTCGACTTGCTCGTGAACGCGGCCTGGGGCGGCTACGAGCACATGGTCGAGCACGGCCGCTTCACCTGGGGCGCGCCGTTCTGGGAGCAGCCGGCGCACCGCTGGGCGGGGATGATCGACGGCGGGCTCCGCTGCGCCTTCATCGCCAGCGCCGAGGCCGCCCGGCGCATGGTCCCGCAGGGCCGCGGCCTGATCGTTGCGCTGAGCTTCTGGGCGGCGCGGAAGCGCTTGGGCAACGTGATCTACGGGATCGCCCAGGCGGCCACCGACAAGATGATCGCCGACATGGCCGAAGAGCTGGCGCCGCACGGCGTTTCGGCCGTCTCGCTCTATCCGGGCCTGGTGCGGACCGAGCGCGTATTGGAGGCCGCCGCGCAGGGAGTGTTCGACCTCGCCGGCAGTGAAAGCCCGCAGTTCACCGGCCGCGTCATCGCCGCACTGGCCTCCTCGCCGCTGGCGGCGAGAGACAGCGGCCGCGCCCTCGTGGCGGCAGCGGTCGCGGACGAGCTTGGCGTCACCGACATCGACGGCTCCCGCCCCCGCGCCCTGACGATCGCTGACGTCTAGCCGGGCCGAGGGCCGGCAGTGTCCGCAAGCCGGCGATCAGCATGCGCATCAGCTTTTCGCCTTCGGCGGCGGCGTCCATCGATGGAGGGTGACGCTCACCGGCCCGACGACCTGGCGGTCGATGTGGAAGCCCGCCACCGGCGCCAGTTGGCCGGCCCTCATGTCGTAGAGGCCGAGCACGAAGTCCGGGTAGATGCGCCAGCCGACCGAGCCGTGGCCGAGGACGGCCAGGTAGGTCGCGCCGCCGATGCGCGCCGGAAACATCACCGTGTCGTCGCCGAAGCCATGCACCGGCGCGTCGCCCTTGCCGAGGGTCGGGACCCCCTGCCCGTTCGCGGAGCCGAACAGGCCCTTCAGCCGCGCGACCTTGGCGCGGTCGGCGGCCGATGCGGCCGGGCCCCAGGCGAAGGTGGCGGGCGCCGCGCTGACGTCGCCGTGGGCGGCGATCTGCGCCTCGCGTCGGCTTGCCATGTCGACAGCCGCCTTGGCGATCGCCGCGCAGGCCGCGCCGTCGCAGAAGGCGTCGGCGACCGCGTAGGTGCGACGATAGCGCACGTCGATCTCGCAGGGGTCCGTCCAACGCCCGTTACGCCAGGTCGAGAGCACGAGCAGGTCGTTCGGCTCGGTCGCGTCCCAGCCGTTTTCGGCGAACAGCGGCGCGCCGGCAACGACCCCGACCAGGCCCTCGTCCATGCCGCAGAAGGGCGTCGCGCCATCGCCCTCGGCGCCGCCGGCGACCACCTGCGGCGGGTCCGGCGCAAGCCGGGCCGGCGTGCCCGCGGCGGACTCGAAGACAATGAAATTGGAGCAGTCGAGCGTGCCGGCCTCGGTCTCGACGACGGTCAGCCCGCCCGCCTTGCGCAGCCAGACGTCGCCGACGTCGGCGAGGTCCATACCGGCCAGCGCGGCGGCGAGCTTCGGCGAGCCGGCTGCGACCGTGGCGGGCAACGCCGCGGCCGCCTCGGCGCTCAGCGGCGCAGAGGCGTCGAGCTGAATTGGCGCTCCCGGCCGGGCGGCCAACCGCGCGAGCGGACCGTCGACGAGGTCGGAGTCCTTGTCGAGGTTCGACGGCGGCGGCATGGCGCGGATCGCCGTCGCAACCGCCGGACAGCTCGTCTCCGGCGCCGCCCACGTCGGTGCGGCGGCCAGCATCAGGGCCGCGGCCGCAACGGTGGTGGTTCTCATCGGCGCGCCCCTCAGTCGAAGTAGTATTTGGTCTTCGCCGTCCAGGGCGAGGACGGGAACTGCTGGTGCAGGATGTCGAACGCCTGGTGGCTCAGGTGGTCGTGGCTGTGACCGTAGCGGGTGACGTGCACCAGCCAGTAGAGCGCCTCGGGAGAGCGCGCATCCTTCGGGTGCGCCTTGGCGTAGGTCAGCACCTCCGCCCAGACGCTCGCGCCCAGCTTGTGGGTGTCGTCGTAGGGGGCGGGCACGCGGGCGCGCTCCGCGTTCGCCTGGTTGAGCGTCGCGGCCATGAAGTCCGGCCGCCGCATTGGAAAGGCGCCGGCGCCGCAATAGGTGAGGCAGACGATGTCCGAGGTCGGCCACAGCGCCGTATCGCTGACGTCGCGCGGCGGGTCGCTCTGACAGTAGCCGTCAGGCGCATATTCGAGCAGGCATGGCGGGGCCGAGTCGCCCTTGGTCGAGCCGGCCGGCAGGATCATCCAGTCGTACCAAGCCCCCTGCCATGAGGCGATCGAGCCATCCGGCCGGGTGTAGCCTTGCAGGTCGGTCGACATGCCCGGCGACTTGGCGAGGATGAAGAACTCCGCGAACCGCTTGTCGGGCCCTGGCGCCGTCGACGCTACGCGCGCGAACTCGGCCGAGAGCTGCGGCAGCATGCTCTTCAGCGACACCGAGAGCGCGTCAATGCTCGGGTTGTCCTGCATCAGCACCGCGCGCGTCCAACTGGTCAGGGCGAGGTCGAGACGGAGCGTGGCGGGCAGGCTCTGGTCCTTGACCATCGCCATCCGCGTCGCCAGCGGCATCCGGTCGATGAGCGCGCGAGCGTCGGGGCCGAAGCCGGTCTTGTTGGCCGCGTCGTAGACGCCGCTCGCCTCCGCCTGCTCGGTGTAGCTCGAGCGCACGCAGCCGCTCTTGTCGTTGTCGTCGGCGCAGAGCCGCGCGCGCAGCGCGTCCCTGTCGAACGCCGCGAGGCTGGCCGCCACTTGCATCCGCTCGCCGAGGAAGAGGTTGCGGTCGGTGGTGGAGAGGTCGCCGCGCGCCAGCACCTGGTCGAGGAGGGTCCGCGTGTCGGCCGCCGGGGCGGCGGCGATGGTCAGCCGCACGCGCTGGTAGGTCGCCGAGAGGTAGGCGGGATCGGAAGGCGCGACCTCGGCGGCCGCGGCGGCGAGCGACGGCGCATCCGGGTCGGTCGGATCGGCCAGCGACATGGCCGCAAGCAGCCAGGCCGGGTCGTGGGTCGCCCCCCAGCGCTGCTTGGCATGCACGAGTGAAAAGGCCTGCGCCGCCTTGGTTTGCGCAGCCTGCGCCGCGACATCGGCGTCGTCGGCGACCTTGGTCGCGCCGGGCGCCTGACTCTTCAACGTCCAGATCCAGTCCATGATCTCAGCCGGCCGGGCGGCTTTGGCGTTCAGGTCGACGTAGTCGCGGAAATCGGTCGCCGCGTCCGCATTCAACGTCGGGCGCGTGAGCTCCGCATCGTAGGTCGCGAGCGCTCTGGCCGGATCGACGCGCACGCCGATCGTCTTCGCCATCGCCGGCGCCTCGCCCTGGCCGAAGGTCGTGGCCGGCGCGTTTGCCAGCGCGCGGATCGCCGCCTCCGCGGCGGTCGCATCGCCGGCGGTCTTGGTGGCGATCGCTTGGCGCAGCAGAGCGCGCGCCGTCAGGTAGGGCGACATCGGCGCCCATGGCGAGGCTGCGTCGCGGCCGATGGCGGCGAAGTCCTTCGCCGCGTCGGCGTTCTGGCCGGCGTAGAGGGCGTAGGCGGCCTCCTGGTAGGCGCGGTCGGCTTTCAGCCAGGCCGGCGCGCCGGGATCGAGCGCCGGCATCGGCGTCGCCTTCCCACCGCAGGCGGAGAAGACCGCATCCTGGCCGTCCAGCCAGGCCTTCACCCAGGGCGAGCCGGCCCCATAGGCTTTCACCCGCTCGCCGAGGGTCTGCGTCGCCAGGTTGAAGGCGGCGGCGAAGCAGTTGGGGATCGAGGTGTAGTTGGCGCCCGGCCGCTCGCTGTCCGGCGCCGAGCCGGCGGTGACGCCGCTCACCTGCCCCCG
>Ga0070735_10001375_pt1 | contig 23678 bp, 15 predicted proteins | sample Coa_R1_FD_66443 | JGI IMG/M metagenome (GOLD analysis project Ga0070735, IMG submission 66443) | Surface soil microbial communities from Centralia Pennsylvania, which are recovering from an underground coalmine fire - Coalmine... | ecosystem: Environmental > Terrestrial > Soil > Unclassified ...
GCATCGAGCAGACGTTTTGCGAACGGGCCGCGCTCGAACCAGCGCGGACTGCGCAGCGCGCTGCCGACGGCCACCGTCGTTTCCGGTCGGGTGCGTGCGATTTCCAGCACGCGTTCCGGTTTATTCTTTGCGGATTCGCAAATCCACGTTCCGCCATACCGGCGCACCTGTTTCTGTAGCACCTCGAGCGTCGGCTCGTCGGCAGACATTCCAGGTTCGGTCAGACACAAGACGGTAAACTCGGTGACCAAGCGCCGTGCAATCTTTCCGCAACGCTCGATAAAAGCGGCATCACTTCTGCGCGGAGCAATGGTCAATAGCAAACGTTCGAACGGCGCGCGCACGGCTTCGCGATCTTTTGCCGCAATTGCTTCGCGGACTGCGAGTTCGCGCAGCGCGCGCAGGTTGTTTACGGTAAAGAAATTCGAAAGCGCGGTGTCGACACGTTCGGGTGGATACACTTTTCCTTGCCGCAATCGTTCGCGCAGCGTTTCGGGCGTGACGTCGATGAGGACGACTTCGTCGGCGAGCATGAGGATCTCGTCGGGAAGCGTTTCGCGCACTTCGGTGCCCGTTAGTCGCAGAACCGCATCGGTCAGCGCTTCCAGATGTTGGATGTTAAGCGTCGTGATGACGTCTATGCCGGCTCGCAAAATGGCAAGCACGTCTTCGTACCGCTTATGAGCCGCGGACCCCGGTGCGTTCGTGTGCGCGAGTTCGTCGACCAGAACGACCTGCGGCTTTCGTGCGATCACCGCGTCGCGATCCAATTCCTCGTATGCGATGCCGCCTGCGGTAACGCTCTTGCGCGGCAGCACCTCCAAACCCGCAACCAGGGCAGCCGTCTCCGCGCGTCCGTGCGTTTCGATGAATCCCGCGACGACGTCTACGCCTTCGCTCATCAGTTGGTGGCCACGGTCGAGCATGGCCATGGTTTTTCCCGAACCGGCGGCCGGCCCGAGAAACACGGTGAGCTTACCGTAGCCGCCGCGCATGCGATCGCCGAAGACTCGCGCCGTGCGCTCTTCAGCCGCGGCGCCCGCTGCAAGAAACGTCTGACCCGCGCCGACGATGAACAAGTCGCGATCGAGCGTTCGATTCGCCAGCCGGCGCGCGAATCTTCCGTGCGGTACCGCGATAAGTGATGCACGCAGTTCACCGAGTTCGATGCGGCGTTCGTCGAAGTCGCCGGCCAGCACCTCGGCGTCGAGTTGATGCGCGATAGGTTCGATTTCGTCGAGCGAAACCGATGACGGATAGTAAATCTGCAGCGCCAAATCGAGAGCATACGCCATTGCGGCCGTACGCCGGAGAAACGGTTCCATCGGTATTCCGGCCAAAACCAGTGCGGCCGCCGTCGAAACGCTGCCGGGCGACACCGCAGGAATGGTCAGCTCGTCGATCGTGCGCAGCAGCAGTTCGCGCAGCACGTAAAGCGCGCGGTCGCTAAAGGCCGCGCCGAGCGCGCGATCGACGTCTTCCGGGCGAACGACCTTTCCCGAACGCAACCGGCTCTTGAGCAGCGATGGCGAAACGTCCAGCGCAATCACTTCGTCAGCGGATTTCAAAAAAGAGACGGGCACGATCTCGCGCACGGGATAACCCAGCACTGCTTGCGCAACCGGCGCGGCCGTTTCCAAATGCGCGACGTTAAACGCGCCGAGGACGGAAATTCCACGGTCGCGCAGCGCAAGCGCGTCCTGCCAACGTTTGGCGTGAGCACCGCCGGGGAGATTGTCGTGCGCGAGTTCGTCGAGCACGATCGCGTCAGGATGAAGCGCAACGGCCGCTTCGAAATCGAAATCTTTGAAGCGCTCGCCTTCGATGACCGCTTCGCGCGCGGGAATCCGGTCGATGCCCTCGGCCAGCTGTTCGAGATCGGGACGGCCTTTCGTGTCGAGCCATCCGACGGCAACGCGTTTCCCCGCGGCGCGCAAACGCCGTGCGTCGTCCAGCAGCCGCCTCGTTTTGCCTGCGCCGGGTGCGCTGGCGATGTAGACCAGGAGTCGCGCCCGCATGCCGAATTCCGCAGCGAGTGCCTCGGCCTTGCGGCGACGCGTTTCTTCCAGGTCCCCGGGCTGCAAAGCCATAACTCTTCCCTGCTTAGAAGCCGCAAATGAAACGCCCTTCGCCGAACACGGACCGCGCGCTGCCGGTCGTTCCCGTTCTTTGCTACGTGCTCCTAATCGTTGCGTGGGCAATCGATTTGGTGACACCGCAGCTCTTCGTCGCCGCGATATTGCTCAACGGCCCGATTGCGCTCAGCGGTCTTGCGCTCAGCACGCGCTTGACGGCGTCACTGGTCATTCTTGCTGAAGTCGCAAACGTGGTAGCCGGCTACGTAAACGGCGTTCAAGCGCATTATCATTGGGATTCCATCGCAATCGGAGACCGCATCCTGTCCGCAGCGTCGTTTCTGCTCGTCGGCTACCTCACTACGCGCGCCCAGGAATACGCGCGCGAAGCGGGCTCCGCGACCGAACGTTCGCGTATTGCGCAGGAAGAAAAACATCTGCGCCGCGCACTCGAGACTGTCCGCTCGTCGCTCAACGTCGATTTGGTCTTGCGAAGCATCGTGCGTGAAGCGCTCAAACTTTCGGGCGGTACGCATGCCATGCTGATCGTGCGGCGTTCGCAGCTCGAAGTCCCGGACATCTACCGCATCGCACAGGGCAGCGCGGACGCCGATCTTCAGCGGATTGCGCTCGACTCGCCCCTTTCGTCAGTCGTCACGCGTGCGACGAACGAGGTCGCCGTCAGCACGCGTGAACGAGGTGATCCGGTCGCGCACATGGTTCTCGACTCGGAAAACGCGCAGGCAATGGCGTATGTGCGTATTTCCGGTGCCGAGGAGGGCGTCGTCCTTCTCGTACTTGCCGACGAATTTCGCCGCGGCGCCGAGCGCGCATTGCAGGCCTTCGCCGAAGGCTCGTCCGTTGCTCTCGGTCAAGCGTGGCTGTTCATGCAACTCGGCTACAGAAACGAACAAATCGCCAAGCAAAAGGAGGCACTCGAGGAACGCAGCCGCGTGATCCGCGACATCGTGTACGCCCTGGCGCACGATTTGCGCACGCCGCTCTCGGCAGCCAATGCAACGATGCAACAAGCGCTGGACGGAGCGTATGGTGAGCTGCCGCAGGCGTACCGCGGCGTGTTGCATACCGCACTTGCGAGTAACGCCGACCTGAGGCATTTGGTGGAAACGCTCCTGATGGTCGCGCGCTTCGAATCGGGGGAAAGTTCGACGTTGCGCGAACGGGTCGACGTCGAAGATGCGGTTGGGCGCGTCGCGCGAGAACTGCACCCCATCGCCGACGTCAAACACGTGCAAATTCAACTTTCGAGAAACGGTGCCGCACCGGGGACCGCCGCGCCCGCGATACTTGCCGATCCCGCCGAATTGCGCCGAGCGGTTTCGAATCTGGTTGCAAACGCGATTGAGGCATCACCCGAAGGCGCGAACGTCGGTATTCGCATCGAAGGCGATGCCGATAACGTCCGCATCGTGGTGGAAGACGAAGGATACGGCATCCCCGAAGAGCAGCGCTCGCAGCTGTTTACGCGCTTCGCTCCAGGTGCGCGAACGCTTGGGAGCGGCACGGGCCTCGGGTTGTACATCGTGCGCCTCATCGCGGAAAAACTCGGCGGGACCGTTGCATACGCACCGCACGAACCGCGCGGCAGCACGTTCAGCGTGACGCTTCCAACGGCGCCGTCGTGACTGTGCGTCTAACGATTGTCGAAGATCACGCCCTCACGCGTCTTGCGCTGCGCACGTCGCTCGCGCCTAAATTCGACGTCGTCGGCGAAGCTGCAGACGGAATCGCCGGCTGGGAACTCGTTCGGCGCGAGCAGCCGGACGTTGCGGTCATCGACATCGGTCTGCCCGGGATGGACGGAATCGCACTGACGCATCGCATTCGCCACGAGCTTCCGCAGACGCGCGTCGTGATCGTAACGATGATCGATGCCGAACAGGAGGTGCTTGCGGCGCTTGCGGCCGGCGCGGACGCATACGTGCTCAAAAACGCCGACCCGGAGAGGATCGCCGATGCGGTTCACATCGCGGCGGAAGGCGGCGCGTATTTCGATCCGCAAATCGCGCACCTCGTGCTCGCGCGCTTGGCGAGCGGAGAACCCGCAAAAAACGCGGACTCGCCGCTGACGGCACGCGAGACGGAAGTGCTGCGTCTCATCGCGGACGGCGTGAGCAACGTCGACATCGCGCAGCGCCTGAACATCGGCCTCGGAACGGTGAAAGGCCACGTCCGTGATATCTTAGAGAAACTCGCCGCTTCCGATCGAACGCAAGCCGCCGTCGTCGCGCTGCGCCGCGGTTATATTTGATTGCCGCAGCTTGCCGGGCAGAATGATGCCGGAAAGTTGCAGCGGATCATATGCGCTCACAGCCGGCAGATCGCTTTCCTCGCCGCTGCGCCGCGACGCTCGCAACGCCTCGATTGCTTCCGGCAGCGCGAACTGCTCGCCGACGAATCCATGCACGAAGCGGCCGCCGCGAATCTCGCCGCGCGCCTCCATGCGACGCAGCGCCCACAGCAGTTCGCGCCACGGCGGAGCCAAGCTTTCTCGCGCAACGACGTCGCGAAAGACGACGCCCCAGCGCGCAAGCAAACGCCGCGCAAACTTTTCACTGTCGATGCTTTCCGTTTTGGACGAAAGCAGCGTCCAGCGTCCGCTGGACGAGCGCGGACGTGCGCGCAAACCCTTCTCACCCAGTCTTCGCTTGGCATCGATCAGCGAACGCAACGCATCAAACCCATCTGCGGTGACGAGCCCTGCCGCGACCAGCTGCCACAGCGCCTCTTCCACCTCGGCCGGAAGACGCTTGGTTCCGCGCACGATTTCCATGAAGAACGGCGCGCCTTTGCGCTGAATTTCCTCGAGCACTTCACGCGCGGCGTGCGACAGGCCGGTCGTACCGACGTCGCTGCGCACGATCAATTCGTCGGCGTCCTCGCGAGTGAAGAGCGAGATCGGCGCAAGTTTGGTCGGCCGAATGCGTCGCGCCGTTTCTGATTCTTCCGCCGACAGCGCCGGGTGCGGCGCAAGCCGTCCCCACATCACCTCGCCGGAGTAGCAAAGCTTGTCGAGATACTCGCTGCGATAACTCGCAATGCGCGAAGGAAGAATCTGCGCTTCCCACGCGGCAGCGGGAATTTCGTAGCCTTCGAGCTGGCGGATGACTTGCAGCGTGCCGTCGACGCCGTGCATGCGTGAAGCAGGGGCGACGTGCTGCCAGCGATACAGAAAGCGGTGATATTCTGCGGCGGTAACGGGTTCGATTTCACGCCGCAGTTGCCCGATCGTACGCCGGTGGATGCGCGCGAGCACGCGGCGATTGCACCACTCTTCTTCCTCCCCACGGAAACGGCCGCGCAGCAGCTGCCCTTCGGTTTCCAGGCGAATCAACGTTGCTTCGACGATATCGCGAGCGACACCGAACTTCTCGACGAGTTCGCTTACGGTCAGTGGACCGCTGCATTCGAGCCAGCCGCGCAGCACTTCCGCAAATGCTTCCTCTTGCTGCGCTTGCAGCGCATTGCGCGCGAGTCCCGTGCGTTCGGCCGCGACCCAAAACGTACGTTCATTCGCTTCGAGCGTAAGAACGCGGTTTTGCGCAACGAGCTGCTCGTACCAGGGTTGCCATGCTTCGACGAGCTCAGCATGACACTGAAGGGGTAACGCAACGAGCGTGAGCAGCGCGTCGTGCAGCTCGTCGAAATCGCGCACGACGGGCCACGATTCTTCTGCAACTTCGGCGATTACGGCAGCGTCGAGAATGCCTGCGCCGTCCAAGTCGTCGCGAATGGTGCGGCGCAATTGCACGGCGCGCGCACGGCGTTCCTCGAGCGGCGCATCGTCCAGATATGCGTACGGATTCGCATTGAGAATTTCGTGGCAAAACGGCGATGGCTCGGGCGTATCGATGGCGGCCGTTCGAATCTCGCCGCCTTCGATGCCGTGCAAAATCGCCATCAATGCGTCCAGGTCCATCGCTTCGCGCAGGCAGTTGTCGATGGTTTCGCGCACGAGCACGTGATCCGGAATGCGAATCGGGCCGGTAAGGTTTTCGGCGCATGCGGCCTGGTCCGGGAAACAGGAGGCCAAAAGGTCGTCGGCGCGCATGCGCTGCAACTGCGGGGGCGTCTTGCGTCCGCCGCGCATGCGCAGAATCGCAAGCGCGCGCGTTGCGTTCCAGCGCCAGCGCGCACCGAACATCGGTGCCGCGAGCAGCGCTTGCGTCAAGGTATACTCGACGCTCGCAGTCTTGACGTACTCCCAAACGATCTCGAGCGGAAACGCGTGCTGGTCGGTCAGTGAGAGCACGAGGCCGTTGTCCGTCGCCGCCGCCTGCAGTTCGATGTTGAACGAGCGGCAGAACTTCTTGCGAAGCGAAAGCCCCCACGCGCGATTGACGCGCGCGCCGAACGGCGTGTGCAGGATGAGCTGCATGCCGCCGCCCTCGTCGAAAAACCGCTCCGCAACAAGGACCTTGTCGGTCGGCACGACGCCCAGAATTTTCTTGCCCGCGCGCACGTAGGTGACGGCTTGCAAGGCGCCGCCTCGATCCAGCGCGCACTCGCTCATCAGCAGTTCCTGCGCGGCCGCGTCATCGCGCTCGTCGATGTCCGCGCGCAGCTGCGCGACCTCGTGCGAAAGTTCAAGGGTGCGGCCCGGACCTTCGCCGTTCCAAAACGGCACGGTGGGCGCCGCGCCATGCGCATCCTCGACGCGGACGACGCCGGGTTCCACGCGCCGAATGCGCCATGAATTCGTGCCCAGCAAGAACACGTCGCCCGCAAGGCTTTCGACGGCGAAATCCTCGTCAAGCGTGCCGACGATGTGTCCCTCCGGTTCGGCGACGACGTTATAGTTCGCCGTTTCGGGAATTGCGCCGCCCGAAGTAATCGCCGCCATGCGCGCGCCCCGCCGCGCGCGAACGAACTCGTTCACGCGGTCGTAGTGCAAGTATGCGCCGCTGCGTCCGCGCGAATGCGCGACGCCGTCCGCAAGCATGGCAAGGACGTCGTCGAAATCTTTGCGCGGCATGTCGCGATAGGGATATGCCGTTCTCGCGAGCGCGTAGAGGTCGTCGGTGCGCCACTCGTTCGTTGCGGCGGCCGCGACGATTTGCTGCGCGAGAATATCGAGCGGCGCGCGCGGAATCTTTAGAGCATCCAGTTTGCCGGCCCGAACGCCGCGAACGAGCGCCGCGCATTCGATCAGTTCGTCACGCGTCGTCGCATACAAACGGCCTTCCGGTTTCGCGCCGACCCAGTGACCGGACCGCCCGATGCGCTGCAGCGCGACGGCCATCGACCGTGGGGACCCGAGTTGCACGACGAGATCGATGGTGCCGATGTCGATGCCCAATTCCAGCGAAGCGGTCGCGACGACGGCACGCAGCTCGCCGTTTTTCAATTTGTTTTCCGCTTCGAAACGCTTCTCTTTAGACAGGCTGCCGTGATGCGGCATTACGATGCCTTCGCCCAAACGCTCGGTAAGGGCGAACGCAACGCGCTCGCTCATGCGGCGGGTGCCGACGAAGATTAACGTCGTGCGGCGCGAGCGAATATGATCCGCAACGCGGTCGTAGATTTCCGCCCACATCTCGCCGCTCGCGACGGGGCCGAGTTCATCGCTCGGTATCTCGACGGCGATATCCATCTCGCGCCGGCTGCCGACGTCGACGACCTGCGCCTGCGGACTCAGGAATTGCGCGACTTCTTCCAGCGGGCGCACCGTGGCGGAAAGACCGATGCGCTGCGGTTTGCGTCCGGCGTTTGCTTGCACGAGCGCATCCAGACGCGCGAGCGTCAGAGCCAGATGCGCGCCGCGTTTGTCGGCCGCCATCGCGTGAATCTCGTCGACGATCACCGTCGAAACGTGGGTGAAAAGTGCGCGCGATTTTTCCGCCGTCAGGAGAATGAACAGCGACTCCGGCGTCGTGACCAGCACGTGCGGCGGTTTACGAAGCATACGTGCGCGTTCCGACGTCGTCGTATCGCCGGTACGCACGGCCGTGCGGACCGGCTGGAGCGGCGTGAGGCTTTGCGTTGCGAGCTCGAGGATTTCGCCCAGCGGAATCTCGAGGTTCTTTTGAACGTCGTTGGTGAGCGCCTTGAGCGGCGAGACGTAGACGACCAGCGTTTGGTCGGGTAGGCGCTCATCGGCCGCCTGCTTCAGCAGCTTATCGAGGCAAAGCGAAAATGCCGCGAGCGTCTTTCCGGAACCGGTCGGCGCGGAAATGAGCACGTCGCGGCCCGCACGAATGAGCGGCCAGCCTTCGATTTGCGGCTGAGTCGGCGTCCACGAGCGGCTCCGGAACCAGGCTTTCAGAAGCGGATGAAAGTCGTCGAGCACGATTACGCTATTCAACACACCGCGGCGGAGGCCGTTTGCAACCGCAGAGCGAGCGCCGAGATGACCGCACCTATGAGCAAACAGACCGTGCATACGCCGAAAACCACGTGATCGTTCGAGTAGGCCGCCGCAACTGCCGCCAGTACAGCAAGACCCAAAGCGCCGCCCACCTCTGAACTCGTGTTCGACAATCCGGAGATGAGCCCGGCGTCGGCCGGAGTGGCCATGGACATTGCGAAGTCCATCACGCAAGGGAACGAGACGCCCATGCCTATTCCCATGAGGAGCATCCCCGGAAAAATCACCTCCCCGAATGACGCGTGCACCGACGCAACCGCGAATATCGCAAGGCCGCCGGCCGAAAGAACAAGACCCGCGACGAGCGGTATGCGCGGCCCAAATCGCTGCATCAACCACGCCGACGGACCGGCCGAGAGAACGCCGATCGACAGCGTGATCGGAAGAAACGCGAGACCGGTGCGAATCGGGTCGTAGTGCAAGACCCCGCGCAAATACAGTGAATACAGGAAGAAAAACGTAAATAATCCGGTGACGATGAGCGCCTGAAGCACGTTGCTCCAAACGACGTTCGGCGTTTGGAATACGTGCAGCGGCAACAGCGGCTTTTCGATACGCGCTTGACGAATGACGAACACCACCAAAAGCACGATGCTCACGACGCCGCACGCGCCGATTTTCAGCAGCTGTCCGCCTTGAGGCGCTTGCACGACGGCATACACCGCCAGCATCAGCGCCGCCGTCAACATCGACGCGCCGAAGCCGTCGGCACCTTCTTGTAAACCGATGCCGGGCGAATCCGGGATAATGCGCCGCGCGAAGATAAACGCGACGACGCCGATTGGAACGTTCACGAGAAAGATCCAATGCCAGTTCAGAACTTGCGTAAGAACGCCGCCGACGAGCAACCCGACCGAACCGCCGGCCGATGCGGTGAAACTAAATACCGAAAGCGCCTTTGCGCGCTCGTTTGCGTCGTTGAACGTCGTAAAGATCATCGCCAAGATGACCGCTGCAGCCATCGCTCCGCCAAGACCTTGAATAAAGCGGGCGGCGACCAGCATCCATTGCGATTCAGAAAGCCCGCACAGCAGCGACGCCGCCGTAAAGACGAATATTCCGATTGTGAATATGCGTTTCGTGCCGACGAGATCGCCTAGCCGGCCTGCAAGCAGCAACGTGCCGCCGAAAGCGATCATATAGGCGTTCACGGGCCACGCAAGCCCGGCATTGACAAAGCCGAGGTCATGCTGAATCGAAGAAAGTGCGACGTTGACGACGGTATTGTCGAGCACGATCATCAGCATCCCGGTGCACAGGATGACGAGTGTGCTCCAACGCGGATCGACGCGGTAAGCAAACCGTGGCAAAATAGAGCTCCTATAGCGTAAGCTGTGAGAGTTGCGCGCAGAGCTGCCGGCGGCAAAAATAAAAGATACCGCGGCAGATGCCCCGGTATCCGAAGAACTAACGTTCGGCCCGGGTTATCTCTGCATGAGAACGGGAGTCGTCGCAAAGCGAACGCGAACGTTGAGTTTCATAACAGCCCCATCTTAACACGAATTGTCAAGCGCCGCCGCGCGTTCCAAACCACCTCGTCAGTGCGCCGGCAAGTCCAAACTGGGTTCCATCTCCAACCCACGCGACATATCCGTCCGGACGAATCAAGACTGCCGCCGGAGTCGGTACTGCTCCGAGTACCGGAAGCTCCCACGTCCCGGCGTATTTCGCATCGATCGACTTCACCCGATCCGCCCACTGAGGAATTTCGATGCAGCAGCGTTCGCCAAGGTTGAGCAACAACGGCCGCGCATCGTGCAGCAGTGTGAAGACGCGCTGCGGCCCGTTGGCGGTGATCACGTCGAGGTCCGGCATACGGCGTCCGAGCAGCGGGTGTCCATCGCCGAAGTCGTAGTGAATATCCAAACCGGACATCATCGCGGCATACCGCCGGCGAGGCTCGTCCATGCCGAGCAGTTCGGAAAGTGTGTCGCGCAGCGCTTTGAGGCGGTCGTCCAGCGGGCGAAGCGCGGCGGATTGCGCCATCGTGTTCTGCAGCACGCGAGCGCCGACCGGATGGCGTTCGGCATGGTAGGTATCCAGGAGGCTTTCCGGCGATGTGCGGTTGACGACTTGGGCCAGTTTCCACCCGAGATTTACCGCGTCTTGCACACCGGTGTTGAGCCCCTGGCCACCGACCGGCGGATGTATGTGCGCGGCATCACCGGCGAGCAGCACTCGTCTGTCGCGGTACGCCGCGGCTTGTCGAGCTGCGTCGGTGAATCGCGAGATCGACGTCGGGTTGTGGACCCCGTAGTCGGTTCCGCACGCCGCGATGAGCGCTTCGCCGAGTTGTTGCAAGTTGGGGTCGCAGGTGTGCAGCTGCTGTTCCGTTACGAGGACGCGCACGGGTTCCCCGTTCTCGGGCTTCGCAAAAGCGCGGATGCCGAACGCATCGTGGTGCAGCCCCCATTCCGGCTCCTCGGTCATCTCCACTTCTGCGATCAGCGTGCTGGTCGTCGGAGCAGCTCCGACAAATTCGATGCCGGCTGCTTTGCGGATGAGGCTTCGTCCGCCGTCGCATCCCGCCAGATATTCCGCGCGATGCGTTTGTCCGTCGGACAGCTCTATGTCGACACCGCCCTCGTCTTGCGCAAAACCCGTCACCTCACGTCCGCGATAGATCCGGACGCCGAGCTCGTCGACCCAGCCGGCCAAAATGCGCTCGATGTGCGTCTGCCACAATCCCAGTCCGTAGTTGTGCCGTGTCGGAAAGTCACTGATGTCCAGCCTGATCCAAGCGAAGCCCGCGACCTGAGCCGTTTGTCCCTCGGAGAGAAACCGATCGGCGATTCCACGCTGATCGAGGACCTCGATCGTGCGTGATTGCAAACCGCCTGCGCGCCGGCCCGTGAGTTCGTGGCTGGTGCGGGGCTCGACAATCGCGACGTCGATGCCCGCCAATGCCAACTCGCCTGCCAGCATGAGTCCGGTGGGACCTCCACCGGCGATAACCACAGCATGCTCGATTGTCACTATTTCGCACTCCTATTCCGTCTGATTCGGGTTTCGGCTGGCGATTATATGACGTAACGGGGGGCTTGCCGCAAGCTCCCCTGCATGCCGTATAATAGAAGTGGAAGGAGCGCGCCGCATTGACGGCGTGCTTTGTTGTTGATGGCGTTTTTATTCCTCATCGCTGCGCTTTGGGTCGGCACCTGGGGCACCGCGCCCGTGCGTGCAAACAAGACGACGCGCCTAGCGGTCAACGGCTTCATCCGCCATAGCGGCACGTTCGACGCGGTGGCTGATTTTGACGCGGCGGTACGCGACCCACACGATTCACACCGCATTCTTCCGGCATTCGACAGCGGCGATCACCTGCATCCGAATGGCGCGGGCCACCGCGCGATGGCGAACGCCGTAGACTTAGGCGATTTTTAAACTGTCTGCTACGTTCCCGCCGCGGCGGCGACCTCGATATCAAACTGTACGCGAACTTCGTCCTTGACGGAAACTGCTCCGCCGGCGATCTTGATGGGTGTGATTCCGAACGCCGTCTGACGCACCATCGCGGAGCCGGTGAAGCGGCCTGCCCCGTCGCTCTGCAATGTGAAACTCAGCGGATGCGTCTGTCCGTGAAGCGTCAAATTGCCGTTCACGGTCCACGGCCCTTTGCCGTCGCCCTGAATGCTCGTCGACTGAAACTCGATCGTCGGAAATTTTTGCACGTCCAGGACTTGCGGTCCGGACATGTTCGCTTGCACTTGACTGCGTTTGTCTGTTGAAAGATGCGGATCCAGCACTCGTATCGTCGCCGCATCGATCACCAGATGTACGGATTTATGCAAAGCATCGAATGACCCGCTCGCGATTGGTGCATCGATGACGTGGTTGTCGGCAAGAAATGAGAACAGGCCCTGTTTGTAGACGTAGATAGTCAGGTTCGATCGCTGGACGTCGATGCTCATAGGCGTCGAAGGGCTCGACCCTACTCCCGCTAGGAAGCTAGCTAGAATCAGCGCACCGGCACGAAGATGCATGACCCTATCGTTCCCGCCGGACGTGAAAAATTTCTGAATGGCACGTGTACTACCAGCCGACGGCTTCACCGTCCTTACCGAAATCCGATCCACCGGCATACGCACCGTTGCGTAAGAGCATTATCGCCTGATAGCCGCCCATCGGCGCGCGATTCGTCGATCGCACGTTATGCCCCATCGCGCGCAGTTTCTCGCCTACGAGCGCGTACAGCGGCGATTCCAAGTACAGCTTGCCGGAGATCTCGTCTTGGCGGAAGCGCGCCATGTCGCCGGCCTGCTGAATGTTTGCGCCGAGATCGATGACGTCGACCGCAATCTGCTCGTGGCCTTGCGCCTGCATGTCGCCGCCCATGAGTCCGAGCGTCATCAGCGGACGCCGGTTATTGTAAGCGATGAATCCGGCGGAGAGCGTGTTGAACGGACGCTTGTGCGGTGCAATTGCGTTAGGACTCTTCGGATCGAGCGAAAACAACGCGCCGCGATCGTGCAGGATGAATCCATAGCCCGGCACGGTGATGCCCGAACCGAATTCGTCGTAGTTGCTGTTCACGAACGACACCATGTTGCCCCAGCGGTCCGCCGTCGAAAGCACGATGGTATCGCCGGCGCCGCTGTTCGGGCCGGGCGGCGCGATTCGCGATGCCTGATTCGGATTGATTTGCGAGCATAGCGAGGCGGCATAGTTCGTCGAAAGCAGCCGTTCCAACGGCACGTGCACCTTGTCGGGGTCGGCGTTGTAGCGATAGAGATCGCGATACGCCAGTTTCTTCGCCTCGACCAGCAAATGCCAATATTCGGGATTAGCGGGACCGAGCGATGCGAGTGATTGAACGGGAACGACTTTCGGCACGCATGCTTGCAGAATGTTCAGCGCTTCGTTCGCCGCGAAATCTTGCGACGGCGGCGGAAGTTCGAGCAGGTGATACCCGTGGTACACGGTGTCCACCGGCTGCTCCCATTCACCGCGATAATTCGCGAGGTCGCTCATCGTCATCGTGCCGCCGAGCGCGCGAGACTTTGCAACGATGGCACGAGCGATCTCTCCGCGGTAGAACACGTCGCGTCCGTATTTCTGCAGAAGACGGAATGAATGCGCGAGCGCCGGGTTGCGATAGATATCGCCGGTTTTCGGCGGCTTTCCGTTGACGTACCACGTTCTCACGGAATCGGGGTCGAGCCGCGTGCAGCACTTTCGCAGCGGTAATGCCGGCGGCAAAACCCATTCCCCCGCGATGCGTTCTGAAACGGGATAGCCGTTTTGCGCATAGTCGATCGCGGGCGCGAGCACACGATCGAATTTCATCGTTCCAAAGCGCCGCAGCAATGCATCCCATCCCCACACCGAACCGGGAACGGTTACGTCGAGTATGCCGCCCGGCGGCATGCCGGAACTCGGTCCCCAATTCGCGGGATCGTACTTGTAGCCGAGCGCGCGCAAACGCGCAATCGTCGCGCCGCTGGGCGCCATGCCGCTCGCGTTCAGCGCATAATACGAATGGTCTTTCGCGATATACACGATCGCAAAGACGTCGGCTCCCATGCCGACCATCATGGGTTCGACCACGTTGAGGGTCGCCGCGGTCGCGACCGCAGCATCGACGGCGTTGCCGCCTTCCATCAGAATTCGCAGTCCCGCCTGTGCCGCAAGCGGCTGACTCGTCACGACCATTCCGTTGCGCGCGAGCACGGGAGAGCGGCTTTGCTGCAGCCATCCTTCGGCGCGATCCCCGCGAACCGCACTGTCGGCAGGCGGGCGCGAAGCCGGAGCAGCGTGCCCCAGCGTGCAGGTTGCAGCAACGATCGCCGCAAGCGTAACGGTGATCCCCAAGCGTGAGAGCGCGCGGTCGGCCAAGATCTTTCCTCCCGTTTGACATCGCGGACAGTAGTTGGTTTCGTTGTCCGCATACCGTATGCGCCGGATTTTCTCCCCGCAAACCGGACACGCTTTGCCGTACTTACCATGCACCGCCATGTCGACACGAAATGCGGTGACCTTCTCGGGAAAACGGTCTTGCGCTTCTGTTTGCAAACGCTCGATCCACATCGCCAGCGTTGCACGCGTTGCGTCGAACAGCCGCACCCATTGCTCGTTCGTCAGCTTGTGCGTCTGCAACACGGGTGAGAGCTTCGCCGCATGCAGAATTTCATCGGAATACGCGTTGCCGATGCCGCTGAGGATGTGCGGATCGGTCAGCGCGCGTTTGAGCGTATGGTTTTCGGCCGAAAGGGCCGCGCGGAACGTCTGCAAATCGCAGTCGAAGACGTCAATGCCTTCAGGATCGAGCAAATGCAGCGCGTCCTCACCGGACACGACGCTGACGGAAGCGCGGCGCTTGGTGCCGGCTTCCGTCAGCACGAGCGAGCCGTCGACAAAATCGAGCGCTGCCAGCGAATTACGGCCGCCGAGTTTTGCGCCGGAGTCTTTCCAATGCAAACGGCCGGCGATCATCAGGTGAATCACGAGCCACAGATCGCCGTCCACGCCAATCGCAATGCGCTTGCCGATTCGTCTGATTTCGCGCACGTTTCGGCCTTCGAGACTGCCGATGGGCGGCGCAGCGGTTCGCACCACGAACGGGTTGCCGATGCGCACGCGCGAGATCGGCTCTCCCAAAATGCGTTCTTCCAGAGCGCGTATGTACAGCGCGATATCGGGCAGTTCGGGCACGCCGACACGGATTCTCTAACCGAATCCGCCGGCCCCGCGTAAGCAAGCTGCTCCATTGTCCGTTTTTCGATAACACATGTCGCTTTGCCGGGCGGGTTTGTCCCTACGTCGCGCCCAATATGAAGGCATGGCGTATTTTTTGTTGCTCTATGACGTCGTTGACAATTATCCGGAGGCGCGCGCACCGTATCGCCCGGAACATCTGGGTATGGCACAGGCCGAACGTGACGCGGGACGATTGCTGCTCGCCGGTGCGTACGGCGATCCGCCGCGCGGAGTTGCATTCGTCTTTCAGACCGACGGCGCGCAAATCGTCGAAGACTTCGCCAAGGGCGACCCGTACGTCCTCAACGGAGTGGTAAAACGCTGGCGCGTTGAACCCTGGCACGTCGCAATCGGAGGCTCGTCATAGCTATGTATCAGATTATCGTCTTTATTCACGTACTCAGCGCCATCGCGGCGGTCGGATACAACGCGACGTACGCAGTTTGGCTGGCGCGCGGAAGCATGGAGCGAGAACATCTGCTCTTCGCACTGCGCGGCATCAAGTTCATGGACGATCGCGTTGCGAATCCTGCCTATGGCTTGCTGCTCATAACGGGCATCGCCCAAGTGATTATGTCGCACCGTTCGTGGCACGAGACGTGGATCGAACTCGCAATCGTTCTGTGGGTGATCTTGGCGGTCATCGGGTTTGCCGCGTACTCTCCAACACTCAAGCGGGAAATTCAACTCTTGAGCGAGCGTAGTCAGGACGATCCCGAATTCGTCGCACTGGATCGGCGCGGCACGGTTCTCGGCGCTACGCTCATGATCATCGCGCTCGTAATCGTCGGCCTCATGGTTTTCCGTCCCGGCGGCGCGTGAGGTGATCGGGCAGCGGGAAGACCAAATCGACACGCCGGCGCTCCTCCTCGACCTGGACGCGTTCGAGTACAACTTGGATCGGATGGCGCAGCTGTTGGCCGGCACCGGTGTGCGGCTGCGCCCGCACGCCAAAGCGCATAAATCGCCCGTCGTCGCGCACCGGCAGATTGCGCGGGGCGCCGTCGGTCAATGCGTGCAAAAAGTCGGCGAGGCTGAAGCCATGGTGTGGGGCGGCGTGCGCGATGTTCTCGTCAGCAACGAAGTGGTCGGCGCGGAAAAGCTTGCGCGTTTCGCGGCGCTCTCGCGAATCGCCGACGTTGCGATCTGCGCGGACAGTGAAGCGCATGTCCTTGCCATCGAATCGGCGGCAGCAGACGCATCCGTCCAGTCCGTGGTCTATGTGGAAATCGACGTTGGCGGCAATCGCTGCGGCATCGAGCCCGGGGAGCGCGCCGCACTGCTCGCGCGGCGCATCGCACAATCGGAGCATCTGACGTTCGGCGGTCTGCAAGCGTATCACGGAACGGCGCAGCACCGCCGCCGTCCGGAAGAACGCGCGGCCGCGATAGACGCTGCCGTCGACGGGATCCGGCGCACGATGGACGCCCTCACGCGGTTTGATTTGCAATGCCCCGCCGTCACCGGCGGCGGAACGGGAACCTTCGAATACGAGGTCGCCTCGGGTGTCTACACCGAGATTCAAGCCGGCAGCTATTGTTTCATGGATGCGGATTACGCCCGGAATCTCGATACGAGGGGCAATCCCGTAGACACGTTCCGGCAATCGCTGTTCGTGTTGTCGACGGTGATGAGTGCACCGCGTTCCGGCGTCGCGGTGCTCGACGCCGGACACAAAGCCGTATCGACCGATTCGGGTCTGCCGCTCGTGTGGCAACGCCCGGAACTCGCCTACGTCGATGCTTCCGACGAGCACGGGACGCTCGCGTATCCGGCGGATGCGCGCGCGCCGCAGCTCGGCGAAAAGGTTCGCCTCGTTCCGGGTCACTGCGATCCCACCGTCGACCGCTACAACTGGTTCGTCGGCGTGCGCAACGGCCGCGTCGAATCGCTCTGGCCGATTTCCGCGCGCGGTGCAATGCGCTAGGTGAATCCAATCAGCCGCGGCCGAACGCGTGTTGCAAGGGCTCTTGCTTCCATTTGCGCCGTACTCGCGAGTTTCGCGGTCATGTATGAGCTGGACATGCGTTACGGCACGGGACCCTCGCCGGCGGTGTTAGCAGCCGCACTTTCCGTCGGACTCATGCGCCGCCCCGAGCATCTCGGCATACGCGCTCTGATGATCAAAGTCGTCACCATGCCGCTGATTGCGCTCTCCGCTGCGTTCGTCGGCCTCGCTCTGCTGCGAGCACCGGTGCTGGGAGCCGCGATCTTTTGCGCGGGCATCGGACTGTCGATCTGGCTCCGGAATTTCGGACCTCGCGCATCCGCCGTCGGCCGAGCGATCTCGCTTCCGCTGCTCACGATTCTCGCCGTGCCGGTGCGGCTGGACCCGAACGTGAGCCCCATCGTATCCGCGGCACTGGTGTTAATCGCCGGCGCAGTCGCACTCATCCTAACCAGCGCGGCGTTGAGCATCGCCGAGCGGCTCGGCGTGACATGGGAAATACCTGAAGCCAAAATCAAGCGGGCGCAGCGTGAAGGCGTAATGCCGATTGCCACTCGCATGGCGCTGCAAATGCTGGCCGCTCTGGTGCTTGCGTTCGGTGTCGGCATGTCGCTGTTTCCCGCGCATTGGCCGTGGGTGGTACTCACCGCATTCATCGTTTGCAGCGGCACCCTGGGCCGCGGCGACGCAATTTACAAAGCGCTCTTGCGATTCGGCGGCGCCGTAGCAGGCACGCTCGCCGCCTCGCTCGTCGCGCTTGCCGTTTTTCCGAATCCGCAAACCTACGCAGGAACAGTCTTTTTCATTCTTTTCCTCGGCATCTGGCTGCGCTCGATCAACTACGCGTACTGGGCCGCGTGCGCGACCCTGATCTTTGCGCTGCTGCAAAACGTGCACGGTGCGGGCGCGCTTCCACTTTTTGCCGAACGCGTTTTCGGCATCGTCGCCGGCGCGCTGTGCGCGATAGCGGCGACGTGGTTCGTCTATCCCATTCGTACCGAGCAACTCGTGCGGCGGCGCATCGCCGACGCGCTCGCGGCGCTACGCGATACGCTTACTGGAAATGCTGCACACCCGAACCACGAGGCCCGCGTTGCGTCACTGCGCCACCACGCCGCGCAGTTGGAGCGCGTCGCCCCGCCCGTGCGGCTTCATCGCGCGCTGTTCGGCGCGAAAGCCGATCCGGAGCATCCGGCAACGCTGATCGATCGCACGCGCGACCTTCTGACCCAAGCAGAGACGCCGGAATTCGATCGTGCGCACGTCGGCGCGCAACTGCGACGGTTAGCCACTATTTTGCGCGGCGATAGTAAACCCTGAAACGCAGGTCAGGATTTTCGCCGCTCCGCCGCCACGCCGATCGCGATACCCAGCGCGACGCCGACCGCGGCGGCCCCGATTGCAACGCCAATGCCCGCACCGAGTGCGATAAAAAACCCGAGTCGCCGTGCTTTTCGCATATGGTGCCGTTTCGGCACCGGTTCCTCAATTCCGCGAATTCAGAGTTTCTTCACACCTGAAGCGCACAGTGGTGGCCATCCGGAGGTGGCTCCCGATGACCCGGAACGACATTCTGAAGATTAGCGCAAGCCTATGCGAACGCGGGCTTCTGAAATGCATTTCTGTGGACGACACTGCGCCTCGGTACGAACTCACGCCGAAAGGTTGGATGGCGCTGATGTTCACCGAGGTGGCTCACGACCCGTAAGCACAAGCGCTGCTGACGCGCAAGCACCGCATGCCGTAGGTCAAAAGTCATATGCGCTCGCGCGCATACCTCGCTAAAGCGCCCATTTTCGGGCGGGGCCGCTTGAATTCGGAACGAAGTCAACTACGTGCTGACGCGCGCCTTGGTCTGCCCGACCTTGGTGGGCCGGGATGAGGAACTCACACAGCTGGTTGAATGCCGGCTCGCCGCAGCGCGCGGACACGGATCGCTCGTGCTCGTTTCGGGCGACGCCGGAATTGGGAAAAGCCGGCTGCTGATCGCGTTTCGACAAACCCTCACCGGCGGGCGCGCTGCATTGGGTGTGGGACTCAACCGCGAATTCGGCAACGCGCCGTACGGCGCGGTTCTGGCGGCGTTGCGTTCGCTGCGAAACGACGTCGCTTTTCCGCAAGCCGGCAGTCGCATCGAGCAGCTCACGGAGCTTGCCGAACAACTTTCTGCGATGTGTGCGCGGCGCTGCACGGTTCTTATTCTCGAAGACGTTCACTGGGCCGACGACGGCACGCTGCTGTTTCTGCAGCATCTGCTGCCGTCGATTGGAACTTTACGGCTTCTGATCGTCGCCACATACCGCTCGGACGATCTGCGGCGATGTCAGCAGCTCGATCCCCACATCGCACGCTTGATGCGCAGCCGCGCTTCCCACAGCATTGCGCTCAAGCCGCTGGCGCCCGCCGAGATCCGTCGTTTGGTACGGTTGGCGGCGGGGCAGAAACCTCCGCTTACTCCCGCGCTCGTTGACGAGATCGTCGAGCGCTGCGAGGGCAATCCGTTCTTTGCCGAGGAATTGCTGAAAACGTCCATCGAGAAATTGCAGGGCGCGGGGATTCAGCAACTGCCGCTCACCGTACGCGCAACGGTGCTGGAGCGCGTCGCAGGGCTAGACCAACAAACGCATGGTGTTCTCTCGCGCGCCGCCGTTCTCGGGCGACGCTTCGAAGCGGGTCTCCTTTCCGAACTGTGCCGCTTGGACCCCACAACGACTTTGGCCGCGTTACGAACGCTGCGTAACCTTCAACTCATCGACGAACTGGACGCGGATCCGCCGGCCTATGTCTTCCGGCATGCCCTGACGCAGGAAGCGGTCTACAATGAACTGCTCGCGGCAGAACGCAAACCGCTGCACGCGCGAATCCTCAGCGTTCTGGAATCACGCGGAGCGGACGCGGCTCAACTCGGCTACCATGCATGGTGCGCCGGCATTGCGGACAAGTGCGTCTCACACAACGAGAACGCCGGGGATGAAGCGCAAGCACTGCACGTGTATGGTGACGCGGTGCGCTGTTACGACCGCGCGATAGCATTCGCTCCGAATGACGATGCGCGAGCCCGATTACTCGTCAAGAGCGCGGTAAACTGTGCGCGCGACGGCAAGGCCGTACAGGCATTAGAACGCTACGCGGCTGCGGCCGACGCGTATCGAGCCTGCGGACTCTCGGACCGGCTTCCCGACATCTACCAAGCGATGAGTGCGCAAGCGCGGACTTCGGGCGATAACGAACGCGGCGTGCAGATCCTCGAACACGCTCTCGACTCGATGAGTCAGGACGACGCACGCGAACGCGCGCTGATGTACCTGAGTTTGGTCTATCTTCGGCTCGATCGCGGCGAAGTCGATGCGGCCAAAGCACTCATCGCCCAAGCGAACGTCATGCGCGGCTCGATGCCGTATGAGGACGCGCTTCAGTACACACAGCTGGTCGCCGGAGATGTGGCGGGATTTCAAATTGCCTCGAAGATCAATGCTGCGGCCAAAGAATCGCTGGGGGATGTCGAGCGCCTGCGCGCGCGTTTCAATCGCGCTTTCGGTCTCACGATTTTGGGCTGCGACGACGACGCGCTTGTGGAGTTCAACGCGATACTGCCCGAGCTGAACGAAAGGCGATTGACGTCGCTCGAGGTTTTGAGCTGCGCGAATTCGGCGCTTATTCACGCGCGAGCAGGACGGCTATCCGAGGCGCGCGGCTGCATCGATCGCGCAGTCGTCATCCCCGAACCGACCACGACCGGGCCGATTGCACTCGCTGCGGCCGCGCTCACCGTCGGCTTCGCGCTATGGGACGAAGACCTGATCGCACGGCTATGCTCAGCAGACGTCGTCGAGGCCGCTTTTGCGAGCCGAATCAACTCGACGCTCGGGCGTATCGCAGGTCCGTATGCCAAATGGTTATGGGTTATGGATAGGCGTGGCGAAGCTCGAGCGTTGTTGCGACGCGCCATGGACTGTATTCACGGGCCGTTCGGGGCCACCGAAACGCTTCTGGTTGCTGCGGAACTCGGTGACGAGCGCGCGCGGTCGGCAGCATTTGCGTCGCTCGAAACGCTCGACCGCATGGTGAACGCCGACGCCTACGCTGCGACATCCGCGCACCTGCGCGCGCTGCGCGCATTGCATGCAGGCGACGAATCCTCCGTGCGCGCTCATGCGCGCGAGGCACTCGAGCGCTATGTGCGCTTAGGATGGACGATGCATCAAGCAGCGTGCATGCAGCTTTGCGGAGACGCGAAACGAGCGTCAGTCCTGTATCGCCGTATGCATGCTGCCGGGCCGCTGCGTCAGATGCTGGCGACGAGTCGCGATTCCGGAGTACGTGCGGCACTTTCCGAACGGGAACGCGAAATTGCCTCCCTGGTCGCGCACGGAACGGTCAACAAACACATCGCGGAACGGCTCGCCGTAAATCAACGAACGGTCGAAAAGCATCTTACGTCCATTTATGAAAAGCTCGGCCTTCGAAACCGTTCGGAGCTGGCTGCATACGTCACGCGCGGCCAGGAGCATCAAAATCTGCGCAGATAATGCCGAAAGTCAGCGCAGGTCTGTTGCTCTACCGTCGAGGCGGCAGGGACGTTCAGGTTCTTCTCGTTCACCCCGGCGGCCCGTTTTGGGCGAAGAAAGACGCGGGGGCGTGGTCGATTCCAAAAGGCGAGGCGCAACCCCAAGAGGATCTTTTGGCGGTCGCCGTTCGGGAGGTTCGCGAAGAGACCGGCTTCGAAGTCGCAGCCCCGTTCGTACCACTTTCGCCGGTCAAGCAGTCCGGCAAAATCGTGCACGCTTGGGCTTGCGAATTCGACGGCGACGCGCAAGCAATCGTGAGTAATACCTTTCAGCTCGAGTTTCCGCCGCGTTCGGGGCGTTTCGCCGAATTTCCGGAAGTCGATAAAGCAGACTGGTTCGATCGCGCGACCGCGCACGAAAAGATTCTAAAGAGCCAGCTGCCGCTGCTCGAAGAGTTTTTCAGACTGGTACTCTGAGTACTACGATAATTTCGGTATGGTTTCAGTGAATCTCTGCGCGCGATTCGCCGTATTGCAAACAAGAATCATGTTCGGACACATCGGCCATCCCTACACTCTTCAAGTCGCGGCACTCTGGCTTTCGTTTCTCCCCGGTTTCGCCGTTGCCACGGTCATCGCAGGTGCACAGTGGGAGCGCCTAAAGCGCGCGACGCGTAAGCAGTATCGCGGAGCGCTTAGGCCGAATTCATGACCTAGCTCATGGAAAGCGTCGGCGCCGACGTTCGCGCCATCGACCTTCTTGGTGCACTGTCCCTCATGGGGGATATGGCGCTCGGGCTTTCGGCCGGCCACGGCGTACGAGCGACCTACATCGGCATGTGCATCAGCCGCGAGCTAGGCTTGGCGATTGACGAACAGGCCGATCAATTTTATGCGTGTCTTCTCACGGATGCCGGATGCACGGCTTGGGCGAGCCAAGCCGCAGCAGCGATTCTCGGCGACGACATGGAGGCGCGGCGTGAATTGTTCTTCTTTACGGATCCGACGGACCCGCGCGAGTTGCTCAAGTGGCTGACGCACTACATCGCCGCAGGCGAACGCGCCGCCGTTCGCTTCAAGCACGTCGTCGATTTTTCCGTTCGCGGTCGCCGCTTCATGCTCGAGGGATTGCAGAACACGTCGGAAGTCGCTGCGAGGTTTGCGCGCCGGCTCGATCGATCCGTTCGTGTGCAAGAGGCGCTTCGTTTCGCATTCGAGCGCTGGGACGGCAGCGGCCTTCGCGCGCGGCGACGGGAAGCAATTCCCGTAATCTCTCGGATTACGCGCGCGTCAATCTTTTTGGAAGTCTTTCACGGCGTCGGCGGCCGCGGAGCTGCGACCGATTTCGCTCGCGCGCGCCGCGGTAAGGACCTCGATCCCGTGGTCGTCGACGCGTTCTTATATCTCTCGAATAAGGAAAGTTTTTGGCAAGACCTCGAGAGCAAGTCTAACTGGGCGCTCGTGCGCGACATGGAGCCGGAGTCGCCTTTCCGCTATTTCAACGTCGAGCGACTCGACGATGCAGCGAGCGCCTTTGGCGACTTTGCAGATTTAAAGAGCTTTTATACGGCCGGACACGCGCGGCGCGTTGCGGCGCGTTCTGAGGCGATGGCCAGCGCGATGGATTTTCAGCAAGAACACATCACCGAGATCCGCCGGGCGGCGCTACTGCACGATATCGGTCTGGTAGCGATTCCCTCGTACGTATTACACAAACCGCGCGAGCGTTTGGGCAACGCCGAGTGGGAAATGATGCGTCTGCATCCGTACCACGCCGAGCGAATTCTTGCGCATGCGCCGGTATTTTCGCCGCTGTGCCGTTTCGTCGCGGCTCATCATGAGCAGCCCGATGGACATGGATACTTCCGCGGGTTGAAGGAGACGGAGATTCCGAACGGCGCCCACCTCCTCGCAGTTGCCGATCGTTTCGATGAGCTGACGCATGAAGGCCCGGGGCGCAAACCGCTTTCCACGGATATTGCGTTCGAGGTGATGAATCGCGAGGCCGGCTCGCGCTTTTCGCACGACGCGTTAACGGCGCTGCACGAGTGTCTGGAAAACCTG
>Ga0070735_10001376_pt1 | contig 23674 bp, 27 predicted proteins | sample Coa_R1_FD_66443 | JGI IMG/M metagenome (GOLD analysis project Ga0070735, IMG submission 66443) | Surface soil microbial communities from Centralia Pennsylvania, which are recovering from an underground coalmine fire - Coalmine... | ecosystem: Environmental > Terrestrial > Soil > Unclassified ...
GTGGTCATGAGCCCATCGCTGCAGAAACATGAGCATACCCAGGCCTCCTCCTGCGATAACGGCGACTTCCGAGAGATCGAGCACAATGACTCGGGCATCGCTTTGTAAATGGACCGCTTTGCGTAATTCGAAAGCATCTTCGCTGCGGACAATTCGGCCCTCGCATTCAATCACTGCAATTTCGCCGACGTTCTCCGTATGAACACTCAGCATCCTCTGCTCCTGCTCTGGCCTCTTGTCGTGACTGCACGTGTCGGGCCATCGACCTGAAACTTATGTTTGTGCGGGGCAGCGGCTGGGCCGGTCGAAACTACTAGGAAGTTTTGGCCGAGACCAAGAAAATTTGAGTTACAGCAAATGCTGTATCTCAGCACAATTGCTGGCATTAGACGATCACATTGAGTGAAACGCGACGAAAGAGCGGACAACGCTCTTGGTTCATTTCTCCCGACTCGTTTGCCCACCGACCCTCTCGGATTAGAGCGAACCACCGCTGAGTTCTACAGCTGCCTATGCAGCCGTGGCATGTACAACTGAGATGGTGGCGGTCACGCGCGCCGTGGTCATTTGACTGGATGTTTAGACTGCCACCTAAGAAGCGTAAGCGTTCTCGCATTCCGCGAAATCCAACTCCAGCTGTGAACACGTGCGTGCACTTATCTTTTTACAGTGGTCTCCAGTTCTGGAAAGACGAATGTCTGTTCCTCTGCGATTAGGATGGTCGGGGTGCCTCCGGAGGAGATGGACAGTGCATGTGCGATCGTTAGCTTCCCACCCTCTGAGGCCGCACAAGCCTCCAAAGCCTGCATCGAAGGAAAGTAGACTTCGGCGATGCGGTGGAAGGCCGGCGGGCCCAGCGGAGAGCCTATCATTCTGGTCGCCACGATCTTCGTTTTGCCGAGCATTTTTTCAACTGCCATCGGCACATGTTCATTGTTGTACACGTGTTCAAAGGCCTCGACATCTTTCGGCGGCGGATACATTACCACTATCTTGAAAGCCATTTTATGTCCCTCGGAATGAATTCTTATGTTTGACACACACTGTGAAAACATGTGGGTTGCAGCTACCGCTGTAACCCACATTACGAAACAATGGTTAGTTAGCGGCGATACCGTTGAACCCGGCTGATTCGGACAGACCGGCGGCATCTCCCAGGCTATTGAGCGTTCCGTCTGGTTGGATGGCGAAGATGCCGATCGTACCAGTTCCAGAATTGAGCGTGTAGACGAACTTACCATCGGCACTCACCGTAATGTCGAGGTTTGTGCTTCCGCTAGGATTAGTTCCTACAACTGTCGGGCCAATCGGCGTCAGTGTTCCTGTGGCAGTAATTGAAAATCCCGAGATGGTTGATGAACCGGCGTTCGACACGTAGACGAACTTGCCATTTGGGGTCACAGCATTCCAACAGTTCGCGTTGCCTAGGGTCGGAACTCCAGTGCTAATCGGAGACAGCGTACCGTTCGCAACTATTGAATAGGATGAGATCGCAGAGGCGTCATTGCCTCCAGCCGGACCCGTTTCCGAAACTAGCGCTGCTCCGTTGGGAGCGAAGCTAACCGCGAATGCCCCTGGATCTAAACTGGGATTCGCGACAATCGGCCCCAACGTGCCATCATCCTGCACATGGAAAACGTCGATGTTGTTGGTTGCTCGTTCCGTGACCAGAAGAAACTGTCCGTCCGGGCTGAAAGCCAGGGATGCAACCTCTGAATTATTAGTGGTAAGAAAGCGGATCGAGTCTGGAATTTGCCGGAGTTGTCCCCCCGCATTCAATTTAAATCCGACCACGTTGCTGCTGCCGCCAGTATTGAGCACGTAAACGAGGTTTCCGTGCTGGGCCACAGCGTTCGGTTCGGCGCCGCCAGAGACTACCTTGTCGACCAGCGAGAGCTCTGATCCATGCACAAGAAACACAGAGATCTCCCCGCTGCCTCCATTTACGGCGAACAGAAAAGAGTGATCCTGACTCAACGTGAGCGAGCCTTGAGATTCTAGCGGGTCTGTCACACCACCGGTTCCTCGACCGCCTGTGTCGAAGCTATGGCTTTCTCGTAACGAGCCATCTGCTGCCCGTTGAAAAACAAGTACTGCGTTCCCGGTTGCAGCATTCGTCATGACGAATACGGCGTGTTCGGCGTTTGAGTATTGATCCTGGGCGTTGCTTCGAGTTGTTGACACTACGCTCACAGCCAGCGTCACTAACAACAAAGTGCGAACTGCCTTTCGCATTCTAGACTCCCTATTGATTGAAGTGCGCGTCGTTGGCCTTTGGCATTCCTGATATAGATCTTTATCCTTAGGTCGACGGGTCGCGTGGTGAATAAGAGCGAACATTCAACGACAAAGTTACAGGGCTTGTCGAAAAATATTTCATCGCCGAGGCCGACATGCCGCAAACGGGTGCGCATACGATCGGACCACTCACTTTGCTCATGTCGTTCCGTCTCGCGAAGAACTCTACTCTTGAGTCGGGCGTGGGTTCGCTGTCCCGATACCGAGGATCCGAGGATGGTCACTGATCCCACCCGATTCCTGCGAAGGTTCAATGGTTCTTTCCTGGTGCGCTGCGTCGAGTTCCGCCGCGAGCTGAGATTTCAAGCCGCGGCTCGCCTGCTCGAATTGGAGTTTGGCCCGCGCCACGTGTCTTAATAATGTGTGCAGCTGCTTGGGACCCAATACCAGCAATCCCAGCAGCGCCATGAACAGAATTGCGGTTCCCAATCCCACGATTCATCCCTTGGTTCCGTCTTGCTGGTCGGAAACGATAGCGGCAGGCTTGTCTTCGTCAGCTTTCATGGATGCCTTGAACCCACGGATACCTTCCCCGAGTCCTTTACCGAGTTCCGGCAATTTCTTGGGCCCGAAAACAAGCAGGGCAATTCCGAAAATGATTAGCAGATGCATCGGCTGAAACAGTCCTTCGAACATACAGCCTCCTTTAATCGAAAATGTAAGTACCGCCTATCTAGAACTTGGGCGCCGCACCGGTGGACCGTTAGCGGCGCCCATTGCAACGGGGGAAGCGACTACCAAAACTATCCGCGGTTGGCCGAATCGGCTTCGACAGCCATTGTCTGCAGTAGATTAAGAAACTTTGGGCTCTGGCCGATGAAGAGCCCGTCTGCAATGAAGCTCTTGATCGTCGCGACCGCGCCACCGAATCTATCGGTAAGCGGACGAATGATCGAGACGCGGGGAAGGTTAGGCTTAAATTCGACCGGGACCGGGAAGATCAGGCTGGGCTGAATCAACGGGTTTAGTGGACTGAAGAAGTTGGGAAATTTCAGGCCGGAGATGGGGTCTGAAAATGGCGCCACCGGAGCTTGCACTCCGTTGCCTGCAAAATCGACCCATTCCAGAAAGTGGGCGATCTCGTCGCCACCAATGCCAAGCGTGATCTCAAGTACTTCTGGATCTGTCACTTTTTGACTCATGGTAGCGTACAGACTCGAGCCGCCTTGCTCAATGTATCCGAAGTGGAAGGCCGCTACGTTGGCGATAGCCTGAATGTGGTCATTACCTGGAAAGTTGGGATTGGATTTGCCTTCGTAATCGGCATCGCTTCTGGGAATCGCGGTTACTCCATTGAGAGTGAGCGCCTGGGGAAACGTGGCGCCCAGATCAGGATTGGTAGCACTTCGGTAGCGCACGAACCAACTGGTGTCGACATTAAGATTCATGAGGTTGGTGAGGCGCGATGCACCAGTCGATCCCTCAGCCGTACTTCCCGGCAAGGTTACGAACTCATCGAAGTTGACTGGTTCGGCTCCTCTGGACTCCAGATAGGCATTGAGGAAAGTAGCGTGGCTCACTTCATCCAGCGTATTGCTGGAAATGTATTGCGGGCCGTCGGAATCAAGGTTCGACAAGGCTACTTGATAGGGGTTTAACAGTTGGTTAGGGTCTACCTCAATGGGTGGATTATTGCCGATACCACCCAGTTCCGCATATTGCGTCCACAGGTCTGACTCGATCAATTCCGCCGCCGCAAGAAACCGCAGGATGGCGGCATCGCCCGCATTGATGGGACCACTTGCTGGGGTACTGGATTGTGCGCGGGCCAAAGTTCCATTTGCTAACAAACCGGCGCCCACTACTGTGCCTCCTGCCACGAGACCGCTTTTTAGAAAAGAACGACGGTCGACTGAACTGCCGGTAGATGGGAGAAGCTGTTTTTTCTTCATACTTGTGCTCATCCTTCCTCGACTAAAATTTGTTCAAACTCTGCATTAGACCCGTCGACGCAACGACGAGATACGAGAGACATGTCATTTGATTGTCAACTCTTTGCAAACTCGCACTGACAAATGCCAAAGAAATCTTCACGAGCGCGAGTGAGTTGAAGACCATCGTGCGACTCTTCTATCTCACTTTCTGCGGGTCCGATTTCTTCCATCTGCATGTAGAACTTCGCTGCTTGCCCGTTATTCCCTAAATTCATGGAATATTTCCTAAAAGAAAAACAGTCTTTACGTTTCTAACTCCTCACGAGTTGCTTCAGCTCAGACTTCAAAGTGCGATCTGCTGCTGGATGATCCGATCAATTGTGGGTGAAGACATTAAAAACGGTAACCTGCCGATAGCGGACACGGGTTAGTTGTTTGCTACTGCCGCCGCGTCCCGGGGGCGAACATGGATCCTTATCGTCTACTCACTGAGGCTTCACGCACTTTCCAATCATGTCTTCAGAGATTGCCTGATCACCCGCGGCTCCCTGGGGCGTCGTTCCTTGCCCTATGCCTTCGGATCCCTGGCAGTTGGAAATACTTGTCAAACTCCAGCGCGTTGCGACTTGTGAGAACCAAAGGTAAGCCTGAGCGGCCGAGGGATTTTCTCCGTTGTCGCAGACCCAGCCCGACAGGTTCGTCGACGGAAAATTCAGAACCGCTCCTGGCTGCACGATACTTTGTGCGGCCTCACTCGCCAGATTGTTTGGGGTAGACCTAGTCTTCGGTAAGCAAGATGTACCCGTCCAGGCGGAGACTTGGGACGATTCCATGTTGTAAAAAGGTTTGTCATCGAAAGGTGAACCGTTGGTTGGATTCACGGTGATTGGAGTGGCGTGCGGCGTCTGGCAGCCCAACGCGATATTTGAAAACACTGGTCCCGAAAGCAGTTCTGCGTTATCAATTGGAATGCCGTACCACGATAGGGCATAGGCGGTAGCGCCGGCACCACCGGAAGCAGCCTGAGCGCAGAAGGGTACTCTCGGCTCGGAGCGAAGAAAGTTCAGCATCGTCGCTGGCCGGCACGCGGATGCAACGATGTTTCCTCCATTTTCCCAATCCGTTGCAAAGATAAATTGCGCCAGCGAGAATCCCGCCTTGGAATAGGTCTCAAAAAAGGTTGGGCCGCCACCGGGAATAGTGTCTCCGGTTCCGTTGATGAAAACGATGGTCCCAGTTGTCGGGTTCCCCTTGGTTCCAAACGTCACTGCAATGTCTGAGACTCCAGGACAAGAGACCGTGGCCGAGTGGCAGGTCGACCCGCCGGCAAAGCCCGCCGTACATGCCACGGGTTGAACGTTAGTGACCGTGCCGAGCGGTAGCTGTGCGGCGGCAGAAAGAGTCAGCGAGAAAAATATGAGTGCCAGTGTTTTCATGATTTCAAATCCTATGTGCCCATGGTGCCAGGGCGCATGGAGTGCGCCCTGGCGGAGCCTGTTTGCTTTAGTTGATGGTGACCGTTATCGCGCTGGAATGCGTCAGTGAGCCGGATGTGCCTGTGACCATGACTGTGGCTTGTTGCGACGCCGGCGTAGTTGGCTTGTTTGAATTATTGCTACCGCTGCATCCGAGAGCGAATAGTGAGATAGCAAGTGTCAAGCTCAGTAAGCTCAGCCCTCGAATGCGCTTGCGTGTAAGCGATTTCCATTTGCCACTGCTCAGCAGCGTTCCGAACAGGCCAAGCCCAGGCATGAGGACGAACATGCCGACCGCGTTGTAACCCGTGGGAGGCGGGGTCGAATTAGCGGAGATGGTCAAAGTGGAGTTTGCAGCGCTCGCTCCGGGAGAGATGGTTGAAGGACTTAGAGCACAGGTCAGTCCGGCTGGCGCAGAGCAGGTAAGCGTAATCTGACTATTAAAGCCTCCCACTGCAGCGGCGCTAACCATAACCGTAGCCGATCCCCCCGGGACGACCGTCGCACTCATCGCCGAGAGATTCAGGGAAAATCCGCTGCCAACTGCAGCCGCGGGTGCAAGGCTGGCAAATACTGCGGTGGCACTGCCACCCGACGGAAAATTCGGTTGCCCGGCGCTGCCTCCGGCAGTTATGTAGAGGGTGCCAGCAACGCCTGGATCATCGGCGCCGCCGCCTCCGCCAAACACCATATCCCACAAGCCTGGGTTCACCAGCACCTTGCCTGAGGAATCAGTAAGCTGGCCGACAAATTTGCCGGTAGTGTCGAATGCGCTAATGGTGCCGTCGCCGAAATTTCCCACGAGAATATCGCCGGCGAAGGTTCCAAAGCTGGCGGGAGCGGCCGTTACGCCCCAGGGTGCATTCAGATTATTATTGGCAGCGGCGGCTACGAAGGTGCTCACGAAGTTGCCGTTGCTATCGAAAATATCCACCTGACCGGCGCCTGCCCCCGGGAATGCATCGTGCTTGGGAGTGTCCTGCATGGCATACGCGACATAGACCTGGTTACCAATGACGTGGATGCCGTGCGGAGCGAAACCCGCCGGAAGTTTTGGATCAGTGAACGAACCGGCCAGCGTTGTCAGATTGTAAGTGGAGTCAAATACGTCTACCTTGCCGCTATTGAAGTTGGCTGCCAATAAGTTAGTACCTAGCAGAGCTAGGCCCTTATACACTGCGCCGCTAGCAGAATTATCCTTGCCAACGATTCCGGTGTTGCTCGATCCGTTCCAGTAAACGATTAGGCCGTCCTCGGTGTCGAAAATGAAGGATCCGCCCGCGAAGTATGTACCATTGGGATTGGCGACGGTCCCAGTAGGGCAGCCTGGGCTGCAATTGCCGTTTGGATTGCTGCTGGCCCCAGGTATGGTTACGATCAACCCCGAATCTTTATTTCCGTTCTGATCGTAGAGTGTGGAAACGCCGCTGTTGTTATCGGCGATCCAAAAGTCTTGGTCGGGGAGAACAGAGATCCCCCAAGGATTTAAGAGTTGTTTATCTGTTGTAGTAGCCACACCAGCCACGTTAGAAACCATGTTGGTTTGGGAATAGCCGGCCTGCTGCGCCCATAACCCAGACGAAATCGTCAGCGTCATGAGCAGTCCAAATAACAAGAGTGCTTTTTTCACGTTGTCCTCCTTAACCTTATTTCTATGATTTGTACGACTTACTGAATTCCTTCTTAGCTGTGGCGCTTCTGTCAAAGGAAGGTGTGGGGAATTCAGGCAAACTGATGTAGTGCCTATCCTGAACTCCCCAACGCAACCGTATGAATGCTGATATATGTTGTGACTCAGTGGGCGCCAGAGGAGGACACCGTATCCTGCTCGTTCGCCTGTGCGAGCGCGACCAGCGCTCGTGGCAGCACAAATGTATAGGTACCACCCGGTGTTTCAACTTCCCTCAGAAAGTGCTCGTTTCCTACACGCTCGAAGCTCAACTTCGACTGCTCAGTAGAAGTGTCATCGACAACCACAGGGAGCATGATTGCTTCATTGTTGTAGCCGCGTATTGTTATGCCGGAGTGCGGGTCAACCGCCAGAGGGGAAACGGTGTATTTGCCTGGGGGCAGGAGCTGGCCTCCAGCGACGAACTCAAATGGAATTGTTGCGCTAACTTTGGCACTTTGAGCGTGAGCCTTTGTGCCCGGGCCAAGCAGGCATGTCAGAGTAAGTACAACAGTCAGATAATACTTATTCATAAGTTCTCCTTCTTTGAAGTATGTTCCTAAGCATCAACACTTGATAAATGCATACGTGTTCCCGAGGCTGCCGTTATCAACTGTGTTTCTTAATGTGCTATGCGAGGTTAGACGCGTCAGAAAGGGACATGATGCTGACCGGATGTCATTTGATTGTCAAGTCTTTGTCCGCATACGGTCTCGAACTTATTCGATTCGTCTGTGGGTCAAGGGCTGGCCACATGCAAGAGACCATACGAACCAGACTCTCGCTAGCGTTCGGATAATTGTTTGGGAGGGATCTTTCCAGGCCCCGCCGGATCAATGCACGGGGTTACGTTAGTCCTCGGGGGGCACAGCTCGACTTCGAACACAATGCCGGCTGGTTGCCTGGCATAATGGGAGACGTTGAAGGCGAAGTCACCGCCTGAGTTCCGTTATAACCGGAAACTCATTGCGAGACCGTAAGACTGTTCATGTCATGATTCTGCAATGGCCTGAAACCTATTTGCGCGGATTCTTTTTTCTGGCTGAAGAATTTGCTCAGGGCTTCGCGAAGCTGCAAGCGCACCCGCCACAGACGCGCCTTCACCGCGGTTTGACTCATGTTCAACGCTATTGCGGTCTGATCGATTGTTAAACCTTCGATGTCACGCAGGATAAATACCGTGCGCGAGATGGGGCGCAGTTCTTCCAGAGCGTTGCGCAGGATTTCTCGTAGTTCTGAGGCCCAGCACAGCTGCTCGGGATTGGGAGCCCAGTCCGTAACTTGCTCTGGCAGGATACCTCCGTCGGCGTCAAAATCCTCGTCCAAGGACGTCTCTCGGGCGCCATGCTGCTTGCGCAACTTCGTCAGCGCCTGGTTCACAGTGATGCGAATGAGCCAGGTGGAAAATTGGGACGCTTCTCGAAAGTCGGACAGGTGTTGATAAGCCTTCAAGAAAGCTTCCTGAACTGCATCTTGCGAATCTTCCTGGTTATGCGTAATGCTCTGAGCGATGCGTAGAAGCTTACGATCGTATCGCTGCACCAGTTGTTCGAAGGCGGCGGCATCCCCATTCTTGCAAGCGTGGACCAGATTCATATCGCCGCCGGTCTCTTCTGTCGCGCCGAATTGTGTTAAGTTGTCCGTCATATAGTTCAACCTAGTTAAAAATGAGAACGAAAAGACGTTCTGGTACCAATAACAATCCAGTTATGAGTTTCACTGCACTACTATCTTGCCGGTCATCTTTGGGTGCACCGAGCAGTAGTATGAGTACGTTCCGGCCTTGGTAAACGTATAGGAGAAGTTTTCATCCGTATCCATTACCTTGGACTTGAACACGCCATCTGTGCTCACGGCCGTGTGAGGGATGTCGTCAACGTTCGTCCAGGTAACGGTCGCTCCGACAGGTACGGTGAGCGTCTGCGGCCCGAACACGAAGTTATCGATCTTTACCGCCGCGGTTGCCGCCGAGGGCGCGGCACTCGCCGTGATGGTCGATGATCCCGCTAACAGCATCATTGCAATCATCACCGGCACTGCCACCCCTGCGATCCATACATTCCGGTTTGTCATAATCATGTTTCCTTTCTCAGGTTGAATCTTTCGTTGATTGTTATTTGCCAATTTCCTCAGTGCCTACAGCGAGGACAACCTAACTTCCGAGCGGCGAATCGACGATTGCAAGGCTGTGACCGCTGACCAGATAGTTCACATCCGTGATTCCCAAGACCTTTTGCAACTGGTCAGCTGGAACCTTCATCGGCCCGGCTGAAGGAGCTGTTCCTGGCGCGGGTTGCGGGAATGCGGTCGACATCGCGGTGTGGAACGAAACCTTACCCTCCACCTTCTGCATGATCTGGTGAATGTGGCCGTTCAGCACCGTAACCGAACCGAAGCGCTTCACGTAAGACAAGGCTTGTTCGCTGTCGTCAGTTCCCCAGCCCCAGTCGGGATAGATCGTCCATAGAGGGATGTGCGCGAACAGCACAATCGGTGTGCTGGCAGAGCGGCCCTTGAGATCGCCCTCAAGCCACTCCAGCTGTTCGTCGCCAAGCGATCCCATGCCTCCGGCTTTTAGGTTGGCGACATTCACAAGCCCGACGAAATGAACTCCTTTTTGATCGAAGCTATACCACCCAGTACCTTTGGTCCCCTTTCCATAGCGCTCCAGAAATTGGTTGCCGTTGTCGCTCAGCATGTCGTGCTCACCCGGCACATAGTAGATTTGCTTCGCAGACGCACCCTTCAGTACCTGGTCCAGCGTATCGAACTCACTCGGCTTTGAGAGCTGACTCAGATCACCAGTGTGAATGATGAAATCCGGTTTGTAAGGCATGGCATTGATTTTGTTGATTGCCGTCTGGAGAGTAGCCGTGACGTCTGGGTTGGCCGGCTTGCTGAAGCCGATGTGGCTATCGCTAATCTGCACAAAGCTGAAGTCCCCCCCTTTGGCGGCATCTTTGCCGTAGCCTTTAGCGAAGACCCGAGATACGGGAATGCCGCCGCTCATGGTCCATACCAGGCCTGTGCCTGCCCATGCCATGCACTTCAAGAATCCCCGACGATCGACGCCGTCGTTGTTGAGGTCTTGCAACGTTTGATCGATAAGATCTTTGTTCGTGTCTACCATCTGGCCTCCAGTGTTTTCGTGCGGTTCACAGTTGATAACTGAACTGAGTCTGTTTTATTCCAGCTAAAGGCGAAGGGCCGTCAGAAAACCTCCATAGTTATCTGGACGGCAATTGCCCCCTTGTTAGGTGCAAACCGCACCGGGGGGCAACACAACGGCAGACTGTCTCCGGTGAGGGAATGGCATCCGAGGAATGGACCGGATTCAGATCTGGCTTTATATTGCCGTCAGGGGCGAGTTAGGGCCGGCACCGAGCCGCTTAGATTCACCAGCAAGAGTCAAAGGGGCACGTATTCCTTTAGGCCAATTCTCGAGAAGGCGCTGACCGCAGTTTGCGGTCAGCATCCTACTCAGGGGAATAAGATAGGCTCAGTGCAGTTTTACGGGACCATAACTGGGAAGAGATTGAAGCTTCTACTCGGGAATACCAATCCCCGCACATCTTCAGGAAAACCGCGGAGCTTCGAACGACACGAGGCTCCGCGCCCCCTGCAACCGTTACGCACCGCTTGCGGTTACGGTTTCAGCTCGAACAAAACGCCGCATCCGCCGGGGAGGTCGCTGGAATCGGCACAATCGGTTTTGTTGAAGTTGAAGTCACCGCCTCCAAATGCCGTGCCAAAGATGTCGCCGTTAGCACCGAAAGCAAGCACGTCGTCTGAAGGCCCCGCTCCATCGGCCCCACCCTTGAAGGTATAGAGAATCGTCTCCGTGAAGGTGCCGTCAGAACCGGGCGTCAGCTTGTAGACAATGCCACAGCTCTCATCCGAGTCTTCCTTGCAGATGTTCACTCCCCCAATGCCGCCGCCTTGCGAGACCACGCCGTAGAGGCTCCCTGCGGAACCCAGGGTCAGGCTGTTAGCAGGAAAAGCTCCATCCGCTTCTCCGTCAAATTGGTGGATGAGGCTCTCCGTGACTTGCCCGCCACCTAAGGGGGTTATCTCGAACACGGCGCCCTGCAAGGCGATTCCTCCATTCTCGGTAGTGCCGACCAAGTTACCCGCCGGGTCAACGATCACGCCGCCAAAAGGATTCCAGCCGGTGCTGGTGTCCGCGAAGCTATACAACGTGCTCTCGGTCCAGACCGTGCCGTTCGCGTTCGGCGTCAGTTCGAACACGGTGCCGCACAACCCGAGGCCGTTCGAGTCACCGCAAGTCGAGGAGTTGCCAACGCCGCCAAACGCCGTGTCGCCCCAAAGGTTACCGGCCTTGTCGAACACAAGCCCGCCCGTTGGACTCACGCCGTCTGGCGTGCCCTCTCCTGTAAAGTGATGCAGAATCGTCTGGGTCCACACTCCATCTGCCAGGTGCAGCTTATAAACCGTGCCGCAACCATTTGAGCATAGGGTCTCGAAGATGCCGCTCGCGCCGCCGCCACCGTTGAAGGTGACGCCGAAGAGATCTCCCGCTTTGTCGAAGATTAAATGGCCACTGGGATTGCATCCATCGTTCCCATTGCTGTCGAACTTGTGCAGGAAGGTCTCCGTCCACGGTTCACCCGCGGTCGTGGGAGGCGACAGTTCATAGACGATGCCGCAGCCCTTACCGCCGTTGGGGGTCACTCCATAAAGGTTGCCCTCCGCGTCGAAGATGAGGGCGTTACCTGGGTTAGAACCGTCGCCCGTTGCCTGCGAAAACTGGTGGATCTTTTGGTAGGTCACACCGCCACCCGCTTTCGGCGTCAACTCGAAAACACCGCCGTCGGCGAATTCTCCGGTGCCGCCGGTGCTGAACGTGCCAAAAAGATCTCCGCTCGCGTTGAAGGTCAGGCCCCCAGCAGGACCTTCACCAGAATTATTTTCGACACCAGTGAAAGTATGAAACACCGTCTCCTGATCCTGAGCTGCGCACCAGGAACCGGCCGCAAGCCCCACCGTTACCGCCGCCACCGCGAACCCTTTGCTGATGGCGGTCCAACACTTTCCGTGATTCATTTTGTAATTCCTCCTTATAGATTGAACTTGATTGCTGATCACTGCGCTGGTGAAGCCTTATTCCACAAATATGTCCGCACCTCAGTTGTTGTAATGTTGTTCACAAGGCACGTAGGTTAGACGCGGCGAGCAACGGCGAGATATGGATGGATGTCAATTGATTGTCAATTCCTTGTCTAGTAGTAAGTGCTTCTTCAGTCGCAGTTACGAGAACATATTCGGGTACCAGGCAGGTCAGCCGAACGGATAGGACGCCTTTCATCACCTTGCCAACCACCAGGCGAGCGCTAGCCACAATGGCGTCACCGCCAGCAGCGCATTCCGGATTCCCCGCGCCAACGCTCTGACGTCGGAACACGCGATTTCACGATCCCGGTCGTCGCAGGCGCGCTTTTGGGCAAAGTATTCCAAGAGCTCGACCTCGCCCGTGAGCGTCGGTAATTTCCGCGATGTGGTTTCCACATTTACCGTCATAACATCAGCCCGTTAGTTCGCCAGATACCGAGCCAACGCTAGATACCCGTCGAGTTCTCCGATGGCGACAATGTTTCCATCTGTCTGGATCAGCAAGCTGGTGAACGTCTGCTCACTGGTCACCGAGCAGCAGACGCCAAAGGAGTCAACGGTGCCAAAGGTGGTATCCAGTTCGCCGCTGCTATCGAGCCGTATCAAGCCGCCGAAAATCGGTGCGTCTTGGTTGATGAGGCCACCAATCACGATTTGCCCATTCGCCTGCAGAGCGACGGCCTCAGCCACCGAGGTAGTTTGTTTCAGGTCGAATGACTCAAGGTTACTGTTGAAGGTTGTATCCGTTTCCCCGGTTTCGAGGAAACGCCTTGCGCCGAGTCTTGTGCCAAAATTACCTACGCAGTGCGTATTAAACGAGCAACCCGTCATGGCCACAACATAGTCGCCGTTTGGCTGGAAAATAGTAGGGGACTGGAACAGAACATTGGGAACCGCGCTTTGTGACGATGTGAGAGCCGCCACAACTTTTGCGGGTGTTACATCGGGCAGCAGGACTCCCTTGGAGCTGAACTCCGCGACCAGGCCGGTATTAAAACTTGTATTCTCCCCCACGGCCAGGTAGTCGCCGTTCGAGAGCAGCGCTAGCGTCTCGGGCCCCACAAACGTGACACTCGCCAACGAGATCCCGCTCTTACCAAACATGGCGTCGAGACTGCCATTGGCGTTGAACCGCACCAATGACATCATTCCGGGCCCACCCTGGGTCGCGGGAACCTCGAAGCCGCCCATAACGACTTGGCCGTTGGGTTGTAGCAGCAGCGCACTGGGGGCATCGGACCGGGTACCGACTTTGGTGGCCACGAGGCCGTTGGTTCCAAACGTAGTGTCCAGAATGCCGTTGGGCGTATAACGCGTCAGGCCGAACCCATGCAGACCTGACTTGTTCGTGGCTACCCCTCCAATCAGGAAGTCACCGTTCGGTTGCACGGCAAACCCAAACGGATCAAAGGCAATGCTGGGGAATGTGGTGAGCGTGATCCCGTTCGTCCCAAAGGTTGTGTCCAGCTCGCCAGCGGAGGTATAGCGCACCAAGCCGATCCCAGTGCCTACGCCGTCCACGAAGTCGACCTGCGCGACTGCCACAATGTCGCCGTTTGCTTGTTCAAGGGCGCCCACTCCGGCCGAGCCATTCTCGAAGCTGGTTGTAACGGTGCCGCCGTTGCCGAACGTCGGGTCAAGAGTGCCCGCCTGCGCCTGTGCGAAGTTGACGCCAGACACCAGTCCCATTGCTAGTAGTCCGGTGATCATATGAAATGTAATTTTCTTCATTGCTTTTCCTTTTTTAGTTTGATTTTGGTTTCGCCCGCAGACGATCCGAATGTCTGTCAGTGTGGATAACTCGCAACCACTGTATTTATTCCAGGCAAAAGTCGTTAGTTGTCTGCGGGTTGTCTGCGATTTGTCTGCGAGAAGTAAAAACTGCTTAGGGCCCTCGATAAAGCGCTTACCTTGCCACCCTCAAGGCGAGAGGTAAGAGGACGCTGACCGTGGTTGCAGTCAATGTCCTCTTTCTTGGGGTATTGAGACGGGCTCGTCGCAAGTTCGCGAACGAGCACGATCCGGGCTGCGGTCTGCCGACCCAAACAATGCGTCTAACAGTTAATTCGCCAGATACGCCGCCACGATGATCCCATCGTTGCCGGTTCCCTCGATGGCAAGAATGTCTCCGTTGGTGTCGATCGGCAGGGCGGTCACATTATTGTCAACCGTCAACGTGCCGCCGCTCCCAAACGTGGTATCCAGGTCGCCGTTGGGGTCGAGCCGTGCAATGCCACCGAAATTCGGCCCACCAGTGGCAAGTTCAAGGCCGCCGACCACGACCTGTCCGCTCGATTGCACAGCCAGGCCCTGCGGGCTGTTATTTGCCGTGGTGCCGAGGGAAAATGGGGTGTCAGCAAAGGCAGTATCCAGCGTGCCCGTTTCGCCAAAGAGCGACACTTGCACGTCAGTGCGGTGGCTGTTCTCGCCGCCAGCGTGGACAGACGGGGCCACAAGATAATCGCCGTTTGACTCGAAAATGGTCGGGATCGTCGCGAAGGGTTCGAGCCCTGCCAACGGGCTGCTCGCCACCAGAGTTGCCGCAGTCACCGCAGGTAACAGCTCTCCTGTAGAACTGAGTTCCACAACTGTGCCGACCTGCGCATCTCCGTTCTCACCCACAGCCAGGTAGTCGCCATTGGAAAGAAGGGCCAGCGCCTGCGGCACTAATAGAGGAGCGGGCGTAACCAGCGCAACTCCGGCCGTGCCAAAGTTCGGGTCCAGCGCGCCGTTGGAGTTGAAGCGCACCAGCGAAAGCGACCCCGGGCTCGTCTTGCCGCCATCTTTAAAGCCGGCCATCAGAATTTGTCCGTTGGGTTGCAGCAGAAATGCGGTCGGAGCGTCGAGACCGGCGACGAAATTGGTCGTCGCCACGCCATCGGTGCCAAACGTTGTGTCGAGCACGCCGTTGGCCGTGAACCGCGCCAGGCCGAATTCGAGTACGCCCGAGGCGGTGCCGCCTACCGTCCCTGCGACAAGGATTTTGCCATTCGGCCTCAACGCAAGTGCAAACGGTTGAAAAGTGAAGGGAGAGAACTTGGTGATTGTGCTCCCCTTGGTGCCAAACGTTGTATCCAGCTTGCCAGCCGGGGTGTAGCGCGTCAAACCAATCTGAGTGCCAAACCCTTCCACGAAGTCGAACTCGGAGAGCACCACGATGTCGCCGCTGGCCTGCAAGGCCGCGCCGATCGGTAACATGACCGGCGACCCGGCGCCGGTGAAGGTGGTGCTTACGGTGCCGCCGGTGCCAAACGTTGTATCCAGGGTGCCAGCCTGGGCTTGTGCGAAGTTGATTCCAAACACCAGACCAACTGCTAATAGTCCAGCGATCGTATGAAATGTAAATCTCCTCACTGTTGTCTCCTGTTTGTTCTAGTTTCGATTTTGGCAAACAGCAGACCATGTAGGATTAGGATTGCGTGGTGCCTCCGATATCTGCTCGTGGACCATGATGAGAAGGTACCTTCGCGAGGATTGGCGGTTGTCAGCAGGATGTATCGGGTGAGTAAAGTCTAAGTAATAAAACTCTTTTCAGTGCCAGTTTGCCCCAGCTTACGAACCGCAAGCTGGAACTTCTCGGGCATTTAGCCTGGTAGGTTGACGCCGCTTAGAAAGCCACCCAGATGCCCGGTCACCGCAACGAGGCCGATTGCCAGAAGTTCAACCGCCAGACGGTAGCTTGGCAGGTATACAGTCCGTTTCCGCGCGCGGAAATGTATCCACCACACCAGCCATATCATCACGCTTGAGACACACGCGAGAACCAAGTGCAGCAAGAGAATTCCCTTCAGCTTCTTTCCCTCGAGTTGAAACTGCCACGCGAGTAGCCCAGTAGCGAGAACCGGAACAGTCGAAATCGCCGCCACCAGCAAGTTATAGTAGGCCGCCGTTGCCAGGCCGCGTTGTTTCGTCCATTGCGCGATAAGGTCGAACCCCACCGCCGTGATGAATAGCGCGATTGGAAAATGGACCAGCACGACATGTTGCGCGTGTTTCGCTAAAAGAGCCGTCTTGAGATCGAAAGGATTCACCATCACACACCTGCCCTAGGATGAAACCCGGAGGTTGGAAATGGGCATGAGCCTCTACGCTCCTAATCTGCCCGCTTGTGAAATAAGCCTCACGATGGATAACGTAATTGTTGGTTCTTTATTCCGCCTAACTGCGCAATTATCGATTGGCCCGACAAATTGATTCACCCAATGGAATATTTGAGTCGAAGGCTAGTTTTCAGCTGCAGCGGGGGATTATTCAGGGCGTTTATGAGAAGTCTTCATCGTGATTGCGGTGTTTGTCATGCAGATCGCTTAGCTTGCCGCTCAGTTTTCGCAACAATTTATTGTTTTGAAGGGAATAAATCGAAGGCTCCGGAGTTCTCATCATGTGGACCTGTCAGGGGCGAATCTCCAACTCGACTCGTTCGAAGAACTGGCCACACCTCTCTTCGATCAGCTGTACAACTTCGCTCATTGGCTCACGCAGAATCGCGAAGAAGCCGAAGACTTGGTTCAGGAAACCTACGTGAAGGCATTGAAAGGGTTTTCGTCCTTCCAACTGGGCACTAATTTCCGGGCGTGGATCTATCGCATCTTGCGCAACACGTTCTTGACTTCTCGCAAGGGGCTGAAAGTTACAATGACCGTACCTCTCGATTTCAACGAAGACGAGGAGGACCCGGAATCTGCTATTGAGCACGACACGCCGGAGACGCTTCTGTTGGCGCGGTCGAGCCACGAATCGCTGCAGATTGCGATCGATGAACTCCCGGTGCATTTCCGAGAGATTCTTCTTTTATGTGAGGTGGAGGAGATGTCGTATCAGGAGATTTCCGAGACGCTTGCCGTTCCTATTGGTACGGTAATGTCCCGTTTATCGCGTGCGCGGCAAACTTTACGAAGTCAATTGCGGCCACACTCGCGACAAGAAGCAGGACCACGAACTGTTAGGGGGACGAACCATGGTCTGTGAATCCTGGAAGGAAAAACTCGACACCTACCTGGACGGTGAGCTTCCGCAGGGAGAGTTGCGAACTTTCGACGCTCATGTGCGCGATTGCCCCTCCTGCTCCGCCGATGTCCTTTCACGGGTACAGTTGAAACGCGCGATTCATTTGGCTGGAAAACGTTTTACTCCTAGCGCTGAGTTCCGGAAGCGATTGCAGCAAAGTGTGGTCCCCAAACCGCGCCGTAGTTTCCGCCTGGGGTGGATGCTAGCGGCGGCGGCAGCCGTCGTTCTCGTGGTCGGAACCTTGACTTCAAGCTACCTGGGAAACCGATCCGGCAGAGACCAGGTCTTCAGTGAGATTGCAGACTTGCATGTGGCGACACTGGCCAGTTCGTCGCCCGTCGATGTGATCTCGACCGATCGGCACACGGTGAAACCATGGTTTCAGGGAAGGATTCCGTTCGCCTTCAATTTGCCGCAACTCCAGAATAGCGAGTTCTCTCTGCTGGGCGGGCGCATGACGTATCTTGAGCAAACGCCGGGTGCACATCTCATTTACGACGTGGGGAAACACCATATTTCGGTGTTCGTGTTCCAGGAACGATCGTTGCCTACGAGATTGAGTGATAGCTCTCTTAAGCCTGGGAAATTGTCCTTCAACATGGAAACATGGAGTCAGGGCGGCCTTCGGTATTTCGTGATCGGCGACGCAAGTGCCGCGAACGTAGATAGTCTCGCGAAATTGTTCAAAGGTGCGTCATAGATTGGACGCGTAATGTCAGATGACTTTAAGGCATAAACTTATAGCCCAAACCGTGCACTGTGAGGATGTGTAGCGGGTGCGAAGGGTCGCTCTCTAGTTTCTGTCTTAATCTCAGCATGTGGTTGTCCACCGTCCGTGTGCAGGGGTAGTTATCATATCCCCAAACCTTCTCGAGAAGTTCCTCTCGCGAGATCACGCGTTGCGCGTTCTTCGTCAAGAACTCCAGTGTCTTAAATTCCTTTCGGGTAACTGTAATTTGCTCGCCTCCACGAGTGACCTCGGTCTTGTACGAATCTACTATCACGTCCGCAAAGACATACATACCCTCCGGATTGAGGCGGGATGCACGTCTGATTACCGCACCCAAACGCGCAACCAGTTCCCTTGGGCTGAACGGAATGGTCACGTAATCGTCAGCACCCATTTCCAGCAGAAGGACCTTGTCCGGGACGTCTGAGCACGTGCTAAGAATTACAAGCGGGAGACCAGGGATCCGATTCGCGATCTTCTTGCAGACATCACAACCCGAGGATCCCGGACGAGGCAGATCGAAAAGCACTGCGGCCGGCACTCCTTGGCGAAGTTTCTCCAAGCCACTGACGGCATCGGGTACGACATCGACCTCATATCCCTGCGAGGAAAAAAGCCGCCGCAGAATCTTCCGCATAGCACCGTCGTCCTCGATGACCAAAATCCGGCCCATCGTGGCAGGTCGTGCTTCAGCTATGGTTGTGTGGAAGGCCGTTGCCAGACTCCTGGTTGCCATAAGCTTCTCCTCTTTGTGCGTGACTTGCCCGATGCCTCATACCCTCAGGTATCACGGCGCGCCTCATCGAACTTTCCCCTCTACCTAGTAAAGCCCTCCGCCCAACGGGAAACGTAACTTCTGTCTACACATGCGAACCTCAATTCTCCGACTTGACCGCGGTCCGACATCCTCTCACGCGTCACTGCGTGATGAGGCGAGTTTCGCGACCAGGGGCGCCTGCGGGACGCCAAGCGCAGACTCGCGAACCGCCTTCCGCGCCCTGGCTAGGCGTGACATTACGGTTCCTATCGGGATCGCCAATATTTCCGAAATCTCCCGGTAAGACGCATCTTCGACATCGCACAGCAAAAGAACTTCCTTAAAGATGATGGGCAGTTGCCCGATTGCGTTCCGAACGGCATTTTCTTGGGAACGTTCGATCAACAGGGATTCAGGATTGACTGAAGTTGAGGGCAACGCCAAGGCATCGTCCTCCGACTCAATCTCAACAGTCATGCGTTGATCTAGTGTCGAGCGTGAACTTAGAAAAGTGTTCCTGAGGATTTGAAACATCCACGCGCGGAAATTGGTGCCAGGTTGAAACGAGGCGAAACCGCGCAAAGCCTTCAGGTAGGTCTCTTGTACGAGATCCTCGGCATTGCCCTTGTTGTGCACGAGCCAACTGGCGAAGTTGTAAAGAGAATCGAACAGGGGCATGGCTAATTCTTCGAACCCTGCCGACGGTTTATCGTCTTGGGAGAACGAAGCCCCGAATCGGACTATTCCTTGTGAGCCAAGTCCAATATTCCCCATTTGCTTCTCCTGAATCAGCTCGAAAGCCCGTTTGCAGCCCACTCTGACGTGCTGGTCGTTCGGCATCAATTTGCTGAAGAACTTTTTTCCCATCGTGGAAAGCGGATTCCCGAATCATCAGTAATGCCGGCCCGTTGTCCCAGACGCATTTCACTCCTTAAGTGACCCTGGATACGTCAGAGGACGTCCCATCTTTGAGTTGTTCGGCCATAAACGGGCTCGTCCGCATAAGACCGACACCACGACTTCGCAGTTCCTTGAGGAGCACGATCCCGGCGGCATCCGCGAATGAGACGTCCGCCAGATCGAGAGACAACTGAACCGCATCGGGGAGGGTATGCACATCGCATGCTTTGCGGAGTTCCTCGACAAAGGAACCCGTCATCCGGCCTTCTACCCGAAGAGTTACAGCACTTCTTGACGACTCGACAACCGTGACCCTCAGCATGCGGTTCACCTGATCTCCTCTGGACTTCATAAAGCAATTGACATGCCTGTCGCAAAACCAGGCTGGGTCTGAACCTGACTGCCGGGACCTTCCGAAATCGCAAAAGCCAATATTTGGCTAGAATCAATAAGTTGGAGAAGACTGGCCGCCATTTGTTCGCCCTCCGGCTCTGTGCAGGCGCGGAGTGACGTCTTCTCTAAGGGCGTGGAATTAAGAGGCGGAGCCACCACATACGGTGATCACGAGCAAGTTGGTGTGAGGGGAACTACGATGGGCGGTGACGAGGTCCCTTGATGCCGAGCTTATCCATCCGGTGGCGCAGGGTGTTCGGATGGAGGTTCAATATCTTTGCGGCCCCTCTTGGACCATCCACCACTCCACCGGTGTGTTGAAGGGCAGCGAGGATGTGGTTGCGGTCTACCTCGTCCAGCGTTAGGAGTAGTTTTGGAGACTCGAGGTCAGCCTGCCGATGCTCGGGAGCGTCCGTCGCAGGAGCCTCAATACCTTTTGCAGAGGCGGCAACCGGCGTGAGATCGCGGCCCAACCGGAGGGTCGGATCCACCGATAAGACGACTGCGCGCTCGATGATGTTCTGCAGCTCCCGGATGTTTCCGGGCCAGGGATAGTTGACCAAGTTCTCCATCGATTCCCGTGAAACACCGTCGATCTTCTTCCCTAACCGCTTGGAGAAGCGCGATATGCAAAAAGCCACCAGCTGAGGAATGTCGGATCGGCGTTCTCGCAAAGGGGGAAGCTCAATGGGAAGGACGTTGAGGCGGTAGAAGAGGTCTGAGCGGAATCGGCCAGCCTGGACTGCTTCACTAAGGTTGCGGTTGGTGGCGGCAATCACGCGCACATCCACTCGCAAAGAGCGGCTGCTCCCTACCGGCTCAAACTCATGTTCTTGCAGAACGCGGAGCAGCTTCACTTGCGTTTCTGGGGACAGCTCCCCGATTTCATCCAAGAAGATCGTGCCGCCGTGAGCAAGCTCGAAGCGGCCAATGCGCCGCTCCAGCGCGCCCGTGAAGGCGCCCTTCATATGGCCAAACAGTTCGCTCTCCACCAGACCAGCCGAGATGGCGCTACAGTTCACGTTCACCAGAGCACGGCCACTGCGCGCGCTGCGGCTGTGGATCGCGCGCGCCACGAGTTCCTTCCCCGTCCCCGTTTCTCCGTAAATGAGCACGGTTGAATCTGTAGGCGCGACCTGATCGACGGCATGGAGCGCCTTGAGCAGCGCCGGGCTATTGCCCACGATCTCCTCGAAGTTGTGCTCCGCGCGCAGTTCCTCCTGGAGATAAACGTTTTCCTTCTCCAACCTAGCCTTCAGGCTGTCAATTTCCTCGTAGGACCGCATGTTCTGAATCGCCAATGTGATCTGGTTAGCCACTTCCTGAAAAAAGGCGGCATCCTCATCCGAATACCGATCCCTTTGCTTGCTCACAAGGCTGAGCAGTCCGATACACTCTCCCTGAAGAGCCAGGGGCACAACGCACATCGACCGGATACCCTCCACGGCGAGGCGGCGCTCATTGGGATACTGCTGCTCCTTTTCAAGATTGCGGCGCACGAGAGGTCGTAGATGTTCGAACACCCAACTGCCGCAGGTCGCGTTACGGCTAAACTCCAGTCCTGTCTGGAAGTAGTCCGAGTGTAGCTCTCCGTCCACGGCGAGGAAACGGAATGAGTCTCTCTCCGGCTGATAAAGGGTAATCGCGCATCGGTCAAATGGAAAGACAGGATGCAAAGCCTCGGAAATGGAGTGCAGGAGAGCTTGCTGGGTCAGATTCGTGATGATGGCATTGTTGATCTGAAGCAGGATTCGATTCCGCTCTTCGCTCTTGCGGAGCGCTATCTCCACTTGTACTCGGTCATCAATGTCGTGGAGCGTCCCGTACCACTTAACGATGTCTCCTTTATCGTTTCGCAGCGGTACTTGGCGGACCAGATACCAGCGATACTTTCCGTCCGCCCGCCGATGGCGTGCTTCCAACTCGAGAGGTTCACCGCTCGCCAATGCCACCTGCCACTTGTTCACTGCCCTGTCGGCATCTTCGGGATGGAGGAAATCCCTCCACCCCCAGCCCAGCCACTGCTCCCTGGGGAAGCCCGCGTAATCCAGTAAACTTTGACTAAGAAAATCTACGGAGCCATCAGGGAGAGCGCTTACGACGAAAGCCGGAATGGTCTCGATAGTGGTGCGGAGTTCCCTTTCGCTTTTACGCAGCGCCGCTTCCGCCTCTTTTCGGTCCTGGATGTCGTGGAGCGTTCCATACCACTTAACGATGTTTCCCTTATCGTCGCGCAGCGGCACTTGGCGGCCCAGGTACCAGCGATATTTCCCGTCCGCCCGCCGATAGCGTACTTCTACCTCGAGAGGTTCTCCACCCGCCAAAGCCATCCGCCACTTATTTACCGCCCTATCGGCATCTTCGGGATGGGCTATGTCCTTCCACCCCCAGCCCAGCCACTGCTCCCTGGAGAGGCCCGTGTAATCCAGTAAACTTTGGCTTAAAAAATCCACTGAGCCGTCAGGTAGAGCGCTCACGACGAAAGCCGGAATGGTTTCGATAATGGTGCGGAACTCCCTTTCGCTTTTGCGGAGCGCCGCCTCCGCCTGTTTCCGCTCCGTGATGTCAATGAACGTGATCACCGCGCCCAGGGTTCTACCTTCGCGGACGACAGGATGAGACCAATACTCTACGGGAAAGCTTGTACCGTCCCTTCTCCAATAAACCTCATCGTCCCGGTGGACGCTCTCGCCTTTCTGAAAGCCAATATAAATGGGGCACTCTTCAAGTGGATATGGGGTGCCGTCTTTTCGGGTATGGTGCTCCAGCGCATGCATGTTCTTCCCGATTAATTCCGCGGGATCGTCGTATCCGAGTATCCGCGCCGCCGAAGGATTTGAGAAAAGACAAGTACCTTTTGAATCGCAGCCACAGATCGCCTCCGTGGCGGAGTCGAGGATTAACCGGATGCGCTCCTCGCTGTTCTGCAGAGCCTCGTCCGCCCACGTTCGCATCGTGCTGTTTTCAGAGAGCGACATGCCGCTAGATACCGACATCGTGGATTGGGCACCTCCTCCACGCGCCGCTTGAAACAGCATATCGCCGAGCGCGCAAAGAAGCTATTGAGGACTTGACAGAGCTTGCTCCGGCTTTGCGTTCAACATCCTGTACCGGCGAAGAGCTTTCAGACGCTACGCTTCGTCAGCGACCACGATATCTTCTCCCATGCTCGGTCTGGACGCCAGCTTCGCCGCTTCGACCACGGCGGCTTGGCTCAGATATAACCGGCGGTCTGCCGGGAGCCGAGAACGCGCTGTCCGATAGTGCTCGTCCGGCTATCGAGAATCAACTGCAGATTCGGAGAATGATTTCGCGAACACTGCTTCGATCTGTTTGGATTCAACCTCACCAGAGGAGTTGTAGAGAGGATTCCCGTTCGCATCCAACACGACGACGTGCGGGATGTATCCTTTGTAGAATTGCTTGACAAGTTTCTGCTGC
>Ga0070735_10001377_pt1 | contig 23665 bp, 16 predicted proteins | sample Coa_R1_FD_66443 | JGI IMG/M metagenome (GOLD analysis project Ga0070735, IMG submission 66443) | Surface soil microbial communities from Centralia Pennsylvania, which are recovering from an underground coalmine fire - Coalmine... | ecosystem: Environmental > Terrestrial > Soil > Unclassified ...
CCTCAGGATCTCTTCCGCGGTGGTGATCCCGGCCCGCATCTTGCCAATCGCGTCCTCGCGCAGCGAGCGGCTCTTAAAGAGGCCGGCCCGGCGCAGCTCGGCGGCGGACGCCTGGTTCAGGATCAGCTCCTTCACCGTGTCATCGATGTGCAGCATCTCGTAGATGCCTGTTCGGCCCTTGTAGCCGCGCCGGCTGCAGTATTCGCAGCCCCGTCCCTGCTGCAGCGGCGGATCGTTTGGACCGGACTGGTAATCGAGAACGCGCAGGATGGCCGGGGACGGCTCTACCGGACCGGCGCACCGTGGGCAGACGGTCCGCACCAGGCGCTGCGCGACCGTGGCGACAAGAGCCGCCGTAATAAGAAACGGCTCGACGCCCATATCGAGCAGACGGGAGATTGCCCCGCCTGCATCGTTAGAGTGAATTGTGGAGAGCACCAGGTGCCCGGTAAGCGCCGCCTCGATGGCGATCCGCGCCGTCTCGACGTCGCGGATCTCACCGATCAGTATCACGTCGGGATCCTGGCGGAGCAGCGTTCGCAGCCCGCTGGAGAACGTTACGCCGACCTTCGGGTTGATGTTGCCCTGAACGATCCCCGCCACCTGGTATTCGACCGGGTCCTCGACGGTCATGATGTTGCGATCCACGGAGTTCAGCCGATTGAGGCAGGCATAGAGCGTGGTCGTCTTGCCCGATCCTGTCGGGCCGCAGACGAGCACCATGCCGTACGGAAGATGGATCAGCTCCATAAGGCGGTCCAGCATGTCGCCCTCCATGCCGATCTTCTGGAGGCTCATGCGCGACGCCTTGCGGTCCAGCACGCGAAGGACCATATTCTCGCCGTGGATGCAGGGATACGTCGAGACGCGAAAGTCGTACTCGCCCTGCGCCAGCACCAGCGCGAGGCGTCCGTCCTGCGGGACTCGGCGCTCGGCGATATCCATTGAGGACATGATCTTGATTCGCGAGACCAGCGGCCACTGCAGCTCTATGGGAAGCTCCATCGCCTCCTGCAGCATGCCGTCCACCCTGAACCGAACGCGCACGCGGTCCTTGCCGGGAGCGATGTGGATGTCGCTCGCGCCGACCGCGATCGCGCGCGAGAAAAGGGCGTCGGCGAGCCGGACAACGGCGGAGCGATCGCCGCCATCTCGCAGACGGTTTGCCAGCCATGTGCCGGCCTGGTCGTCCGTCGCCGCGTTCATCTGCTGGATTTCGGAGGAGGACATCGCCTCCGTCACCAGCGCGCCAATATCGTCCACGCCGCCGTAGTTCCGTGCGATGGCCTCGCGAATCGCCTCTTCGGTCGCGATGTAGGGATCGACCGGCAGACGGACCAGTGACTGGATCTCGTCGAGAGCGACAATGTCGCACGGATCGGCCATCGCGACCGAAACCGCGAGGTCGCTGCGCTCGATCGGCACCGCGCAGAGCCGCTGCGCCACCGATGGAGACAGTAGCTTCGCGGCGCCTGCGTCGATCTCCGTGTCCTGCAAATCGACGAAGGGCACGCCGAGCGTCTGGCCGTGGCACCGCGTCCGGTCCTTCTCCGTGATCAGGCCGAGCTGGACCAGCGTATCCCCAAGCCGCTCCGCCGTGTTCAGGCGCTGGCCGAGAACGCGGTTAAGGGTCTCCTGCGAGATGAGGCCTTCGGCGACGAGCGTGGCCGCAAACGAGGGCTCCGCTATAGGTGCAAGCGCAACTGCCATTACATTGGAATCCTTCGAATCCTGGTTGGTCGGGCCTCTGCCGTCAGTCCTTGAGGATTTCGGGCGTGATGATCACGATGACCTCAGACTTGTTGTGCGTCGTGCTGCGCCATGTGAACAGCTCGCCGAACAGTGGGATCTTGGAAAGTATCGGCACCCGCTGGATATTCTTGATGTCCTCGTCCCGGATCAGGCCACCGACGACGATCTTCTGCCCGTCCTTCACCCGGATGGTGGTCTGCTGCTCGCGCGTGCTGATCTGCGGATAGCTTGCGCCGTTCACATTCAGATAGCCGGTGACGACGGACACCTGCGGGTAGATCGTGATCAGCATCTCTGTGTCCGAGACTGTCTGCGCCGCCACCTGCAGGTAGATGCCGACGCGCGCCTCTTCCTTGTCGAAGATCGGCGTCTGCGCCTGCGTGTAGCCAATTAGCTTCGGATAGATAAGGCGGTCGCCGATCAGCATGAAGCTTCGCTCGCCGTCGAGCATCGACAGGGTCGGCGAGGCGAGCAGCTTTGCCTTGTTGTTCTGCTCCAGCGCCGAAAGCGTCGCCGTCACGTTGACCGGATCGTGCGTAAACGTGCCGAAGTTGATGCCCTGGCCGGATCCCGGGTTCTCGCGAATATTCAGGCTGCTCCAGTTCCATTGCAAGCCGAGGTTTCGAAGCCCGTCGTCGGATACGTCCGTTATCGAGACTCCGATCCGAAGCTGCGGCCGCCGCGCGTCGAGTCGCTTCGTGAGCGCCATCGCCCGCGCCACGACGTCCGGCTCGCCATACAGCACCACGTCATGCGAGTTGCTTCCGGGTTCGGCCTTGTCGCCAGCCTTGCCGTAGTTCGCCTCTATGCCCGTGACGGCGGCCGTTGTGGCGCTATTGTCCAGCTTTGGCACGAACGTCGCCGCGCCAAGCGTGATCTTCAGCTCCTCCGGAGGGAACATCTTGCTGAGCGTGGAGGCAAGATCGGATGCAAGAATATACCGGCAGTGGATCACTTCGTAAACGGCGGTCGCGGGATCGATTTTATGTACCGCCGGATCGCCCGGCGCCGCGGATTGGCCGGCGCCGATCGTTCCGAGAACGGGCGGCTGTGTCCTGTTCTTTGGATCCTCCGCCTCGCTTACGAGATAGGTGTCGCCGTCGCGCTTGACGACGAGGCCGGCCGAGCGCGTGATCAGGTCAACGGCCTTCGCCAGCTCGACCTGGTGCAGGTTGATAGTGACCTTGTTCGTCACCTTGTCGGAGAGGAGGATGTTGCAGTTCGCCTCCTGCGCCAGCGACCGGAGGAGCAGCGATACGTCGGTCTGGTAAGCCGCAATATCGAACAGGCGGCTGCCGTCAGCGTGCGTTACGGGACTGGCGGCGGCATTGCTTCGCGGCACGAGCCGAACCGTCACGATCCGCGGATCGCTCCCCGGCGCAATCGCGGCGTCGGCCGGGCCGGTGAGCTCCAGGCTGATCTGCGAGTCCTCCGGCGGCCCTTCCGCGACGGCGGCGCCCGTCTTGAAGCCTACGCACTTCACGATGCCGCCGCTCGACATGTGCGCCGCCAGGTCCTGGCCGGGCCGCGCCGACGCGAGCTGCAGCACGACACTTCGGTCCCGCACGGTAAGCCTTGGCTCGGCCTTTCCACGGACCACGATCGTCACGCGTGTCTCGGAACCGAGCGTCGCGGTCTGGATCGACTCGACGACGACGGACGCCGGCGAAGCGGTCTTCGCTTGCGGCGCTGCGGCGCACGCAAGGGGGAGCAGGAGAAGAGCAAACCCGTATGTTATGCGATTTCGCATGGCAAGCTTCCCGATCTTTATGGAACGGCGCGCCAGGTCGGCGGGCCGGCTGTCATCAACCGTCACCACTGTTCGCTCTCCTCAGTTCCTGGTCTCCGCGGCGCCCGAATCGTTATCCGGCGTGGCAAGCGGCAGCGTCCAGATGCCCGACCGACCGCGCAGCACGATCTCGCTCGGCGTGATCGAAACCAGCCGAAGCGAGCGGTACGCCTCGGCTTTGTGCATCGCCCGGGGCGGCGCGCCCGCCGCTTCCAGGACGGCGTATGGGCTCTCGCCCATGACGATGGCGGTTACCCGGAATGCGCGGACGAGCGCATCCTCCTCCGCGGCAGTGCGCGCTGCCACCATGTCCACGGGTCCCCGCACCGTGGCCGGCGCGACGTGAAGTGTCTGCGGCACCGGCGTTAGCGGCGGTGCCGCGCCGGTGCTGCGGCGCGGCCGCGCGGGTACGGGGGCAAGCGGCGCAGCCGGCGCAGCCGGAGATCCGCCGCCGGAGTGCTGGAGCGCGACCCTGCGCATTAGCGATGACGAGAAAGGATCGCGCAAGCTCGCCGGCAGCACGCCGGTGATCGGCCGCGGCCCCTCCGGCGAGGATTCCGCGGCCGTCGCCGCGGCCTTCGCGGCGGGCTGCGCCGATCCGTCACCGGAAAACAGCGACTTACCGACGGAGAACAGCGCGCCGATGAGGATTACCCCCATCAAGCCCATCATCGCTGGATTGTCTTTCTTGGTCCGTGCCATCGTAGTTTCGTATTCCGTGATGCGGGTGGCGCTGCCCGGTCTTCGGGCCTCGTGCGGCTCACGCGAACTCAGAGAATGCAGACAAGTCGTATGTCTAGCTGAGCGCTCGAGGCGTCCTTCGCATCCTTCGCCCTGAGGACGTCAAGCGTCAGGACCTGGAAGCGGGCGTGCGATTCGCCGATCGCCTTCAGCATGCGGCTGAGCTGCGGGTACGTCCCGATTAGGTGGAACTCGACGCCTCCGGGGTCCGGCGGCGGCGCGGGCGCAGCCACCTGTTGGCCACCCTGCTGGCCGCCCTGCGGCGCGGCCGGCGCCGGCGCCGCCTGCGCGGAGGGCGGAGTGGCGATTACGCGGGACTGGGCCATTCGCAGTCCCGATCGGCGCGCCTCTACACCTACACCGTCGATCAGCGACTCTGCGGTAGCCTCTTCCGACGCCGCTGCTTTCGGAATAGCGTCGATCGCCGCCCTCTGCCGAACGACCTGCAGGCGCAAATCCGCGACCGTTCGTCCCGTCTGCGCGATCTGGAGGCGCGCCGCCTCGTCGCGCCGCTGCGTATCGCTGAACGCGACTCCGCTCCAGACCAGACCGGCGATCGCGACCACGAGAGCCACGTAGCGCGCCTGCCTCAGTGGGCCGATGCTCCGCGCCGATGCCACGATATCCGGCGCCTTTCGCAGCCATCCCATCATTGCTGCGTCTCCCTCGCCAGCTCGGACGCGTCGCATCGCGCTTCAATCCTGAAGTGAATACTGTTGTCTCCAAGCGCGTTGTCCGATGCAGTCTCCAATAGCCGCACGCTGGTCAGGCACGGCAGCGCTTTCAGTCGCCGCAGCATCGCCTGCAGCTCGGTCAGGTCCTGCGCGGATCCGGTCAACTGCACGCTGCGGTGCGCTTTGCCCTCGATCAGGCACTGCTCAAGCACATCACGATCATCCACTGTGGAGGCGATCGCCTGGAGCAGCCGGATCCAACCGGCGCGCGTCGCAATGGTGCCCTCGAGGCCGCGGCGCTTCTCCGCCTGCTGGGCCAGCGCGGCCCGTGCCTGCTCGAAGCCCTTTCTGGTCTTCTGAAGGCGTTCGATCTGGCCGAGATGGCTCTGAAGCTGCGCGCCCGCATGCGTCAGCTCGCGAAGGACGATCGCCTCCAGAACGAGAACGACAATCAGCGCGCCGCCGATCCACGCAACCTCGCGCCGATTGGCGAGATCGTGTGCCCGGCGCTGCTTGCGTGGTCGCGCGTACAGGTCTATGCAGGGAAATCCGTCGGCTACTGTCACGGGTTAACGCGCCGCCTTTCCTCGAATGATTCCGTCGCTCGTTGCGTGTGTCATCAGGCTGCCTGCCTCCACCACACGCCCGCGTTCGACTTCAGGCGCCGGGCCTCGGTGCCCAGCACGGCTGAGCCGACGCCGATCGCGACTGCAAACTCCGGTCCGAGCCGTGCAGCCTTGGCGGCGGCATCCACTGCCGGCGTCCAGTCGAACGGATTCGGCACCAGCACCTCCAGCTGGAGCGCCTGCGTCAGGTATGCGTCGAGGCCGCGCAGACCGCTCAGACCGCCGCTGAGCAGCAGCTTGCCAAGCACCCCCTGGTAGCTTCGCTCGGGGTAGAGCGATCGGAAGTAGTTGAAGATGCGCTCGATCTCGCGCTTCAGCCGCTCGAGCTCCGGCCGCAGCGCCAGCGTCTCCCGGCGCCCCACGTCCGATGGCCAGTAGAGAATGCCGCGCTCGTCCAGGAAGGTATCGGGCCGCTCCAGGAGCGTCCGCGCGTCGTCTTCGGTGCTGTTCAGCGAGCCGGCGAGCGCCTGAACGATCCGATCCGCGCCCCACGATATCGAGCGGGCGGAGTGCATGTGCTCGCTCTGCGCGATACAGAACGCGATCGCGGCGCGGCCGATGTGCGCGTAGGCCAGCGACTGGCCGTACCAGAAGCACTGCTCGCGGCAAGGAGGAATGTGCAGCGATCGAAGGAGCGCGAACGGCTCGGCCTCCGCCAGGATCAGGTCGAGGCCTGCCTGCTGGCACGCCGCCGCGTACGCGTGGACGATCGCACGGGGCGCCGCGACCAGATACGCCGCCATCGTTTCGCCCTCGGAATCGCCGAGCGCCGCGGCGCCGACCTCCGCCGTATCCGGCGAGTAGGTGATGTATTTTCGTGCTTCGAACGGCGCGGCTGCTTCGAGCTGGTCCGGGTTCATCGCAGGCACTTCGATCTTGCGGATCGTTGCGTGCTCATTGGAAACGGACACAGCGGCGCGGCGCAGGCGCGGATCGAGCCGTCGCGTCGCCTGCCGTAACAGCGCGGCTGCCTCCCGCCTTCGGACCAGGACGCCATTTTCAAATGCCTTGACCGGCGTCGGAATCCGCTCGGTCGCACGCACGACCAGTCCGCGATCGCCTGCTTCCAGCAGTACGACCTTGATCGCATACGAGCCGATGTCGATTCCAAAACACCGCTCTCGCGCGGCCCTATTCGCCAAGCCCTGAAACACGTTGGACGCTCCTGTGAAGCCGGCCGGGAGAGATGCAAGTGCCACGCCCGTATTCCCGCCTGGAAGGCTCGGATGAATTATGGGGATGTCGGCGCGAGTCTTTAGGGCGATTGTCTGGAAGATGCGATTGGCGCGCAATCGAAAGGCCGAACCGATGGCGGCGCAGAGCCCGGGCGCGCTATGTTGAGATACGGGGGCGGCTGTGGAACAACGATTCTATGAATGGAAGCAGGATGCGATTACCAGGCGCGCGCAGCCGACGCCGATCCGCGGGCGGGACGCGGCGCGCGGTCACGCTCGTTGATCTGCTCGTCGCCACGAGTATAATGTCGATCGCGATGATCGTGTTCATCTCGGCAGCGCTTACCGCGCGCGGAGTGATCGACAAGTCCAACAATCTCACAGTGGCGACGCAATCCGCCAGCAGCCAGGCCGCGACCGATACCGCGGCCGCCTCGTCCGTCGCGGTCGGCACGAGCACCAGTTCCGTTTCCGGGATACCGGGCGGCCAGCTTACGCAGGTGATCAGCACCTACGGCGGAAGCTCGATGTTGAAGCGCGCGGACATATCCGTCACGTGGAACGCATCCAGCAGCAAGACCAGCTATTCGGCCGGCATGCTGAGCCTCACGACGCTCATGTCGTATCCGAATCACATCTCCAATCTTTTTAACACGGGCGTCGATGGCGCCGGCGCGCTTCTCACTCAGGGCTCGACGGATTCGCACTGGTCGATCATGAGCGGCCCGCAGACCGGCGCGCTCTACGTACCGCCGCCAAATCCCGCCTGGTTCGCCAGGACGTCCAACTCGCAATGGATCTCGCCGAGCGTCGTCCAGTCCGGCGCGGTCCCAGCCGGAACCTACCAGTACCGGACGACCTTCACGGTGACCGGCCCGGCGCTCAGCGGTCTCTCCATCGCCGTCGGCTGCGCGACCGACGACGCGATTTCGGACGTGCGGCTAAACGGAACGTCCGTCGCAACGAACCTTGGCGGCTCCAGTTTCTGGACGACCTTCAATATTACCAGCGGCTTCGTAACAGGATCGAACACGCTCGACTTCTATGTCTCTAACGTCGGTTCCACGTCCAGCGGACTGCAAGTCCAGATGACCGGCTCGCCATGAACGCTCCCTATATAAGGACAATACTCTCCCTCGCTCCGCCTGCAGTGCGGGTACGGCGCGCGGTGACGCTCATCGAGCTGCTTGTCGCGCTTGGCCTCAGCGGCGTCGTGATCATCGCCGTCTCGGGCATCTTCATGGGCATCCAGAAGCAGTGGAGCTTCAGCTCGACGCGGGCGCGTGCGGTCGAGTCCGGCGAGATGGCGCTGGACCAGGTCTGCAGCGACATCCGGAATGCGATCTCGCTCCAGGCGGTCGATGGCAGCAAGACCAACACCTTCTCGCTTCCGAACGCGACCGATACCGCGGGCAACTATGTGCCGGCCCGCGTCAGCTCCACGCTGCAATACGTCGCGGGCAGCCGCATCCACTACTACCTGTCCGACTCTACTGGAACGGCGGGCTCGGGCACGATGCTCTGGAGGGAGACCAACAGCGCGCCGAGCGGCAACACTGGCTGGACGCCGGATTCCACGTGGAGCCTTGTCACGACCTCCGGATCCAAGGCGCGATACAACAACATCAGCAATATCGCCTTCAGCACGTCCGGGCTGCCTTCCAATATCGTCCAGGTCTCCATTACGATCCTCACGACAGAGGGAACTCAGACCTACTCGCTCACGCTTACGCGGTCGGTCTACCTGGTGGACCACAACTGACGAAAACGGCGCGCCGAACGGAAACGGCGCAGCCGCGGGACGGTTGCGTCCCGCGGCTGCGCCGCATCTCTCTTGAACTGGTCCCGCGCTACGGCACTGCTTCCAGGCCGTAGAGCACATTCAGATGTCCGCCCGTCATGAGGTCCTTGAGCGTTTCGACCACGACGGGGTCGAACTGGCTGCCCGAAAAGCGGTTGAGCTGCTCGAGGATCGACGCGGTGCTCATCCGATCGCGGTACGGCCGGTACGAGCTCATCGCGTCGAACGCGTCCGCCACGCATATGATGCGCAGCGAGAGCGGAAGCTGGCTCGACCGCAGGTGGTCGGGATAGCCGGAGCCGTCGAGATGTTCGTGATGGTTCCGTATGAGGCAGAGCATCTGCTCGCTAAATCCGAGCGGTTTGCAGATTTCGTAGCCGATGACCGTGTGCTGCTGGAGCTGGGCGTACTCCGCATCCGTGAGTCGGTCGGGCTTGTGCACGAGCACTTCCGGTATTCCGAGCATACCGATCTCGTGCAGGAGCGCGCCCTGCCGGAGCTCGGCCTGCGCCATCTCCGGAAGCTGCAGCCGCTCCGCGATCATTCCGCATAGCGCGGCGACGTGCTGCGAATGGCGGACGGTCATGGGCGACTTCGCCTCGAGGTTTTCGATCAGGTGACAGAGCGAATCCATCAAGGCGGCGCGCTGAGCGGTGAAGGCGCGCTGGTTCACCACCGCGGTCGCCATCAGGCTGGCGAACAGCGCCGCCTTTTGCGCGTCCCTGGCGTCGAACCGGCAATCGCGACGGCGGTGGACGAGCGTCAGGGTGCCGATGACTTGCGGATCGCGCTGGGTCGAGGCGGATGCGAGCAGCGGCGTGCAGTGCGCCTGCGTCCAGTACCGGGAATCGTTCTCTGCGGAGCTGTGAACAGGCGACTTGCCGTTCGTGCGGTTTGCCGGCGCCGGGACAGTGGCGGCAGTCGCGGTAATGGAGACCTGGCCCTCCAGGCTCTCGCCGACCGCAAGCCGCCGCGGAAAGTCGAATGCCGAGCTCTGCGTCGCCGCGAACTCCGTCGCAAGGTGCGTTTCCGATGCGTTGAAAAGCATCACGTACCCGGCGCCCGCGTGTGTCGCTTCGAGCGCCTTACGAAGGAAATCTTCCAGCGCCTCCCGGTAGGTTGCCTCCGAGCTGTAGCAGCGCCCTTCGCCTACGCTGGGCAGCGTGTCGGTCGCCGTCCCGGACAAGAAGGGCACGGAGGGTCGGTAATTGATCATCTTCGTGTCACACCATGCTGTGGAGAATGCTGTCAAGTCTGCACTGCTCGTATTAATCGGCGATTCAACCCATTATCTAGAGGTCTGCCCCAATGAATTGGTCCGCCGTCCGGCACAACGTCCACGGCATGCGGCGCCGCTATCTAGATGCGCCGGCCAATCACCATAATAACACCGGTAGTGCAGGACCGATTCGGCCAGGCCGCAGGAATACCGCGGACACCACGGGTGCAGGGCGTCTATCCACATGATCTCCAGGGCGATCGCGCAATCATATAACATTGTTAAGCGGCGCGAGCGCGGCACGGCCGCCATGCTCGCCATCCTCGCGCTCACAGCGCTGCTCTTCGTCGTTCTCGCCGTATTGTGGCTCTCCAATGGCGCGCTCTATCTCTCCATGCGGCAAAAGCGCATCGTTGCGCTTCGCGCGCTGGCGGAGGCCGGCCTCCAGTACGCCTACTGGCAGATCGTATTCAACTCCGCCGTGCCGCCTCAGACCTACGGTCCGACGGCGCTCGGCTCGGGCACCTTCACCGTCACCGTTACCGACAACAGCGCGCAGATCGCCGGGACCTATAAGCTCGTCTCGACGGCGACCATCAGCGGCGAAACGCTTACGTACACTCGCGTCATCGACGGCGCGAGTTCGGTGCAGGTCCAGGGTACCGTCTTCGAGGATTTGAACTACGGAGGCGGGGCGGGCAGGTCCTACGCCGTCTCCGCGGGCGCACCCGTCAATGGAGCGACGGTTGAGGTCTACTCTGCGGCGGGAGGCTACCTCAGCTCCACTACGACGAGCGCCGGCGCCTACACGATAACCGGCCTGCTTGCCAACACGACCTACACCGTACGCGTGGTGAACAGCACCGTACAATCGACTCGCAGCGGATCGACCTCCAGCCTGGTCGGCGTACAGACCTACCGGACCAACGGCTCGTCCGGCTCGGCGGTCGCGGTTACGGACCACGTCGGCGGCGAGGACCCGTCCAAGACGGACGCCGCGGCGAACTCCACCAACGCGACGCTCAGCAGCCTGACCGCCAGCGGCGCCACACCACAATCGATCACCACCGTTACGCCCGCCTCGACCATGACCGGCGTCGACTTCGGCTACAACTTCGACACCGTGGTCAACAAGAACGACACGGGACAGGGCAGCTTGCGCCAGGCGATCACGAACGCCAACGCGCTCAGCAATACAGGTCTCGCCCAGTCCGGGAAGACGGCGGGCGTCGAAAACCTGCTGTTTATGCTGCCGACTGGCTCGGCATATTCCGGCTCGAACGCGAGCTACGCCACCGCATTCTCCGGCGGAATCGCGTCGATCACGCTCGCCTCCGCGCTGCCGCAGATCTCGGACACGCTGACGCTCGACGCAACGACGCAGAGCGGGTGGTCCAGCGCGCCGGTCATCGAGCTCAACGGCGCGGGCGCCGGCGTCTCCGCCTATGGCCTCGACGTGACCGCGGCAAACAGCACCATCAAGGGATTTGTCATCAACCGATGCGCGCTGGCCGCGATCCGGCTGTCCGGCTCGGCGACCGGCGGGACGATTCAGGGATGCTACCTCGGAACCAACAGCGCCGGGACCGCCGCCTTGGCGAACCAGAACGGCCTCCTGCTTCAGACTTCGGGGAATACGGTGGGCGGAACTTCCGCAAGCCAGCTCTGCCTGCTCTCGGGCAACACGCAGCACGGCCTCTACATCTCGGGATCCAGCGCTTCCGGCAATCTGGTCCAGAACTGCTACGTCGGCACAAACGCGGCCGGCGCCGCCGCGATCGCGAACGGCTCGGACGGCATCGCGATCGTCGCGCCGAGCAATACGATCGGCGGCACGTCCTCTTCGGCGCGCTGCCTGGTCAGCGGAAACACCGGTAACGGCATCTTCGTCGATACGAGCGGCGGCACCGTCACGGCGACGGCGAACACCATCCAGGGCTGCTTTATCGGGACGAACGCTGCCGGCAGCGCTGCCATCGCAAACGGCAATGCGGGCATCTCGCTTGGCTCGGCGAGCAACGTGGTCGGCGGCGCCGCGACCGGAGCCGGCTGCCTGGTCTCGGGCAACACGCAGTACGGAATCCTGATCACCGGTGCAGGCTCGACGAGCAACGTCGTTCAGGGCAACTATGTCGGCGCCAATGCCGCCGGGACCGGCGCCATCGCGAACGGCCAATACGGCATCTACGTCCATGCCGCCGCGAACTGCTCCATCGGCGGCACCGGGACGGGCGCGGGCAACCTCGTGAGCGGCAACACCGCGAGCGGCATCTACCTGGACAGTTCGGCGACGGGCACGCAGATCCAGGGCAACCTGGTAGGCGTCACGCTCGCCGGTACGGTCGCGCTCGCGAACGGCGGCAGCGGCATCCTGGTAAATGCCTGCAACAGCAATACGATCGGCGGATCGAGCTCCGGCGCGGGCAACATCTGCAGCGGCAACGGCTCCGACGGAATCCAGCTCACCGGTGCGGCCTCCTCCAACACGGTGCAGGGCAACATCGCCGGACTGAACCAGGCCGGCACCGCCGCCGTCGCGAACATGCTGAACGGGATCGACCTGAACGGAGCCGTGAACAACACCATCGGCGGTACGGCGACGGGCGCCGGCAACCTCTGCTCCGGCAACTCAAACCGCGGAATCTATCTCCAGGGGACATGCACGGGAAACGCGATCCAGGGCAACACGTGCGGCCTAAACACGAGTGGAACGGCCGCCATCGCAAACGCGTTCAGCGGAATCTCCCTGGCTGGCGCAACGGTGACGAGCAACACCGTAGGCGGAACGGCGGCCGGCGCGAAGAACGTCTGCTCCGGCAATACGCTATACGGCATCTACTTGAACGGGGCGGGAAGCAATACGGTCCAGGGCAACTACGTGGGTGTGAACAGCGCAGGGACGGCGGCGGTCGCGAATGCCGCGGGCGGCGTGCAGATCAACAGCTCGGCCGCGAGCAACACCATCGGCGGCTCAACGGCCGCGGCCGCCAATCTTATCTCCGGCAACTCGGTGTTCGGGATCAGTCTCAACGCGGCGGGGACCGGCAACACGGTTCAGGGTAACACGATCGGCCTGAACGCCGCCGGTACGTCTGGCATCGCGAACGCGGTCGGCATCCTCGTCACGTCTACGAACACCAGCACCATCGGGGGGACGAGCGCGGGCCAGGGCAACACGATCGCCTTCAACACCGGTAACGGCATCACGATCACGTCCGGCACCGGCAACGCGATCGAGGGCAACTCGACCTACTCGAATGGAAGTCTCGGCATCGACCTGGGGAACGACGGCGTCACGGCGAACAACGGCACCAAGAGCGGCGCCCTGCCGAACTCCGGCATGGACTTCCCCGTTCTTTCTTCCGCTCAATTCGTCAACAACACACTGATTATCGCCGGCTACGTCGGATCGGCTGCGAGCGAGGCGACATTCGCGAGCGCGCGGGTCGAGTTGTTCAAGGCGGACAGCGCTGCCGGCGTCAACGGCGAGGGCAAGACCTACCTGGGTTTCATCACCGCAGATGCGAGTGGAAACCTGAGTGGTTTCATCACCGTCTCGGGCGTCGCGGTCGGCGACATAGTCACCGCGACGGCGACCGACGCGAGCGGCAACACGTCGGAGTTCGGCGTCAACGTCGCGGTGACGGCCTTCAGGTCGCCGTTCGACTATGCGGTCGCGGCAGGGTCCACCCTGAACAGTCCAAAGCTGTCCACCGGATCCGGCTCGGCGAACGGCAACATCTTCGATAACGGCAACCTGACAATCAACAATCCGGGCGTCGTGAATGGAAACGGGTACGCGTCCGGCACCGTCACAGTCGCGAACATCACCGGTACGAAGAATCCCAACCAGACGGCCCTGACGTTCCCAACGATCAACACCGCCTTCTACAGCGCAAATGCCAATAGCTCGCTGGGTAACACGACACTTAACAATCAGACCTACAGTTTCGGCACTACGACCACCACCATTATATACGTGAACGGCGACCTGACACTCAACGGGTCAACGTCGGTAAGCGGCAAGGTGCTCTTCGTAGTGAACGGCAATGTAAGCATAAACGGCTCGATCACTAACTCTGGGTCGGGCACGGAAGTCGCCTGGCTGAGCACGAAGACCATCACATTCTCCAGTGCCGGCACGTTCAACGGCTTCTTCTATGCAACCAATGCCGGGAATTCCGGACAGATCAAGTTCAACCAAACGACCACGTTGGTAGGGGGCGCCGCGGCCGACAAGTTCACGGTCGGAAACACAACCACGGTAATTCACGATCCCTCGCTCGACTACGCCACCGGCAATAGCCTCTACCTGCCCGGATACGGATACTAACTGCCGCAGCGCGCGTCCACGATGCACGGCCGCCTCGCCGGGTGGGCGAGGCGGCCGTAGGGTTCCATCGAACTATGGAGAGCGGCCAGCGGTGCTGCCGCCGGCCGCGTAGAGGCAGCGGCTACTTGCGGCGAAACCTCCTGCGAAGCTTGGTCAGCGGCAGGGCAAGCAGCGGCATCGCGCCGGCAGCGAATAGCCCGGCCGAGCCGCCCTCCGGCACCACGCTGTTCCCAGGAGGCGGGCCGACGACATTGACACCCGACGTGAGCGCGATGTTGTTTCCGATCAGATCGCCATCGACCGTCTTGTCGTGGGCTGCAATCGTCCGTGCCGGCGCAAGTATCGTTCCGGCGATTTCGGAGTTACGGTCGCCTGTGATCGCAACGTCGCCGCCCGAGCCGAGAACGTTGTAGAGCACGTTGCCCGGCAAGACACCTCCCGCCGTAACGATGCCGGAACCTCCGTTTACGCTGAACGCCCCGTGATCGTTGATTACGAACTTGGCGTCCGCCGGTCCCGCCAGAGTCAGCGTTCCGTTGTTGAGTGTAAGCCCGCTGAGGTCGACGACGTTCAGTCCGCTCTTTCCCGTGAGGGTCAGGTTCTGGCTCGGATTGGAGATATTTACCGCTCCGACCCCGGTGATCGTGGGCGCCAGACCAGCATAGAACTGGGAACGGTCGTTTGCGCTAGTAAATGCGGAATTCAAGAGCGCGTCTACCGCGGCGCTCTGGGGCACGATTCCCCCGCTGAACGACACGCCTGAGTTGCCGCCATTCACGCCCGAATGCGTGAACAGGGCGCCGTCGACAGTGGCCGGACTTGCGAAGTTGATCTTGCCAGAGACAACTCCGACGTCGCCTACGACATGTGACGGACCGTTAAGGCTGAGCTGGCCACTCAGGTCCAGGACGGTAAACTGGTCGGCGTTGCCAAGGCCGAACGGATCCTGAGCGCGCGCCGCGCCTTGCGATGTCGCAAACAGGCTGATGGCGAGCGCGAGCATTGGGCTGATTCGAAGGATCGCAAGCTTCACGGCTGGGGAGAACATAGAAACCTCTCAATCCGACCTAGAGCACGTTGGCGTTTGGGACGGTCTGAATGGGCTAGAAGCCAATAGCAGCTTCAGGTGGCCGGGCTATCCCAATTGCTGGCGACGGCGAATCCGCGCGCGAAAGTCCGTATAACCGCCGCACGATCCTATTATAACGGGTGATCGCCGCGTGTCGGCTGGCGATTTTAACAGGTTTTTGCCCTCCGCCACGAATCCGGTAATCTTGCGTTGTGGCTCTTCGCGAGAGTCGCCGACAACATATACGGCTTGGATTCAAAATGCTCGTCAAAAGCAAATGTGCAGCGAAGCTGAATTAGGTTTTTCGGCCAAGTAAGGATTTGGCCCACGAAAGCGCGAACAGGGCCGCGCCGGTTGCGCTAACGGCGCCGGCGAGCGCGTCGTTCAAGGAGCGAAACACATGCAGGTTGAAGCAAAGGATGATCCGGCGCGAATGATCAATTCGCCGGCCCAAGCCGTGCGTCGTCCGGTCCGCGATTGGATTGCGCTCGGAGCCCTCCTTCTGCTTTCGGCAGTCCTCCTGCTGATCTACTACAAGACGGTCGCTGCAAGCCCGCCGACGCCTGACGCCCTCGATTACGCGCAAGTCGGGCGGAACGTAGCGACCGGCCGCGGCTTCACAACACTTATCTTGCGACCGCTCGCAATGAGCCACGGCGGCAGCTCCCTCGCGCAGCAGGACGTGACCCACGGTCCCATATTCCCGCTGGCTCTGGCGGCCGCATTCGGCATTTTCGGGGCAAAGGATTCGGCGGCCGCCCTGGTCTCGTGCCTGTTCTATCTGTTGACGATCCTCGCCGTGTACCTTCTTGGCCGGCGCACCTTCACGCCGCTCGTCGGGACTATTTCCGCAGCCGCTTTCGCCATCTCCGCGGTCATCGTGGAGTACGCGGCCTCCGGCACGCCGATCACCCTGGAGATATTCCTCACCACCTGCCTGATGCTGTCCACGTTCGAATGTGCCCGGGTGGTCCCGACAGAGGCGCGTGTTTCGCGCGCAGCCGGTCCGTTCGTTGCCGCCGGAGTGCTTTCAGGGCTCCTCTACCTGACGGACCCTATCTTCGTCTGGCTGCTGCCAGGTCTGGCCGCCGCACTGTTCGCCGCTCGTGCGACGCGCACCCCGCGCGCGGTCGCTGCATTTGCGGCGGCGTACGCGCTCCTTGCCTTGCCATGGATGACACGGAATGGCCTGCTCACCGGCAACCCTATCTTCGGACTTCGCGGCATGGAGTTCTGGATGAACACGCCCCACTACTACCCCGGTCTGTCCGCGTACCGGTTGATGCCGCCCGAGATCACCATAGCTGGAGGTGTTACCGGTCCGCTCGCCGCCAAATTCGGAGTGGAGCTCACGCGTATTGTGCAGGTGCTGCCTTCGCTTCCAGCGAACTGGATCTTGGCATTCTTCCTTCCGGGCATGTTCTTCAGGTTCGGCGCCCCCGCCCTTGGCGCAACTCGCGGCGCCCTCCTTCTCTGCATGGCGGGACTGGTCGCGGGCTCGCTAGCCCTGCACCTGGAGCTGCCGCAATTCACGTCGCTTGTGCCTGCCATGCTCGTCTTCGCGACCGCGTATCTGCTTCACGTGGTTCGCCAGGCAAGGCTCAGCCCTGCCTCGACACATCTGGCAGCAGTTGTGTTCGGCGCCGCGCTGATCACGCCGCTTGCTGGGAAGATAGTTTTCGGCGATCGGAGTTCGGCGTCGCCCGAGGCTTCGGCCGCGCGCGCCATGCCGGCCCTCATGTCCGCCCCAGGCGACGTGGCGCTTTCTGATCAGCCGTGGCTCGTGGCCTGGTACTCGAACCGACCGGCGGTCTGGATACCGGTGAATGACTCGGCGATCACGACCGTCCGCCATCGGTTTCCGGAAGCACGCTGGCTCTTCCTGACTCGCGAGGCGCGCAATTATTCTGTAGAGTGGCAGGGGTTGTACGACGTTATGGCGCAGTGGAACGCCGGCTACGCCCAGGCGGCATCGGCCGGCGCTGCGCCCAGTCCCCTGACGCTGGCGAATGATGCGGTCCCGCTCGTCGCGCAGCTCCACGGATTTCAGTCCGTGCCGCCCCCGGCCTACGGAAGTCCGGTTGTGGTGGTTGCAGTACACCCGTCCGAAGGCGCCGCGGGTTCCAAAAAACAGAGATAACCCGCCGAGCACTGAAGCCGACGGACCAATCTTCGTACTGTCGGTCGCAACTGCCGCAGCCCGGTTCGCCGCTCGGCGATCCGCTGGCCGCTCACAATACCTCGATGATCCGTGGATCGAGATCGAGCCGGTCCAAATATGGCCATCCAACCGTTGCGCCAAACGTGGAACAAGCAGGAAGAGACTGTGAATCGTTGTAAGACCGGATTGGGGAAGCATCATGGGCTGGGGCCATCATAGACGGAGGGCGCGCCGCGGCGGGGCGCTGCTCACGTCCATTATGTTCGTTGTCGTCACGTCGATGCTGATCGTGGGAATGCTGACGGTTTCGGTCTCCTATCTCGCGCGCGCGAAGACGGAGTCCGACTATGAGAACGCTCTGGGGTTCGCGGAGGCCGGAGTCAACTACGAGTTGAGGTCCATCAGTAACAGCGCGAGCAATGCGGACCAGCTTACGAACGGCGCCGGTGTAACCTACACGCTGGGCAGCGGCTCGTTCTCTGTCTACTGTGAAAACAAGGACGGAACGACGCCGTGGACTACAGGGAGCAGCACGCTCTACGTAGTCTCGGCCGGCACGATCCACGGCGTCACGCGAACGGTCAGGGTCTCCGCGAAGGGCGGAAACGGCAGCTCGATCTACGCGGTCTACGCGATCAACCAGGGGACGTTCAGCGGCGGCCTGACGCGAATCAACGGCAACACGGCGACCGATGGTTATTTCGCCCCTAGCGGCGGCGCGGCGATCAACGGCTCCGTCGAGTTCGATGGGACGGGAACGACCGGCTGGAACGGCAGCTACACCACCGGCTCTCCGATCACGACGATGCCGAATCCCGTGGTGTGGCCGACGGTGACATCGCTTGCGAACGCGGCCTATCCGTCCGGCGGCCTCACCTACCTCGCAACCCACAACGATAACGCGCTCTCGCCCGCCATTTCGAACAACAAGCTGACGGTCAGCGGCGGCGGCTCCGCTACGCTCTACGGTCAGGCCGGCGGCGCGAACTACTATCTTACCGATGTGGACATCAGCGGCGGCAGCACGGTGAACTTCGACAACTCGGCGGGGCCGATCACAATCTGGATGGGGCCGTCCGGGGGAAACGGACATAGTACATTTTCGGGCGGCAGCGCCAACGTGAAGAACGATCCCAATAAAGCCGTACGAATCTACTCGGCGTTAAAGACCACCTTTACGCTGAGCGGCGGCTCCGAATTCGACGGCGGCATCTATGTCTACGACTACGCGAGCAACAAGTATATCGGCGACTTCGTTGACAGCGGAGGATCAAACCTGCAGGGCACGGTTCTAGCCAATACCATGACGGTGAGCGGTGGCTCCTCGATCAACTCGACCACGATTCCCTACTTCAACACCGGCGCGCAGTCATACTACGGCTTCGACGACCAGTGGCTGGAGCTCAATCCGCTCTAGCGCCGTCTCGCGCCGCGCGAACGCCGAGGCGCGTCGCCTGGGCGACGCTCCACAGTCTGGCCGGACCGTCCGCACGCTGCCGGAATCAGCGCGGATCCCAGTTGACCGGCTCGTTGGCCTTGATCGCGATTGCAGGCCGGACGATCTTGACGTGGCCGTCGCAAAACAGCGCATTCGCCTGGCCGTTGTGCCGGAAGTCCGGCCGGCCGAAGCCGTCCGTGTCCACCGTGTCGCCCGGCCGCGTCAGGTAGGACCAGAGGTCCGGGTTGCCGGCCGTAACGGTCTCGTCCATGAAGCAGAGCGTGTCGGCCGGATGGCCGAGGAACGCCAGCGCCACGCCGGAGTTGCTGAACCCGTTGTAGCCCGTGTGCGGGTAGTCCGGCCCCGGCGCGAGCAGGTACTGGAAGTTGTAACCATAGCTGGTGGTCCAGCCGTTCGCCGCGTTAAACTGGGCGTGGCTGGGGCAGCGCCAGATACCCTGGCCGAACTTCTGCTTGGTGTACGGCTCCAGAAGGCCGGTCACGTCGCCGGATCCGTTGATCGACCCGGAATCCGGCATCGTCTCGTCGAAGTCCTGCGCATACATCTGGACGCCCATGCCGATCTGCCGGAGATTGCTCTGGCAAGAGGCAGTGCCGGCCTTTTCGCGCGCCTGCGCGAATACCGGGAACAGGATCGCGGCTAGAATCGCTATTATTGCGATCACGACGAGCAGCTCTATCAGGGTGAATGCGCGCGGTCGGCCTGCGTGGCGGCCTCTGCAGTTCCAATCTTTCATCGCTTGTACTCCTCTTTCGCTGCCCCGGATCGCCCGGCGCAGTGTTCATGCCACGACAGGCGCTACAGCCCAAGCGCCGCGAGAAAGGCTTTCATTACCGTCCTCGCTTCGAGATGCTCGCAGGCGATCTCTCTCGCCCTGCGGCTATGAAACGCGTAGTCTGCCTCAATCGCCAGGATTGCGCTGCGCGCGTCCTGCGCTGTGTCGCATGCGAACAGCCCCTCTCCAACAGGCAAGTGCCGGCTGAATCCGGTGTCCTGGAGGACGACCGGCCGTCCTGACGCCAGGTACGCCGCGCTCTTGTCGCTAAACCAGCCGGTGCGAAGCGCGACGAATACGTTCTTGCAGACGCTGAATTCGCCCCGGCAGCGCGACAGGTACCGGCGAAACGAGTCGAACGACATCGTGACCTGATGAGCGTCTTCGATGGTCCATCCGTTGCGTTCGAGCTCGCCCACGGGAACTGCGTCGCCGGACACGGCCACCTCCATCGGATGCCCGAGATCGGCCGGCAGCGCCATGAACTTCTGGAATTCGATGTCCTTCTGCCCGTACTGGCAGCCATTGTATGCGATGGGCGCGTGCGACTGCCAGTTCATTACTGTCGAGTAGGGCGAGGCCGCGTCCGATGGCGCCGGCGTGAAGACAGAAGTATCGACCGGGCTGTATACGTATTCCCAGGTAATACCGAGCGTCGGGACCGGATTCCCCGGGGCGCCGATGTTCTTGCCGTTCGTAAAGTACCGATCATATTCTGGAATCGGCGTTCCTTCGGCAAGCCTGTTCGCCCATTTGATCTGCGTGTAGCCGGGCTCGCCGTCGATGAGAACGCGGAGCCCGGACCGCTCCGCCTCGCGCGCCCAGCTTCCATGCGAGCCCGAATCGATGAAGAGATCCGCCGTCTCGAACAGTTCGTCCACCGCCGTCCGGCCCAGACCGTAGAAGTCGCCGGCCTCATCGACGAAGCACCATCTGCCGCCCAGCCCGAAGCGCTCCAACAGCTCGGAAACGACGCCGATACCGTAGCGGCAATCATTCGAGAGTTCGCGCGCGACCGGATTGTAACACGCGCGATCGTATCCGGACTTTTCCACGAGGTACACGTCGTGGCCCAGCGCCTTCATGCCGAGAAGGTACTGGAGCGCCCACGACAGCATCCCGCCAAGCGGGTACCGGACCATATAGGAGCCGAAGACTATCCTGGCCATGTTCCGCGCAGTCCCATCGGTCCCTCGCCGTCCCAGCGTGTCGGCGGCCCGATTCAGTTACCGGCAAGCTCGCGATACCTTGCGAATCCCACCAGTTGAATGGCCGACGCGTCGATCGCCTGCGCAACACGCGGGTCGCACAGCGCCTCCGCCTCGGTGGACCGCTCAAGCCGATACATCGAATCCAGGTCGTCGCCCTCGCCAGGGTGGCAGCAAAGTTCTGTCATCCCGCCGGGCAGCCGCTCCAGGATCGTAAGCAGGCTCGCCACGGTGATTCCTTCCGGATATGGCCACCCGCCTTCGCCCTGGCCGTAGAAATCGCCGCAATACTGTGCGGCGGAGCAGCGGCGAACAGGAATGCCGAGGCCCGACGCGGCAGCAACCACGATCGTGCGGACCGGCTCCTGCAGATGCGCGTGCTGGTGCGAATCGATGTGCGTTGGCTCCCGTCCCAACAGCCTCCGAAACTCCGAAAGCTGCCGCTCGACCTCTTCCCGCACCGCGGCCGCGTCACACGTGTCCACCACGCGGTAGAGCGGCGACCAGTCGCCATCCCGACAGGCCCACTCGCCAAAGTCGAGGTGCAGGCCGACCGAGAGCGCCGGGTGCGTTCGTGCGTAGCTGGCCGCCTCTTCCGCGGCGGGCCACCGCACCATTAGGCTGGCGCTGGTCACGATCCCATGTTCGTGCGCGCGGATGACGCCGCAATTCACTCCTGCGCTCTGCCCGAAGTCGTCCGCGTTCACGATGAGCACGTTGGATCCGGCGATGTTCACAGTCCGATGTCCATAAGCAGCTTCGCCGCCACTCTTTCGGCGCGAAAATAGTCTTCCGTGATCGCTCGCGCGGCGCGGCAGTTCCCCGCGTAATCGACGTTTATCGCCTCTATGGCGGCGAGGGCCTCCTCGGCCGTGGAGAAACCGAATAGCCCCTCCCCTGTCGGAAAGATGTTGCTGAATCCCGTCTCCTGCGCCACGACTGGCTTGCCGCAAGCGAGGTAGGTCGCGTCTCGCTCGCTGAACCAGCCGCTCCTCAAGCGGACATTCTGGTCCTTGGCGACCGTAAACTCCGCGCGAGACCGACCAAAGTAGGCCGGATACGCTCCAAATACGTCCAGGGACATCTCGAGCGGCGAAATGACGCGCCATCCATGTCCCTGCAGCAGCGACCTATCCGCCGGATCGTCCACCTTGATCGCGAGCTCGAACTCCTGGCTGGTCCGGCTCGGCAGATCGATGAGCTTCTCCCACTCGTGGTGTTTGCTCCATCGGTAGGTCTCGCCCTTGTACTCGACGTCGAATCCAGACTGCCGGTAGTTGCCTATCGTGGTGAAGTAGCGCGCGGCAGGATCAAACTCCATTCGCCAATACTCCAGGTCGATCGGCTGGCGCGTTTTCAGGAAGTTCAAGCCGTCGATCGGCACGCCGCAGTCGGCAGCGCCATAGTTTTCACCGTAGGTCACCAGAACGTCGTGGCTGGCAAACGCCTCGCGCGTCTGCGGATCGTCCGCCGAAAACCGGAGCTCCGCGATCACGGGGTCGCACTCGACGTAGACCCGCAGCGGGGCCGCCATGTGCTCCTCCCGCAACGTCGTGGCTCCAACCACGTTCAGCAGCGCGTCACAGGAGGCGTACAGCGCGTTCAGCTCGGCCGACGAGATTCCCCAGCAGGCGCCGCTCTGATCCGACCACCCGCTCGCGTCCGTAAAGCGAAAAGCCCAGCGGTCCCCCAATCCGATGCGGTCCATCGATCGGGCAATGTGGTCCACGGCATAAGTGCAGTCGCCCGTAATACGGTTGGCCACGGGGTCGTACGGCCAGACGCTGTCGTCCTCGACGTACCAGACCTCATGCCCCAGCTTGCGGAGGCCGAGCAGCCAGTTGAGATACAGCCATGTCTGTCCGCCAAACGGACAGCGCCCCATCATCCCAAGTACGACGATTCGTTTCCTACTCGCTGGTGCCATTACTTCCGCCCGCGAATTCCGCCGCAACGGCGTCGCCAATGTCTATGCCCTCAAGTGAGGGCCGCAGTAAACTCATCCGGCAGGTCCGCCAGCATCGCGATCGCGCGGTCGCGGCACTCCCGGGCACTTTGCCTCGCCGGCTCGGTGAGGCAGTAGTCGAAATCGCACAGCAGGGCCTCACGCGTGAGCGTCTCGATACGATGCAGCACGGGCCAGCCGACGATTCCAGCCTGCCGGGATATCTTCGCGCCACCGTCGATCGGATCGATAACCAGGGCCGGGACTCCGTTTTTCAGCGCCAGCACGGTCCCGTGCAGCCTGGTTGTGACAACCATGTCCATCCGGCCAATGAGCGAATCCACCTGTGCGGGAGTGCTCAGTCCATTGCGGTTCACGTCTAACTGCGTATCGATGGGAACCACCGCGGCATCGCGAAGCGACAACATCTCGCGTATCGCCGCGTGGGCCTCGACGTGCCGGTCCCGATCGCCGTACTCCTCTTGAGGATGGATGAATACGGCGCCGACAATGGGCGACTTGCGAACATCCTGAGCCAGAAACGTTATATCGGGTCTCGTCGCGCGGGAGCTGTCTCGCTCCCAGAGCCGCTCAAATGGATTCCACGCCGACAGGTCCTGCAGCATCGTAAGGTTGACGCCGTAAAGCGGCAGCGAGCCGAACTTCTCCAGAAAGTGAATGAGCGGCTCGCCATTGCCGAAAGGACCGCAGACGAAGACGACGTCGCGGTAATCGTGTGGGCTGACGCGCTGCCAGGCGACGCCGCCGGTAAACGGAGGCGCGTAGGCCACGTCGTACTGCCGTCCGGCGCGCGTGAGCCAGGCGCAGACCAGATCCTTCGCCATCAAGTCGCCCGCCGTCGCCCCCATGTCGACAAAACTGAACCAACCCGCGACCAGACACTTCGAGCTCATCGTCACCCCGTACTCCGCCCAAAC
>Ga0070735_10001381_pt1 | contig 23587 bp, 22 predicted proteins | sample Coa_R1_FD_66443 | JGI IMG/M metagenome (GOLD analysis project Ga0070735, IMG submission 66443) | Surface soil microbial communities from Centralia Pennsylvania, which are recovering from an underground coalmine fire - Coalmine... | ecosystem: Environmental > Terrestrial > Soil > Unclassified ...
TGTCGCCCGTGGCGTCAACAGCCGCAGCTACGTCCTGGGATCGCGGATCCTTCACCTCAGCGCGGCCTGCCTGCGCCAAGTTGATTTGCCGCGCCGCGCCCAAAGCTTTGTCGATCGGCTCAACGAGCAAACGCGCGAAGCGGTTCAGCTTGCGATCATGCAGGACACCAATCTGGTCCACGTCCTGCGTCGCGAGGCGCGGCACGCCGTTCGCGTGGATACGGGCCTTGGCGGAAATTCGAACGCGGCGCACGCGACCGCAACCGGAAAGGCGATCCTCGCCTGGTTGCCACCCACCGAACTTGACCGGATCGTGGCGGATAAGGGATTGACGGCATTCACGCCCCACACCTTGGCCGACATCGAGACGTTAAAAGAAGAATTGCGGCTGACTCGCCGCAATAGCTTTGCGATCGAGCGGGAAGAATTTCAGCTCGGCGTCATCTGTCTTGGCGCGGCGATCCGCGATCATGCCGGCGCGGTTGTCGGCTCCATCGGCGTCTCTGCGCCGGTGTTTCGCGCCACGCCCGACTATATCGAGCAAATCAAGCTTCACTTGATTGCCGCGGTGAATGAATTATCGGCCGAGCTCGGTGCCCCCGGGGCCATCTTGCGCGGACCGGCGAAGAGTGTGGCGGCCGAATAAAGCACAGGTCCAAAAGAACTTCTTCAGGAGCGAGCCGATGTATAAACCCGAACACGTCAAGACGTCGCCCGATTTTCCCATTCCGGAGAACATGCGCGCCTGGGTTTTGGGCGATCCGGATCAATTGACATTGATCACCAAGCCCGTGCCGGTGCCGAAGCGGGCCGAGGTTCTGGTGCGTATCGACGCGGTCGCGATTTGCGCGACCGATCTTGAGATCATCCACCACGGTCCGCCGGCGATGATTCAGGGCGGTCAACCCTTCAACAAGAATTTCACGCCGGGCCATGAATATATGGGCACGATCGTGGCGCTCGCTCAGGGCGTGGACGAATACAAGATCGGCGAGCGCGTCACCGTCGAAATTCATGCCGGATGCGGTCAGTGCAAGCGTTGCCGCGAAGGCATGTATACGGCCTGTCACAATTACGGCCTGAACTATGGCGAGGTCGATAAGGGACACCGCGCCAACGGTTTTACCACCGATGGCGGTTTTGCCGAATATGCGGTCAACAGCATCAATACGCTGGTGCGCATTTCCGATGAGATGTCGGACGAAGAGGCGACATTGGTCGTCACGGCCGGCACGGCGATGTATGGGCTGACCGAACTCGGTGGGCTCGTGGCCGGCGAGAGCGTTGTGGTGACCGGTCCCGGTCCGATCGGATTGCTCGGCGTCGCGGTTGCCAAGGCGCTGGGCGCGCAGCCTGTGATTCTGACCGGCACGCGCGACAATCGTCTACAGATCGGCCGCGAGCTTGGCGCCGATTATGTGGTCAACGCCAAGAACGAAGATCCGGTCGCGGCCGTGCGCAAGCTCAATGGCGGCAAGGGCGTCGATTATGTGATCGAGTGTTCGGGCGCGCCGGAGGCCGTCAACGAAGCCGCGCGTATGGTCAACCGGGGCGGGCGCATTTGCCTTGCCGCGTTCCCCGGTAAGCCCGCCGAGGTCGATATCGCCTATATCGTGCGCAACAATATTTACGTCTACGGCATTCGCGGCGAAGGCAAGAGCGCAACCCATCGCGCCGAAGCCTTCATGGCGCAGAAGCGTTTCGATGCGACCAAGGTTCATACCCACACTTTCGCGCTGGAGGACCTGCCGACAGCGTTGCGCTACGCCCGCGAGCGCATCGAAGATGCGATCAAAGTGGTGGTCAAGACTCACGGGCATGCTTCAACCAGCCGCGTCGCCGCGGAATAGATCGAACGGATTTTGAGATGTCCGCCTTCGAAGCCGACCGTCAATCCTCGAAGCGGCTGGCGATGGAGTCCGTGGGCGCGAAAATCCTGCCGGTGAGATTGCCGCTCTATCGCAGGCTTTATGTCCAGGTGCTCGCCGCGGTCGCCCTCGGCGCGGCGCTTGGCTATGCCTATCCGAATTTTTCGGCCCATCTCAAGCCCTTTGGCGATGTCTTTGTGAAGGCGATCAAGCTCGTGGTGGCGCCGATCATCTTCACCACGATTGCGATCGGCATCGCGAAGATGCGCGATATCCGCCAGGTCGCCAATGTCGGCGTCAAGGCGCTGGCCTATTTCGAAATTGTCTCGACGCTCGCCCTCGTCATCGGAATGGTCGTCGGCAATATCTGGCAGGTGGGTGTGGGGTTCAACGCCGATCCCGCGGCGTTCGATCCCAAGGTGGTGGAGGCCTATGCCAAGGCCGCCAAGGATTCCAGCCTTTCGGATGTCCTCCTTTCGATCGTGCCAGCCTCGCTCGTCGAACCCTTTGTCAAGGGCGACATCATGCCGGTGCTGTTCATCGCGGTCTTGCTGGGGCTCGGCTTGAGCCTGTCGCAAGATCGCGGCAAGCCTTTCGTGACCTTCCTGGAGTCGGGCGCGGCGGCGCTGTTCGGCATCGTGCGGATCATCATGGTTTTCGCGCCGATCGCGGCCTTTTGCGCGATGGCTTTCACCGTCGGAAAATATGGCCTGCGGACCTTGCTCGATCTTGGGCAGCTCGTCGCTTCGGTTTACATCGTCAGCATCCTGTTCGTCGTCATCGTGCTCGGCGCGGCATTGCGAACATCCGGCTTCGGCATTTTCCGGATTTTGAATTATTTCAAGGACGAAATCCTATTCGTTTTCGCGGCGACGTCGGCCGAAACCATGATGCCGCGTTCGATGCAAAAGCTCGAAAAGATCGGCGTGTCCCGGGAGGTCGTGGGCCTGGTGATGCCCGGCGGCTTTTCCCTGAACATGGACGGCACCGCGATCTACATGACGATGTCGGTGCTGTTCCTGGCGCATGCCTTCAACGTTGAGCTTTCGATCTGGCAGCAATTGAGTGTGCTGTCCGTCATGTTGTTCACGTCCAAGGGCGCGGCCGGCGTCACCGGCGGCGGCTTCATCGCGCTCGCGGCGACGCTGCCCGTGATCGACGCGGTGCCGGTGGCGGGCATTGCGCTGTTGCTCGGTGTCGATCGCTTCATGGCGGAAATCCGTGCCGCGACCAACCTGACCTCCAACATTGTCGCGACGCTGGTGGTCGGACGCTGGGTGGGCGGCGTCGATATGAAGATCGCGGCGTCGGAGTTGCAGAGCGGCTTTGTCGAAGCTGGCGAGGGTGCGTCGCTCGCCGGCGCGGTAGCCGCCGAATAGCGATAACCCGCGTCAGCTCGACGGCGCCTCAGTCGTGATCCGCGGTTCGGACCGCCACCCATGTCAAAGCCAGTTTTTGGCCTTCGACAATTTGCTCCGTCGACATTTTCGAGGCCACCGCGTTGCGGAGTCTCAGATAGAAGTCGCGCTCGCGAGGCGATGCTTTCGCCGCCGCAAGGTCGAGCCATTTGTAGGCAAGAATGAAATCTTGCGGTACCCCATGGCCTTTGTCGTAGCTGAGGCCTAACCGGCTCTGGGCGAAAACATCGCCTTGTTCGGCGGCGCGCCGGTAGAGATCAGTTGCCGCCGCATAGTTTTGCGGTACGCCAAAGCCATTTTCATAGCGGAAGCCGAGCCGTCCCAGCGCCCGCGCGTTTCCGCGCGCCGTCACGACCGGCCGGCCGTCGCCCCGATCCTGTGCATTTTCTCCAGCAAAGCCGCTGGCACTGGCGAGGCAGGCAAGGGCCACCGCGAGCGCCGGCAGCGCATCAGTGAACGTTTTGAACGCGCGTTTCATGGGCCGTGCTCGCATTGATCGTGCCGCGCAGTTTGGAACGAAGTTCTTCGGCCACCGTGTGCGCGTCCAAACTGTCGCGAATGATCTGGGGGCGGATGAAGATGATCAGTTCGGTGCGCGCCTTTGTGTTGTCTTGATTGGAGAACGCGTTGCCTATGCCTTGAAGCTCGTCCAGCACCGGAATTCCGCTTTTATTCTCGTTCTTCTGGTCTTGAATGAGTCCGGCCAGCAGTACGGTCTGGCCGTTGGCGACGGAAATCGAGCTTTTGACCTTTCTCTCCGAGATGGTCGGGGTCAGCGCCGCGGTTGCGTTCGCCGAAGGCACGACGTTGCTGATCTCCTGCTCGATCTCCAGCCTCACATTGCCGTTGGCGCTGACGCGGGGCGAGACATGCAGGATGATGCCGGTGTTGCGATAGTCGACGGTGTTGACGACCGTATTGTTGGCCGTCAGCACGGTCGCGCTGCCGGTCGAAATCGGAACTTGATTGCCGACCTGAAGCGTCGCCGATTGGTTGTTGACTACGACGAGCGAGGGGTTGGACAACACCTTCACGCCGGTGACCGTGTGCAAGGCGGAGAGGATCGCGGCCGGTTGGGCTTCCTGGCCGACGAGGAAATTGAATCCGGGGAAGGCGCGGTTGAGGAAGGCGTTGACGGCGGTGCCCGCGGCACCGGCCGTCGCCGTTCCCGCGTTCGTGGTTGTGGTCGCGGGCGCGGCTGTCGATGCGGTATTGAGCAGCGATCCCTGATCGGGCTTCAGTCCCAAGGCGTGGCTGGTCAGAAAGAATTGCACGCCATATTGAAGCTCGTCGGTGAGATCGACTTCGGCGATCGTGGCATCGATCGCGACTTGCAACTGAGGTTGGTCCACCTGTTGCAACGCCGATTCAATGATCCGGTAATTGCCCTGATCGGCGTAAATCAGAAGCGTATTGTTGACCGCGTCGGGCGTGATCCGGACATTTTGCAGAAGCGGCGGCCCGTTGGAGGCGGGGGTATTTCCCTTGTCGAGCTGTCCGAAATTGCCGCCGGGCGCTCCGGCTGGAGTGGCACCAAAGCCCGAATTATTGTTTCCCGTGCGCGACCCAAAGCCGCCCGCCGCTGCCGGCTGCGAAGCCGTATTGCCGCTGTTGGCGTTGAGCGAAAGGCGGTCGCTGGCGCTGGTGGAGGTGCCCGACCCTGGCGCGATCTGATTGTCGGCGCTGTCGAGCAGGCTGGATTGCTGCGAGCCGCCGCCGAATATGTCGGTCAATACACGCGCGATCTGTTTCGCATCGCCGTATTTTACCCGGTAGACGTGAACGCTGGTCCGGGTGCTGTCGGTGCGGTCGAGGCGCTTGATCCAGTTCGCGACCGTTTGCAGCAGCGCGGGCTTTTTGCTGACCACCATGATCGCGTTGAGCCGGGCAACCGGCTGCAGCTTGACGAGATTCTGATTTAAGCCGTTCTCGCCCGAGTCGATGATTTTTTCGAGCTCGGTGATGATCGGCTCAGGCCCGCTATTGACGATGGGGAAAACGCCGATCGATTGCCCCCGCATCCAATCCACGTCAAAGCTCAACGCGGTATCGACCGCGATGCGGCGTTCCGGCCCGGTGCCTTGAATCAGCAACAGATTACGCGCGGCGTCGGCGCGCACCGCTCCGGGCCTGGTCGCGAAACTGTCCATCAATTTCAACAGCGTTTGCGCCGAGACGTTTTGCAGGGGGACGACGGAGACGCCGTATCCGGGTTCGGGGCTCGATGCCGCGCTATCGACATGACCGGCGCCGACCGCATCGCCAAGCGGGGTCAGCCGGTAGCCGGCCGTGTCGCGGATCAGCGCGACGCCGCTGATGCGTAGCGCATTTTCAAGCACAAAGACGATGTCGGATTTGGCGACCGGCCGCACCGAGACCAGGCTGACGGTGCCTTGGACGCGCGGATCGATCGTGTAGCCGGTTTGTAGAATGTCGCCGAGCACCACCTTGGCCACGGTCGCAACCGGTGCGCTCTCGAAATTCAAGTCAAAGCCGCCGCCGCTCCCCGCCGGTTGCGACCGGCCCGCGGCGATATCGCTCACCTCGGTGCCTTGATAGATCACCGGCTGGACGGGAGCGCCGCTTGCGGTCGAAGCAATGCCGGTTTGTTGCGGGTAGCGCGGCAGGGTATCGAGCGAGCGCACTTTGTCGAGAATATCGACATCCACACTGCCGTTCGAACTCACCGTGGCCGAATTGCACGAGGCCAATGCGAGAACCGACGATAAAATCAAAGCGGCGCCAATACCGCGCCCGACCGAAAGGCACGGGCCCTGCTTGTCGACACCCACCATATTCGCCGTTCCAACTCTTGACGGCCCGAATCCTCACACGAGACCAGGCTGAGTGGCGTTCTTACCCACGGAATATGACAGAAATAATTGGGGAGGGTTTATCCACGCTTCCATCCACCGAAATGAGCCGGAGCCGACTTGTGAACGGGTCTTTCGCACTCATTTCGTACAACTGTCATGTTTCCGATCAATAACCTCACGGCAGCCGGTCATGGGCATATCCGTGGCCGGTATGTCGGCATGTCGTCTCCGAAAAATGGCGCGACTGGAAACAGCGATGACCAGCGACGAGTCCTTGCAATTTCTGGAACATCTTCGGCGCAACGATCATCTGGTGAAGGCGGCCGACCGTGGCGGTGAGGATCGCGCCGGCGCCTTGCGTCCGCATGCCAAACTTTGGGAGCTCACGGATTTGAGTTCCAGCGATTTTGCCGATGAAGCCGCCCGTTTCGCCGGTTTGAAGCGGGTTTCGCTTCAGGATTTGTTGTCGGCGCCGGCCCTGAATGAGACGTTCTCGCAGCGATTTTTGCGGGAAATGACGATTTTCCCCTATCAAACCGCGGATGGCGAGGCCGCCTTGGCGGTGGCCGACCCGACCGATAAAGCGGCCCAGCGCGCCGCCGAAATCGTGCTCCGGCAAAAAATCGTCATTACGGTGGCTTCGGTCGAAGACCTCATCGTCGTGCTTGACCGGCGGCTTGGCGATGAAAATACCGAAGCGGACGCAACCAATCCGCCTCTGCCGCGCGAGGACGACATCGAAAGCCTGCGCGATTTGGCCAGCGGCGCGCCGGTGGTGCGCGCGGTCAATGATTTGATCGAAAAGGCGGTCGAACTGCGCGCCAGCGATATCCATATCGAGCCGTTCCAGACCGGGCTTGTGGTTCGCATGCGCGTGGACGGCCTGTTGCGCGCGGTCGCCGCGCCCGCGGGCGTGCTGCCGCAGGCGGTGATTTCGCGCATCAAGATCGTCGCCAACCTCAACATCGCCGAACGCCGCTTGCCGCAGGACGGCGCGGCGCGGTTGCGGGTCGGCCGTGCCGATATCGACATTCGCGTGGCGATCATGCCGATGCAGCACGGAGAATCCGCCGTTATTCGTATCCTGCCAAAGGACCGCGGGCTGCTTGTCGTCGAAAAACTCGGCTTCTCTTCGGCTGACGAGGTGAAGTTGAGGCGGCTGTTGAAGCTGCCGCACGGCATGATCATCGTCACGGGGCCGACCGGCAGCGGAAAAACCACGACGCTGGCGACGATTCTTTCCATTTTGAACGAGCCCGGCCGGAAAATCCTGACCGTCGAAGACCCGGTCGAATACGACATTCCCGGCGTCAATCAGGCGCAGGTTAAACCGGCGATTGGCCTGACTTTCGCGGCGGCGCTGCGATCTTTCGTGCGTCAGGATCCCGACGTGATCATGGTGGGCGAGGTGCGCGACGCCGAAACCGCCCATGTGGCGGTGCATGCGGCTCTCACCGGCCATCTCGTTTTGACGACCCTGCACACGGAATCGGCCGCGGCGGCGGTGCCGCGCCTGCTCGATCTCGGTGTGGAGGGATATTTGCTGCGCTCTACCTTGCGCGCGGTGGTCGCCCAGCGGCTCGTTCGGCAATTATGCGATCGCTGCAAGATGCCGAAGACCCTCAATGAGGCCGATTTTACCGAAGACCCGCGCCTTGTCGCGCTCGGCTTTCGCGGTGGCGAGGTGCTTCAGACCCCGTGCGGCTGCGAGCGTTGCAGCGGCACCGGTTATCGCGGCCGGCTCGGGGTGTTCGAGGTGCTCGAATTGACGGACGAAATTCGTTTCCTGATCGGTGAAAAGACCGACGGCCTGAAAATCGACGAAGCGGCGATCCGCGCGGGCATGACGACGATGGTCGCTGACGGCATTGCCAAATGTCGCGCCGGCCTGACCTCGCCGGCGGAACTGCTTCGCGTGACCATCGCTCGGTGAGGTGATCGTGCCAAATTTTCGCTACCGGGCTTTGACGCAGAACGGCGAGATCGTCCACGGCACACTTGCTGCGCCGACGGTGGCGGAGGTGACCCGCCGCATCGAATATCTCCGTCTGTTGCCGATCGAAACCTCCGAAGACAAGAGAGCGGCGGCCACCTCGGGTTCTGGATTTGGTTTTTTCGGCCGTCCAACTCCAGCGGAGGTGACGACGTTCACACGCGATCTCGCGCTGCTTCTGAAGGCCAGCGCGCGGCTCGACGACGCTCTTGAGTTACTTGCCAACGATGCCGATGTCGGCCGGCTTCGGCCGGTGGTTGCAAAACTTCGCGCCTCAGTGCTGGCGGGTGAAAGCTTTGCCGGCTCGGTGGCCGAGCATCCCTCGATATTTCCCGCCATGTATGTCGCGCTGGTGCGTGTCGGCGAGGTCTCCGGCACGCTCGATCAGGTACTCGAAATGCTCGGAACGGAGCGGGCGCGCTCCGAGCTGATGCGCCGCAAATTGACCGATGCGATGCAATACCCCGCTTTTGTCCTGATCGCGGCGGTTGGCGTCATGCTGTTTTTCATTCTGTTCGTTTTGCCGCAATTTTCCTCGGTGTTGCAGGATTTCGGCGCGAAGTCGGATTCAGCGCTCAGCGTCTTCATCCGATTGTCGGAATTTCTTCGCGGTCATGCGAACGCCGCCATGCTCGGCGCGGCCTTTACGGTGGCCGCTTGCTGGTGGCTGTTGCGCCGGCTGGGAACCGGCGCGATCATGAATGTCGTCGCGAAAATTCCGGGTATCGCCAATATCTTTCAATTCTACCGCACCAGTCTTTTTTGCCGGAACCTCGCCATCCTGCTCGGCAGCGGCGTCAATCTCACGGCAACTTTACGCATTCTGGTGGATATCATGGCGGTGACCGGGAATTTCGCGGGCTGGGCGGCGGCCTCAGATCGCGTGCGGCATGGCGGCAAGCTTTCGGACGCCTTGCTGGCGTCCAGTCCCATGCCGCCGATGGCGATCCGCATGTTGCGACTGGGGGAAGAAACCGGCCAATTGCCCGCGCTTGCGGGGCGGGTTGCCGAATTTTATGAAGCGAAATTGCAGCGCAGCCTCGATCGCGTCGTCGGCATCGTCGGGCCGCTTGCCATCATTACGATCAGCGCGGTTGTCGGAGGCTTGATCGTATCGGTCATGACCGCGTTGCTGTCGGTCACGCAACTCGTCGGGTAAAGCAAAGGTTGGCTCACAATGCGGATAGGCGTCGGAAAATTTTTTCATCGGAGCAAGGAGCGTAACCGCCGCCGGGATTTTGCCCAGCAGGGTTTTACGCTGGTCGAGATGCTGGTGGTCATCACCATTATCGGCCTGATCATGGGTTTGATCGGCCCGCGGGTTCTCAATTATCTCAGCGAGTCGAAGGTCAAGGCGGCGCGGATTCAAATGCAAAGTTTTTCAAGCGCGCTCGACCTGTTTTACCTCGATGCCGGTCGCTTTCCTTCCACCGCGGAAGGTCTTGCCGCTTTGGTGCAGCGTAGCCCTGGGGTCGCCGCTTGGAACGGCCCCTATTTGAAGGGCGGCAGCCTGCCGAACGATCCCTGGAACCATCCTTATTTGTATCGTTCGCCCGGAGAGCGCGGGCCTTACGACATCGTGTCCTACGGCTCCGACGGCCAGGAAGGCGGAAGCGGGCTTGCCGCCGATATCTCGATCGAAAACCTGACCAGCGCCAAAAATGAGTAGGGCTTCGGAGCGCGGTTTTACCTTATTGGAGATGGTATGCGTGCTTGCGCTCATCGCCATGATGGCGGCTGTGCTTCTGCCTTTCGTTCCGCGCCAAACCACACGCTCGCGCTTGCAAGCCTATGCGCTTCAAGCCGCCGCTTTGCTGAAGGAGGATCGCAATGCGGCGATCAGGCGCGGTGTGGGCGTCGCCACGCTCATCGACGCCGGCAACCGCCAAATCCGCTCGGGTGCCACCGCGCAGATGATCCGCATTCCACAAGATGTTCGTTTTGACGCGCTGTTACCCCGGATTTGCGATCGGCGCGAAGCGCTCTCGACGATCAGCTTTTTTGCAAGCGGAATGTCGTGCGGCGGGGCGATCACGCTCTCGCGGCTCGATATCGGTTATGAAGTGCGGGTCAATTGGTTGACGGGAAGGGTCGAAATTGTTTCGCGCAACGCTATCGCCAATTGACGGCCGTGAGGCCGGCTTCACCATCATCGAAGTGCTGATCGCGCTCGCGGTCGTTGCCGTCTCTATGGTCGCGATCGGCTCGGTCATGTCGACGAATGTGCGTGGGGTCCGCGCGCTCGAACAGCATGTGACGCTGATGGAAACCGCGCGCGCGGTGATGGCGGCCGAAGTCCCGCCGCGCGCCAAACTCGATCTTGGGTCGTTGTCGGGAATGGTCAACGATCATCAATGGAGGATCGATATTGGCCCTATGGACAAGGAATGGGCGGCGCCCGACGCGGACACCGCGTGGGTGCCCGCGCTCGTCAAGGTCCAGGTTCGCTCGCCTTCCGGCGCGGTGCTTGACCTCACGACGGTTCGCTTGATGCATGGGGCCTCGAAATGAGCCGGCTTGCGAAGCAAAGAGCGGGGGAGCGTGGCTTTACGCTGCTTGAAACCCTGGTGGCGCTGGCGCTGATGGGGCTGGTGCTGTCGGCGCTCGCCAATTTGACCGCACAATGGCTTCCTAACTGGAATCGCGGGCTCGATCGAATTCAACGCAGCGAGCTGATCGGGATCGCGTTGCAACGCATCGGCGCCGACCTTTCGGCCGCCGAATATGTGCCGGCCAATCGCGACGAGAAGCGGCCGTTATTTGCAGGCTCGGAATTGTCGGTCACTTTTGTGCGCACCGCGCTCGGCCCGAATGCCGGCCTTGGCCTCGACGTCGTGCATCTCGGTGAAACCACCGATTCCGGCGGAATCGTCACCGCTCGTTCGCGCATGCCGTTTCGGCCCTTGCCGTTGGCCTCCTCACTTTCCGAGCAATTTCATTTTGGCGATCCCGTCTTATTGTTGCGTGCGCCGTTCCGCCTGTCATTTGCCTATGCGGGCGAAGATCAGGTCTGGAAAAATAATTGGCGGGACTCCGACAAGCTTCCCGCGGCAATCAAATTGACCGTGCGCGATGCGGCGAGCGAGCGCGTTCTTGCGGTCTCGACGGTGACGCCTGTCCATGTGCAGGCGTCCGCGAAAGGCGATTCCCAACAGGCCGGCAACGTCGGTGCAGGGCAGGGCAATCAGAAATGAAGCGGCGCTTTCAGCATCCGGTAAAAACCTCCGAGCGCGGCTTTGTCATCATCGCCGTGCTCTGGATTTTGGTGGCCTTGTCGGCGCTTGCGACGATCTTTTCGGTCTATCTGTCCAATTCCGCCCGCGCCTTGGCCACAACCGACACCAGCTTCACGACAGACGCTTTGGTATCAGCCAGTCTGGAGTTGACGGCCTATCAATTGTTGCTTTCGGACGAGAAATCCCGTCCTGCGCAAGGCGCGTTCCGTTTTCGGATGGATAAAGCGGAGGCGCGCGTCACGTTCATATCGGAAGGTGCCCGGGTCGATCTCAATGCCGCGCCAAAGGAAATGCTGGCCAATTTGTTCGAGGTGCTGGGCGCGGAACAAAAGGCGGCGGGTGAAATCGCCGAGCGCATTGTCGGGTGGCGGACGTCGCCGAAGGAAAATGCCGCCAACGGTGAAGAAGCTCTTTATCTTGCCGCCAGCCTTGCCTATACGCCCCGGCAATCGGATTTTGCCCATGTGAACGAGCTGGGTTTGGTTTTGGGCGTGTCGCCGGAAATGGCCGAGCGTGTCTTGCCGTTCGTGACGATCTTCAACAAATCGCCAGGGGTCGATGTGTTGATCGCGCCCGCGGAAGTGATCGCCGCCTTGCCCGGCATGACGCCGGGGGCGCTCGATGATTTCCTCAAGCAGAGGGCTTCGCTGCCGCGCAATCAGGCGGCGATCGCATCCGCGCTTGGCCCTGCCAAGGCCGCCGCCCCGCCGCCCAAGACCAGCGCCTTCCGGGTGCTGACGTCGCTCAATTTCGACGATGGCCGCCATGCCGCGTCGGAGGCGGTCATCGTGTTAGGCGAGGCCAAGGCCAAAGAGCCGTTCAGTATCTTGTCGTGGCAGGACGATCTGGCAACCGGGACAAGATCGTTCAAGCGGGCGGGCGGATGATTGCGATGATTTCGGACCTGAGAGGTTTTTTCGAGGCGTGGATTGCGGCGGTGGCCCGCGCCGTCGATTTCGGTGTCAGCCGATATGGGCGGCGGCCGCAAATCGTATTGAGCGCGCAAGACGACGATGTCATCACGGCCAGCGTGAAGTCAGGCGGCAAGAGTCCGGCTTTGCCCCAAATGTCTTTCCGTCTTGCCGACGGCCGGCCCGATCCGGGCCTGCCGCCGGATTGGCAGGCGGCGTTCCGTGGCAGCCGGATCGAAATGCGCATGACATCCGGGCGGGTTTTGTTGCGCTCGCTCGACTTTCCCAAACAGGCCGGGGATTTTCTCGAAGGGATGATCCGCGCCCAGATCGATCGGTTGACGCCGTGGACGGCCGATAATGCCGTATTTGGATGGGATGCGCCGTCGATGGCCGCGCATGAGCGCATCGAGTTGACATTGGCGGCGGCCTCGAAACAGGACATCCAGCCGTTCATTCAGTTCGCCTCGGCTTTGGGAGCCGAATCGCTCGCCCTATGTGCCATGGCTCCCACGGCCCATGGTTCGTCCGTGAAAATCAAGATGTTCGACCAGCCGCTGCGGCGTTCCGGCGGCCGCGGGTTCGATACGCCACGCCTGTTGCGCGCGGCGCTTCTGTCCGCCGGTTTGGCGGTGGCGCTCTCTTGGGTTGTTGCGCTCTATGTCGGCGACAATCTCGATTCCGAGCTGCAACAATTGACGCGCCGGATTTCCGAACGTCGCGCGGCGTTGCGTCTCGGCCCGAACGGGGCTTCGACGATGGGTCTTTTGGCCAAACGCAAACAGACGAGCCCATCGAGCGTGGTCGTATTGGAGGCGCTGTCGCAGGCGCTCCCCGACGGTACCTATGTCACGGAGTTGAGGGTCGATGGCGACAAGGTTCAGGTCGTGGGCATGACGCAGGATGCGCCGTCGCTGATCCGGTTGATCGAGAGGTCGCCGCAATTTGCCCGTGCGACATTCTTTGCGCCAACGACGCGGGCGGCGAACGAGCCCGGCGAGCGCTTCCACATCGAGGCTCATATCACGCCGACCTTCGGGCCGGGCACATGAACGTCGCGGCCACATTGAAAAAATCGCTGACCACATCACCCATCGTGGCGTCGGCCAGCTATGCGGGCCTTGTCTGCGTCCTATTGGCAGTGGTCGTGAGCTCCCTCGTCGATCTGTTCGGCCAACAGGCGATGGTCGCTTCATCGGCGGCCCTGCTGGAGCAATTGGAGGGCCGGAAGATTCCCGCGGCCGGCGCGCGGGCGGGGGAAGTCGGAATGCCGTCGGGCTCGGCCTTTCTCGAAGGCGCAACCGTCACGGTGGCGGGCGCGGCCCTCTTGCAACGGGTCGCCGGCGCCGTCACCAAAATCGGCGGCAACGTGTTGTCGTCGCAACTCGACGTGCAGGGCACGCATGCCAAGGCGGGATTCGTCAGCATGGTCGCAAGCTGCGAACTCGATCAATCGGCGCTGCAACCGCTGTTGTACGACCTTGAGGCCGGAATGCCGTTTTTGTTTGTCGATCAGCTCGATATTCAGGTGGCGACGTCCGGGGAGGGGAAACTTCGAATTTTGTTGGGAGTGTCGGGGCAATGGCAGGGCGCAAAATGACGCGACGCAAATATGCGATCGGCGCCGCCATGACGGCGCTGACTTTGTGCGCGGGGGCTTCCGTGTCGATCTCGGCCATTTCCGATTCCGCCCCCGACGACCGGAACGTTGGCATGCGAGCGGATGCGGTGGTTTCCTCGAATTGGTCCGAACCCACCACCACCGTGGTGCAGGTGACGATTCCGCCGTCATCGCCACCGATAGCGCCGGAGCGGACGCTCAGCGCCAATCCGCTCTGGGCCATGCCGCTCACGCAATTTTCCGTCACGCGTGAGCGTCCGATCTTTTTAGCCTCGCGCCGGCCGCCAACTCCCGCCGTTGCGCCTGGTATCGCGCCGAAGGTCGTCGCCGTGCCGAAGCCGAGGGAGCCCGAGCGTCCTCAGTTCGCTTTGGTTGGCACCATCGCGGGCGACGAGGAGAAGTTTGGGATATTTGTCGATCAATCGACCAAAGCGGTGGTGCGGCTCAAGGTTGGTGAGGATTTTCAAGGTTGGAAGCTTCAATCGATTCAGGGCCGTGAGGCCTCGCTTGAAAAAAGCCAAGCGGTCGTCGTCCTGGCGTTGCCGCAGCCCGGCCTCGGCCAACCCGCCATCGCCGTCCGCCAGGAGCCGGTGACGTCGCGCCCGCGAGGGGATCGGTAATGCGGCTCAAGGGATCGGCGCGCAACAGAGCCAAGGCTGCTGAAAGCCAACGGCACATAATAGCCCGAGGGCGAGAAACGGTCCGAACGGAATCGACGTCCGCGCGCTCAAGGGGCGTCCCGCCCATTGCATGAGGCCGGCGCCGAGGAGCGCGGTCGTTGTCGCAACCAGCAAAAGCACGGGAAGCCCGGTGATGCCGACCCAAAGGCCTGCGGCGGCGAGGAATTTGACGTCGCCGAGCCCCAGGCCCTGGATTTTCCGATACGCGAAATAAAACCGGCGCAGCAGCCAAAAAATCGCGCCGATGGCGATGCCTTCGCCGATCACCTCGATGCCAGCAGACCATCCGCCGATCAGAATCGTATGCGAGAGTCCAAGGCCGGCGATGGCGAGATTCAGCCAATCCGGAATGATGCCGTCACGGATGTCGATCCACGCCAGGAGGGCGCACAATAAGCACAGCATTCCAAACAATAAGATGGCGGTCATGCCACTGCCTGCTGCAATCACGAAAGATCGAAAACGCTCTAACCTGCGTCATATGCGTCGGGGCCCATGGCCCAGCGCCATTCGTCATGGCCGGATGCAAAGGTGCGGTTGGTCTGTGTCGGATTGCGATTGACCAGTGGCCGCAGAAACATCGGATGGGTGGCGCTGCGCACCTCATGTTCGATGGTGAAGAGGTGCTTGCCGCTTGTCAGATCGACGATATCGCGGAAGCGGTATTGATAGGGATTGTCCTCGCTGAAGATCAGATCGCGTTCGGACAGCGCGCGGTGCGGGCCTGAGAAATTCGTGATGTAAATCTGCACGTGATGGCCGTCATAGTCGGCCTGCGGGCGATCGGTCTCGCGAAATTTGAAGCTTTGATTCTTGCCGACGGTCACCGAGGCGACCGTGGCATCGCCGTTTTCAACCCGCGCCGGCATTCCCATGATCTTTGGATAGAAATCCGAAATGCCCCTGGCACTGCCGGTGGGGACCTCGAATTCGACATAGGGCATGCCGAGTGTGACGCGTCCGAAGCGCGCCGCATCCGGCTCATAACAGCGCACGCGATTGCCCCAGGGGCAGGTCGCCTCGACATAATCGTTGTGCTCTTTGAAGGTGAATTTCGTGCCGTCGAGTTTCCCGGCGACAGATGCAAGCCGTTCGACCAGCGCCTTGCGCCCGGAAATCACAAGCCCGATATGACCGCGCAGCACCTGCGCCTCGCCGCTCGGCAGATGAAATTGGCTCCGGCCGACATTGACCCACATATTGTCGTCGGAGGTCATCAGATAGGGATCGCGCGTCAGTCCCAATCCCGACACATAGAACAGTGTTGCCAGGCGCTGGTTCGGCACCTGGACGTTGACATGCTCCAGATGGATCGAATTGCCGAGATCCTCAGCGGCGCGGTCGAATTTTGGTTGCATGGCGGCGGTCCTGATGACGTGCTCGCGGCATCATAGGGCAGAGCGGCGTCGCGCGCCAACACCTCGATCGGCCCGCCATTGTCACCCCTTCGAAAAGCCGCTCACAACTAGAGCACGATCCGGAAAAGTGTGAAGCGGTTTTCCGAAAAGATCATGCGCAATCAAAGAATTAAAGCGCGATGACGATTCATCCAAATCTCATCGCGCTTTAGTGGAGTGGATTTGACATTCGCGCAGGCTCAGCCCCGAGTTCGTTAGCGAATGTCAAATCCAAAACTCCACTAGAAACCCTATACTTACTAGTGGTCCTTTGATCCTAACATTCGCAAATGTGTGTGCCGAACCGGGATGCGAATGTTAGGATCGGACCACTAGCCGGTTTAAGCGATTGGCAAACGCCGCCGGATCTTCCGGCAGTTCGCCGTCCAAAATCTGGGCCTGTTCGAGCAGGAGGAAAGATAGATCGGCGGCGTCGGCGCCGGCTTGCGGGATGGCTGCCACCAAGGGATGGCGCAGGTTGATTTCAAGAATGGGTTTGGTGCCCGGTCCTCGATTTTGCTGCGCCAGCAACCGCTCGAGTTCACGATCGGGGCCGTGGCTGCCGGCGACGAGACAGGAGGCGCTCGCGGTCAAGCGCTGCGAGGCGCGCACATCCGACACGCGCTCGCCGAGATTTGCTTTGATCGTCGCGATCACCATGGCCTCGTCGGTGTCGGATTTCGCGTCGTCTTTCTTTTCGCCGTCGAGCAGCGGAATCAAATTGAAGTCGATATCGCCTTGACTGAGGGACTTGAGCGGCTTGCCCTCGAAATCGAGCCGCGCCGAGGTCCAGAACGCGTCCACCGGATCGGTGAGGAGCAAAACCTCGATGCCGCGGGCGGTTGCCGATTCAAGCTTGGGATTGCTTTTGAGCCGGTCGAGGCTGTCACCGGCCAGAAAGTAAATCTCGGTCTGGTTCGCTTTGAGATCGGCGACATATTGCTTCAGTGTGCGTTTTTCGCCCGCCGTGGTCGTGAAGTGCGACAATGCCAACAATTTTTCGCGCCGCTCGAAATCCTCGTAAATGCCTTCCTTGATCACAGGGCCGAATGCATCCCAGATTTTGGCGAAATTCTCCGGCTGTTTGTCGGCAAGCGTCTCCAGTTCGCCGATGACGCGCCCCGTGACGGCCTTTCGGATTTGCACCAATTGCGGATTGTTCTGCAACATCTCGCGCGAGAGATTGAGCGGCAAGTCCTCAGAGTCGATGACGCCGCGGATGAAGCGCAAATAAGCCGGCAAAAGCTCGGCATCGTCGGTGATGAACACCCGCCGGACGTAAAGCTTCACCCGGCCCTTGCGGGAGGGATCGAACAAATCGAACGGCTTGGCCGAAGGTGCAAACAAAAGCACCGCGTAGGAATATCGCCCCTCGGCGCGGTAATGCAGCGTCATCGCCGGTTCGTCGAAGGCGCCGGCAATCGACTTATAGGCTTCGTTGTAGTCTTCGGGCTTGAGTTCGGATTTCGGCCGCTGCCAGAGCGCGCTTGCCGAATTGATCTGCTTGGCTTCACCCTTGTCGTCGACCAGTTCGATCGGAAACTGGATGTTGTCGGAATAGGCGCGGACGATGCGCTCGATCTCATAAGTTTCTAAATATTTCGCAGCATCAGCCTTGAGATGCAGGATGATGCGCGTCCCGCGCTTGGGCGTCTGAGTGTCGTTCGTGCCGGCTGGCGCGATTTCGAAACCCGACCCGCCCTCGGACGACCACGACCATGCTTCATCCGTGCCGGCGCGGCGGCTCATGACGACAATGCGCTCACTGACCATGAAGGCCGAGTAAAAGCCGACGCCGAATTGTCCGATCAAATTGGTCCCGTCCTTGGCCTCCTTTAAGCGTGAAACAAAGGATTTGGTCCCGGAGCGGGCGATGGTGCCGAGATTGTCGATCAATTCCTGCCGGCTCATGCCGATTCCGGTATCGGCGATCGTCAGCGTCTTGTTGTTCTTGTCGGGGATGATCTGGATTTTCGGCGAGCCGTCATCCCCCATCAGTGCCGGTTCGGCGATTGCTTCATAGCGCAGCTTGTCGCAGGCGTCGGACGCGTTTGAAATCAGTTCGCGCAGGAAGATATCGGTCTGTGAATAGACCGAATGCACCATCAGGTTCAGGAGTTCGGAGACCTCGGCCTGAAATGGCTGAGATTCAATGGTGGGCTCTGGGGTCGTCATGGTCTTGGCTCGCGGGAGAAAACGGGGACTGTCGATATAGCGGGCTGGGATTCAAGATCAAGTTCAAGTCGTTTGGAATAGGGGTGAAAAAAGCCGGCTCGGAGGGGCGCGATGGGCGAGGGTCACAGGCCCGTGGAGACCACAGGCTTGTGAACGGAGAAGGGAGGTGCACACGGCCCCATGTTTCGTTATAGAGCGGCGATCCCACCAATGCTTAAGGAATCCTAATGAAGCGCATATTCGTTTTGGCCGCGGGCCTATTTTCGGTTTCGCTCGCGCAGGCCGCCGAGCCGGTCAAGATCGGCATCACCACGATCTTAAGCGGCCCGCTGGCCGAGCGGGGACAACAGGAGCAATATGGCGCGCAGCTCGCGCTCGACCGCATCAATCAAGCCGGCGGCGTGCTCGGCCGCCCCGTGGAAGCCTTTTACGCCGACAATGCATGCAAGGGCGATATCGGGGTGCCCGCGACCAAGCGGTTGATCGAGCAAGAGCATGTTCCGGTCGTGATCGGCGCGCTGTGTACGCCGGTCACCCACGCCATCATGCCGGTGATGGAGCAGGCCAAAGTGCCGCTGGTGATCGCAACCTCGGCGGGCCAGGATTTCGTTGACGCCTCCGGCCAAGGCGGCAACGATTTTGCGTTCAAAACCATCCCGTCCGAGGTGGATATTGCCCACGCTCTCACGCGATGGTTGAAATCCCACAATGTCAAATCCATCGCAGTCGTGGCCGATGACGGCGAGTTTCAGCATGCCAACGCGGTTGCCATGGTCAAAGCGGCCCGCGATGCCGGATTGAATGTCACGGCGGACGAAACCATTCCGAAAGACACCAAGGATTTTGTGGCGATATTCGATAAGTTAAAGAGCGGATCACCCGGCGAACTCGTCGCCATTCTCGGGCCCTCGACGGCGGGATTTTTCAGGGCCTATGAAGCATCAAGCTGGAAAGTGCCGGTGACGGGCCGGTTCGATCTTGGCGGCGCGCTGGGGGCGGTTTCTCAGGGTTTCCGCGATGCCGGCGGCCTGTCCGAATTGACGGGCGTGGCCGTCTTCACGACCGCTTTGGACAAGCCCGAAGTGCAGGACTTTGTTGCTTCGTACAAGGCGCATTACGGATTAGTGCCCTCGCAGCGCTCGTTCTTTGTGTTCGAGGCGACGTATCTCGTGGTCGATGCCATCAGGCGCGCCGGTTCCGATCAGCCGGCGGCGATCAAGCAGGCGCTCAAAACCACGACGATGCCGTCACGGCTGGGAGGCAATTATGCGCCGGACGACCATAATCACGCGCATACGCCGGTGCAGATTTTAGGCTTGCGCGACGGCAAACCGGCGGTGATCGCGATCGAATAGCGGGACGAAATCGCCAAGGCTGGGAGCCCTGAAGCAACATCGGTTCTGATTGAATCAGAACCGATGTTCTGGGACTCTTGACTCGTCTTTCCATTCGTCGAACGATGGCGATCTCGTCCAAAAGAGTTACGTGGTGTTCATGGCGGAAAGCAATTCAGCGATCGGCGAAAATGCAATCGAGTTGATCACCGCCGACCGTGGAGCGCATTACGAGCCGTTCGGCTGGCACCATTGGCCCGAGCATCCCTGGCTCGCCTACCAATTCCGCCGTGGCCTTGGCGAAACCCAGGAAGGCGGCGGCAGCGTCAGCGAGGTGATGCAGGCGGGATCGCGGATGATTCCGGGCGACCTTGAAAGTTGGCATGCCGAGTGGATGCGGATTGCGGAGCGTAACTGGAAGCGGGGGCTTGTCGAGGAGACGGCGGGCCATATCCGCACCGCGATGAACTGCTTCCTGCGCGCGGCGGATTATTACCGCCAGGCCGAATTTCACCTTGATCCTGACGATCCCAGGCGGCTGCCGACCTTCGAGAAGATGGAGGCCTGCTCGCATAGATTCATTTCGTACCTCAATCCGCCGGGAGAGCTGGTCGAAATTCCCTATGAGGCGGGTAAACCGATCTGCGGCTATTTCATTCGCGCGCCATTTCCGGGCAAGAAATTGCCGGTGCTGATTTGTATGGGTGGGCTTGATTCGATCAAAGACGAGATGTGGTTCATGCAGGCGCATGGCTGTCTGCAACGCGGTATTTCGGTGTTGATGATCGACGGGCCGGGGCAGGGCGGTACGCTGCGCCGGCACAAGATCGCGACCCGCCATGACAGCGAGGTGCCGATCGGCAAATGCATCGACTGGCTGGAAAAGCGCGACGATGTCGATAGCAAACGGATCGCGGTGTGCGGCTCCAGCCTTGGCGGCTATTACGCGGCGCGCGCCGGTTGCTACGAGCCGCGTTTGGCGGCGGCGATCTCGCATGGGGCGATCTGGTCGGTGCATGACATGTGGGGCACCAAGGGCGAGGATTTCGGCCTTGCCATGCACATAAAATGGGTGTTCGGCGTCAAATCGATGCGCGAGGCTCACCAACTGATGAAGCCGTTCACGCTCAAGGGTCATTTGGAAAACATGCGCTGCCCCTATCTGGTGCTGCATGGCGGTCACGACGTGCTGACCGTGACGGCGGCGCGAAGTACCTATGATTATGCCAAAGCGCACGGCGTCGACGCGACCTTGCGCGTGCTTGATCCCGAAGAAACCGGCGCCGAACATTGTCAGCATGACAATCCGACCATCGGGCAGGAAGTTCTGGCCGATTGGCTTGCCGACCGCTTCGGTATCGATCAACGGGCGCTTCTAAAGACGTCCATCAATCCTTTTGTTTGAGGCGCGCCATGAATCCGCTCATCAATCTGGGTGTTGATCACCCCAAGGCCGCGGTGGTGGCGATCGATCTGCATCGCGGCCATCTAGATATGGCGGTCGCCACCATGCCGACCGCGCCCGATGTCGCCTTGCGGGTGATCGCCGCCAATAAGCGGTTGTTCGATTGGTGCCGCGGCGTCGGCATTCCTGTCATCCATCAGGTGACGTCCTATCGCGATGCCGATGAAATCCGCGTCAATCCGTTCTGGCGCACCCGCGCGGAGGATCCGGCCTCTACGCGCAAGAACGCGATGCGGCATAACATCATCGGCGGGCCCGGCTGCACGGTGATGCCGCAATTGCTCGATGCGCGCGATTTTATCGTCAACACCAAAAAACGTTACGATTGCTTTCTCGGAACCGATCTCGATTTTCTATTGCGCTCGCACGGCATCAACACGCTCTTGATGATCGGCGTGAACACCAATTCCTGCGTGCTCGCCACCACGACGGCGGCCAATGTCCGCGATTACTCGGTGATCGTTGTCGAGGATTGCGTCGACAGCATGGATGGTCCGGAACTGCATGCGGCGGGGCTCGCTTGCATCCGTACCGCCTTTGGCTTGGTGATGAACACGGATGCGGTGATGGCGCTTGACGGACTTGCCCCGCGCGAGCCAAACGCGGCATGATTGCCTTTCCATAACCGCTTAGAGAGTACCCGCCATGACCGGCCCCATGATTCCGCGCGAACGCTCCAAATATTCCGCCATCGTCGATCGCCCGCCACTGAAATTGCCGGGCGGGGCGCGCATCATTGTCTGGACCATCGTCAATCTGGAGGTGTGGGATATTTCCAAGCCGATGGCGCGGCAGGTGCTGCCGGCGCCGACCGGCGCTCCCTTGTTGCCTGACGTGCCGAACTGGAGCTGGCACGAATATGGCATGCGGGTTGGCGTGTGGCGGTTCTTCGATCTCTACAAAAAACTCGGCGTCGCGCCGACGCTCTCGATCAACGCGCGCGTCTGCGAGGATTATCCGCGCGTGGCGCAACAGGCCAAGGACGCGGGGTGGGAATTCATGGGCCACGCCTATGAACAAGGGCCCATTCATAAAGAGGCCGACCAGAAGGCGATGATCGCGCGCTCGATGGGGGTGATTGAGAAATTCACCGGCAAGCGTCCGGTCGGTTGGCTCGGACCGGGTCTCACGCAGACGCTGGAGACGCCGGAAAACCTGGTCGAGGCCGGCGTCAAGTATATCGGCGATTGGGTCTATGACGACGAGCCGACCACGATCCGCACCGACAAGGGACCCTTGGTCACACTGCCCTATACGGTGGAGTTGAACGATATTCCGATGATGCTGGTGCAGCATCACGACAGCGATCATCTGCTCCGGCGCACCATCGACAGTTTCGATCGGCTCTATGCCGAGAGCAAGGAACGGCCGAAGATCGTCTCGATTGCGATCCACCCCTATATTTCCGGCCAGCCGTTTCGAATCAAATATCTCGAACAAATCTACGATTACGTGAACAAGCACGAGGGCGTCGTGCACTGGAACGGCGAGCAAATCCTGAATTGGTATCAGGGCCAAAAGGCATGAGCGGTCACGCTCCGCACGCGCTTGCCGCGACCGAAGCCGCGGTCGCAGGCGGCGGCGCCTTTCCGGTTCGCCGCATCTATTGCGTCGGCCGCAACTATCTCGACCATATCCGCGAGATGAAGGAGGCGGACGAACGCGATCCGCCATTTTTCTTTCAGAAGCCCCGCGACGCCTTGGTGGCGGACGGCGCGCGCGTGCCTTATCCGCCGTTCACTTCGGATTTTCAGTTCGAGGTCGAACTCGTGGTCGCGCTCGGCAAGGGCGGCCGCGATGTAGCGGTGAGAGAGGCCAACGAGCTCATTTGGGGTTATGCGGTGGGCATCGACTTCACGCGGCGCGACCGTCAGCGCGACGCGCGCGATGCGCGTTTGCCTTGGGAGGCCGGCAAGAGCTTCGATGCGTCGGCGCCGTGCGGGCCAATCGCGCAGGTGAAAAATTCCAGCCATTTCGAGCGTTGCGCGATCGCCTTGTCGGTCAATGGCGTTGAGCGCCAGCGTGGCGATATCGGCCAGATGATCTGGAGCGTCCCCGAAGTGATTGCGCAATTGTCCAAGCAAGTGACGCTTGCGCCGGGCGATCTGATCTATACCGGGACGCCTTCGGGCGTAGGCCCTGTGGTGCCGGGCGATCTGATCACCGCGCGCATCGACGGGCTGCCGTCGCTGACCATCACCATCGCGCCACCAGAGACATGACCATGCAGCCGACCGAACGCATCAGCTACTCACCGATCACCGAGCGGCCGCCGTTGAAATTACCCAACGGTGCGCGCATGGCGCTGTGGGTGATCGTCAATGTCGAGGAGTGGGACGCAAAACAGCCGATGCCGCGCACGGTGTTGACGCCGCCGGCCGGTGGTTCGCCATCGCCCGATATTCCGAATTGGGCCTGGCATGAATATGGCAACCGCGTCGGATTCTGGCGTCTGCTCAAAGTGTTTGACGAATTCAAGATTCCCGGCGTTCTCGCCATCAATGGCTCGGCGCTCGCCGCTTATCCTGCGATCGTGGAAGCGGCCAAGGAGCGCCATTGGGAGTTCATGGGTCACGGTTTTACCCAGCGCAACATGCAAAAGGTCGAAAACGAGCGCGAGGATATCCGCAAGACCGCCGATGTGATCGCGGAGGCGACCGGCAAACGGCCGCG
>Ga0070735_10001382_pt1 | contig 23579 bp, 17 predicted proteins | sample Coa_R1_FD_66443 | JGI IMG/M metagenome (GOLD analysis project Ga0070735, IMG submission 66443) | Surface soil microbial communities from Centralia Pennsylvania, which are recovering from an underground coalmine fire - Coalmine... | ecosystem: Environmental > Terrestrial > Soil > Unclassified ...
TCGATCCGTTTGCCATCCACAAACACGGTGGCGTCACCCAGGCTACCGCGCAAATGTAAGATGCCCCCGCCCCCGCGCCCACCCCCGCGCCCGCCCCCGCTTCCCCGTCCCCGCACGCCTCGGCGGCCACTCCGGACGATCCTGTGATCCTGGGCACCGCCACCGCCGACGACCTGCGGCGCTTGCCCGGAATCGGCGAAAAGAGGGCCGCCGCGATCCTCGCGCTCCGCGCGCATCTCGGGCGCTTTCGCGCCGTCGAGGACCTCTTGCAGGTCAAGGGGATCGGCCGGGCCACGCTCAAGCGGCTGCGTCCCCTGATTCGCCTCAACCCCGCTCCCGCCGCCGACGCCGGGTCGCCTTCGCCTCCTCCCGTGGGGAGTCCGTGACGACACGGAAGACTTGATCGCAACGATTGCGTCTCGTCGGAAGCAGTGAAACTCGTGCCTGGCAAGCCTACGTCCCGGCCGCCGTGACGGCGGCGCGGAGCGCGTCGATGAAGGGGCGAACGCGATCTTGGCGCAGCTTGTAAACGGCGCGATTCGCGACGAGGACGCTCGAGATGCGCGCCACTTCTTCGCGTTCCTCGAGCCCGTTCTGGGCGAGGGTCGAGCCCGTTTCGACCAGGTCGACGATGAGATCCGACAGTCCCGTGACGGGCGCGAGCTCGACCGAGCCTTGCAAGGGAATGACGTCCACCTGGATGCCCCGCCGCGCGAAGTGCTCCGCGGCGGTCCGCGGATACTTGGTCGCGACGCGGGGCACGCCGGCCGGGGGGGGGCGGCCCGCGACGCCCGCCACCACCATGCGGCACCGACCGACGCCCAGGTCGAGCGGTCGATAGAGATCCGTCGGTCGTTCCGTCAGCACGTCCCGACCGCAAACGCCCAGATCCGCGGCGCCGTAGCCCACGTACGTGGGCACGTCGTCCGGCTTGAGCAGCAGAAACCGCAGCCGCGCCGACGCCGACTCACGAACGAGAGAGCGTTCGTCGGAGAGGAGCGACGCGTCCCCCGCGCCGACGCGGGCGAAGAGGGGTGCCACGGCCCGAAGGACGCGCCCCTTGGGAAGCGCAATGGTCAGAACGTCTTTCACGACTCGGCGCCCTTGACTCGTCGGATGTTGGCGCCAAGCGTGGAGAGTTTCTCCTCGATGCGCTCGTACCCCCGATCGATGTGGTACACGCGGCGGACCTCCGTCTCGTCTTGCGCAACGAGACCCGCGATGACCAGCGACGCGCTCGCCCGCAGGTCGGTGGCCATGACGCTCGCTCCGAACAGCCGGTCCACCCCCTGGACGACCGCCGTGTTCCCACGCAGGGCAATGTTCGCGCCCATTCGCTTCAGCTCCGGCACATGCATGAATCGATTCTCGAAGATGGTCTCGCTGATGACACTCTCCCCCCGCGCGAGGCACATGAGGACGAGGAACTGAGCCTGCATGTCGGTCGGAAATCCTGGATGGGGCGCCGTCGTGACGTTCACCGCCCGTAGCGGTCCGTTGCGCCGGACGCGAACGCTCTGACCTTCGCTCGCCACCTCCACGCCCGCCGCGCGCATCTTCACGACCAGGGGCTCCATGTCCGCCAGCTCGGCGCGTTCGAGAAGGACGTCCCCCCCCTCGGCGATGGCGGCCGCGGCCATGTACGTGCCCGCTTCGATGCGGTCCGCGATGATGGCGTGGTCGAATGGGGCGAGCTCAGAACGATCCGACCCCCGGACGTGGATGACGTCCGTGCCTGCGCCGTCGACCTCCGCCCCCATCTTGTTGAGGACGCGCCCGAGCTCCTCGACTTCGGGTTCGCGAGCGCAGTTCACGAGCGTGGTCCTTCCCTTGGCGAGGGCTGCGGCCATCATCAAGTTCTCGGTGCCAGTGACGGTGGGAATGTCGAAATAAACCTCGCTCCCGCGCAGCCGTCCGCGGCCGCCCGGTCCCTCCGCGATCACGTAGCCGCGCTCGAGCCGGATGGTGCACCCCATGGCCTCGAGACCCTTGAGGTGCTGGTCGATGGGACGCGCCCCGATCTGGCAGCCGCCCGGAAGCGACACCTTGGCGTGGCCGAACCTCGCGACGAGGGGCCCGAGCACGAGGACGCTGGCGCGCATCTGCTTCACAAGCTCGTAGGGCGCCTCCGGGCGAACGCTCGATCCCGACGCGACGTCGACCACGGGGGGGGCGACTTGGACGTCGCGCCCGAGAAACCTCAGCAAGGCGGCGGTCGTCTCGATGTCGCGCAGCGCCGGGACGTTGCGCAGGCGACTCGCACCGTCGGAGAGGAGCGTCGCGCAAAGGATGGGCAGCGCGGCGTTCTTGGCGCCGCTGATTCGGACGGTGCCTCGCAACGGCCCCCCGCCACGGATGAGGATGGCGTCCATGCTCCGCGTTCTTGCCCCAATTCCTCGGGCTGGCCAAGGGCCAAGAGCTATTTCGCTCGCTCGGCCTTCGCGGCCTTCATACGCGCCCGCAGGCGGGGGCCGTACCCTTCCTTGTTCTCCTGCTTCACGCGCGAGATGGCGAGGGCGTCGGCGGGCACGTCCCTCGTCACGGTCGTCCCCGTAGCCACGTACGCGTTTTCACCCACCCGGACCGGTGCGACGAGCTGCGAGTCGCTCCCGATGAACGCCCCCGCCTCAATCGTCGTGGTGTGCTTCGTGACGCCGTCGTAATTGCAGAAGATCGTCCCCGCCCCGATGTTGGCGCCGTCGCCGATGATCCCGTCGCCGAGGTACGCCAGGTGGTTGGCCTTGGCGCCCCGCCCCATACGCGTCTTCTTCGTCTCGACGAAGTTGCCGACGTGGGCCTCCGCTCCGATGTCGCTCTGCGGTCGCAGGTGCGCAAAGGGGCCGATCTGGGCGCGCGGCCCGACGTTCGCGTCGGTTGCGATACTGTACGGCTTGACGACGGCCCCCTCTCCCACGATGACGTCGGTCAAGACGCACCCCACGTCCACCGTGGCGCCCCTCGCGACCTTCGTGCGTCCGCGCAGGACGGCCCCCGCCTCGACGGTGCAGTCCTCTTCGAGCACGACCTCCGCCTCGACCCGCGCACCGTCGCGGACCGTCGCTCCCGCCAGGCGCCACGTGCGGACGATCCGCGCCTGCATCGCGCGGTCCACCTCCGCGAGCTGCTGGCGATCGTTCACCCCGGCCAGGACGTCGGCCCCGAGCTGCGCGGTCTCGATTCGCTCGCCCGCGTTGCTCGCGAACGCGACTACGTCCGTCAGATAGAGCTCGCCCTGGGCGTTGTTCGGAGTCAGCGTCGCCAGCGCCTCGCTCCACTGGGCCACGGCAGCGGCGTAGATGCCCGCGTTGATCTCGCGCGTCGCACGCTCCTCGTCCCGACGCAAATCGCGGTGCTCGCGAACCTCGACGACGCGCCCCTCCCGACGAACCACGCGCCCGTACCCGGACGGATCGTCGACGACGCACGTGGCGATCGCTAGGGCCGGGTGCCGCTCGCGGTCGTCGAGCAGCCGGAGCACGGCGAGCAGATCCTCCCCCCGGACGAGCGGCACGTCGCCGTTGACGACGAGGACCCGTGTCGTACTCGGGCCGACCGCGTCGAGGCCCACGCGAGCCGCGTCGCCAGTGCCTCGCTGGGTCGCCTGAACCGCGGTCGCAACCTTGCGCCCCTCGAACGCCCGCGCCAGGTACTCCTCGACCAGGGCGCGACCGTGTCCGACGACGACGACGACGTCGTCGCACCCCGCGTCGAGCGCCGCACGTACGACGAAATGGAGGATGGGCAGGCCCGACACCCGGTGCATCACCTTGGGCACCGCGCTGCGCATGCGCGTCCCCTGCCCTGCTGCTAAGACGATGGCGGTCGTTTTCTCCATGGGTCCTCCGCCCGTGTAGAATCCTCGGCTTGCGGTATAGGGCACCTCGCGCTCCGAGGCATGCGCGCTCGATGGACAAGTGTAACGCCATGCAAAAGCGCGCGCTTTTCGGACGGCTGCGACGCGCCGGCGGACCCGTTGTCGCCGCCGTCGTGGCGTCGACGGCGTGCAGCGACACCTTCGACGCCAGTCGCGGCGCGCCGCCCCGCGGGACCCTCGGGCAGGAGATGTTCGGCGTCGTCTGCGATCGGGTCGGTGCGCAGTCTCTCCACGAGGACCTGACGGGTGCGTCGTATCGATCCATTTGCCATCCCGGCGCCGACGGCACCTTTGCCGACCCCCCCACGGTCGAGTCGACCTCGCTGCCGCCTCTCGATCCGAACGCGCGGGACGTCCAGGGCAACCCCGTCCCGCTCGATCGGCAAGCCGCCGACCGCGCCTACGGCGTGGCGCGCATCGAAGCGCTGGGCCGGCATCGGGCCGACCTCGTCGCGGCCCTCGACGCGACCTTCCCCGACCAGCAAATCCCGGTCCTGGACGGCACTTGCCAGAATACGGTCCCCGGCGGGCTGCACGCGGAGCTCGCCGGCCTTTTGCAGCGGCTTCAGGCGCTCTACGGCGACGGCACTCTGCCGCAGACGTCGCAGGCGCTGGCGGCGGTCGCCGACGCGCTCGGCGCGACGAGCGACGCGCAGAGCGCGTGGGCGCGGCTCGACGCACGGGCAGGGTATCGGCCGCTGGCGCTCGCGCTCGGCGTCGCTCGGCCCGCCCTGTCGTACCCGCGGTTGCGTGAGTGGACGAACGCCACGATGACCCTCCTTTCGGCAGACTCGGATCCGTACGCCACCCAGCCGCAAATCGGGCCCGACGGCCGCCGGGTCCCCGTGCCGGGGGCGGCCTACGCCCAGCTCGCCGCGCTCGAGCAGGTGGCGCACGCCGAGCTGGCCAACACGACGATCGACCCGACGCTCGGCGCCCTCGCCACGGTCGCCGATCCGAACGCCGGAACCGTGCTCAATCGACCGCGAACGAGCCTCGAGGTGGTCCAATCCGTTCTCGACGCCCAGGACCCCGCATTCGGCGCGGGGACGCCGCGGTACATCGTCGAGCGGGACGGCCGCGGCTACGCGCTCGTTCCGCCCGTGGGCGGCTCGCTGCCCCCTCCCTTTCAGGACGAGGGGGACGGCTTGCCGAAGGTGGACCCCACGACGGGCCTCTTCGTCACCACCGGGACCACGACGGCGCCGTCGCCGCTGCCGGTCGGCCCACCCGACGCGCTCTTTCTCGCGAGCCCTGACTCCGCCCCCCGCGACGCGCTCGGCCGGGCGCTGATCGCTCCGGGCTCGTCGCCCCTCTACGCTTACGTCGACACGAGCCGGACGTTCGCCGCGTCGGTCCTGCGGCACGTCGGCGCGTTCGTCGACCCCGACCCGGCGCACCAGCACGAGACGCTCATGGATGCCCTCGCGGGGTTGATGGTGATCGCCGGCGCCCGGGACGGCAGCCCGGGCACGACTCGCGCTTATGCCGACGGCGAGACCGTCGCTTTCAAGTCGTTCCAGGCGAGCCACTCGCCCTTGGTCGACCTCGTCTATGCGCTCGGGCAGGTGCTCTCGGACCCCAGCGCCGACGACACGCTCGCCCTGGCCGGTTCGCTGGCGACCCAGCGCGCAGGCGACCTGGCCCGAACGCTGGGCGACGTCCTTTACGCCAAGGACCTCGCGAACGCCGACACGGCGGCCCACATCCCCGCCACCTCGACGCTGTGGGACGAGCTCATCGACCTGGCCATCCAAATCGAGCAGGAGCCGGGGTTGCTCGCGGACGTCCTGCGCGCGTTCGGTGACGACGCGAGCCTCGGGCTCGGTCACGCGTTCGGCGACTTCATGATCAAATCCGACGATCTTTCGTACGACCGGAACGACGTCAACGGCCCAATCTTCAATCTCACGACGAAGGACTCGTCCCCCCCCAAGACCCCCGTCAACCGCGCGCAGGCGGACTCCGGGAGCAACCGGAGCCTGATGAGCCGCTTCTTGCAGACGACCAACGACACCTGGGGCGTTGCCACCTGCAACAAGGAGGGCGCGATCGTCCACTCATCGCTGACGCTCATCCCGGGCAACCCGACCGCGCTCGACCTCTGCGCGTCCACGGGCGGCGGCGGCAACATCGGGGTCGTGTGCCCGACCGGCTCGGAGTGCACCCCCGCCAAGTGCAACGGCAACGCCGTCCGGCCCTTCCACGAGTGCGAGGTGTTCAAGATCGACAACCTCGCCAAGTTCTTCATCGACTCGATCGTCGGCGAGGCCGAGCTCTATTTTCGCCCGGCGCTCGCGCGTGCGGCCGGAAGCGTGTCGTCGGTGGAGTTCTCCGGGCTCGGGAGCGACGCAGGCAACGGCCCCGAGCCGGACACGGTGGGGTTCTGGGACCCGAGCAGCAGCCTGACGCTGCGGCCCAAGCCGGCATGGCTCAGTCGCCTCGTGAACTTCGACCTCTCGACCGACAGCCCGAACATGGGCGACAAGAACTTCGCCATCAACCAGTTTGTCTCGGATCTGCAGGGCGCCGACACCGGCACCGCCGTCTGCCCCGAACGCGCCATCGCGGACCCCTGCAACAACGACTCGCAGTGCGGCAGCACCAACACGGTGGCCGGCGTCGCCTCCGACGGGATGGTGCACGGTCTGCGCGCCTGCGCCGACGGCGACTGGCTGTTGCAGCGCGACAAGGACGGGACGTTCGTCACCGAGGCGGACGACTTCTTGCGATCGCTCACGCCACTCGCGACCGCGTTCGTGAACCACGGGCGCGAGGACCTCCTCGTCGGCACGATGCAGGTCCTCGCCAAGCACTGGCAAGGGCTAGGGGCCTCGACGGCCGAGTGCAGGGTCGGGGTGGACGCGGGCGGCAAATCGATCCCCTGCGCGCGCGACGGGGCCGACACCTACGAGCCGCTCGTGTCGAGCATCCTCTCGTCGGACGTCTTCGCGGCGCTCAACGCGCTCGTGAAGTCGATCGCCAACCTGCAGGTCCCGGCGTGTGCCGCGGTCGACCCGAAGACGCACAAGTGCTCGCAGGCGGCGACGAAGGACGGCGTCACCGTCCTGGCCGACGCGACGGTCGCGCTCGTCGACCCGGGCCACGCCAAGCAAGCGCTTACGCTCGCGGACCGAACCGGCAGCGTCACCTCGCGACGCAACGACGGAACTACGAACCCGCAGGTGACCCCCCTCTACCTCGTCCTCGAGGCGCTCGACGAGGTGGACTCCGCCTTCGCCCAGTACGCGCAGTCCAACCCACAGGACGCCGGCCGTCAGGCGCAGTGGCGCCGCGCTCGCTCGCAGCTGATGGACGAGCTCTTCGCCACGACGGCTCCGAACGCGCCGTCCCAGGCTTTCAAGGATCCCGCGGCGTCCAAGATCCTGCCCGTCATCGTGGATGCGCTGCGCGCGCAGCGTCGCGCGAGGTGCACCGGGCAGCCGGCCGGCCCGTGCGCGTGGGCCCACACCGACCTCGCGAACAACCTCGCTCAGACGGTGGGCGGCCCGACCTTCGCCACGCTGCTCGACCTGGCCGAGGCGATTCGCAAGGACGACCCCGCCCGGACCGAGCTCGATCGGCTCGTCGGCTACCTCGCCGCCGGTACCTCACCCGATGACGCCGCCGCATCGCTCGTCTCGACCGTCGACGACCTCGTCCAAGTCCTGCGCGACGACACGAACCTGGTCCCCCTCTATCACGTGCTCGCGGCAGCCGCGCAGCCGGGGACCGACGACGCGGGCAACCCCACGCGGAGCCTCATCGACGCGACGACGGCGCTTCTCTCGCGGACCGCGGGGCACGCGGTCGACGACAACGGCAACGAGACCTGCGGGGCGGAGCTCGATCCCAACGGAGTGGTGAGCGTCGCCCTTCGGAACCTCGTCCGCCCCATGGGAGCGCCCACGAGCGTCACCCCCCTCGAGGTGATCATCGACACATTCGCCGACGTGAATCGGGCGGCGGGGCACGGTCCCACCGACAAGCTGGCCGCCGGAGACTACGCGAACATGTCGGGCGAGCTTTCGGCGTTCCTGAAGGACAAGCAGAGCGGACTGCCCCAGCTCTACGAAATCGTGCGCCAGGGGACCGTGCACTGATGGGCAAACGACGATCGGTCACGGCGACGCTCGCCGTGCTCGCCGCGGTGCTCACGGTCGGCCGCGCACACGGAGCGGGCCTGTACGTCTCCGATCGGGGCGTACGGCCGCTCGGCCGCGGCGGGGCTTTCGTCGCCGGCGCCGATGACCTGGGCGCCATCTGGTACAACCCGGCGGGTATCGTCGACGCCCCCTCGAGCTTCCTCGGGGACCTCTCCTGGATCGACTACCAGACGACGTTCGCGCGCCAGGCGCTCGTGACGACGGCGGCGCCGACCTCGACGACGCTGGTCCAGAGGTTCCCGGCCGTCACCGGTACGACGCCGTTCTTGCCCATCCCGACGGCCGCCGGCTCGATCCGCTTTGGATCGCGCAACCAGTACGCGGTGGCGCTCGGGGTCTACGCGCCGGATGCGGCGCTTCTGAAGTATCCGGATCAAGTCGCGGGGCAGCCCGCGCCGCAACGTTACTCGCTCATCTCGCTGGACGGCTCGCTGCTGGCGGTCATCGGCGCCTGGTTCGCGTACAAGCCGACCGAGGCGCTGCGCCTGGGCGCGGGGATCCAAATGCTCACGGGTTCTCTCAAGACCACGATCGACTTCAGCGCGTGCCCGCCGGACAATCTCCTCTGCGCCTCCGAGGACCCCGACTACCAGGCGTTCAGCGCCCTGCGCGTCGGGCCGATCTTCGCGCCGAGCGCGAACCTCGGCGCGACGTGGGTGCCCCTGCGGGCGCTGCACGTCGGGGTGAGCGGACAGGCGCCGTTCGTCATCGACGCGCCGGCCACGGTCGACGTCCGCCTGCCGACGGCGGTCGAGTTCGACAGCGCATACCAGCAGGGCCGGAAGGCGCACTTCCACATGGACCTTCCGCCCGTCGTGCGCGTCGGCGTCGAGGTGCGGCCGCTGTCGGGCAGCGACGACCTTCGCATCGAAGTCGCCTACGTGCGCGAGTTCTGGTCGATTCAGAAGTCGATCGACGTGACGCCCGAGGACATCGGACTCTATCAGATTCTCGGATTCCCCAGCCCCTATCGCGTGCCGGGGATCTCCCTGCCGCGTCAGTTTCGGGACTCCGACTCGGTGCGTCTCGGCGCGGAGTACGGGTACGACCTGCTGGGCCTCCACTTCTTGACCCGAGCGGGGGTGTCGTACGAGACGAGCGCGGTCCCCGAACCGTACGTCTCGGCCTTCACGGTCGACAGCGCCAAGGTGCCCGTGTCGATCGGCGGGAGCCTGGTCATCGGCACCCACCTGCGCCTCGACGCCGTCTTCTCGCACACGTTCGCGAGCGACGTGACCGTGCGCCCCGAGGAGGCGGCGCTCTATCCTGTAAATCCGGTCAACGGGAACCCGACGCGGAAGGTGGCGGTGAACGGGGGGACATACGGGCAGAATCTGAACGTGGTCGGGGTGGGGATGGAGTACCGGTTCTAGGGCGCGGGCGCGGGCGCGGACGCGGACGCGGACGCGGACGCGGAAAAGAGTACGCATTTTCACCACGCGTGCGCGCGCTCGCTTTTCTCAGCTTGCCGTCGTGCTCCGACGCGTCAAGCACGCTTCGCGCCGCTGCTAGGCTTCGCGGCAATAGCCGCTCGCCTGCTTGACCCGCGGAGCCTGCGACCGCATCCACGACGCTGCACTACGGCAACAAATCCGGCTCGGGCGCCACCGGGAGCGGCCCGTTCCCCACGGGGTCCCCGGCCACCGCGACGGCGCTCGACCGCGGCGCCGCGGTTCCGTTGGGCACGTACACCACGACCGGTTCCCCGGGCGCCGGCGCGTCCTTCCGGGATCGCCGGTTGATCCGCTCCATCGTCTTTGCGGGCACGCCGAACCGCTGCCCGATGGACCCGATCGTATCCCCCGCCTGCGCCGTGACGGTGACGCGCTTGAAGCCCTTGTCGCGCTCGAGCGCCGTGAAAAACTCGTCCGACCCGATCGGCAGCACGTGCACGTCGGCCTCGGTCAGCACGGCCACCCGCGTGAGATCCGCGTCGTTCGGGACGAACGCCTGGAGGGTCATACCCTCTTGAAGCCTCCCGCCCGGATCGACGTCGTTCCATCGGCACAGATCGTCCTGCGTCACGTGCAGCGCGCTCGCGATCTCCTTGAGCGTGTCCGCCACGAGGACGCGATAGAAGACCCGTCTCCGATCGGGGAAGACGAAGAGCGCGGCCGGCACGACCACGTTCGGCTTGCCGGCCGCGGACGGCGGCGGCACGGCGTCCGCGACGGGGCCGGCCCCCTTGGGGACGAGCAGCACGGTACCGCCACGGATCGCCTCTCCGGGCGCGATCGCGTTAAGCTCGATGAGCTTTTGCGCCGTCGTGTGGTGGGCGGCCGCAATCTGCTCGACCGTCTCGCCGAAGCGGACCACGTACCGTTCGAAGGAGCCCTGATCGCGATGCCACCGCGAGAGCCCCTGCGAGGCAGCAGTTCCCTTGCCGGGGGGGACCTTCACCGGGTAGGCGGCGTCGGACAGCGTGACCGGCGGCGTGCGCGACGCCCGCAGCTCCGGGTTCAGGCTCTCGACGTCCTTCGTCGGACAGCCCGCGGCCTGCGCGACGAGCGCGAGGGGCGTGCCGGGCGATGCGCTCACCTCGTCGAACTCGACCTGCGGATCCACGACCACGTCGCTCAGCCCGAAGACGCTCGGGTTGTGCGCGGCGACCGCCAGCGCGAGGATCTTCGGCACGTAGACGGTCGTCTCCCACGGGAGCGTTCCCTCCATATGAGCGAGCGCCCAGAAGTCGTTCGAGTTGTAGCGGTGGACGACCGACGACAGCCCGCCGTATCCCATGTTGAACGCCGCGAGGGCGAGCTCCCAGCTCCCGAAGCGCCGGTGTAGGTCTCCGAGGAAGTCGGCGGCGGCCTCCGTCGACAACGACGAGTCGTATCGCTGGTCGACCCACCGATCGATCGTGAGCCCGTAGAGCTTCGCGCTCTCCGGCATGAACTGCCAGAGCCCCGCGGCGCCCGCGACGGAGTGGGCAGCCGCGTCGAAGCCGCTCTCCAGCATCGAGACCCACACGAGGTCCTCGGGCAGCGCCTTGCGCCGGAGCGTGCGGCGAATCATCTCGCGCCATCGACCCGAATGCCGATAGAGGGTGACGAGCGTCGAGTGACCGCGCGGATCGTCACGGAAGAACTCGATGTACCGAATGACTCGTTCGTCCCAGCGAACGGGCAAATCCGGCAGCTCGAGGCGCGCCAGCCAGGACAAGTCCCTGCCCCCCTCGGCGGGCGCGGGCGGCGCGAGCGGCGCGGCGGGCGGCAAACCAGAGGAGAGCACGAGGGGCTTCTCCCCCGGCACGAAGAGCGGCAGGTCCGACGGCCAGGGGTTCCCCGGCGCGGGCGCGGCCGGGGGAAAGAGATCCCTTTCGGCCTCGCGGAGGGCGCGAAGCTCAGTCGTCTCGACGCCGGTCGACGCGTCGTCGACGGTCGGGCCTCCCGCGACGCGGCGGCGCGAGCCGGCGTCCGCCACGCGTCCCGAGCTTGGGTGCGCGGATGACCCCGACTTGCCGGTCGGGGCGCGGGAGGCGTGGGGTTCCGCGGCGTTCGCCACGGAGAGGCCTAGGACCAGTGCGCAGCCGACGGACGCGGCCGCCGGCCGTACGGAGCACCTCGCCATCGGCGAGACGGTCGCATGAGCCCCGAAAAGCGTCAAATTCGCGAAGGTGGAGTGCGATGTTCGGCCCTATAGTTCCAAACGAGAGTGGATACTCCCCAGTGCGTCGATTGCGGCGCCAACGTCCCGGAACATCAGCCAGGCGATACGCTCATCAGCGTGACGCTCGGATGGCGGTTGACGCGGACGGTTCTGGCGGACGGCACGCGGCAGGCCGAGTGGCGCTGCCCCGCCTGCTGGCGCAAGTACAAGACGAAGGCGGTTCCCACGGGCGGCTCGCCAGGCCGGTGAACCCGCCATTCCTCGATCTGCGCACAAATACGGCGACAGCGCCGCGGGCGACCGGCGCGGGCCCACGGGAGCCAACTTTTGGCCCTAACTGAGGATGCCAAAGGTCGCCGATGAGCCCAAAGTGCCTTTGGGTACGCAGCGAAGTCAGTAATTTCAACGACTTTGCAACAATCAACGAATAGCGCACGCCAAGCGCTTGGTGGGCGGTGGTTCGTCGTCCAGACGGAGAGGCACCGATGACACAGCATCCGAAACTCTGGCTCGCCCTTGGGAGCATGGCGGTCACGGTCGGCGCCGCCATCGCGTGCGGGACATCTTCTACAGGCGGCGGCTTGCCCGGCGCGAACGGGAGCGGCACGGGCGCGGGACAAGGACCCGGCACGTCGCTCAACGGCGGGAGCGGGCAGAACGGAGCCATCGCCGGCAACGGCGGGGGCGACTCGACCGGCAGCGGAAATGCCGGAGGGAGCACCGGGGCGAGCGGCGGTGCCGGCGCCACCGGCGGCTCGGCGACCGGCGGTATGAGCGGCGGAAAGGGCACCGGGGCGTCGACGGGATCGGGCGGCGGAACGGGCGCGGCCGACGCGGGGCCGCCTCCTACGCCGCACATGGGCAACACTTGCCTCAAGCCCGGCGGCGGCGACTACACGAAGGCCGGGCCGTACACGGTCATGATGCAGACGGGGGTCGACCTCGGGGCGAGCGAGATGCTGCCCGACGCGGGGCCGACGACATACACGATTTTCTATCCCCAACCGTTCGAGCAGAGTTGCAAGCACCCCGTCGTCGCCTGGGGCAACGGCACCGGCGTCACGGGTTATCAGGTATACCAATTCTTCAATAACAACGCGGCGAGCTGGGGAATGGTCGTCATCGCCTCCGACAACTCGAACGTCGGCAGCGGCCAATATCACAAGGCGGCGATCGACTACATGATGAAACAGAACGCCGACCCGAAGAGCATGTTCTATCAAAAGCTCAGCACGCGCGTCGGCACCTCCGGGCATTCGCAGGGCGGTATCGGCGCCACGCAGGGCGCGGGCCTGATCGGCTCAGCCTGCGAGGCGGAGGTCTGCGTAGCGGGCGGCGGGCTACCGGCCAAGACGAACGCCTTCATCTGCCTCACGGGGAGCGCGGATCTGGCCGAGCAGGGATGCACCTCGGCCTACAACATGGCGCCCGGCCAGGCTTTCCTCGCCGACTGGGACGGCGGCGATCACACGACGACGGAGACGGTCGCCGGCTACATCCAGATGCAGCCGGGATCCATCCAGATGATGCGCCTCTACGCCGCCTGGTTCCGATGCTTTCTCGCCGACGATCAGGTGGCCTGCAAGCTCTTCGAGGGCGGTGCGCCGAACAACTGCGGCATCTGCAAGGACCCCGGCTGGCACGTGCTCAACTCGAAGAACCTCTAGACCATTTTAGGGGTGTCCGTCATCACACCCCTTGCACAAAGCCGGGCAATCGGGTGGGCTCAGGGTGGGACATGGGTCCCACCCGGGCGCTGCATGAAGGCCTGCCCTCAGTGCCACATTCGCTATCCCGCCGACGCCGTCTACTGCTTCGTGGACGGCGCCAGTCTGGCGACGATCCGCGACCCGCTCATCGGCAAGACGATCGCGGGCCGCTACGTCATCGAAGAGATCCTGGGAGAAGGCGGCATGGCCACGGTCTACCGCGCCCAGCACAAGCTCGTGGACCGGCCGTGCGCGGTCAAGGTGATGAACCCGTCGCTCGCCACCGACGCCAAGGTCCGCGAGAGGTTCCGGCGTGAGGCCAAGAGCGCCCAGGCGCTGGCCCACCCGAACGTCATCGAGATCTTCGACCACGGGGAGATGGACGACGGGGTCCCCTACATGGTCATGGAGCTCCTGAACGGCCAGACGCTGTCCGCGGTCGTCGACGCCGGACCGTTGCCGCCGGCGCGCTCGGTCCCCATCATGATCCAGATCGCGCGCGGCATCGCCCGCGCCCACGACCTCGGCGTCGTCCACCGCGACCTCAAGCCGGAGAACATCTTCGTCTGCCCGCGCGAAGACGGGTCGGACCTCGTGAAGATCCTCGATTTCGGCATCGCGCGATCGCGGAGCGACACCCGCCTCACCAACGCCGGGGAGCTCTTCGGCACCCCCCAGTACATGGCGCCGGAGCGAATCACGAGCGGCGAAGCCGGCCCCAGCGTCGACCTCTACGCGATCGGCGTCATCTTTTTCGAAATGGTCACCGGCACGTTGCCGTTCGAAGCAAGCGACGCGCCAAGCTTCCTCATCAAGCACATGAAGGAGGCGCCGCCCTCGCCGCGCGAGAACAACGCTCGGGTGCCGAAGGAGCTCGATGTCCTCATCCTCAAGCTCCTCGAGAAGGACCCGCGGGCACGGCCGGTCGACGCCCACCGCGTCGAGCACGATCTCGTTGCCATGGCGCGCGCGCTGCGTGTCGCCGTGCCCCCGGACCCGGAGGTCGACCCGGCGAGCTCCCGCCCGGTGGCCAAGACGCTGCCGGGCATTATCCTCGAGCAGTGGGGGGCTCGAATCATTCTCTTCGAGCAGATGTTCGCGCGGGCGTACGGCGGCAAGGCTCCGGCACCACAGGAACGCAGACTCGCCGACCTGAAGAAGCTCGTCCGTGAAATCGCCGAGGTTCGCGCAGCCGGCTCCAAGGCCCAGCGGACCCTCGAGGAGATCGACGCCCGCGGCCGCGAGGGACGACAGCGCTTCGGCTTCGCGGTGGATGCGCTCGGTGTCGACGCGTCGAAGGCCAAGGAGGAGGTCCGCGCCGCGAGGGCCGAGCGGGATCGCCTGGCGCTCGAGTGCGCGAAGAGCGCCGAGGCGTACCTCGGGACGCAGCGCGAGCTTTTGACGTGGGAGGGCCGGTCCGGCCAGAAGGAGCCTTACGCGCAGCTCGCCGACGCGCACCGCGCGTGCGCCTCCGCCGTCGACCGGTGGCTGGAGGCGCGCAAGCGGGAGCGAGCCGCCATCGTCACGCTCGAGAAACAGGAGCGCAACGCAAGCGACCTCGAGTACCAGATCGCCGAGCTCCGGACCGCCCTCGCCAATCACGGACAGGGCATCGATCGCGACCGCGACGCCGCGCAGAGCCGCGCCGTCGAGCTGAGCGAGCGCGCCGACTCGATCGAACATCGACTGCTGCAGCTCGCCACCGAGTTCTGCGAGCCTCTGCGGACCCGTCCGGATCTCGGTCCGCTATTCCAACAGCTCGAGACCGACGCCGTCGCCCCCAACTGAACGGGCGCGTCCCGACGCTCTGCGCGGTACGATGCCCGCCTCGATGAAGCCCCCGGCGCTCAATTTCGATCAGAACGAGGTGCTCGTCATGGTCCTCGCGGGCGGCGAGGGCCGGCGCCTCTTCCCGCTGACCCTCGACCGCGCCAAGCCCGCCGTCCCCTTCGGCGGCCGGTACCGCATCATCGACATCGTACTCTCGAACTTCGTCAACTCGGGCCTCTCGAAGATCAAGGTCCTCACGCAGTACAAGAGCGCGTCGCTCGAGGAGCACATCGCGCGAAACTGGAGGCTCGCGCCGATTCTCGATCAGTTCATCGAGGCCATTCCCGCCCAGCAGCGGACCGGGAAGACGTGGTATCGCGGGTCGGCGGACGCCGTGTGGCAGTGCCAGCACGTCATCGACGACGAACGGCCGGAGCTCGTGTGCATCTTCGGCGGCGACCACGTCTACAAGATGGACGTCCGGCAGATGCTCCTCTTCCACCAGGAGCTGCGCGCCGACGCGACGATCGCCGCCATCCCGGTGCCCCGCGCGGAGGCGCGGTCGTTCGGAGTGCTCGAGGTCGACGAAGGGCACCGGATCGTGGCGTTCCACGAGAAGGTGGACGACCCTCCCCCGATGCCGGGGGACTCGACGCGCTGCCTCGCGTCGATGGGCAACTACGTCTTTCGCCCGGACGTGCTCTTGCGCGAGCTGCAGGAGGACGAGAACCTCGAGAGTAGCCGCCACGACTTCGGGCACGACATCTTGCCCCGCCTCGTTCGCAAGGGCGCCGCGGTCGTCGCGTACGACTTCGCGACGAACCTGGTCCCCGGCGAGGACGAGCACAATCGGGGCTACTGGCGCGACATAGGGACCATCGACGCGTATTGGGCGGCGCAGATGGACCTCATCGAGATCCATCCTCAGTTCAACATGTACAATTTCAGGTGGCCCATCCGGACCGGCGCGACCCACGACCCGCCCGCGAAATTCGTCTTTCGCGACGAGGCGCAGGCCCGCGTCGGCATCGCGACCGACTCGATGGTCAGCCACGGCTGCATCATCTCCGGAGGCCGCATCCATCGCAGCGTGCTGGGCGTGGGATGCCGCGTCAATTCGTTCAGCGAGGTAGAGGAGTCCGTGCTGTTCGAGGGGGTACGCGTGGGTCGGCACGCGAAGATCCGAAGGGCAATCATCGACAAGGACGTCGAGATCCCCTCCGGGACGGTCATCGGCTACGACCGCGACGCCGACACGCAGCGATTCTTCGTGACCGAGGACGGCACGGTCGTCATCCCAAAGCGTGCCAAGCTCGACGGCTTGGTGTAAGCGTGGGGATCCGATCCGGTGGGGAGCTCGAGGAGAGCGGAGGTCGCTCCCCCTCGAACGAGACTCAATTCACCGCGCAGGCGTTGACCTTGCAGACCGGCGTGGCCATGGGGCAGTCGGTGTCGGTGACGCACTGCACGCATTTGCTGCCGGGGCCGCAAATACGCAGGCTGCCGCTGCAATTGCCGTTGCCCGTGCATTGGACGCAGGCGAACGTCGCCGTATTGCAGATGGGCGTGGTTCCTCCGCACTGACCGTCCGACGTACACCCCGAGCGACATGCGTTCGTCTTCTGGTCGCAAACGGCCCCGGATCCGCAGTCGGCGTTCGACTCGCACTGCACGCACGCGCCCTGGCTGGCGTTGCAGTGGGGGTGGTCTTGGGGACAATCGCTGTCGACCATACAAGAGACGCACTGCTGGCTGTACGGATTGCAGACCCCCGTCGGGCAGTCCGTGGCGGCCCAGCCGGGGCGGCAACCGACGCAGATGCCGGGACCGGTGGTCTTTTGACAGATGTGGGAGCCCTGGTTCGGGCAGTCCGAGTTCGTGTTGCAGGCGAGGTGACAGTTGTGATCACTCGGCCAGCAGACGGGGTCCGACGCGGAACAATCCGCGTTCGAGAGGCACGCGCCGCACCGACCCAGATTCGGTACGCAGAGGGGAGTCGGCCGAGAGCAATCCGCGTTGATCGTGCACTCGACGCAACCGAGGATAACGTCGCACTTTTGACCGCCGGGGCACGTGTCGACGCTGCAGACGGGCGGGGGATCCACGCTCGTCCCCACTCCGCACGCGACGATGAGAGTCACCATGATCACGCCCCCCCCGACCCATCCTCTCCAACCACACCGCATCCATTCCTCCGTCGAGCACGCTCAAGGCCTGACGACACGGGTCGTCAGGCCTCTCATCTCCTAGGTCTGGGGGGGGGAGCTCTACTCCGCCCGAGGCCCGCCAACGGTACCGATCGTCACACGCTCGGGGCCATTCTTCCTTGCGCAAGTAGGTCTGTCGAACGCCGAGAATTTTGCAGGGGTAGCGATTGTCAAAGAGGCAAGCGGCACCCGAGAAGGGGGGACACTCTATTTCCCCAAGCCGCCGGATGCCGCAAGAGGTGAGTGCGCGCACCATGCAAAGGGACGCGGGCCTATGCCTGCGAGGTCACAATTTTCCTCCGCAGACCCCTGTTTTGGGTGTTTATGTCGGGTGGCACGAAGCACGTCCAGGGAATGGCGCAAAATGGGCCGCACGGTAATCATCGGCGACGTTCACGGGTGCAGCCGCGAGCTTTCGACGCTTCTGCGCCGCCTTTCTTTCTCCCCCAAGCGCGACCGTCTCGTTCTCGTGGGAGACGTCGTCGCGCGCGGCCCCGACTCGCGGGGGACCCTCGCGCTGCTCGAGACCCTTGGCGCTTGCGTGGCGCGGGGCAATCACGAGGAGCGGCTCCTTCTCGGACGCCGGGGACGAATCCGCCTCGGCTCGGAGCACCGCCGCGTGGCCGACTCGCTCTCCGCGGACGAGTGGCGCGCCCTTCGGGCCACGCCGTATTGGCTCGACCTGCCGGAGCACGGCGTTCGGGTGGTGCACGCGGGGGTCCTCCCGTGGTTGGACGTCCGCCGTACGCCCCGACGCGCGCTCCTTCAAATGCGCACGATCGACGCGTTCGGCACGTGGAGCGACAAGCGAGACGCCGGCGCGCCGTGGGCGACGGGGTACGCGGGGCCGCCGCACGTCATTTTCGGCCACGACGCCCGCCCCGAGCCGCGGCTCTACCCCTGGGCCACCGGGATCGACACGGGGTGCGTTTACGGAGGCCGGCTGACGGCGGTCGTCCTGGACCGGGGCGAGAAGATGCCCCGCGGCAGGGCGGCGGCGGAAAAGCTCGTCAGCGTGAAGGCTCGCGAAAAGTACTCGTAGCCGCATGCTGCTCGCTCGAGCGAAGCTCGAGAGTGCAACGAATACGTCACGGACTCGCGTTCGGCGCCGTGGAACCTCTTCCCGGTCGACACGCCCTGACGTCCGACGCCGCCGACCCCCTCTCCGAGGCGCAACGTGCAGAAGGTCGGCGTATTTCGGTCGAGACCGACGGGATCGACCGAAAGACACCGACCTTCTCAGAATGTCCAGCCGGCGGCCACATCGACGCGGGGCTCGAAACCCGCGTGCGGCGCGCCGGATACGAGCGGCGCGGCGTAGGCGGCGCCGGCGGCGAGGCGCAAAGCGGCGCCGACGGGCCACGTCCACGCGTACCCCGCGAGGAGCGCGCCCGCGATGCGCCACGGCGACGTGACGTCGTCGAGCGGGGACGTCCCTTCGACGCGCGTCAGAAGGACCCACCCATGGAAGGAGAACCGCGCCGGGAACCAAGCGAGCCCCGCCGATGCGTGCGCGAAGGCGCGCGGCCCCGAGACCCCGCCGGCGACGGCGAGGTGGGCGGCGAGGCCGTCGACCACGAGCGCCTCCCCCTCTACCCCGAGCCAGCCGCGAGAGGTCGCGAGCACGTCGACGGCGAGGGTCACGATCCGGGGGCCGCCGTCGTCCAGCGCGTCGACGTGGTCCGTTTCGACGTCCGCGGCGGTCTCTGCGGCCCGGGCCGGACCCGCGAGCGTGAGCACGAACGCCGCCGGCACGAGCTGCACCGCTGCCCTCATGCCCCCCCGTCGGCCGTCCGCGCGCCCGGGTTGCTCGAAACGGTCGTTCCATCGAGTCGGGTGCGTCGCCCGCTCTCTCCCCTCGGTCGAGCGTGGGGGCTACTCTCGACTCCATGGCGTCCGCCGAGACGAGCTATCCGTACGTCGCCATCGACGTAGCGGAGGACGAGGCCGACGAGGCCGGCGCCCGCCTCTTCGAGCTCGGCGCCCGCGGCGTGGAGGTGCGCGACGAGACGACGCTGCACCGGGGAGTTTCGGGGAAGGTCACCCTCTGGGCGGGCTTCGCGTCGGAGGACGAGGCCCGCGCCGCGATCGGCGAGCTACGGGCGGCATGGCGACCGCGCGCTGAGCACGTCGTCGGGGACGCGTGGCGGGACGAGTGGAAGAAGCACTTCGAGCCGTTCCGGATCTGTCCCGGAATCGTCGTTGCGCCGCCGTGGCGTCAAGCGCCCGAGGGCGCTGGCGAGCGGGTCATCGTCCTCGAGCCCGGGCGGGCCTTCGGGACGGGTCTTCACGAGACGACCCGCCTCGTGGCCACGATCCTCGCCGAGCGGGCTGCGAGTGTGGCGGCCGGTCCGGTCCTCGACGTGGGCTGCGGCAGCGGCATCCTCGCGCTCGTGGCGCTCGCGCTGGGCGCCCCCTCGGCTCGAGCCGTTGACGTCGACCCCGAGGCCGTCGGCGTCACGCGCGAAAACGCCAAGAGAAACGGCGTGACGGACCGCCTCGCCGCGGACGATGACCCCGTGGCGGCCGTTCCCGCCCGGTACCCGACGGTCGTCGCGAACATCGAGTGTGCCCCCCTCGTCGCGATGGCGCCGGACCTCGCCCCCCGCGTGGCGCCGGGCGGTCTTCTCATCCTCAGCGGCCTCTTGGCAGAGGAGGTCGCGCCGTCGCAGCTTCCGGACATTCGACGAGCGTACGCCGAGATGACGATGGAATCCGTGCGGCGCGACGGCGAGTGGATCGCGGTCGTCCTCCGCGCCCCGGCGCTATGACACGGGCGCCCATCGCGGCGCTGGCCCCGGGCGAGCGGTCCCTCGACGGAGCCCTCGGGCACTACCTGGCGACCGTTCTGCGCCTTCGGGTAGGCGACGCGCTCGTCGGCTTCGATCCTGCGAGCGGGAAGGAGGCGGACGCCGTGGTCGTGCGCGCGGACCGCCACCCGGCCGCCCTCACGGTGCGCTTCGGCGCCCTGCGCGACGGGGCGGTGCGGCCCGACCGACGCATCACGTGGATCCAGGGACTGGCCAAGGGCGACAAGTGCGAAACGGTCGTGCGCGATGCGACGGAGCTCGGCATGACCCGGTTCGTCGTCGCGGCGACGTCGCGCAGCGTGGTCCGGCTCGACGCGAAGAGGGGCGCCGCGCGCCGCGCGCGCTGGGCGCGCATCGCCCAAGAGTCGGCGCGACAGTCGGGGCGCAGCGAGGCGCCGCGGGTCGACGCCCCGTGCGCGTGGTCCGAGGCGCTGTCGCGGGGCGCCGAGTGCGTCGCGCGATTCTGCCTCTGGGAGGGGGCGACCGAGCCCCTCGGCCCGCTGCTCTTCGCGGCACTCGCCTCCGGCGCGTCGCTGGCGTTCGCGTGCGGACCCGAAGGCGGCCTCGACGAGGGCGAGGTGGCGCTGGCCGCGGCGCAGGGATGGGCCATCGCGTCGCTCGGCCCGCGGGCGCTCCGCACGGAGACGGTCGCCGCCGCGGTCCTCGGCGCGGTGCAGGTGTGGGGGTGGGGGCGCTGAGCTACGTTGGGGGAGGCCTTGCTCGAGCGGATCGCCCTCCATCAGACGCGTCTGAACACGCCGGGCCTGGGCCTCGACTCGAAGGGCGTCGCCCTCGGCGCGAAGGGGCTCCTCCTCCTGCCGTCTGTGGATCGGCTCGTCGCGCTACTCGCGGCGTACACCCGGGAGCGATCGCTGGAGGATCTGCTCCCCGCCCTCGCGATCCACCTCGCGCATTCCAAGCTCGGCACGCGCGAGGTGGTCGTGGAGTTCCCGGCCGAGTCGAGCGACCGTATGGACCGGATGGCCGACGTGGCGCGCCTCGTCGGCGGGTTCGCCTTCACGGGGACCTCCCGGCACTTCGTTCAATACCGCGACGCGGCGGCCCCGTTCGGCTACGACGCGACCGACCTTCTCTCGACGGACGCGCAGCTCGCCCTCTACCACGGTCGTTTTTCTCAGACATACGACCTCGAGCGACCGATCGACCTGCGTTCTCTGCTGATCCGCATCATGCCGCGGCTCGAGCCAGGGACCCGGTCGCTCGCGGGTCCGCGGATCGTCGTCGTCGAGCCAGGGCTCGGTGGGACGCTCGTGTCCTATCTGCTGCGCAGCGGCGTCGACGGGGTGGTCTGTATGGTCGAGTGGCCGCCCGCGAACGCGTTCGACGACGCGCCGGTGCGTCGGTGGATCCTCCGGCTCCCATCGTTTCCCCCGCGCATGGGCTCCCTCCTCCACGAGACGCCCGGCCTGACGTCCTTCGTCCCGACGGCCACGGGGGTGGCGGTGGAGGCCGGGTATCGCCATCCCATCGAGCTCCAGGCGTGCCCGGTCTTCGGCGGCGGGGGCCTCGTGCTGCTGCGAGGCGGCGGCGCCGAACCGTGGGTGGTCGACCACCTGCCGATGCTGGCTCCGCTGCGCGCGTTCGCGCGCGTCGGGTTCGCGACGACGCCCGGTGAACCGCCCGTGGGGGCCTCCGTCGGCGGCGGCGAAATCCTGCGCGTCCCCCTGCGGGTAGTCGCGTCGGGGAGGCCGTGGCGCAACGTGACGGCGACTTGGATCGCCTCCGAGCAGCTCCCGCTGCTGCGCCGACTCGCCTACGCGCTCCCGCACGAGATCGTGACGCGCGCGCTCGTGGCCATCACCCCGCGCGGCGCCTTCCTCCGGTCGCCCGCGGGGATCGAGGGCTTTCCCGGGGTGTTCTACGTCGAGGTGCACCCGGACCTGTTCGTCCCCGCGGGCCACGACGTCACGCCGTCGGTGAGCTCGGAGGCGCTGGCGAAGGCCGTGGGCGCTCCGGCGACGCACGTGACGTTCATCGGGCCCGACTCGCGGGTGGTCGCGATCGAACGGACCGCGTTCGCCCCGCTCGAGGCCGCGCTCGTCGAGGCTGCGCCGTGGGACGCGCTCGTGGCCGAGCAGATCGCCGCCGCGCTCGACGAGCCGATCGAGCTGAAGGTGACGACGATCGGGCTCCTGCCGATGCGCGGGGTGGAGCCGATCCCCGAGGGCGGTTGAGTGTGACGGACCTGGGCGCCGTGGCCGAGCGTCTCTTCGAGGGCGTCATGGCGCCTCTGGTGCTCGGGGGACCGCTGCGACCGTGTCACGCGATCGGCGAGCGCGCGGCGCTGTCGCTCGGCGAGAAGCGCTCGTCCTCCGGCACGGATCTGGCGGCCCGCGTCGAGGTCGCCCGGGTGCGGGCCGTTCGGCGGATCGTCCCGATCGACAATCTCCCCGGGCCATCGGCGGCCGACTGGGCGCTCGCGGCGGCGCTCAACGACGTGCTGCAGGCGACGAACCCGGGCTTTTGCACCGCGCTCCGCCGGCCGCTCGCGCGCCGCATCCTGCGCCTGGCGTGCGCGACGATCGAGCGCGTCCCGCCGCCTCGCACGGTCGGCGAGGCCGTGGCCCGCCACTCGTGGCTCGCGCGTCTGATGGAGGTGGCGCGCACCGACACGACAGTGTCGTGGTGGACGGGATCGCGGACGTTCTTCGGGGTGGACGCGCCCGGGCGGCTGACGGCATGGCCGGGCCTGCGACGGGTGCGGGTGACGCGGACGGCGGTTCCGGTCGCTTCGCTCCAGCCGGTGGCCGTGGAGTCCGCGGCCGTAGAGGCTGCGCTCGCGGGGATCCTCGCACGGACACCGCTGACCGACGTCGCGACGTGCACGCGCGAGGCGCCGCGGTTCGTATGGACCACGTGGACGCTCGGGCTGGTGTCGTCGCGGGGCGGGCAGACGCTGGCTCTGAGGGCAGTGGCGCGGCTGGAGCCGAGCGAGGTCGCGCAGACGCTGGAGAGGGCGACGCGGGAGCTTCGGGAGAGGGGCGGCGCGGGGGACCCGGGCGGGGCGGCGAGCGCGATGCTCGAGGAGTGGCGGGTGCGGAGCGCGACGCGCGCGCGCACACGGCCTTGAAGGCATGGCGCGGTGAGATGGGTTCGACGCTCGCGTTTCGGGTCGACGATCTCACGGGCGCGGCGACGCGGGCCCTTGTCGCGCGGCACCTGACGGGAATGCGCGAGCACTCCCCTCCGGGGAGCGTCTTCGCGCTCGACGTCGACCGGCTGCGTGAGCCGGACGTAACGTTCTGGTCGGCTTGGGTCGGGGAAGAAGTGGCGGGATGCGGCGCGCTCAAGGGGCTCGACGCCGAGCGCGGCGAGATCAAATCGATGCGCGTCGCCGACGCGTTCCTCGGACGGGGCGTCGGGCGCGCGATCCTCGAGCACATCGTGGGCGAGGCGCGCACGCGCGGCATGCG
>Ga0070735_10001383_pt1 | contig 23573 bp, 19 predicted proteins | sample Coa_R1_FD_66443 | JGI IMG/M metagenome (GOLD analysis project Ga0070735, IMG submission 66443) | Surface soil microbial communities from Centralia Pennsylvania, which are recovering from an underground coalmine fire - Coalmine... | ecosystem: Environmental > Terrestrial > Soil > Unclassified ...
GACTGGTGAAATTCATGCCGGGGCCGGGCGTGGGCGAACCATCCTCTTCCCTACACTCAATCTGGCGCCGGAGCAGGAACTTTTGCCGAAACTCGGCGTGTATGCGACCGAGTCCGTGGTGGGCGGAAAGACCTATGCCTCAGTGACCAACGTGGGGACGCGCCCGACATTCAACGGCGCGAGTGTAACCGTGGAGAGCCATCTATTCGAGTTCCAGGACAACTTGAACATCGGAAGGATGGAGGTAAAGTTTCACTCGAGGATTCGCGACGAACAGAAATTCCCAGGAGTGGACGCGCTGCGGGCGCAGATTGCGCGGGACATTGAGGCGGCGCGGAGGTTTTTTGCGGAGCGGGCGCCGGCAGGAAACTACTCGGGACACTAGCGCTCGATGGACTTCAGGGGCTGAAGCCCCCGCTTTCCGAGTCTTTGAATGTCGCGGCTGAAAGCCGCGACCCACAAGGAACTGCGGAGTTCCGGCCAGTCCCCTGAGGTTATCGTCAGATGGCCTTTTGTTAATTCCCACATGACGATAAGACCGCTTCACAAGGGCTATCTTGGGTTTGCTTTGGTATATTGCAGTAAGCACTCCCGACGATATTGCACAGTTTCAGATTGGCGGACCAGCACGAATGTTTCCGCATCCATCAAAACTCGCTGGGCCAGTTAAGCGCTCAAGCCCCGATCCTGACACCCTGATCCTAACGTGTGACCGAGGGCCAAAATGGCCGATCCTGATCGGATCAATCGGCATCGGTTTACTTTTAGGCAGCGTCTGGGTTCCCGTTTTGCTCTTGTACTCTCCGTTCTATGGCGTACCTTGTTTATTCGCTGCCCTCTATTTTGTCGTGCTGCGGGCCGATGTAGTTTTGTCGAGAAGAAACGCTCTGCTCGAAGTGCGGCCAATGATTCCATTGTTCCAGTCGCGCAAACTCCGCATTCCTTTCTCAAGCATACGAGAATTTCTCGTTGAATCGGAGTTTGACCTCGGTACTCTGGAATCCTCACCGTTCGTGTGGCACCTAACTGCTATAACTCTCGACGGTGTGCATCATCGCCTGACTTGGCATTTTACCCACGACCCAATATTTCTCGCGGCTCAGGAGGCGGCACTGATAACGGGGAAACCGCTCCGAGAAGAACGCGACCCATCCCAGTCGAGCACATGGAGCCATTGGGGCTACAAATTACTTTAGAACTAGACACAGATACGAGGTGCGCTCTCGACCTTCAATCTGCCTCTCCACTACGAGGCTCTGTCATCCCGAACCCGGCCCCGTTTTTGGGGACGGCGGTGAGGGATCTGCTTTGGCTTTTTGCTTAGGCGTAAGACTCTCCGCGAGATCCTGCCAGGTGGGATTGTCCCGTTCAATGAGCCCAATTTTCTTTTCCCTGCGCCATCCTTTGATTTCCTTTTCGCGTGCGATTGCGACCCGGATGTCCCCGAACGGTTCCCCATGAACCAGCCGGAAGATTTTGTACTGGGACGTGAACCCGGGGACGAGTCCGAGCCGGTGTTCAACCATCCGGCGCTGGACATTATTGGTTACGCCAACGTACAAGTTTCGCGAGCGGCTTGCCAGGATGTAAATCCAATATGTGCGGCTCATTCGACGACGCTGGAGCGAAACAGCAGATCCCTAACCGCCGTTCGCCGAAGGCGGGCGACCGGGTTCGGGATGACAGGCTAACGCCACGGATCAACGCAGGCGTGCTTACCTGCCATCACCGATGCGCTTCTGTATGGCTCGCATCATACTACGGCAAGCGAAAGGCTCAGCCACCCAAAAGCCCGCACTTCAAAAATCGAGGGACCTGACATTCAAACTTCAACTTCAAAGGCGGGACCAACCGTCCGTTTCATCAATGCCACCGGAGCGAAACAGCAGATCCCTCACCGCCGTTCGCCAAAAGCGGGCGACCGGGTTCGGGATGACAGCTCACCGACGCGGTTCTGTTGGGCTCCCAAGATATTGGGGCAACGCGTCAACGACTCGTTGCGACGCGTTTGTCCATTGATACCACTCGCCCTATCGGAATGTGGGAAAATGAGCCGCGGGTCGCGAAATCGGAACGGTAGCGGACAGGAGCATTCATGCCAAAGGTTCGTGTCGCGGGATTCGGTGTTTCGTTGGACGGTTTCAGTGCGGGGATCGAGCAGAGCCTGAACGATCCGCTGGGAAAGCGGGGCCCAGAGATCTTTCAGTGGTTTTTTCATACCAGGACATTCTGCGCCATGCAGGGGAAGGAGGGCGGATCTACCGATGTGGACGACGCGTTCGCTCGGAGGGCCATGGAAAACTTTGGCGCCTTCATCCTTGGCCGCAACATGTTTGGTCCGATTCGTGGACCGTGGGTGGACAACTTGTGGCGGGGATGGTGGGGTCCCAATCCGCCGTACCATGCGCCTACTTTCGTTCTGACGCACTACCGGCGTGAGCCGCTGGTGATGGAGGGCGGGACGACGTTTTACTTTGTCACCGGCGGAATCGAGGAGGCGCTGCGGCTGGCGAAACAGGCGGCGGGTGACAAGGACGTCAAGATCGGAGGCGGCGTCTCCACCGTGCGGCAATACCTGCAGGCGGGGCTCATCGATTCCCTGCACCTTGCGTTTGCACCGGTTGTCCTCGGCCAAGGTGAGGCGCTGTTTACCGGAGTGGACTTGCGCGCGCAGGGATTTTCCGTCACGGAGCACGAGGCCACGAAGCACGCAACCCATGTGGTGCTCACAAGAAGTTAGAGGGTAAATCCCTGCTTTGCGAGGGTTCGGTTATTTACACTGCGCAATTACACTTTCCAAAATGGCCGCAAACGTTGCGGCATGCCAAATTTCAGGCGCTGTTACTTCGTAGAGAAAGAGACGACGGCATCTTCATATTTTCCGGAGCCCATTTCATTCTCGGCGAAAATCCGGTGTGCCGCGATCCATTCGAAGGACTGTTCGAAGACCTCTTTCGTGTAAGGCTCGAAGACGATTCGCTCTCCGGGTCCCCACCGCCGTGTGTCCATCGAATCAAGAAAGCGTTCGGGGAATTCTTTCCGGTAGTAGTGAGTATAGAGCTCGGGACGCAGGTCGATGTCGCGCTGGGCATTTCGCAGAGCGCGGAAATATTTGGCGACATCCTCGTCGACGGGATCGTTGGTGAGCATGGAAGCCATCATGAAGGTCGTGTCGATGACCTTGCGAAATCCGAGTTGCTCCAGGAAGTAGTACGGCCCGCTGAATAACGAGGCGGCAGGAACCTTTCGGTCGATCAGCAGCTCCATTCGTTTGAACAGCAGTCCATCTTCAAAGGAAAGACGGATCTCGGCGGGCTTCAAATACTGTTCGAGCGCCTGAATCGTCGAATAGTGACTGCCGGACTGATAGCCAACCGAAATCGGCACGCCGGCAAGCTGTGCCGGATGCAATATGCCGGACTCCGGGGGAACGAAGACTCCCGCCGGCGAGACGGAGTAGGCATCCGCGTAGAGCTTTCCGTGTCCCACCGACGCGGCGACATTTACTGTCCAGTGGCACGCGCAACTCACATTCGATGATCGGCCGGCTTCGAACGTTTGATACGCACCCACTTTGCTGCCCAGATCGTGCTTTACGCCCTGCTTGGACGTGAGCAGTTCGCGAAATTCGTAGTCCAGCCCTTCGGCCTTGAAGTAGCCCTTCTCCTCAGCGACCCACTCCTGAAGGCGCATGTGCGGAGCGATAACGAACTTGGACATTGCTTTGTCCTCTCAGGAGTCGACGGCAACTCCCATTCAGTTTTTCTTCCGGCAGTTCTCGCAGTAGCCGCCTACTTCCGTTCTTGCTGTGGTGATTTCGATGCCGCAATCTTTTTCAATTTGTTTCTTTAGCTTTTCGTAGATGGGCGACTCGAATTCGCGGACAGTGCCGCATTTCAGGCAGGCTACGTGAATGTGGTCGCGCGGGCCGTGGCTTTCATAAAAATGCTGGTCGCCGCGCAGGTGCAGCAGGTCGAGTTCGTCGATCAAGCCGTTGCGCTTCAGGAGGTCGATGGTGCGGTAGACCGTCACGCGGTGGACTCGCGGGTCGAGCTTTTGGGCGCGGTCGAGGATGGCGCCGGCGTCCAGATGGCGCTCGGCGTTGTCCATTACCTGGAGCAGGACTTTGCGCTGGCGGGTGAGGCGAACGCCGCGCTTGGTGAGCGCTTCCTGCAGGCGGCCGGGACGCTGGTGGGCGTTGATTCGCTCGCCGGTGGAGACTCGATGTGCGGTGGTGGACATGATGGCGGGCGTTCGTGATTCTCGAGTAAACGCTTCAGGGTCCGAAATTCGCGCTTCGTCACATAGTCAAAAGCGCTTCAGTGACTAAAGCCCTTGTTGTTCAAAGGCCTGAATGTCGCGGCTGAAGCCGCGACCCACAAAGACGCTTTGTGCGATGACTTGTGAATTCCCTTGCTTCGGAATTCGATGACTTCGGACTCTCAGTGATGCGGAATCAGCCGCACGACGTCATTGTACATAACGATTGCGAAGACCAGCAACAGGAAGACCATGCTGACGGTTACGAAGCGCTCCTTCACGCGGACGCTCAGGTCTCGCCGGATGGTTCCCTCAATGAAGAGCATCAGGATGTGGCCGCCGTCGAGCGGAGGGATCGGCAGCAGGTTGAGAACCGCGAGATTCACGCCGATCATGGCCATCAGGGAGAACAGCGTGGCCGGTCCTTCCTTGGCCGCTTCACCGGAAGCCTTGGCGATTCCCAGCGGGCCTTCGAGCTGCTTGAGTGAAATATTTCCGCGGAAGAGTTCCACCACCACGTAGGCCACTTGCCGGGCCATCAGGATATTGGTGCTGACGGAATCGACCATGGCGGGAAACAGGGACAGGCGCCGCTCCACCAAGTCGCCGCCGCGAATGCCGATGCCGATCTGCCAGCGGGCCACGCCGTTATTCACGCCGACTTGCTGCGGGCGAACTTCGACCTGGAGGGTGCGGTCGCCGCGCTGGACATCGAGGTTCATGGGGCGTCCCTGGGATTCCTGAACGAGCGCGGGAAATTCCGCGGGGCTGGCCAGATCCTTGCCGTTCACCTTCTGAATTTCGTCACCTTCTTTTAATCCGCTGCGTTCCGCCGGCATTCCCGAGGAGACGGAACCGACGATCAGGCGATCCGGAGGGAAACCGTAAATGTCTTCCAGCGATTGCCCCGAGGGAACGGAGAGCGGAATCTGCTGGCCGTTGCGATCCACGACCATGGCCAGCGAGTGTCCCGGCAGCGAGGAGAGCAGTTCGAGGCGGGCTTCATCCCAGGTGGGATTATTTTTGCTGTTAATTTTGATGACGTGGTCGCCGGCCTGGAGACCTGCTTTCTGCGCGGTCGAATCGGGCAGCACGCCGGCGAGAACCATGGGCTTGTCGAGATAGGCGGGCTGTTTGCTGCCGTACATGTAGATGCCCGCGACGAGCAGCACAGACAGCACGATGTTCATCGCCGGGCCCGCGAGCGCGATCAGCACGCGCTGCCAGCGGGGCTTGGACAAGAACTCGTCAGGGTCGCCCTTGCGCTCTTCGAGCGGATTATCGCCGGCCATCTTCACGTAGCCGCCGAGCGGCAGCGCGCTGAGGCGGTAGTCGGTGTCGCCGCGCTTCACGCCCCACAGGCGCGTGCCGAATCCGATGGAAAAAACTTCCACGCGCACGCCGAAGGCCTTGGCCACGATGAAATGTCCCCACTCATGGACCAGCACCATGATGCCGAGGACAATCGAAACCGAAACGATCATCGTTAGAAAATCCGACACGGTTCATTCTCCCATTCAAAATTGCCGCGAACTTATAGTCTTCCCTGCTTCCAGCTTATGCGACGGCGGTTCGCGCTGCTTTCGAGGCCACTTCTTCGCGAGCCAGGCGCCGCGCTTCGGAATCGGCCGCCACAACATCTTCGATTCCGGATAGCTTTACTTTTCCGGTGCGCTCCAAAACACGCTCGATCACTTCGGCGATGCCGGAAAAAGAAATGCGCCGATCGAGGAAGGCCTCGACGGCCACTTCATCCGCGGCGTTAAAAACGCACGGATAGGCACCACCCTTGCGAAGCGATTCGCGCGCCAGGCGTAAACACGGAAAGCGACGAGTCGAAACCTTGGCAAAGTCGAGCCGGCGCAGCTTACCCAGTGCTAGCCCATTAGATGCGGCCCGCTCCGGGTAGGTTAGCGCGTACTGGATGGGCATACGCATGTCCGTGGGCCCGAGCTGCGCCAGGATCGAGCCGTCCACGTACTCAACCATGGAATGAATGGTCGACTGGGGATGGATCACCACTTCGATCTGGTCGGGGCGGACGTCAAACAGCCAGCGCGCTTCGATGACTTCAAAGCCTTTATTTACCAGCGTTGCGGAGTCGATGGTGATGCGGCGTCCCATGCGCCAGTTGGGGTGGGCCAGGGCCTGCTCCGGGGTGGCGGCGGCCATTTCGGCCAGGGGCGTTTTGCGGAACGGGCCGCCGGAGGCGGTCAGGATGAGCTTCTTGACCTCGCCGTGCTGCCCGGCGCGCAGGCATTGATGGATGGCATTGTGCTCGCTGTCGACGGGGAGTAGCTCTACGTTGGCCCGGCGGGCGGCAGCCATGACGATCTCACCGGCGGCCACGAGGACTTCCTTGTTGGAAAGTGCGACCTGTTTGCCCGCCTGGACTGCGGCATACGTGGCAGCCAGTCCCACGACGCCTACCGCGGCGGACACCAGGATAACGGCTGCCGGATGAGTGGCTACGGAAAGCATTCCCGCCGATCCGTGCTGAATGTCCGGCAACTTGGCGACGCCTGCGGCGCGCAGCCGGTCCGCGAGATTCGCGGCGACTTCCGGTGTGGCAACCGAAACGAGTTCCGGCCGATGGCGCAGAACCTGCTGGGTCAGCTCTTCGGCGTTGTTACCGGCGGCCAGCGCTACGACGCCGAAGCGCTCGGCCATGGCCTCGACGACCGCGAGGGTTTGCCGTCCGATGGATCCTGTGGAACCGAGAATGGCAATTTGCTTCAAGTTCGGGCGCTCTGCTTGGCGGAGGGGTTCGCTGCCCGAAGCGAGGTTACGGCCACGGCTGGCGCACCACAACCCTTGGGATTTGGTCCTTCTTCCGACTCAGTATTTCTTCAAGAAGATCCATTCGAAATAGTACCAGACTGCGGGGGCCGCGAGGATGAGCGCGTCGATTCGGTCCAGCATGCCGCCGTGTCCCGGCAGGATGGTCCCGGAGTCCTTCACCACGGCGCTGCGTTTCCAGGCGGACTCGAACAGGTCTCCAATCTGGCCGGCGATACTTCCGAACACCGCCATGCCCAGCATGTGCGCCGGAGGAATTTCAATGCGGTAGCCGAAAATGGCGGCTACGAGCAACGCTCCCAGAAAATTGGCAACCGCCCCTTCCCAAGTCTTGTTGGGGCTGATTTGCGGCGCCAGCTTCCAGCGGCCGATGCTGCTACCAACAAAGTAAGCAGCGGTATCGCCGACCCAAACCATGACGACGGTAAAAAGAAGCAGGCGCGGGCCGAAGTTATCAACGCCGTGAATGCGCACGACGGCGCTGAACGGGAGAGCGATAAACACCAGCCCGCCGGCGCTCACGGAAATGGAGGAAAACACTTCGCTGATGGAGCGCTGGCTTCCCAAAGCAATGACCGCCACACCCAGCACGAAAGCGAAGAGGACGGCCTCCACGGTGACTCTCGGCGAGCGATCGAGCAAGTCGCCCAGGCGAGTGACGCTGGCCTGGCGCGACGCGTACCACTGCTGCGCGAAGATGCCCGCGGCCGCTAAATACGTCCAGAGTTTGTAGGATTGATATCCGAGGTGCGCGGCAATTGAAAAATATTCACGCATCGCGGCGATTGCCACCGCTGCGGACACGACGGCAACAAGCCAGTTCGGTCCCCACCAGATCGCCGCGACGACCAGTGGAATCAGGATTGCCGCTGTCAGTACGCGCGGACCAAAGCCGGGTTTCATCTGGCTGGTTCCTTCCTGAACTTTGTTCCCATCTTCCGCCAGCAAATTCGGGTCAACATCGGGACGGGTCGCGAGCAAGGGCCGCCTCCTTCAAAATCGAACGCCGCCCCGACTCGGACGGCTTCGCGAGGAAACGCTCGTTCTGACAGCATCCGGTGGCCCCGGGCTGCGGTTCGCAGCCGGAGCAGGATTCCGCGGTACTTGACGTTCGTTGTGCCCGGTATCGAAATCGGATGCAGCGTCTCTCTCTACTTTCTCGCAATCTGGGCGCAACTTCACAGGGAATAAATTGGAGTGTGCCGCTTTGGGAAACGATGGCGCCGGGCGATTGTGGCGATTTTTGACCGTGCCGAGCGAGGTCAGGCCATCACGCGGCGGCGCGTTTCGGCCAGGCCGCCGTATCGGCGCTCGCGCTTCTGAAAATCGACCAGGGCTTCGTAGAGTTGCGCGCGGGTGAAGTCCGGCCACAGGGTTTCCGTCACATAAATTTCCGCGTAGGCGATCTGCCAGAGCAGAAAATTGCTGACGCGCATTTCGCCGCTGGTACGAATCAGCAGGTCGGGATCGGGAAGCCCGGCGGTATACAGATGCTGCGAAATCATCTCCTCGTCAACGCGGGCGTTGGCCAAACCGTTGTTGCGGACGCGGTCAAGAATGCGATTGAAGGCGTCGACGAGTTCCGCACGGCCACCGTAGTTGAGAGCCACGGCCAGCGTCATTCCCGTATTGCCCGCCGTCTGCTCCATGGCGCGATCGATGTCACCGCGAACTTCGTCGGGCAGATGATCGGCGCGCCCGATGACCAGCATGCGAATGTTGTTGCGCTGAATGGTGGGAATTTCCTTGCGCAGGTATTCGCGCAAAAGGTGCATCAGAAAATCGATTTCTGCTTTCGGGCGGCGCCAGTTTTCCATGGAAAACGCGTAGAGCGTCAAGGCCGGAATGCCCAGTTTGGCGCAGGTTTCGATCACCGTGCGCGCCGATTGCGCTCCCGCGCGGTGGCCTGCAGCGCGCGGCAGGTGGCGCTTCTGCGCCCAACGGCCGTTGCCATCCATGATGACAGCAATATGTTGAGGAAGCCGCTCCGCATCCAGATCGAGGAGCAGGCGCTCTTCATCGAGGTCCGTGGGCTTCAGAGATTCCGGTAGTTTCACGCGACTATTCCCGCGAAGTGGACGAAGTGGCCAGAGGTGGTTTCGCGAGCATGTTGAAAAGCTAACATAGGGATTCTCATGGCGCAACACGCAGGCCGCGTGACTTAGTGAGAGTGACAACGGAGCGCCGGCAATCAAAACAGCGGTGCATGCACTCGACGAAACGGCCCGCCCCCACGGCATCCGGGGCGGGGTACGGAGGAGACCTCCGTTAGCCCGTCGTACCAGGCATCGCGCTTGGATGGATGACGGTTACGTAGACCAGGACTAGAGTGAGAGCGATCACCGCAATGGCGGTGACCCAGGCGACGACGTTGAACGTGGGGGTATTCACGAAGTCGCCCATCAAATCGCGGCGATTGATCAGCAGGAGCATGAAAATCAGCACTACCGGAAGCCAGACGCCGTTGCCGACCTGGGAAAGCACCAGAATTTTTTCCAGCGGGGCGCGCGGAATCAGGATGACCGCGGCGCCGACGACGATCATTCCCGTGTACAGGCTGTAGAAAATGGGCGCGTCATTGAACTTGTGGTCGATGCCGGCCTCAAATCCCATTCCCTCACAGATCACGTGGGCCGTGGAGAGCGGCAAAATGGACGCGGCGAACAGCGAGGCGTTCAGCAAGCCGAAAGCGAACAGCATGGCGGCCCATTTTCCGGCTAGCGGCACGAGGGCCTGGGCGGCATCTCCGGCGTCATTGATCACGTGATGGCCGGTGACGAACAGCGTCGAGCCGGTGCAGACGATAATGAAGAAGACGATCACCATACAGCTGACGCTGCCGAAAAGAACGTCCATGCGGGCCTGCGAGTATTGCCGGGCGGAAACGCGCTTCTCGACGAAACCTGCCTGCATGTAGAAAAATTGCCATGGGGCGATGGTGGTGCCGATGAGCGCGGTTAGCATCAACAGGTAGCCGCCATCCATATGCAACGTGGGAATTACGGTATTTTTTGCCGCCAGCAGCCAGTCCGGCTTGGCCAGAAACGCGGACGCGACGTAGGACAGATATAAAACACAGGCGGCCAGGAATATTTTTTCCACCTGGCGCGATGTTCCGCGCAGCACCAGAATCCAAACCGCCAGCGCCGCGAGCGGCACGGAAATGTATTTGGAGATGCCGAAGAGCTGCATGGAAGCGGCGACGCCCGCGAATTCCGCGCAGACGTTGCCCATGTCCACGATCAAGCCGGCAAGAATCAGGAAGAAGGTGGGGCGGAAACCGAATTCCTCACGGATCAGGTCGGAAAGCCCCTTGCCGGTGACCACGCCCATGCGAGCACACATCTCTTCGGTGACGTAGAGCGCGATGGTCATGGGAACGAGCGACCACAGCAGCGCGTAGCCATACATCGCGCCGGCCTGGGAATAGACGGAAATTCCGCCGGCGTCATTGTCGACGTTGGAGGTAATGACGCCCGGGCCGACCACCGCCAGGAACAGCAGCAGGCGGCGACGCCAGAGGCGAGTGCGGCGGCCGAATTCGGAAATGCGGGTGCGCCAGGGCTCGATCCAGTCCGGGATGAGCTTCCACCGCGTCACCAGGGGAGTGGGCTCCGGCGACTGCTTTTCGTTTTCGGGTTTTCCTAGGACGGCCATTTTCTAAACCTTTTCCCTGCGTACTTCTAAGCGAACCGGAGAAGATTTCCTCGCACTCCAATCGAAGAGAGATTCTTCGCTTCGCTCAGAATGACAAGACCTTGTGGCGCGCGCGTGCCGTTAGCGATGGCGGATGCGTGTGACTACGTCATCCACTTCGATGGCGCCGATGGGCCGGCCTTGTGAATCGACCACCGCCAGGCTGTGAAGATTGTACTTGTCGAAGAGTTCAAAGACTTCCTTGTCTTCCGCGTCCGGTGCGATGGAAAGCAACGGCTCCATTTTCAGATTTTCCATGCGCTCGTCCGGCGACGCAAAGAGCAAGCGGCCAACGGCCACGGCGCCGGAGAATTTGGCGTCGCGGTCAATCAGAAAAACGGTGTCCAGGCGTTCAAGATCGACGTCCATTTCCTGAATCCAGGCGATCACTTCGTCGCGCGTGGCGGCTTCGCCAACGTAGATAAAATCCGTGTTCATCATGCCGCCCGCGGAATTTTCCTCGAATTTCAGAAGTTCGCGGACTTCGCGGGCTTCCTCCCTGGGCATTTCGCGCAGCACTTCGCTGGAAGTTTCCGGAGTCATGTCCGCGAGAACGTCGGCGACCTGGTCAGGATCCATTTCTTCCAGAATGTCGGCGACTTTCTGGGGCGCCAGGTTCTCCACGATCTGCGTGGTCAGGCGTTTGTCGAGTTCGGCGAGGGCTTCGGCGGCAGTCTCCTCGTCGAGAGATGCGATAATGGACTGGCGCTCGTGCGGCGACAGATCTTCCATAATGTCCGCCAGGTCGGCGGGGTGCATACGCTCCAGCTTCTGGTGGGTGATGCGTAGCTTCACGCGGCGCAACGGGTCCGGCTCGATCAAGTTGACAAATTCCCAGGGAATGACGCGCGTCGGCAGCTTGGTGGTGAGCCCGCGCACCAAACCCGGCGAGGCGACGCCGTGCAACAGACGGCGTGCCGCGCCCGTCAATCCAACATCCACTTGGGTGACGCGCAGCTCCACGGTTCCATTTACGCGCTGCTCGGCCAGATCAATATCGTTTACGCGCACTACCTTGCGCCCGCTGGTGTCGATGATCTGCTGGTCCAGCAAATCCTTGCGCATGGCCAGCCAAGCTTCGTTGGGCTGGTAGTGTTCGAGGTCCTTCTCTTCCACATTGAGGCGGATCACGCCCGGAGCGACGAATGCGATGTTGTCATAGCGCGCCGTCAGGGGCAGGAATTTTCCGCGGCCCAGCAGGACGCGCGCGATGCGGTTGGGCTGTTCGGCAGGCTCGATGAAAAGCTCGTTCACCTGGCCGACGAAATGGCCGTCGCGGTCGTATGCCTCCCCACCCAGCAGGTCGGTAGCGTGCAGCATGAGTCTCCTTTCTCAAGACGAAGGGGGGTGATGCGACACCCCTGAGGCTCGTCCTTAAATTGCCATCCGGCGGGCGCTGCCTGATGCTTACGGCCCGCAATTACAAAAAATTCACATGAATTACGGGGATCGTGGTGCGTGAATCCCGCAACCCGGGTGTGGCCCGGCCGCGGGTTAGAGGACTTCCAGGTCTACCCGAGGCTCTTACGGCTCACGATTGAAGCATGGCGGCGAGGCGCTTGCGAATCAGTAAATCGCGCCAGACTGAAACTGGGTGCCGCCGGTCGGTTCCTACACGGAAAGGGTTCTAACTTTTCGGATTCGCTCATAGCCACACAAAAAAACTCCAACTCAGTAGGTAAACGCTCTTGAAATCTTTGTCAAGGAAAGAGTGCTCTTCAACGCGATTTTTTTAGTGGCGGAAAGAGCATGTTGCCGGGTTTGCGGCGACGGCGGCGGCAATCGGCGAGGTATAGCGCCCCGTAGGAGTCTTTACGGTAGTCGTCATGGCCGTATCCGAGGAGGTGCGCGGCGCGGTTGATGCCCGCCACGGTGCCTTCCAACTCCAGATAGACGCCGATGGGCGTCTCGTCCAGTTCGATTTTGAGGCCGCTGGCGCCCGGGAGGGAGTAAGTGGTGCGGAATTTTTCGTAGCGGAATGACGGTTTCAGTCCCAGGGCACGGAGGATGCGGTCGATCTCGCCGGCTCCGCTCAGCTGGACTTCGGCCTCCTCCTTCACCTTGAAATGCCCGGGGATTTTGGCAGTCCTGGCGGACTTTGCAGCGCGGCTTGACGCGCGGGATGGTCCTTTATAGGTCAGCACGGCCGGGAGATCGTTGTTTGGACTTCTTTTCCCGAACTTTGCGGCGCGGCGCTCGATTCGGATGCGAATGAGCTGGCCACGGCGGCGAAGATCGCCGCTCGGCGTGTCGTAGAGGGTGTTGAATTCCCAGGTGCGCGGCACAATTTCCCGGGCGTGCAGTTGCTTCAGCCGCCGGCGGAACTCGGTGACGTTGGATACGTTCAGCTTTACCTCGATTTCTTCGCGACGCGCTCTGCGTTTCATAGGCAGGAAGTATACGCCGGGTTGCGGCCGGGCAATTCTGGCTGGCCGGTGGTGCCGCTCGCCGGTGATTCCGCGGCTCGACAGGAGCAAAGCGCTCGCGGTATAACCTTTTGTTGCCGCCCAGCGCCCTCAATTCCGCGTGCCTCCAATGCAGACCGCACCCGGTTCCGGCGCTCCACCAGACATGATCGAGCCAGCCACACCCTTAATGCGGCAGTACCAATCGATCAAAGGGCGCTACCCGCACGCGCTGGTCCTGTTTCGATTGGGGGATTTCTACGAACTTTTCTACGAAGACGCGATCGCCGCATCGCGTGAACTGCAAATCACGCTGACCTCCCGAAACCGCGAAAAGGGCGAGCCGGTGCCGATGTGCGGAGTTCCCTACCACGCCGCGGAGGGCTACATCGCGCGGCTCCTGCGGGCGGGTTACAAGATCGCCGTGTGCGACCAGATGGAAGCGCCCGGGCCGGGGAAAAAGCTGGTGCGCCGCGAAGTGGTGCGGGTGATTACGCCGGGAACGGCCACCAGCGTGAACGTCCTGGAGCCCAAGGAAAATAGTTATCTGGCGGCGATTTTTCGACCGGCCGGCGGGCTGCCGATCGGCTTTGCCTATGCGGACGTGACCACCGGCGAATTCCGGGCGGCGGCATTTTCCGGGGAGGACGCCGAGGAGAAATTGCGCGACGAACTGCACCGGCTGAAGCCGCGTGAAATCCTGATCCCGCGGCAGGCCAGTTTGTTTGCCACCGCTGGAGCGGACGGCGATTCGGGCGGGCACTCGCAGGCGGTGCGGCCGGAGCTGCGCGAAGGCGTGGAAACGCGGATCGACGAATGGATTTTCCGTTTTGATTATGCCGAGCGAATGCTGCGCGAGCAATTTGGCGTGGCCACGCTCGACGGGTTCGGTCTGGCGGGCCAACCGCACGCCGTTTCGGCGGCGGGCGCCGTGGTGCATTACCTTCGCGAGACTTCCGCGATGGACGCCGAGAATGGAAATCATTCCGGCGCGGCGCTCGGACATCTGGACCGCGTGCGCTACTACGAGCAGGCTGACGCGCTGGTGCTGGACACGGTGACGGTGCGGAACCTGGAGCTGGTGGCGCCGATTTTTTTTGAGGATGGCGCTCGCGGCGCGGCGCCCACGCTGCTTTCCACGCTAGATGAAACGAGCACCGGCATGGGGGCGCGGCTTCTGCGGCAATGGATCCTGCGCCCACAGGTGAATCGCGAAGAAATTCAGGCGCGGCTCGATGCGGTGCAGGAATTGACCCACCACACCGTGCTGCGCGAGGAGATCCGCCACAACCTGACGGGAGTGCAGGACCTGGAGCGCCTAGCCGGGCGCGTGACGCTGGGCGTGGCTTCGCCGCGCGACTTGTTGGGGCTAAGGCAGTCACTGGCGCGCATTCCACTGCTCCGAAAGTATCTGGCCAATTGCCCGTCGGCGCGGCTGTGTTCGCTGCACAACGAGATGGACGAGCTGGCCGACGTCCGCGAGCGGATTGAAACGGCGCTCTCGGACGACCCTCCGGCGCTGGCTTCCGATCCTGGAGTGATTCGACGCGGCTATAACGCGGAGCTGGACGAGTTGCGCGAGCTTTCGCAGCACAGCAAGCGGACCATTGCCGCGATGGAAGAGCGCGAGCGCAAGCGCACCGGCATCGGTTCGCTGAAAATTCGTTTTAATCAGGTGTTCGGCTATTACATCGAAATCTCCAACGCCAACCTGCACCTGGCGCCCGCGGATTTTGAGCGCAAGCAAACGCTGGTGAATGCGGAGCGCTACACCACGCCGGAGCTGAAGGAATACGAGCGCAAAGTTTTGGAGGCCGACAATCGCATCGCGGAAATCGAGCGGCGGCTTTTTGCCGAATTGCGATTGTGGATCGGGCAGCAGGCGGCGCGTCTGCGCAAGACCGCGGCGGCCATCGCGCAATTGGACGTGCTGGGAAATTTCGCGCGGCTGGCCGCTTCGCGGAACTACACGCGGCCGGAATTTTCCGGCGAGCCGCAAATCATGATCGTCGCGGGGCGCCATCCGGTGATCGAGCAACTGCTGGAGCAGAAGGGCGAGCGCTTCGTTCCCAACGATTTGTTTCTGGATGACGCGACGCAGCAAATCCTGCTGATTACGGGTCCGAACATGGGCGGGAAATCGACCTACCTGCGGCAGGCGGCGTTGATTATCCTAATGGCGCAGATGGGTTCGTTCGTTCCGGCGGACCAGGCGCGGCTGCCGGTCACCGATCGAATTTTCACGCGCATCGGGGCGGCGGACAATTTGGCGCGCGGGCGATCCACTTTTCTGGTGGAGATGACCGAGGTCGCGGCGATTCTGAATACGGCGACGCCGTCGAGCCTGGTGCTGCTGGATGAGGTGGGGCGCGGAACAGCCACGTTTGACGGGCTCTCCATCGCCTGGGCGGTGGTGGAACATTTATCCAGTGAGACGAAAGCGCGAACGCTTTTCGCCACGCACTACCACGAATTGACGGAGCTTGCGGAATTGCTGCCGGGAATCAAAAACGTGCACGTATCGGCGCGTGAAACTTCCACCGGCATCGTGTTTCTGAAACATGTGGAAACCGGGAGCGCCGACAAGAGTTATGGAATCGAGGTCGCCCGGATGGCCGGGCTGCCGCCGGCGGTGATTGCGCGGGCGCGGGAAATCCTGGAGCGGCATGAGCAGTCTGAACATCAGTTGAGCGAACGATTGACGCCGGGTGCTGCCGCCGGCGGCGAACCGGCGCCTGCACAGCAGGCGCTATTCACTCCGCTCGACCGGCGGGTGCTCGATGCGCTGCGCGACGCGGATATCGACAACCTGAAACCGGTTGAGGCGCTGAATCTTTTGAACGAGTTGAAGAAACAAATCTTATGAAACAATCCCGCGGACGCGGCCTGCTGGCGCTCGGAATCATGTCGGGAACTTCGGCGGACGGGATTGACGTAGCGCTGGTGCGGGTGGCGGGGCGCAAGGCGTCTCTGGAAAACTTCGCGGCGTTTCCCTTCCCTCGCGGCGTGCAGCAAATCATCTTAAGCCTCGGCGAAGGCCGCTCGACTAGCACACGCGAAATCAGCCAATTGAATTTCCTGCTCGGAGAGGTTTTTGCGCAGGCGGCGCTTTCCGCCTGCAAGAAATTTCGCGTGCCGCCGTCGCGCATCGACGTCATTGGTTCGCACGGGCAAACTGTGTTTCATCAAGGCAAGCCGACGACTCTTCTTGGGCGCCAGATCGCGTCGACACTGCAAATCGGCGAGCCATCGGTGATTGCGCAGCGCACTGGGATCACTACGGTCGGCGATTTTCGTCCAGCCGACATTGCGGCTGGCGGCCAGGGCGCGCCCCTCGTGCCATTCGTCGACTTTCTGCTTTACCGGCATGCACGGATCGGGCGTGTCGCGCTGAATATCGGGGGCATCGCCAATGTTACGGTGATTCCCGCGGCCGCAAATCTTGGAGATGTTTTTGCGTTTGATACCGGGCCGGGAAACATGGTGATCGACGCGCTGGTCCGGCATTTCACTAATGGAGGGAAGCGATTCGACCGCAATGCGGAAATCGCCGCAGCCGGGACGTTGCTTCCCGGATTGCTTCGGACACTTCTGGGTGACAAATATTTTCTGCTGGCTCCGCCGAAGACCGCGGGACGCGAGCAGTATGGCGAAGCTTATGTTCGCGCAGTCCTGACCCACCCCGACGTTCGACGGGCCAAGCCCGAAGACGTGATTCGCACCGTTGCGATCCTTACGGCGCTTTCGATTTTGGATGCGTTTCATCGTTTCATTCGACCCAAAGCGAAAATCGGGGAGCTTATCGTTTCGGGCGGCGGCGCCCACAATCCTTTGCTGATGGCTCAACTTCAGTCCGGATTGGAAGGAATCCGTGTGCGCGAAGCTGGAGAACTGGGAGTACCGGGAGACGCGAAGGAAGCGTTTGCGTTTGCCGTGCTGGCGTGCGCGACGCTACGCAGGAATCCATCGAACGTGCCAGGGGCGACCGGCGCGAGGAAAGCGGTGGTGCTGGGTAAGGTGTGCTATGCGGGGTGATCGAGCAAATGCGGGAAATGGAGGAAGTGGAGGAAATATAGGAAGTAAAGGAACGGAATGGACCCTCGGGCGCGCTCCGTTCTTAGAGGCGAGTTTTTTCCGTTCCTTCACTTCCTTTACTTCCTTAATTTCCTCTACTTCCCTTCTGCTCCTTCTGTTCAGCCTCTCCTCCTGCTCTCGAACCGTAGCTACAGAGCCAGGCGTCGTCAATTTTCTAGTCGAGTCCATGCCTACCAACCTCGACCCGCGCATTGGAACGGACGCGGTTTCGCAGCGCCTGGACAGCCTGATCTTCAGCAGCCTGGTGGAACTGGACGAGCAGCGGATTCCGCGCGGCGATCTGGCGGAAAAGTGGGAGACGCCTGATCCGGTCACCTATGTATTTCATTTGCGCGGCGGGGTGAAATTTCACGACGGGCGCGCGATGACTTCGGCCGACGTGAAGTACACCTTCGATTCGATCCTGAACCGCACGGTGATCTCGCCGAAGCGCGGTTCGCTGGCCATGATTCAGTCGGTGAGCGCGCCGGACGCGGGCACCGTAATCTTTCATCTGCAGAATCCGTACGCCGGGTTTCTGTGGAGTATCGCGCGGCCGGCGATTGGAATCGTGCCCGCGGGCTCGGGGGCGGATTTTTCCGGGCGGCTTACCGGCAGCGGTCCGTTCCGGTTTGTCAGTGCAAATCAAGACGACAACATCGTGCTGGAGCGGAATGGCGGATATTTCGGCGGAGCGCCGAAAATTTCGCGCGTGGAATTTCGCGTGGTGCCGGACGCCATCGTGCGCGCTCTGGAACTGCGCAAGGGCAGCGCCGACCTGGAAGTGAACTCGCTCGCGCCGGACATGATCCCCGTGTTGCGCCAGCAATCCGCCATCGACGTCACCGACGTCGCGGGAACCAACTATCAGTATCTCGCATTTAATCTGGACGACGCCACACTCGCCAAGCGCGAAGTGCGGCAGGCGCTGGCCTACGCGACGAACCGCGAGGAAATCATTCGCTATCTTTACCGGGGGCAGGCTCATCCCGCAGACGGGCCGCTGCCGGCGAGCAGTTGGGCGTACGAGCCCGGGATCCGCCGCTATGAATACGATCCGCAGCAGGCTGAGCGGCTGCTGGACGCGGCCGGGTTGCCGCGCGATCCCCAGGCGGAGGGCATGCGCTTGAAGCTCACGTTGAAAACTACTACCGAGGAATCGTCGCGCCTGCTGGCTTCGGTCTTGCAAGAGCAGTGGCGGAAGGTCGGCGTCGACCTCGACGTTCGGCCGCTGGAGTTCGCTACTTTATTTTCCGACATGGCGCGCGGAAGCTTTGAGATGTTCACGCTGCGATGGATCGGGGCGAACAACGATCCCGACACGTTTTTCGATTACATTTTCAATTCCGATAAAATTCCTCCGGCCGGAGCCAATCGCGGCCATTATCGCAATCCGGAAATCGACGCGCTGCTGGCGCAGGCGCGCGTGGAGGGCGACCGGGACAAGAGGCGCGTGATCTTCAGCAAGGTTCAGAAGATTATTGCCGAGGATTTGCCCTACGTTAGCCTGTGGTTCATGGACAACGTCAGCGTGCACCGGAAGAGGATCAGCGATGTGCAGCTTTCGCCTACCGGGGATTATGATTTTCTACGGACGATTGACGCGCGGTAGGTTGTTGCATTTTGTCATTCTGCGCGAAGCGAAGAATCTCTCTTCGATTTAGGCCTAGGGAAGAACCCAAGAGAGATTCTTCGCTTCGCTCAGAATGACAATGTTTTTATTTTTTGGCAGCCGGTTAAGCTTGCGCCGCGAGACGGCTCAGGCTTCGCTGTCGTCTTCGAGGCAGGCGCGGATTTCCGGCTCGCTGACCACGCCTTCGCGCATGATTTCCCAATCGTCGCCGTCGAGCTTCACGATGGTTGAGGCGAGATTTCCGGGCGTTTCTCCCGCATCGATGATCAGCGGCAGGCGGTCGCCCAGTTGCTCCAGCAGGTCAATCGCGTTAGCGCACGCCGGCTGGCCGGAAATATTTCCGCTGGTGCCGGTGATGGGCCCGCCGATCAGGTCGATCAGCGAGTTGACGATTGTGCATTTCGGCCAGCGCAGGGCCACGTTGCCGGTATGCGCGGTGACCTTGCGCGGAACCCCGGTGGAGGCTTCCACCAAAAGGGTCAGAGGCCCCGGCCAGAATTTGGCGGCCAGTTTGTGGAACGTGTAGGGGACATCGCGCGATAGCGAAACCGCCTGGGAGGTCGTATTGACCAGGATTGGCAGAGCGCGCGTTTCGGGGCGCCCCTTAACGCGATAAATTTGGTCGACCGCCGCAAGATTGAACGGGTCCGCCGCGATGCCGTAATAGGTATCCGTGGGGATCGCTACAAGCTCGCCGCGGCGAATAAAGTCAGCCGCATATCGAATGGCAGCAGGATCGGGGTTTTCAGGCGAAATTCTCAGCAACTCAGCGGACAAATTGGCAACCCTCATTCCTAGAACGGCAAAGCGAAAAGCGACGGCACCCAAACACAGTCGAGTGAAACTACCATAGACGTGTAGAGCGTTCAAGGCGATAGGCTCTTGTGTATCTGTCGCCTCCCGCCGTTGCTTTACCCTTCCGGAGGGGTTTGTTAGGCTGGTGGCCATGGCTCCTTCCGGCGGCCCCACGCGAAACAAGGCGCTCCGAGAAAATTCCGCATCGATCACCAGCCGGGAGAATCAATGGCTGAAGCGGTTTCGCGCCGCGCTTGCCGGCGAACCGGGCGGCGAAGGAACGGCCGGAGTGGAGGGTGTTCGCCTGGTGGAAGCCGCGCTGGGATCCGGCCTGGCGATCGAGGCACTCCTTGTCAGCGAGTCGGGCGCGCGCCACCTTCCGCGCATCGTGCCCGTACTTGCAGGGGATGTTCCGGTCCTTCGGACCTCCGACAAACTGTTTGCATCGGTCGCGGATACGCGAACGCCGCAAGGGATTGCCGCGCTGGTGCGACTGCGGCGCGCGACGATCGAGGATTGCCTGCGGGGCGCGGCGCTCGTTCTCGCGATGGTGGGCGTTCAGGATCCCGGCAATGTCGGCACGATGATTCGCGCTGCGGAAGCGTTTGGCTCGACCGGTGGGGTTGCCTGCTCTGCCGGGGATGTTGGTACCGCTGATCCATTTGGACCGAAAGCCTTGCGGGCTTCGGCCGGCGCTGCGCTGCGGCTGCCGGTTGTTCATGGAATCGCCGCGGGCGTATTGATCGAGAAATTACGCGCCAGCGGAACGAAAGTTTATGCCGCCGTTGCTGCGCCGGAGGATGCCGCGGGCAAATCGCCCGCTGCGCCTTCCCGTTCGCTGCTTCCGTGGGAGGTCGACTGGAAAAGCCCTTCCGCGATTCTGATCGGCAACGAGGGCGCTGGACTGCCCGAAGAAATCGTGCGGGCGGCCGACGCTCGCGTGTGTATTCCTCAGGCTTCCGCGCGCACGCGCATCGGGATCGAATCGCTCAACGCTGCGATGGCTGCCAGCGTGTTGCTGTATGAAGCCATGCGGCAGAGAAACACGGAGCGAAAAAAGCTTTCATGAGCCTGTTCGCAAAACTCGAGCCTGATGAAGGACCCGGCCTGGCGTCGCAGCCGCTGGCCGAGCGCATGCGCCCGCGCACGCTGGACGAATTCACCGGGCAGGAAGCGCTGCTCGGTCCGGGGAAGCCGCTGCGGACGCAGATCGAGCGCGATGAAATCGGATCGATGATTCTGTGGGGCCCTCCCGGCTGCGGAAAAACGACGCTGGCTCGGCTGATTGCGCGAATGACGCATTCGGAGTTCGCGGCGTTCAGCGCGGTGCTGACCGGAATCAAGGAGATCAAGGACGTGATGGCGGCGGCCGAGCATGCGCGGCGGGCCGGGCGGCGAACCATCGTGTTCATCGACGAGGTGCACCGGTTCAACAAGGCGCAGCAGGACGCGTTTCTGCCGCACGTCGAGGCTGGCAACATCGTTTTGATTGGCGCGACGACTGAGAATCCATCTTTCGAGGTCATCGCGCCGCTGCTTTCGAGGACGCGCGTGTACGTGCTACAGGCGCTGACGACCGAACAGATCGAAGCGCTGCTGCGGCGCGCGCTGGGCGACCGCACACGAGGATTGGGAAACGAGAAGATTGAGATCGGTGACAACGCGCTCCAGCACATCGCCGTGTTTTCCGGCGGCGATGCTCGCGCGGCGTACAACACGCTCGAGGCCGCAGTTCGCGCCGTGCAGCCGGATGGGTCCGGGACGCGCACCATCACCCGGGAATTTCTAGGTGAGCTGCTGCAGAAAAAGTTTTTGCTGTACGACAAATCGGGCGAAGAACACTACAACCTGATCTCCGCGCTGCACAAATCGGTCCGTAATTCCGATGCGGACGCTTCACTGTACTGGCTGGTGCGCATGCTGGAATCGGGCGAGGACCCGCTGTACATCGCGCGGCGGCTGGTGCGCATGGCCAGCGAAGACATCGGCCTCGCCGAGCCCGGGGCGCTCGCGGTGACCATTGCGGCGATGCAGGCGGCGGACTTTGTGGGGCCGCCGGAAGGCAACCTTGCGCTGGCACAGGCCACGGTCTACCTGGCGCTGGCGCCGAAATCGAATGCGCTGTACACCGGCTATGGCGCGGTGACCAAGGATCTGGAGAATACCCGAACCGAGCCGGTGCCGTTGCACCTTCGCAATGCCCCTACGGGGCTCATGAAAAATATTGGCTACGGCAAGGGCTACCAGTACGCGCACGATCTGGAAGAGAAAGTGGCGGACATGGAGTGTTTGCCGGAATCGCTGGCGGGAAAGACTTACTTCCGGCCGACCGATCAGGGATTTGAAGCGCGATTGCGCCAGCGGATGGAAGAGATCCGGAGGATTAAGGGGCCACGCAAGTCGGGCAAGTAGGCTTGCGTGTCCAAAACGTTTGTCATTCTGAGCGAAGCGAAGAATCCCTCTTGGTTTCGTTGCTTGCACTTGAATCGAAGAGAGATTCTTCGCTTCGCTCAGAATGACAAACTACGAGATCGTTTTGCACCCGCGCCTACCTGCTGCGTTTGTAAATTTCCTTGGCGATGCAGTTGTCCATGATTACGAAGAGGCCGGCGTGACGGGCGCGTTCGGCGGACGCCTCGTCCTCCACGCCCTCCTGCATCCAGATGGCGCGCGCGCCGATGCGAATCGCGGAATCCACAATTTCGGGGACAAATTCCGAGCGGCGGAAAACATCGACGATGTCGATTTTTTCGGGTATGTCTTCGAGTCGCGCGTAGCACTTTTCGCCGAGCACTTCGGTGAGATTCGGGTTGACCGGGAAGATGCGGTACCCGGAAGCCTGCAACGTTTCCGTGACTCCGAAGCTGGCGCGATACGGTCTTGCGGAGAGGCCCACCACGGCGACCGTTTTTGCCGTGGCCAGAATCTCGGTGATGGCGGCTTCGTCTGGAGTTGTTGCCATTTGGAAAGCCTCTCAGCGATGGGGCGGTCTGGAACCGGATTTCGCGCGGAATTTGGGGCGCGATTTCGCGGATGATCCGCCGCTGCGCTGCGGCGCTCCTTTGCGTTGCGGAACGGATCCGGGTTTTTCCTCATCGCGGCGGGGGCGCCACACTCGTCGCACTTTGGCCGTAGGCACCGCCGGTTTCGGTTGAGCGAGCGCATGATCGACCGCGCGGACCAGTTTTGCGACTTCCGGGGGCGTCAGCCGGCGGTAGTTCCCTTCCGCCACGCTGTCCGCTTCGAGCGACGCCAGCTTCATCCGCCGCATTTTTTCCACGGGGTGCCCCAGCAACTGCAGGTTGCTGCTGAGGAGGTCATGGCGAACTCCCGCGAATTGCGCTTCGTACCACGGGTTCGGCGGATTTTTTCCCGCAGCGTGCGTTGCGCGCAGGGGAAAGATTTTGCCGCGAATCATGTGCCCCAGACTTTTCATCTGCGCATCGTTCAAGCGGCCTTTCACCTTGATCCAAACCGTTTGCGGCAGCGCCAGCGACGCTTTCAGCATCTTGCCGGCCAGCTCTCCATCGTTGGTTAGAAAAACCGCGCCGCCCGCGGCGTACTCCAGGCGGCCGACAGGAAACACTCGTTCCGATACGCCGACGAGATAATTGCGAAGCGTGCGGCGACCTTCGGGGTCCGCCAGAGTGGCCACCACTCCGGGCGGCTTATTCATCAGCAGATACACACGCGCCTCGGAAATCTGCGCAACCTTTCCGGCGGCTTCGACGCGGTCGCGTTCCGGGTCGGCCTTGGCGCCGAGCTCGGTGACCACGACGCCGTTGACCCGCACCTGGCCGCTGCGGATCAGATCTTCCGCATGGCGTCTTGACGCAATTCCGGCGCGCGAGATGATTTTCTGCAGGCGTTCCAGCATGGTTGGTTTAGGAAGCGCTTTCCGCCTTGGACTG